>SDBV01001532.1_pt1 | contig 34872 bp, 32 predicted proteins | sample 2277081 | NCBI WGS metagenome assembly SDBV01 (sample SAMN10402039, study PRJNA504765) | marine sediment metagenome | isolation source: marine sediment core GS10_PC15, 223 cmbsf | place: Arctic Ocean: Southern Knipovich Ridge | collected 2010 | reverse complement strand
AATAAAATTTATACAAATATTATATAAAAATCCTTTTAAATCCTGTTAATCTGTGTCTAAACATTTAAAATAATTAAATTTTGTACAAAAAAAGTTTATTAGAATCCATATTTATAATTGCTGATTTTTGTGTTTTCCTCTTGACTAATTGACCCAGGGTCAGTAATATATTACATATGACCGCAGGTCAATTATAATATGAAGGAGCTATTATGAATAAAACTGTTTTTAAAGGATATGCTCAAAGATAATTTTGGTAAAATCATGAATGTTGCATCTATTGCCTCATTTGTACCAGGCCAGCTAAATTCCATATACTGCGCATCAAAGGCATTCGTATTAAGCTTTTCAGAAGCAGATGCAGGAACAGACTTAATAATATTAATACGAAGCACACAGTTTGATATATTTAGAATTATAAAATAATGCCTTATTAAAAATATTATTTTATAAAAAACTTTTTGCTCGACAAAATTATTATTTTGATATAGATTAATGTATATAAAATAAATTATACAAATGGAGTATTTATTATGACAAATATAATATGTGATATGTGTAAAAAATCAATTCCGGACGCTTCGAGAAGATATTCCTGGAACACAAGAGATAATAGGTATGACACAATACTGGACAAAGATATCTGCCCTTCATGTTTGGACAAATTAGGTAATTCTGTCAATAAAAAAATGCAAAGCAGTACAGTTTATGGATTTAAAGCTTATCGATCCAATGCAGTTTCTATATTAAATAAATCCTGCAAATAATAATATATACCAGGGGCTTATGTATTTAGACTCCTGGTAATATTTCTATAATTTAATTAATCAAACACTTATTTAAATGTAAGAACTCTAATAAAGAATAAAGAAGAAATTATGATAGACTTAAATTTAATTCGGGAAAATCCTGAAAATATAAAAAAAGCATTATTAAAAAGAATGAATAATTTTGATTTTACAGAGCTCCTTGAATGGGACAAAGAAAACCGCAGGCTTATAACAGAAGCAGACGGATTAAAAGCAGAAAAAAACAAAGTATCCGCACAAATACCTGTTATGAAAAAGAATAATGAGGATACAACTGCTGTATTCAAAGAGATGAAAATAGTATCTGAAAAAATAAAAGGACTGGATACAAAACAGAATGAAATTACTCAAAAGATAAACAGCTTTCTCGCCAGCCTGCCCAATATACCTGCAGATGACATTGAACCTGGAGGCAAAGAGAATAATAAAGTAATAAAAACCGAAGGCATAAAACCTCAATTTGTTTTTAAGGTAAAAGACCATGTAGAACTTGTTACAAAACTCGGACTTATTGATTACGACAGAGGTGTAAAACTCGGTGGAAACGGGTCCTGGATGTACAGAGGTAAAGGTGCAATACTCGAATGGGCATTGCTTAATTACTTTATAGAAAACCACCTAAAAGATAATTATGAATTTATACTTCCACCACATTTACTTACATATAAATGCGGATTTACAGCTGGTCAATTTCCTAAATTCGAGGAAGATGTTTATTTCATAGCCAGTGAAAAAGATCAGCCAAAACATTTTCTTCTTCCTACTGCAGAAACAGCAATCGTCAATATTCACAGAGATGAAATACTTAACGAGAAAGAGCTGCCTAAAAAATATTTTGCCTATACTCCATGCTATCGTAAAGAAGCAGGGAGCTACAGGACAAATGAAAGAGGCATGATTCGGGGACATCAGTTTAATAAAATAGAAATGTTTCAGTTTACTACTCCGGAAGATTCAGATAAAGCATTAAAAGAATTAATAGATAAAGCAGAAAAACTCGTTTCCGGGCTTGGCTTGCATTACCAGATAACAAAACTTGCAGCAGGAGACTGTAGTGCGTCCATGGCAAAAACTTATGATATAGAAGTCTGGATACCAAGCATGAATGAGTATAAAGAAGTAAGTTCAATATCGAGTGCAAAAGATTATCAGGCAAGAAGAGGAAATATCAGGTTTAAAAGAAAGGAAACCGGTAAAAATGAATTTATTCACACTTTAAATGCTTCCGGTCTTGCAACAAGCAGACTGCTTCCTGCAATCTGCGAACAATTTCAGTTAAAAGACGGCAGTTTCAAGGTTCCGGAAGTACTTCAGAAAGCGGTAGGTACAGATATTCTGCATCCTGATACATAGGTATGAGGAAAACCACTAATTTACACTAAATTTGATCTAAGCGACAACTATCCTGACACATAGGGAGATTAATGTTATTATATATAAAATCTATTAGTGTTGATAAGTGTCGATTAGTGGTTTTACATTTTTATTTATCCTCGAATTTCCAATAATTTTCCTTACCGACCAGTGATTATTGCTTATTACTTTCAAAATTCGATTGCTTTCATTTATATTTTTTGTGGTTTTTTATCAGGAGGTTGCGGAACAGCCTCGATTAGCGAGAATTAGTGGTTAACCTGGGAGGATCTGAACTTTTACTAATCTTTTAAAATTAAAGACTACATTTTTATTCAATAAGGATATAGTAGTTTTGAGAAGAACGGTCATATTTTAAAACAATACTATTTCCCGGAATGATTTCAACTTCGAACCAACTATGTTCATACCCTATTTCATCAACAGCCATTATATCAAATTCCACATAATTTTTTAAATTTTCAATCATAAAACAAAAAGAATCACCGTTATTTATAACTTCTATTTCGTCAAGAGATATATAATCATCCCCCCATCCATACTCATTAGAAGGTGAAATATAAAGTCTGTAAATATCAAAACCCGTACCATTTATTATGCATAAATCAAGCTCTTCAGAAAAACTGGAAAATGCACTAAATAAGAAGAGTATAAGAATAATCCCTAAATATTTTTTTTTCATAACCGGACCCCCTATAATGCTCTAATTCATTATATCAAACCTTTTTTTTTATTGCAATTAAATATTTCACCAGGCAATTTAAGATGTTTGAGTAAATTTGATTATTCATGAATTAGGAAGTGAGTAAAAATAATTTCCTTAGGGCTGCCTGATATTATTTTGATTCTTTTTAATACTTTGCAATATTCTCATAAAGAGTAATTCTATCTCTACCATTTTCCTTTGAATAGTATAAGGCAATATCTGCCCTATGTATTATATCCTCAATTTTTTTATCTTCCCTATAAAACTCAGAAATTCCAATTGATAATGTTACATTAAAAACCTGATTATTTTTACCAATAAAATTGAACGCTTTAAAATCATCACAAAGCCTCTGTGCAGGAAACATTGAATGCTTTGCATTTGTCTCTGGTAAAACAACTATAAACTCCTCTCCTCCGAACCTTCCGCAATATCATTTTTTCTAAATATATTATCCTTTACCAGAAATTCACCCAGCTTCTGTAAAACTTTATCCCCAACTAAATGCCCATGATTATCATTAACTAATTTAAAATGGTCTATATCTATCATCATTAATGAATATACTCCAAAATGATCACGAAGACTCCCAGCAGGTTTATTATTAAATTTTGTTCCCTTCGGTTGTCCTTCAATTTTTATTAATTCCGGGCTCTCATCTAGCCTCCACAGATCCCTTAAGGCCCTGTCCTTTTCTCTGGATAAAAATTCAAATATTGAAGCACGGTTATATAATTTTGTTAAATAATCGATTTTTGACCTTTCTTCAAGATCTTTATATAAATTGTCTAATTCTACTTTCTTCTTTTTAAGATGTTCCGAATAAATAACTTCCTTAAATGAATTCGAAATAAAATCTGATACTCTATATGACATTAGTACAATATTAAACTAAACAATTAAAAATAAGATAAAATACTCGGATTGAAGTGTAATGTCTCTGTTTTCATATAACAGAAAAATCTTATGCTCTCCATTTATAACATTGCTGTCTGTTTTATAATCATTTTGAGGATTTATTATAATAATATTTCTAAAGGGCAGTTTATATAAAGAATTTAAGTAGGTTTTTAATTCATCTTTTACTTTATTCATGAATTTATCATTTATAACAACAATAATTTGCAACTGTTTATTTGCTTTTAATATTTCTGAATATTTATCCATTCGAAAAGTATCAAAATCAAGTACTTCCAAATTAAAAGGTGAGTTTTTTTTTATTTTTTGAAATATTTCTATATATTCTTCCAGTTCATTTTCTATAACAAAGACATGTTTATTTTTCATAGAATAGCTTTAAATTACACTCCTTCTTACTATATATAATATTAAAGTATAATGCTTAAACTATTATTTACCACAATTTTTTATACAATTTGTTTTCACCCCTTCCCTCTATACTTTTTTACTTATTCAAATTATAATTACAACCATCATTTTTATGAGGAGTTAAAATGGCAATAATATTGCAAGAATCATCAAAGACATTCAGTGAATATCTATTATTACCGAATCTAACAACAAAAATATGTTTGCCTCATAATGTGAATTTAAGAACCCCTATTTCAAAATTTAAAAAAGGTGAATCTTCATCGATTACTCTTAATATCCCCTTTTCTTCCGCTATAATGCAATCTGTTTCAGATCACAATCTTGCTATTACACTTGCAAGACAGGGAGGAATTTCTTTTATCTATCAGTCCCAGTCTATAGAAAGCCAGGCTAAAATGGTAAGAAAAGTTAAAAACTTTAAGGCAGGTTTTGTACGTAGTGATTCAAACCTAAAGCCTAACAGCACATTGCAGGATGTAAAAATACTAACGCAGAAAACAGGACATACAACAATCGCAATAACAGATAATGGAACAGCAACAGGTAAGCTTTCCGGTATTCTCACAAGCAGGGATTTCCGGATGGATAATTGCGACTGGGACACTAGCGTATCTGAAGTGATGACACCATTTAAGGACCTTATTTACTCAAGAAATAATATAACTCTTCAGGAAGCAAATGAACTTATTTGGAAACATAAATTAAACTCTCTGCCAATATTAGATAAAGATGGAAACCTTTTATACCTGGTATTCAGGAAAGACTTTAATGAGCATATGCAGAATCCTAACGAACTTATAGATACAGAAAAAAGATTAATAGTAGGAGCAGGAATAAACACCCGGGATTTTAAAGAAAGGGTACCTGCTTTAGTAGAAGCAGGTGTAGATATAATCTGTATTGATTCATCAGACGGATTTTCAGAATGGCAGAAGGACACAATTGTTTATGTAAAAAAGAATTACGGAGACACACTGCTTATTGGAGCTGGTAATGTTGTAGATAAAGAGGGATTTGACTACCTTGCAAATGCAGGTACGGATTTTATAAAAGTCGGTATTGGAGGCGGTTCCATTTGTATTACACGAGAACAGAAAGGCATAGGCCGTGGACAGGCTTCTGCTGTTATTGATGTAGCAAATGCAAGAAACGAATATTTTAAGAAAACAAGCGAATACATTCCAATATGTTCTGATGGCGGAATAGTACATGATTACCACATTGTTCTTGCACTTGCCATGGGTGCAGATTTTGTAATGATGGGAAGATATTTTGCACGTTTTGACGAAAGCCCCAGTAAAAGGCTTAGAATACAGGGTTCTTATGTAAAAGAGTACTGGGGTGAAGGTTCTGAAAGAGCATTAAACATTGAAAGATACAGCTTTGGTTCTGAAGAGAACCTTTCATTTGAAGAAGGAGTGGATGTATACATTCCTTATGCTGGTAAATTAAAAGATAATTTACATTTATCTTTAAGCAAAATAAAATCTACCATGTGCAACTGCGGCGCTGCTAACATAAAAGAACTTCAGAAAAAAGCAAGGATTACACCTGTTTCTTACACTACTATACGTGAAGGTGCTGCACATGATGTTACTTTAAAGGAAAAGGACATTACCCCGGTATCATAAGCACCTTTACTCACTTCCTAACAGATTTTTATTCCTTTTTTAAATCATAATATATTATTTTTTCACTGCAGCCTGTACAGTTTGTTATCTTAACAGCCTTTTCTCCCTGAATATTAAAATAAACAGGAATAACAATAAATCCGTTAAATTTATATTCTAACCAAATAAGTTTACCACATTTACAAAAGAATTTCTTCATTTATCAGTTTTCCATTTATGAAACATTGTGTAACAATCTCTTCTATTATTTTATATTACTTAACATTTGTCAACATCAATTTTTCATAAAATTCATTATTTACAATTATTCTTTTAATTGTTATAATTAAAGTATGAAAAAAGATAAATTAATTAGAATCGATAAGGAATTACTTCCTGAACTCGAAAAGATAGCAAAAGCTAATGATAGGACTATTCCAAGACAGGTTAACAGATTTCTAAAGAAAAGCATTTCAGAGTATAAAGAAACTCATCCTGAAATATTTGATGAAGAAAAAATAAGAAACGGGGTAACATTCCTAAAGTTAAATAAAATCTTAACAGATGAATCAGAAGCAGGACATATTAAAAAATTACGGGTGCTCTGTATCGAAGACCATAAAGACCATGGCGAAACCTTAAAAATATTAGTTGAGCATTTCGGGCACTACTCTGTAGTTATAAATAATCCCAGGGATGCAATAAAGCTCGTAAAAGAGACTACCCCCCCGTTTGACACTGCAATAATAGACTACCACTTGCCGGGAAATATGAACGGTAAAGAACTCATGCTGGAACTTCAGAAATTACTGCCGGACATTAATTGCATTATTCTAACAGCAGACACACGTGATATCATACGAAATTCATTTAAACAACTTAAGAAAAAACCCTATGGATTTGCAAATAAACTTCAGGGGCCGGAAGTATTAAAAAAATGGTTAACTGAATTGGCAGCTAATTAGAACAACCTTCTAACAACACTCGCCGTATTTTCTATTTATTAAACAATATTAACTTTAATATTAGAATTAATATTTTCATTAAGTATTTTTGAAATTACACCAAGTGTTCCGGTTTTACTGCTTGGACAGGTGGCACATGCACCTTTATAGCGAATAAATATTTCTATTTCATCAGTATTGTCCTTAATATCCATAACTTCAATACTTCCATTATCTTTTGCCAGCTTATCTTTAACATGAATATCTATAACTTTTTCCACTTCCTTATATTTCTGAATAAGGCTTAGCAATTTAAAATCCACTTCTTCTGGTTCCTTATTGTACTTTTCCTTTTCCATTTCTTCTCTTGTTTCTCTTAATATATCAACAAGATAGTATTTTCTCTCTTCATGCCCTCCAGGCTTAATACAGGACTTACAGAATGCGCCTGCTTTTGTATATTGTGTGATTTCTTCTACTGTTTTTAAATTGTTTACACGAATAACATCCTTAATTGTGCCTAATGTAACACGCGCACATTCACAGACCATTTCTTTTTCTTCAAGTAGTTCTATATCTACGCCCTTGTAAATAGATGCTGCCTTTTTAATTACATCATATGCCATAACACTACAGTGCATTTTTTGCGGTGGAATAGATGGAGTACTATCCTCATCCCTTAATGCGTGTTCTACATCAAGATTAGTTATTTTTAAAACCTCGTCTACCGTATGTCCCAGACACATTTCTGACATCATATCGCAGGAAGCAATTGCAGTTCCGCAACCAAAACTTTTAAAAGTTGCTTTTAATATTTTATTTGTATGCAGATCTACTGCCCAGTATAAACGTACAGCATCTCCGCAAGATTCTGCTCCCCAGTCTGCAACTATAAGCTTTGCTCCCAGCCTATCTGCTTCTTCCTGAGTAATTGCACCCATATGCTCCGGATGATTCATTCTTTTGCTTACTTTATCTGAATACTGTTCCCAGAGGGAACCGCCTACTAAATCACTCTTTGCCAATTAAATACCTCTTTTTATTTAATTATAGAATTCATGCTTTCTTTCATATCAGAGGATATTCCTCTTAATCTGGTTACAGCATTTTTTATTACGTTAATTGCATAATCTATTTCTTCTTCTTTTGTAAACCTCGACAAACTAAACCTTATTCCTGTATGTGCCAGCTCTTTATTTATTCCAATTGCAACAAATGTAGGATTCGGTTCAAGCGATTCTGATGCGCACGCACTTCCTGTTGATGCTGCAATACCATTCTGGTTTAAGTCCCAGATCATAGCCTCACCTTCTACACCTTTAAAACTTGCTAATACTGTATTTGGTGTTCTTAAAGAGTTTCTGCCGATTATCTGTATATCCGGTATCTCTGCAATTGCATTTTCAAATTTATCTCTTAATCTTTTTATTTCTGTTAATTCAAATTTGAGGCCTTTTTTTGCCAGTTCTATTGCAAGGCCCATTCCAATAAGGCTGGGAACATTAATAGTACCTGCTCTACTGCCTCCCATCTGTTCGCCTCCGGAAAGCAGCGGTTCTATTTTTTTTCCTTCTTTTACGTATAAACCTCCAACACCTTTGGGCCCATGAAATTTGTGAGCACTGAAAGTTAGAAAATCTACAGGTATTTCATTAACATCTACATCAATTTTGCCTATTGCCTGAACAGCATCTGTGTGAAAAAGAACCCCTTTTTCTTTACAGTATCCAGCTAATTCCTTTATAGGAAAGATAAGACCTGTTTCATTATTTGCCCACATTATAGAAACAAGAGCTGTTTTATCAGGATCCAAATATTTTTTTAGTATATCAATATCTACAATTCCTTCGTTGTTTACAGGAAGGTAGGTAACTTCTGCTCCTAATCGTTCTATTGCCTTAAAAGCATTTGCAATACTCGGATGTTCAACCTGGGTTGTAATAAAATGCTTTTTATCAGTTCTTTTCTCAAGATAATTAAAAAATATACCTTTAATAATCGTGTTATTGCCCTCTGTTGCACATCCATTAATAATGATATTATCATTATCATTTGCATTGATACAGTTATACAGCCTGTCTATTGCAATACGCATATATGGATGTACTTCTGTTCCAAATGTATGTAAAGAATTAGGATTACCATACATCTGGCAGTAAAATGGCTCCATTGCATCCTTCACTGAAGGATCTACTATAGTAGTTGCATTATTATCAAGATAGATTCTATCCATTTGTCCGCCTTATTTACTTATTCTTTATATTAATATAATAATAATATTGAAGCAGGCAAGTAAATGTTATAACAATTTTTTTTTAACTTTCGGAGGAATAAAATGTTTAGAAAAAACTCGGACATGGAAATTCAAATACGGGAAAGAATGCGGGAAGGAAAAGGCGAAGTAAATATAGTTCATGTTTTTAAAAAAGAGGAACTTAAAGGCAAAGCAAGATTATGTGCAGTTGTCAGCCTGGAACCTGGTTGTTCCATTGGACTTCATGAACATAATACTGAAGAGGAAATATTTTACTTTATCAAAGGCAGAGGTCTTGCAATAGAAGATGGAAAAGAGTACATTATTGAACCTGGTGACGCTCTTTTAACAGGAGGCGGACGAAGCCATTCCATAGAAAATACATCATCCGATGAAACACTTGAATTCATGGCAGTAATATTATTATATGAATGATAAATTTATGAAAGGAAAATTTTAAGTATAAATTAGTTTATGGTTTTTTTTAAAAAGAAAAAAAAGATTGACCCGGATATTATTATCCAGGAGAACTGGGCTGCACCCTTTAATAAACCCAAAAAAGCAAGGTTTATAAGTGAAAGCACCGAAGATTATGCATCTTTTTTTAAAGACAGAGGTTTTTCTCTAAAGCTTAATAAAAAGGATATTTTTGCATGGTCTATAAATAATATATACCGCTACAATGATTTTGTAATAAATGCAGAAATAGAATTTAACGATAAAAACGGACATTCGGCTGTTGGTTTTGCTTTAAGGTATATTAATGATGATAATTTCTACTTCTTTTTAATTTCTGATAACAATCATTTCAGGTTTGATGTAGTTTTTAATGGAAATCCTATTCCCCTAATAAACTGGACTGAGTGTAAAAATATATCTGAAACAGTGAATTCTATGCGGATTATTGCAAGGCTCGACCAATTTTCATTTTTTATTGATGATGAATGGGTTGGGGAGGTGAATGACAGTACGATACGTGAAGGAAGGATAGGTTTTGCTGCACAAAATTACAATGAAACCAGTACAGCAGAATTTAATTTACTAAACCTTACAGTAGAATCAAGACCTCTGGAAGTGGAAAAAATATATGTACGATGGAATACAATTATACCGATTAATGCCGAAAACAGGCTTACACTTGCAAAAAGCTATTTTGAAAAAGGAAAATTTTCTGCCGCCGCAGTACAGTTTAAAAAACTTTCTAAATCGAAAATCCTTACAGGAGAAGAAAATTTTCTTTTTGCAGAAACTTTAATTAATCTAAAACTCCACACCGAAGCACTTCAATATATAGAAAAAACTTTAAGTCTGCTTCCTGATTATAAAGAAGCACTTCACGAAAAAGCTAACCTACTGTATCTTTTAAATATGATGCAGGAAGCCAAAGAGTATATGGAAAAAATAGAATCCAAATTTAATGATAATGCTCCTTTTTTTAATCAGCTTGGAAATGTGGAACACTCTCTTGGCAATATGGACGCTGCGCTAAAAGCTTACAATAAAGCAATAACAATTCAGTCTGATATGCCGCTTTTTAAAATCAACAAAGCAAAAACACTGGAAATAAAAGGAAAAAATAAAGAAGCATTACAGTTATATATTGAAGCTTCGAGAATTTTATTTCGGCAGGAGGCTTATACAGACCTGACAACTATCCTATTAAGGATAAAGCGAATAGATTCCGCCAATAAAGAAGCAATTGCAATACAAGCTAAAATATTTTTTCATGAAGGAAAAATTCCAGAAGCAAAAAAACTATTAGAAAAGCTTGCAAAAGGAAAATACGAGGATAGTTCTATTTACTTTTTACTCGGCATAGTTTTGTCCGAAGAAGGTAAAAGGAAAAAAGCCCTCTCTCACTTAAAAAAGGCTTGTAAAATAGAACCTGAATTTCCTACATACTGGCTAAAGTATGCGGAAAATAAATTTTTGCTTGGAGAGAATCCGGAAAAAGAATTAAAGGAAGCATACAAACATGGCTCAGATGATCCCTGGATAAATAATTTATATGGATTGTATTTATGTTCCAAAGAAAAATATGCAGATGCAGAAAGTTATTTTACTACTGCTTATAAAACAAATCCGGAAGAAACTGATATTTGCATAAATTACTCTGACTGCTTAAAACATAATAATAAAATTGTAAACGCATTTTCCATTATAAAAAACAGGTTAAAGGAAGATGAGGAGAATGCCAAACTTTTAAACCAGCTTGGTAATCTTTATTCAACAGAAAAGAACTTTAAATCTGCATTTAAATATTATAAAAAAGCCCTTAAACTTGAACCTGAAAATATTGACTATATAAAAAATTGTTCTGCAATATGTATAGAATTGGATATGATTTTAAAAGCTGAGGAATTGCTTTACAAGCTAGAAGAGTTGGACCCATGTGCAGAAACTTACAACATGATTGCAAACCTTTCCAAAATTAAAGGTGAGTACAGACGTGCAGAACTTTCTTTGATGAAGGGTATAGAGATAGAACCGGAAAACCTTGCTTTATTTGCAAACCTTGCAGCTCTCTATTTTGAAACAGGCAGTAACGATAAAGCAAAAGATCTGGCTCTGGATATTCTTACTAAAGATGCAGAAAACGAGAAAGCTTTAATTCTACTCACCCGGATAAAGAAAAAAACAGAAGACTGCATAAAATGTGCATCTTGCAGCACTGAGTGGTGGGTTCCAAAAGATATCCTAATTCAGCCTGCCTTTCAAATACATGGCGAACCGCCTTTAAAATGTCCTGCAGGTAAATGTCCGAAATGTGAAAAGGTATACTGCATAAGCTGTGCTTCCGAGCATTTAAAAGACAGCAGGTTTATATGTAAAGACTGCGGAGTGTTTCTAAAACTAAATGATAATGCACTCCGGTATTTAGTGATAAAATATACAGAGATAGAAACTTGACAAATATAATAATTTAATTAAGATAAATGCATTAACTTTATAAAAAGAGTAAAACATGAAAAGAAATTGTTTTTTTATTATCATAGTATTTTTAATCTCTGTAAGTTTATGTAATGCACAGGAACTTATTACAGGAAATGCTTTTTTCTCACAGGTGTCTGATAATTTCAGTACAATAATGGACTACAGAGCAACAATTGAAATAAGAGATGCAGAAAGCGGAGATTTAAAGATGCAGGGCACTGTTATTTATAAAAGGCCGAACCTTTTAAGAATAGATTTTACCGGCGGACAAGTTTTTATTTCCGACAATGAACGAATGCTCTGCTATATACCGACTTATTCTTTTATTCTTGAGCAGGAATTTAAACAGGATAACCAGACAATAATAGATACTTCAAAAGGTCTTGATTATCTTGATAATAATTATTCAGCCTCATTTGTAGAAAGCCCGGAGATGGTTCCTCTAGAAGAAGGTTCCACTGAAATGGTGTATAAATTAAATCTTTTTTCTTCTCGTGCAAGGTTTAGAGAATTGGAAGTATCTATTGATAGTAACATGATGATACGAAGAATAATTACAATTACAATAATAATAGAATATAAAAACATCCAGATTAACACTAATTTAGCAGCACAACAGTTCAATTATATACCACCTTCATCCGTATCTGTAGTTGAGGATTTTCTTTATTAAGCATGGACAGGGTTCTTATAGAAAATTTCGTTAGAAATACTATTGTCTTCTCCTTTAGTCATTCCAGCGGCAGTGGTGGACAGAACGTAAATAAGTTAAATACAAAAGTCCAGGCAAAACTTCTATTATTAAAAAATAAAAATTTTTCTGAAGAAGAATTAAACAGAATAAAGTTAAATCTTAAAAATAAAATTAACAGCAAATATGAAATCACATTACAGGTACAGCAGGAAAGAAAACAAAATATTAACAAAGAGATTGCAGTATCAAGAATGGTCAATTTAATTTTCCATTCTTTACAGAAAAAGAAAAATAGAATAAAAACAAAACCTTCTAAAGCATCTGTAGAAAGAAGATTAAAATTTAAAAAAAGAAAAAGTATTAGAAAGAAACAAAGAAATATTAGAACTTGACAAATACGATAATATAATTATGATAAGTATAATCACTTTCTAAAGAGTAATATATGAGAAAAAATTGTTTATTTATTATTTTAATAATTTTTATATCCATATTTGTGTGTAATGCACAGGATACGGTATCTGCAGATTCATTCTTCTCACAAGTATCGGCTAATTTCGGTGCAATAAGAGATTATACAGCAACTATACAAATAAGAAGCGCAAACAGCGGCGACTTAATAATGGAAGGTACAGTAATTTATAGAAGACCGGTATTCCTACGAATTGACTTTACCGGAGGACAGGTATTTGTTGCAAATAATGAAAAGATTGCCTGGTATATTCCAAGCTACTCATTTATTCTGGAACAGGAGATTAATTCAAAAAGTGATGCTACATTAGAAGGTTTAGCAAGTGCAAAAGGCCTTAATTATCTGAGTGCTTATTCAGCATCGTTTCCAGAGGGGCCGGACATGGTTTCTCTACAATCAGGTTCCGGTGAACTGGTATATAAATTGAGCCTTTTATCTTCTTCCGGTTATAGAAGTATAGAGCTGGCAATAAACAGCAATATGATGATAAGAAGAATAAAAACAAGTTCATATATTGTAGATTACACTAATATTCAAATTAACACTAATATAGCAAAAGCACAGTTTGATTATACACTTCCATCAAATGCAAATGTATATGAGAATTTTCTATATGAACCGACTAATTAATGATATTAGCCGGTATACAATATTTTATAATTAGTTTAGAGTAAGTTATGGAATCCTACGGAGAAAAACTAGTAAAAGCACGGACAGAAAAGAATTATTCCCTGGAGCAGGTTGCACAGGAAACACATATATCAAAACGGTTTATAGAAGCTATGGAAGTTGAGAATTCTTCTATTTTTCCAGCAGAAACATATTTGTTGGGATTTTTAAGAAATTACTCAGAATACCTTGGCCTGGATCCGGAAGAAGTTCTCACTCTATATAAGAATATAAAAATCCAGGAACAGCCTATTCCTATGGATGAATTGCTGCACGGAAAAAACAATCCGGTTCCTGTTTTGCTTATTCTATTAATAATTGCAGGAGCATGTATTTTAGGCTTAGGTAGTTTTATTACTTATAAATATTTCACAGAACAGCCTGAAACTCAGATAGCAGAAATAGAAAATACAGAACAAGTAATTACTCAAGTAGCAGTAAGAGAAGCAGAGGATTTTATTTTTAATGGTGGAGTTTTAAGTCAGCCTTTTAGAGTAAATGATTCTGTCAGCATTAGATTAGAAGATTCCATATATAGAATGACTATCTCTGCTATTGAGGATAAAGCTACAATCACACTTCCGGATAAAAATATTAAGTTAAGCCTTCTTGACCCATACAATATTGATATAAACAGAGACGATATATCAGATATTGAATTAGTATTAACAGATATAGATACAATTGATAATGAATTCAGAATAATAATGCGTGTTTCGGAAATTGGTACTCTGGCTATTAATATTGATCAGGCCTTATTTGCTATGCAGGAAGATCAAAATTTAGAGGATTTAACAGATCTAACTGAGCCTACAGATGTAACTGAAGACATAGAAGAAACACCAGTAGAAATAGAAACCCCTGTATCTATAGATTCCGGTGACAGGCAGGTAATTCTAAATTCTTCCAGGGCAAAGACTTTTACTTTAAATATTGATTTTACAGGAAATTGTTTCGTAAGATACAGTATTGATAATAATGAAAGAGTAGAGCATTTTTATCAGAAAAATGATTCCCCTTTAGTAATTGATACAGCAAGAGATTCCATAAAATTGTGGATTTCAAATTCCGGAGCAATTGAAGCTGATATAGAAGGTACTAAAATAAGTTTTGGGGATCAGGGCCAGATATCTACAAAACAAATTCAATGGGTCAAAAATTCAGAAACCGGTGATTATGAGTTGGAAATAATTTCTGTAAATTAATTTCTTTCTATAACAATCTTTTTTTTATGAACGACAATTTATCATTTACAATAATAAGCCTTGGGTGCTCAAAAAATCAAGTAGATTCTGAAATAATGATTTCTTCATTAGAAAAGTCCGGAATAAATTTTGTTAATTCGTGTGATGATGCTGATATAATAATTATTAATACCTGCGGTTTTATTTCTAAAGCAAAAGAAGAATCAATTGATACTACCCTTCAGGCTAAAGACCAGTTTCCCGAAAAAACAGTAATAATGGCAGGCTGCTTAAATCAAAGATATAAAGAATCATTACAATCCTTAATGCCGGAAATAGACGGTTTTTATGAAACTAAAGATCCTGCAAATATCAAAGAACTTGTAAAAAAACTTATTAAAGATAAAAAGCTAAAATCTAAATTTAAGTCTACAGAAAAAAAATCCACGGAAACTAAATTTGAACAGAGAAATAGGCTGCTCTCATTTCCCAGCAGTGCTTATATTAAAATAGCAGATGGTTGTAATAATAACTGTACATACTGTTCCATACCATTAATTAAAGGCGAATTAAACAGCAGGAATTCACGTTCGATTATCGATGAAATAAAACAATTACGGGAAAACAATATTTTTGAGTTTAATATTATTGCACAGGACATAGGTTCATTTGGAATAGATACAGATCCTTATAATGAAAGCCTTGCTCTTCTGCTTAAAGATATTTCCAAACTTAATGGAGACTTCTGGATAAGGCTTCTTTATATTCACCCGGACCATTTTCCAAAAGAGATAATTGACATAATTAAAAATGATAGCAGAATTCTCCCGTATTTTGATATACCATTTCAACATGGCTCTGCTAATATTTTAAAAGCCATGGGACGGAAATCTGATGTAAGTTTAAATCTTGAGCTTATATCCCGCATTAGAGAGACTTTACCTGATTCTATAATCCGCTCCACGTTTTTAATTGGTTTTCCAGGTGAAGATGAAAATGATTTTAATGATTTACTTGAATTTCAGAAAAAAGCAAATTTTGAGTGGCTCGGCTCCTTTACATATTCGAGGGAAGAAGACACAAAAGCATACAGCTTAAAGAATCGAGTAAAAAAAAGTACAATGATAGAAAGAAAAAAGAAAGTCGAACAGGAACAGGTAAAAATTACTGAAAAAAGGTTATTAAGATTTACCGGCCGAAAATTACATGTTTTGATAGAAGAACCAGTAAAGGGGGAAGGCCTTTATCTTGCAAGAGGATATCTAAATGCTCCTGAAGTAGATGGGCTTATCGTTGTAAAAACAATTAATGAAGAATTATTAAAACCCGGTGATATTGTAAATGTAAAGATTGAAAAATTAAACGGTATTGATCTGGAAGCAGTAATTACAAAATAATAAACAATTCTAAGACCTTATCAATGCAAAAAGGTTCTAAACGTTATGCACAATTCTGACGTCTGCTTTAGAAGCTGGTGAATGGCGATAAGCATGGGTCACTCCCTGGGCAAAATTCGGATTGTCAAAGGAGCAAGCTGCACGCTCAACATTTTCTTAATTAAATCTCCAGTTCGGTGACCAGGATCGCCATAGCAGATGACGTATATTCCATCTATTTTCGAACAACCACAATCACAGCCGGTGAGCATAACATTTCTCAGGGAAAAAGCTTCCATGAAATCGAGTATATCCTGCCCAAGGCGCTGCCTGTTGGTCTACCCCTGGTATCGCAGGATTAAGAAATCGATTTGGACCGAAGCCCCGAAGGTAAAACGCAAAGATATGATATCCTGCTATAGCAAGCGAGACTGCTACTTTATCCGAGGCATGGTAAAAATATTTATCTTGATTCTTAATTACGCACAATTTATAATATGGTTGGAGTATATCATGATGAAACATTTATTATTTTTTTCAATTTTATTAATTGTTAACGAATGCACCCAAAACTTAAGTGAGCAGGAACAGGCTGATTTAAACAGTAAACTGATAGCAGCAGTGGAAGATGGTATTCACAATGAAACATTAGAATTAATTGAATCCGGAGCAAATATAAATGCTACAACAGATGAGCAATACAAAGAAACACCACTAATGCTTGCTGCATACTGGAATGAAAAAGAAATTGTTAAATTACTTTTATCTAAGGGTGCAAATATTAATATACTGGACAATTTTGGCTGGAATGCTTTAATGTATGCAGTTGTAGAAAGTAATACAGAAATAATTTATATTCTTTTATCTGAAGGTTCAGAGGTTAATACAATTAGATCCTCGCAGAACAAAGATAAGTGGCCGGAAGGCGCGACTCCATTATCTATAGCAGAAGAAATGGGAAATAATACCATCATCAACCTACTTATAGAAGCTGGAGCTAAAGAATAATTATTTTGCTTATTTAAGGATGAAATAATATGTATAAATTTGATATTTGTGTTATTGGTGCAGGATCTGCTGGTCTGGTTGCAGCAACCACTGCAAACAGACTTGGCGCAAAAACGTTATTAGTAGAAAATAATAAGATTGGCGGTGACTGTCTTCATTCAGGCTGCGTGCCAAGTAAAACATTCATACATTCAGCCAAGGTTTTTAATGCACTTAAGAATTCTATGCATATAGGTTTACCAGAATATCATCCAAAACTTAATTTTAATAAGGTAATGAAGCATGTTAGAAAAACAGTAGATTCTATTTACCAGTTCGAAAATAAAGAAGTATTTGAGAAAATGGGGATAACTGTAATGTTTGGAAATCCTGAATTTAATTCAAATAAAGAAATACTAATAAATAATGGATTAGTAAAAGCAGATTATTTCATCATATGCACAGGCTCCTCTCCATTAGTACCAAAAATTAATGGATTTGATAAAATTGAGTATTTAACTAATGAAAACTTCTGGGAATTGAATGAACTACCGGAAAAGATACTTATTTTAGGCGCAGGACCCATAGGTCTTGAATTAGGACAATCATTAAACCGTTTCGGTTCCAAAGTATTTATAATGATTAGATCTAATAATATTTTAAAAAAGGAAGATACAGAAATATCATCCACTATGGAAAAAATATTAAAAAATGAAGGTATAGTATTTATTAAAAATAGTAATATCCAAGACATCTTTCAAGTAGGTTCAGATATTACTATAAAATACAAATGTATAAATAAATCAGTAGAAATTAAAGTAAATAAAGTATTTGCTGCAATTGGCCGTACACCTAACTGCAATTCATTAAATCTGGAAAAAGCTAACGTAAATTATACAAATAAAGGTATTAGCGTTAATAATATGCTGCAAACCACATCGCAAAATATTTATGCGTCCGGTGATGTGATTGGGAAATACTTGTTTACTCATGCAGCGTCTTACTATGCCGAAGTTGCAGTAAACAATATATTAAAAACTGATAAAAAGGATATAAATAATTCTATTATTCCCTGGGTTACATTTACAGAACCTGAAGCATCCCGTGTAGGTCTAACTGAAGAAGAAGCAAAAGAGAAATACGGGGAAATTAATGTGTTAAAAGTGGATTGCAATTTAGATAGATTTATAGCAGAAAATAAAACAAAAGGATTTTTTAAAATAATATTAAACTGTGATGATAGAATAGTTGGAGCTCACATAATAGGTGCAAATAGTGGTGAGTATATTCAAAATATAACATTAGCAATTAAAAACAATTTATCGATTTACAGTTTTGCAGAAACTATATATCCTTATCCTACATTTTCAGAAATTATTAAAAAAGCATTTGTGAGATATTTACGAACAAAAAAATGATTTCTATTATAATACCGACATTTAATGAAGCCTCTGCAATCGAAAAAACACTTAAGAATATAAAACTAAGCATTAAAAACTTAAACCATGAAATTATTGTCTGTGATGGCGGAAGCAGAGACAACACTGTTTTATTAGCAAAAAAATATGCAAAAATTGTTAAATCAAAAAAGTGCAGGGCCTTTCAATTAAATGCCGGAGCAGAAAAAGCAAATGGTGATATTTTATTTTTCTTACATGCTGATGTTACAATTTCTAAGAATATATTAGATGCCATCGAAGATGCAATTGATTCAAAAGGATATGACGGAGGAGGATTTTCAAATTATTTTTCTAGCCATAATAATAAAATTAAATTACTTGGAAGATTACTTAATTTCCGGATTTTAAAAAATGATCATAAAAACAATCTTATTTTCTTTGGGGATAATGGAATATTCTGTAGAAAATCTGTTTTTACTTTTCTAAACGGTTTTGAAGAAATTCCTATAATGGAAGATTATGATTTTGCAGATAGATTAAGAAAACATTTTAAATCATATAGAATATTAAATCCTCTTCTTATTGTTTCTTCAAGACGGCATAAAAACAGCGGTTTCGTAAAAACCAGGCTGCTTTGGATTATTATAAAGAAATTGTATTTAATGGGTATCTCTCCTTTTTTCCTGGAAAAGCTTTACAAGGATATAAGGTAGTTTGCTTACGCTTCCCTTTTATTTGTTTTCATTGTGTTTCTTGGTGTTGTTAACGCAGCAGGATACGGCATAAGGACGCAACAGGACGTGGCGGGTGCAGCAGAAAAGATTAGGGGGGTTCTTTCTTTAGGGGGTAAAGATTTAACGCGGCAGGACACGGCAGGCACGGCAAGGAAAGATTAAAGTTTTTTGGTGTTTGAATTTTTAACGCGGCAGGCACGGAGGGTTAAGCTGGAGTTTAAGCGTTTCGTTATGCAGCCCGGCTGCCTGTAACAGGCGGTTGTTTTTTTTCCCTTTCATCTTATTTAATATGCTTTATCAGCTAAAGTAATATTTCACTTATTTCTTTTTTCCAAAGCGTTTTTTAAATATTTCTTTTATTATCTGCCAGAAACTTTTACCGTACTTTACATTATAATCATCCACAGCTTCTTCTATAGACATCTGCTTCTTACACTTTTTCATAAGGTTTTTCCAATGTCTTTCTGTCCACACATAAAGGTCTCCGACTGTTCGGTTAGGGAACCTGGTTAATATATCCCGTTTGAGTATTGCAGCTTTAAAAGTAACAAATACTTCATCATACCAATCTGCTGCTGCTGTTTTAAAAGGTATTTCTTCTTTATTCTGCTTTTTTTCAAGGTGTTTTTTATGATAAGCAATATGTACAAGTATCTCATCATATCGTCCAGGTGCGGTAAATTCGATTGTACAGTACTTTCTGCCTTCATTAAGACTGGTTTTTACCAAAAATTGTTCCTTTTCGTACTCTATAACTTTCTGTTTTAATTCTAACTTTGACATATCAGGTGATATATTAATTCTTGAATCAAGCACTATAATTTCTGCATCTATAAATTGAACGCCCTGCATTCTTGCAACAGATACTCTATGATTACCATCCCTCACAAAGTAAGAACCTCCTACTTCATAAAGCCTTATCGGAGGAAGAATCTTATCCTGCAGATGAGCAAGATCGACCCTTTCCCACCTTGCCCTAAGGTGTTCATGTTTTGGAAGGAATTCCCTGTTAAAATCACGGTACCTTCCTTCACTTCCGGCAATCTGTGAGATGAGCACGCTCCTCATTCCTTTATAGTATTCTTTTTTAGGTTTTATTAAATCTCTAACATCTTGAAGTGCAAGCAAATTATTCCTTTCAGAATCCATTAAAGAAAGCAGCCACTTTATAAATTGTAGTTTTCTTGCTTTATTAAAATCTTCACTGGCCTGGTCTTTAAAATATAAATTATTCAATTTATTAATCCTTATTAACCATTAGTAAATAATGATTATATACGTTTATTACATTTGTCTTTGAATATAACGCAGTTCGCTTCTTATTTCTATTATATAAATGAATATGTCCATGAATGTGGTATTTAGGTTTAAATTTCTTTAAAAACCATAAAAATACTTTAAATCCTGAATGGCAAATATCTGGTTTATCATTTATTCCGTATGGAGGTGTATGAGTTACCAGTATATCCAGAAACCTGCCATAAAAAAGCCTATTCCAGATTAATCCGGGGATAAGCTTTAACATATAAAAAAACATACCAAATTCTGTATACTGGTTAGGCATTCCATTATACCACTTACTGCCTCCGAGACCTGCAATTAAAAGGCCGGTTTTTCTATTTATTTTACCGCTTATATATGTTGCTCCTACAGATTTTGAATACAATGTATTAATCGAATCCCAAAAATCCCCACTGCTGCTATGTTCTTTTTTGTACTCTCCAATTCTTTTAAGATTATGATTACCGAAAATAAATAAAAGAGGTTTATTAATGCTGCTTACAATAAATTCATAATAATAGAATGGTAGATCTCCCGCACTTATTACAAAATCAACATCTGAAAATCTTTTTTTTATAGAACTACAATAAACTAATGGATCGTTATGATCTGAAATACATAGTATTTTGTAATTTTTTTTTATACCTCTGCTGCTTCGTTTTTTTTTCATATATTTATATTCTACTATTCTGTTTTAAAATAATTTTTTTCTACCTGCAAGTCAATAAAATTATTTTTTATAAACAATTTCACCTTTTTTAATTACTTTTTTAACATTAATAGAATTTATTTCTTTAAAAGACAATGGATTTTTATCCAGACAGGTCATATCTGCCTGTAAACCGGGCTTAAGTCTTCCAAGCTTATTTTCATCAAATGATAATTTTGCTGCATTACTGGTATATAGCTCGACAGCTTCATAAGCTGTTAAACTTTCTTTTTTATTATGCATATTTACAGCAGCATCGATTCCACCCAAAACATTTAATTCTGTAATATACCAGTCTGAGCCGCCTGTTAAAAGAATATCCCGATTTGAGATTGATGCGAGCCTATTACATAACTTTGCCCGCTTCTCACCTAACACACTTGCATAGTGCCCATTCTTTCCGCCCCATAATTTATCAAACATAGGCTGAGCAACAACGCTTATGCCGGCAGCTTTTATTCTATCGAGCATTTTATCTGATGTGAGGATACAATGAATAATCTGATGCCTTAAGTCTTTCGGGTTTTCATTTTGCACTTTCTCATAGATATTTAGTATTTGCGTTACAGCTGCATCCCCTATTGCATGAACAGCAACCTGAAGGTCATTATCATGAGCTTCCCGGACAAATTTATACCAGAACTCATCTATATGATATAAGGTGCCCCGATAATCTTTATAATCAGAATATGATTTTGAAGCACCCTTTAAATATGGCTTTAGCAATGCAGCAGTCTGAGAACCAAATGAACCGTCTACAAGTATACACCCGCCAATTCTTTGCGAACCAAAATCTAATATTTTCCGCACATCAAAAATCTGGGGATATGGAATAAATTCTACAGACAGGTTCTGAAAATATGAATACCGAAAAGTATTATAAACAACATCTATCTGTCCGGCACTTACCATAGTATGGATGGTTGTAATTCCTGCTTTAAGAGCTAACTCTGTTGCAGCTTTGTACGCTCTTAATATTGTTTCATCATCTACATCATGAAACCATTTGCTTACTTTTAAATTATTTTCTCCAAAAACGATATCATTATCAACTAATAATTTGTTATCCAAATCCGGAATGTTTTTAAATGCACATGTATTTATTACACATGAATGTCCGTCTACTCTTCTCACATAAACAGGAACATCAGGAAACAACAGGTCAAGTTCTTCTTTTGATGGAAACCTTCTTTCCTTAATTTTTTTTTCATCAAACTGCCATGACATTATTCTTCCGCATATTGGCTCTGTATTTTTTAAAATTGTAAAAACATCCAACAGATTATCTGCCTGTGAAAGATTGGCAGCTACACTGTATAAGCCGCCGGTGAATGAATGAGTATGAGTATCTATAAAACCAGGAAAAACATAACAACCTTTTAAGTCTATCTGTTCTGCATTTTTATATTTTTTCTTAATATTGTTTTTATCTATTTGTCGGATTGTATCTTTTATTTTACCATTTTCATCTACAAGAACAGCACTTAATTTGTCTTGCTCATTCTCCATAGTAAAAAAATCTGCGTTAAAAAAAAGTTTCATTTCTTATTCACCGATTATCTTTACCAGTACTCTTTTCCTTCTTTTTCCATCAAATTCTCCATAAAAGATTCTTTCCCAGGGACCAAAATCCAGTTGGCCGTTTGTAACAGCAACAACAACTTCCCGCCCCATAATGGTTCTTTTAAGATGTGCATCTGCATTATCTTCATAACCATTATGCTGATATTGTGAATAAGGTTTTTCCGGAGCAAGGTGTTCCAGCCATTTTTCATAATCATTATGCAGGCCGGATTCATCATCATTTATAAATACACTTGCGGTAATATGCATTGCATTACATAAAAGCATGCCTTCTTTAATATTACTTTCTTTAAGACACTTCTGTATATCCGATGTAATATTAATAAGTTGTCTGCGCTTTGTTGTATTAAACCATAATTCTTTTCTATAACTTTTCATAATCAAATTCCTTTCAATACTTATTTTATAAAAGTATCCTCTCACAGCGCTCACAGAAAACACGGAGATACTTTGATAATATACAATTCAATAATTTCATTAATTTATTTTTTAATATCAATATTGATTAACAAGCTCAACATTACCTTGACATTTAAAAATTAATATTAATGCAGTAGTTAAAAGACCCAATCCAACAGCAGCTGGTACGATTTTACCAAAATGAAAGTTGTTGTACCTTGTTCGGTATTATCACCATATACAAATATTATTCCAAAAAACAATAAACTAATTAGTATTATTATTTTCATACTTAAAAGATATCATAACAGGAAATCCGAAGCAAGTTAATTATTATTTTCCTGCATTCTTGCTTTCTACTATGATATTTTTTATCTCATTATAAAAAATATGTTCTTGAAATCGCCCCATTAAACATTATTTCTTGACATATGACCGGAAAATCAATTATATTCTTATAAACATTTAATATTAAAAATTAATTATGAATAGAAAAATTTTACTAATTATTATTCTTCTCGCTGTTAGCATTTCATTACATGCAGAAAAACAATCTGAACCTATTCTTTTTTTTCATGAGGATTACGGAACACCCCAGTTAAGTTATCTTTTGGAAGAATTTAATTTTGATGAAACTATCTCTTCTACAGATACAGAATTTGAACAAATGACAGAACTAAAAAACTGGGTTTTTTATAACATCTATTTTAAACATAATTACCCGATGGCAGATATGAAGAATACTATTAGTATACTTCAATATGCAGAAACAGGAAAAGGTTTTCATTGTGTTCATTTTGCTGCTGCTTTTATGCAAACTTCACTCAGTCTTGGCTGGACAACAAGATACATGTTTGTAGAAAATATAAAGGAAGAAGTTCATGCAATAAATGAAATCTGGTCAAATCAATATCATAAATGGATTATGATAGATGTAACCTGGAATATACATTTAGAAAAAGACGGGATACCACTTTCCGGCTTGGAAATAAGAAACGAATGGATAAGAAACAACGGACAGGACCTTGTATACGTTTTCGGTGCAAAAGATAATGAAGCAAGATACTACGATAAAGACCTCCCTGTATCCAGAGATGATAATAATGCCTGGATATGGTGGCCGCTCGATGAAATTTTTATGACTTATTTCTTTGAAATAGCATATATTGGAAGAAATGATTTCTTTTCTTCAGGAGATGGAAATGGTTCTGTTATATACGATTATGTTTATATTATTAAAGATGAATTAAATGAAAATGACTCCGATTGGGATTTCCGTTTTGCCGAGGACATAGATGATATGAATGCCCTGTATCATGATATTAACAGGATTGATATTTCTTATGATTTTATGGATTGGGATACCGTACAGGTAAAACTCGATGCATTCGGAGATTATAACTATACACCGAATTTTGAATATTTCCTCATTAAAATTGATGATGGAGAATGGCAGAACTCTTCAGACTCTTTTTTCTGGAATTTAAACAGCGGAAGAAATATTCTTTATACCAGGATAGTGAATAAGTTTGATAGATCAGGACCTGTTTACCAGATAGAAATAATTAACTAATTTTGCTGATATATGATTTAAAAATCACTTTTAATTAGATATGCTGATATTCTATCAATCTCGATTTTTAACAGCTCAAATAATTTTATGCTTTTTTCTTCAAAATGTTCATCTTCAATATTCTCTAAACCTAATGCAGCATCAGCCAGTTTGTCTGCACAAGCAGTAAGGGAACCGCCTTTGATAGAATGAGCTTCCAGCTTTAGCGTATCTAAATCTTTGTTAGATATGGCATTATCAATTATTCTTATCTGAATATGAAGGTTTTCGATAAAGCTGCTTAATACTTTTTCTAACAGTATCCTGTCACCTCCAAGATTAACTAAAAGTTTATCAAGGTTTATTTGTTTACCATTCTGTTTATTATTCTGTTCGTTATTTAATCCGTTATTATCCTTATAACTAATTTTTTCTTTTTTAACTTTTATTTCATTATCTCGATTAAACCATAGAAAAATTGCACTTAATAATGAATCCCTTGTAAAGGGTTTTGATAAAACATCATCCATTCCGCATTTCATGCACTTCTCAATATCAGAACTGGAAATATTCCCGGTTAGTCCAATTATAGGTACTTTCGGGTTACGGCTTCTAATTATTTCTGCAGCTTCATATCCATTCATAATAGGCATTTGAACATCCATCAATATAAAATCAATGTTTTCGACTTCACAAATATCAACTGCCATTTTTCCGTTGTCTGCTACTATTACTCTGCATCCTGCACGTTTTAAATAAGTAGATGCTATCTCTTGAATAAATGAAGAATCTTCTACTAACAATATTGATAAATTCTTAAGATTAGCCATATACTTTTCATTATCCTTATGTTCAATTATATCCTTAAATTCCTGTTTAATATCAAATACAGCAGTAAACCAGAATGTCGTCCCAATTCCGGCTTCACTTTCCAGTCCAATTTCACCATTCATCATTTCTACAAGCTGTTTTGCGATTGAAGTGCCCAGCCCTGTTCCACCATATTTATGTGTTGTATCATTTTCTGCCTGTGTATAAGTCTCAAATATAGAATCCTGCTTTATTATGGGAATTCCAATTCCTGTATCTGTTATTTTAAAAAGCATAATAATTTTTTCATTTTCTCTCAATTTTATTTCTACAGATATAGTTACAGAACCTTCTTTAGTAAATTTAACAGCATTACCTAAAAGGTTATAAACCACCTGTCCTAAGCGCAGGGAATCTCCGATTACAATCTCCGGCAAGTGTTCGATTATATTCAGCTGAAACTTAATACCCTTGTTCTGTGCAATAATTGAAACCCCGGAGCACATTTCCTCTAAAAAACTGTAAATATTAAATGGCTTTAATAAAAGTTCTAACTTTCCCGCTTCGATTTTTGATAAATCTAACAGAGTATTGAGCAATTCAAGAATGCGTTCCGCTTCTATTGTTATAGAATTCAAGTATCTTATGTTCTTCTGCTTATCATCCGATTTCTCAATTATATCTGAAAAACCAAGGATGCTGTTTAATGGTGACCTGATATCATGACTAATACTATATAAAAATTTGGTTTTTGCTTTGTTTGCTGCATTAGCCTGTTGTACAGTGTCTTTTAATATGTCATTAACATTTTCCAGATCCTTTGTCCTCTGTTTTATCTTTATCTCTAAATCCTTATTAATATTATCAAGAACAACTAAAAGCCGCTTTTTTTCCCGAACAAGTTTATTCTTCTGCTTGTCTCTTACTTTAATCTGTTTGAGCATATCATTAAAACTATTCAGCGCATTTCCGATTTCATCCTTTCTCATACCATACTCATTATAAATATCACTGGTAATTTTGCCTGTGCTTACTAAAGTCATTTCTCTGGATAATTTATTTACAGGATTGATAATATAAGAATAAATAAAAAATGAAGTAATCGTTGTAATTAAAATTATTGTAGTTAGAATTATTAATATTTGAAAAGGATTATTATAAATTAATTCAAAAATATTTAAATCCGGCTGCAGAATAAATATCCCGAACCTTTTATCTCTGGAATAATTAAAAGTGAAAATATATTTTTTGCCGGATGTGTCTAAAATTTCTAAATTTCCATAATGCTCCAAATTATTAGAAGGAAAGCCTATTTGCGTGAGCTTCCTCCTTTCGGAAATATAATTAGATTCCGGATGAATAATAACATTGCCATATCTGTCTGTAATAAAAACATACCCGCCCGAACTAATTTCATATTCCAAAATAAAACTGCTGATTCTTTGAATTGAGAATTCAGCTATAATCGCACCAAAATTTTCAGATGAACTTAATATCGATACAGCTATATCCAATTTTGGTGTAACAGTTTTCCAATATACATCAGATAAATATGGGTCCAGGGGTGTAAGCAAAGATACATTAAAATCTTTAAAATCTTCATTAAAATTAAAGGGAAGAGATAGCGAATTATCTGCAAATATATTATTATTCTCATCTAAAACAAATACTTTTTCTTCCTGTAAAAAAAGGTTTACTGAAAATTGATTTTTTAAAACTTCCTCAATGTATGCTGTCTCATAATTTTTAAATAATGGTAAAGAAGAGAGTATGGATAATTTCTGAACAAATGCATCCAGTGAAGAATCTATAAATAGGGCAATATTTTTAGAGATATTAAAATTAATATTTTTTCTTGTCATATATCTGCCATGTCCTGTTAACTGAGTTATGTTTAAATCACCTACACTACATTCCAAACAGTAATTTATAGCAATAGAAAGCCGTATCTGTGCTCTATTTGCGTCTTTTTGATTTCCCCGAAGCTTATTTACAATTTGATTAAATTCCATATTCTTGTTTTCCTGCAAAAAGGCTTTTAGGTTTTCAAGAAATTTCATTCCATTCTCCCGGGTAGCCCTGTTTAAATCGTTATATTTTTGCATGGCCTCTGTATCTTTCTTTTTCACCTTTTGATAAATAGCTGCAATTGGTATAAGACATAATTGCTTTGTTTTCATATATCGCTGGCAATTATAACTACAGCTGTTTCTCTCGATTTTGATATTGAATTTAGTTAAGTATTTTCCATTATTTACCCCGGAAAGAATATTTTTAGCTTTTATATTTTTTCACTGTTATAATTAATTAAAGTGTTTACCTGTGTACCAGATAAAACTTTTTCATAATCTAAAAAAGGAAGCCCAACTACAGAAAAAATAGAAACTACCTGGGCTCCACCTTTTGCAATTAGCTTTATTGAAGCATCCAGAGTACCGCCTGTAGCAATAAGGTCATCTACCAATAAGACTTTCATTTCGTTATTTATATCTTCCCTATGAACTTCTATTTTATCTTCACCATATTCAAGTGCAAAACTCATTTTATACGTTTCACCTGGAAGCTTGCCTTTTTTCCTAATAAGTATAATTGGCAGTTTCATTCGATTTGCAAAAGGGGCTGCAAAAAGAAATCCTCTGGATTCGATTGCTGCTACAGCTGTAATACCCTTATCTTTATATAATTCCATCATTTTATCTATGCAGTAATTAAATGCTTCCGGATTTATTAAAATACTTGTAATATCATAGAAAAGAATTCCGGGCTTAGGGAAATCCTTTACTTTCCTGATTGCTCCATCCAGGTCAAAATTACTATTCATTCAAATTTGCCTTAAAACCTTTTAACAATTCGATAGCCCAGGATTTAACAAACTTTTTATTTATTTTAATGCTGTCTAAAATGAGTTCATCTTTAAAAAGGATTATATCCGTATCTGATAATGCCTTTTTAAAGGTAAGAGATGTAGACTTTTTATTAAACGATATAAAACCTGCGAACCGTCCTGCCAGATTAATACCCTTTAATGACCTTATAATTTCTTTAAAGTGAAATTGAGTTTTTGTTCCGGATTCATCTTCAGCACCAAAAATTACAATATCCGAAGATAAAATATCTGTAATTGCTGCATCATTTGCATTTTTTTTTGTAACTTTTATTCCATTCTTACCAAATACATCACAAAGAACAGAAACATATTCGTTAATTATATCCTTTTCCGGAGTATAAAGGATTACCATACTATACATTCTATAGTTTCCCCTTGAAACACAGTCTATTCAATACTTCAATAATTGTCAAATAAATAAAATTGAAGATTGATCCCTATTTTTCCTGTAAAAACTGGCATTTATGGGATAGATATAAGAGACCGATAATCATTCATGGAGGAATACTTGGAACAAAAAGCAACAAATCACACAATCATTTTAGCAGGGATTCTATCATTTGTAGGATTATTTATTTTTTTCTCTATTATTTCATTTTTAATGCAAGGGGAAGGATTAAGTCTGGAAGTCAATATATTATCAAGACCCGGTGGTTTTTTTTATATTGCTTTTAACTGGGTATCATTCTTTATTCCAATGTATTTATTTACCAGTGCATATTTTTTGATTGCAAAATCATTTAAAAGAGAATTTTTACTACTACAGGGGCTAACTATATTCCCATTTTTGACCCTGTCCGGCCTTATTAAACTATTAATGTATGAAAGTATTGGCATCTCCCCCATTAAAAACTTTTTTGTTAACGGGGTAGGTACAATACCCGGAATAATAGTATTTGCATTATTACTTGCACTGGAAGCACTTGTAATTTACCAGGTATACAATTTATTGCTGAATAAATCCGGTTCTAAAAATAAAATTAAAGACTATATACTCTCCAATCTTTCCGTATTTAAAACTGATAAAAAAGTTGATAATTCTTCAGTTTCAAATAATCCATTTTCAAGACAGGGCAATAACGAGTATAAGCTTGATAAAATAATAACAGAACGGTTTAAAACAGAGGAATTTCTTGAAGCAAAAAAGAAAGCTGTTCAAATAACTGCTAATAAAAAAGAAGACTCATATTCATCTGAAAATAAGAACGAAGATATTATTATTTCTTACAGTGGAAATCAATCCGGAGTATCAGAAAAAGCATTAAAGGTTTCAGAACCTGAAATATTAGAAGAATATGAGGAACTCGAAGAAGTTTCAGAAATTGAAGACAGTACCCTGGAAAAACACGGCAGTTTAACAGTTAATACTCAATACAATTTAGAAAAAGCCATTCCTGTTAAGGAGAGTGAGATAGTTGATGATATTTCCACTGACGAACAGGTTTCTTCTGCAGACAATAATAAAATCATCTTGCATCCAAATCAACCTGATAAAATTCAGAAAAAAACAGCAGCAGGTAATATAGGCCATGGAAATAATAAGGAGTATAAAATACCTGTTGATGAACTGCTAAACGATTATGAAGATGGAGAATACTGGAAAATAGATACCGAAACAAAACGTTACGGTGAAACTCTAATGAATACTCTAATGGAATTTAATATTGTAGCTGAATTAACAGGAATCAGGAAAGGGCCAGTAATAACAATGTTTGAGATTTTACCTTCTCCCGGAGTTAAACTTTCTAAAATAGTAGGCCTTGCAGACAATATAGCATTAAGACTTGCAGCATCAAGAGTAAGAATAGTTGCCCCTATACCGGGTAAGCAGGCAGTCGGAATAGAAATTCCAAATAAAAAACGTTCCATCGTATCTTTTAAAGAATTAATCACTTTAGAAATATTTAAAAAGAGCAAATATGAACTGCCTATAATTTTGGGAAAAGATATTTCCGGAGAAGCACAGATTATAGATTTAGTTCAGACACCACATCTATTAATTGCCGGAGCTACAGGCTCAGGTAAATCAGTATGTGTTAATACATTAATATCCTCACTTTTATTTAAAAAAACCCCGGAAGAAGTGAGGCTTTTATTAATAGATCCCAAAATGGTGGAATTAAAACTATACAATGATATTCCACACCTTCTTACACCTGTAATAACAGAACCAAAACGTTCTTTTCAGGCTCTTCAATACTGCCTCTATGAAATGGAAAGAAGATATTCGCTATTAGACAGTATTGGTGTACGTGATATCCGTTCTTTTAATAAAAAAATAAAAGAGCAAAAGCTTGCAACAACAAAACTGCCTTATATTGTAATTGTAATAGATGAGTTTGCAGATTTAATGGCAACGACTGGGAAGGAACTAGAATCAGCAATATCCAGGCTTGCATCTATGTCCCGTGCAGTAGGCATACACCTTGTTCTGGCGACTCAAAGGCCGTCTGTAGATGTAATTACAGGCTTAATTAAAGCAAATATTCCGTGCAGAATCGCATTTATGGTAGCTTCAAAATTTGATTCCAGGATAATAATTGATTCTATAGGAGCAGATAAACTCCTTGGCCAGGGTGACATGCTGTTTGCTTCTGCCTGGGACCCTGTCCCAATACGAATACAGGGCTCGTTTTTATCTGAAGAAGAAGTTGAAAATGTAACTGACCATCTTAAAACACTCGGTGAACCTGATTATATTGATGACGAAATCTTTTTTGATGATGAAGAAGAAGAAGAACTTCTAAGAGTTGGGAGTGATGACCCTTTAATGGAAAAAGCCTTAAATATAATTATGCATAGTGGAAAAGCTTCCACATCTTATTTACAGAGAAGACTTAAAATAGGGTATAACCGTGCTGCAAGGATAATGGAAGATTTAGAAGCCCGGGGTATAGTAGGACCTCCTAATGGAAGTAAACCAAGAGAGATACTTCATCTGCCGGCGTTGAGCTAGAAACAATTAAAGCAGGAAGAATAAACAACCTGGCCTTAAAATTATCTAAATTTATCATCTAATCCAGTTTTCGATGTTAAGGTTTGGAAATCTTTCATAATGCGTTACATTCCCTGTAATAAGTTTAGCTGTATTTATTAACACAGTAGATGCTATTATTATATCAGCATCTGGGAGCAGTAGCAGTTCTGCTTTCGTATATATCACTGATTATTTCGTCTGTTGTGCGTTTATCTTCCCAAACGGCAGAAAGGTTTTTCCACATTTTAATCTGCGTAGATTTTGAAATGCTTTTATTTTCATTAATTTTATCTGAAACATTTGCACTTGTGCCTTTTTCCCGACAAAAAGTATATCAGGTTTATTACAAAGGCAGTAATTATAAATATGGATTCTAATAAACTATTTTTTGTACAAAATTTAAATATTTTATTTTTTCAGACACAGATTAACTCAGATTTATAGGATTTTTTATATTATTTATGTAAAATTTAATTTAATCTGCGATAATCTGAGTAAATCTGCGTCAAATTTAAAATTGCTGTTACAAAGGAGAATTTGTCGGCGATTATGTTGCAGATATAGTTATAGACAATTCTATTATCTTAGAACTTAAGTCGGTAAAAGCTTTAAATCCTTGTATGGAAGCTCAGCTTATAAATTATTTAAATCTCTTACACTAAGTTCTTTATTTGTTATTCGTTGCTCTAATTATTTTCTTTTTTCTTCTGATTTAACACCGAGTAGAGTTACATAATGTGACCAGCCCAATTTTGCAGACGTCTGCAAAATGTTTGGATATTCTATAAAAAAAAGTACAGAATGATACAACACCCTCTGCCCAATCCTCAGTTTTTCCGCAAGTGGATGCAGGAAATGATACCAAAAGAGAAAACCTTTGAAGTTACAGTGAAAAACGTAAACAGTGATTTACAATAATTACTGCCTATCAGTTAGGATGTATTAAAAACACCCCGCGGTCTTCCTACAATACTCACTCCTTTTTCTTCCGTGCAAGATTTCTTCTTTTAACTTCTTAACCTCATCTAAATACTCTTTATCAACATATTTATATTATTCATTCTCCCTCGGATGATGAGTTCTGTAAACAGCTTTAATATTATCTACTGTACATATCAAAATCCGTGTAAATCCAATTGTAGAGTAATACTTTTGTTAATAAGAAAAAGTAATTTCTAATAGTATAACCAAAAATCCGTGAAATCAGTGTCAAATAAAATTCTATAGCCCCGTAGCAGCTTACCCGGTAAAAACACCAATCACCTTTAGCACTATAACAACAGCACCTGCAACAGCAGAAACCGTTGAACCTATCATAAGGCCGACAGAAGTAGATTTTGCACTTTTAACAAGCGTTTCTTCACTTTTTACGCTTACTATAAATTTTTTCTTTTTATCATCCGGCTTTGCTATCTGAACTTCACCACTTTTATCTGTAGCTTCTCCCAATACATATAAATCACGTCCTAATGGAATAATTTCTTCATCATATCTGTAACCGATAGTTCTTCTGCCACCGGAAATAGGAGATAATCCTCCAAAATCTAATGAAAACCTTCCGATTTTCATACGGCCTGTTCTTCTTTCACCAGGCTCGAATTTGGACATTACCTTTTCTGTTACTGCAAGACAACCTTCCGGATTTACTTTAATTTTTCCTGTTGAATCTTCTATATAAAACGGAGTTGAGCGAACATTACTTGCAACTGTATCAGAACCTCTTCTTGTTTTACGGGTTCTTCTGCCTTCGGCATCTGTGTCCCAATAATCTTCTTCATATTCACGTGTTATTCTCATAGAATAATAAACACATTCCATCTGAGCAAGCTCGGAAGTAACAGGATTATCGCATACACTTTTCCCTTTTATCTCTGTAACCTGGTTAAAAGATCCTGCCCCTATCTCACCTGCCACATCAGATGCGCTATCTGATAGCGCTTTTGCTGTTAAAGTTTCCGTTGCCTGCATCTGATATAATTTATTCTTCTGAGAAAGGCTAACAGCAAATAAAATAACTGCTAATACAATAAGTCCTATTCCAACAAACAACATATCAATACTCCTATTAATTTAATTTTAAAATCTAAATTACAGCTATAAGTATAAATGAAAATTGGAAAAAATCAACAAAAAATAAGCTGCCAGTTATTTTTTTGGCAGCTTATTGTAATTGTTTTATGAAAATTAATTATAATTTTAAAGAGGTATTCTTTATTTTTTAGCCCAATTTTCAGGTCGTAATGATCTAACAGCTTTACCCGCCTGCCACATTTCAGATTCTCTCATTTCTCGTAGTTCTTCATCCAGTTTTACCTGATAATCCAGTGCACTGTTTGTTTTTAAAACAATTTCTGTTTCTTTTCCAGTTACAACACTTTGATAAAGGTCTTTAAAAACAGGTTCAACAGCTGCTCTGAATTTATGCCGCCAATCCAATGCACCCCTTTGTGCAGTTGCACTACAGTTTGCATACATCCAGTCCATTCCATTTTCACCAACAAGTCTGATTAAACTCTGAGTTAATTCTTCTACAGTTTCATTAAAAGCTTCGCTGGGAGAATGTCCGTGTTTTCTTAATTCATTATACTGTGCTTCCATCATACCGGCTAATGCGCCCATTAAAACGCCTCTTTCACCTGTAAGGTCTGAGTGTACTTCTTTTTCAAAAGTTGTAGGAAATAGATATCCTGAACCAATTGCGATACCAACCGCAAGAGTTCTTTCTTTTGCACGGCCAGTATAGTCCTGAAAAACTGCATAACTTGAGTTAATACCACTACCATTTAAGAAATTCTTTCTTACACTTGCACCGGAACCTTTTGGCGCAACCAGAATAACATCAATATTATCCTGTGGAATCACATTAGTCTGGTCTTTGTATACAATTGAAAATCCATGTGAAAAATAGAGAGCATCTCCCTCATTTAAACATTCTTTGATTTTTGGCCAAACAGCCATCTGTCCTGCATCTGAAATAAGATACTGCAGGATAGTTCCTTTTTTAGCAGCTTCTTCTACAGAAAATAAAGTTTCTCCAGGTATCCAGCCGTCTTTTAATGCTCTTTCCCAATCACGTTTATATTCCTGTGACTGACCAATAATAACATTAAATCCATTATCCTTCATATTTAAAGCTTGAGCAGGCCCCTGTACACCATAGCCAAGAACTGTAATTACTTCATCTTTTAAGACTT
>SDBV01001531.1_pt1 | contig 34880 bp, 22 predicted proteins | sample 2277081 | NCBI WGS metagenome assembly SDBV01 (sample SAMN10402039, study PRJNA504765) | marine sediment metagenome | isolation source: marine sediment core GS10_PC15, 223 cmbsf | place: Arctic Ocean: Southern Knipovich Ridge | collected 2010 | reverse complement strand
ACCGCCAATCAAGCGTTCATACAAAAGTGCCTCGGCCAACACGTGGAAGCGGCCAACTTGTTCACGCAGGCCTTGGCCATAGACCCGTCAGACGACTTGGCACGGTACGAGATGGAAGTCTACTTGGTTGCCCATGGCGAGGAATGTCTAAAACGCGGACTGGTCGATCAGGCCTACGGTGTTTTCCGACAAGCCGCTCAGGTCAATCCCCGTTCGGTCGGCGCGTTGGCCAGCCTGGCCACGTTGGAGCAAGCGGCAGGCAACCGTGCCGAAGCCGAGAACCTTCGCCGTCGTGCTCTCTCGCTCGATCCCCACAATCGCCGTCTCCGCCAACGCTTGGCAGGCCATCCAGGCCTTGGAGTTCCCCGTCGCCGGTGAAGCGGCGCGTGGGTGATCCGTCTGAATCGTCAGGCATATTCTTCTCAGGTATATCTGTCGGGGTCGCCGCCTGAGGATTCTGATCGAGCGGCTGTGAGGCAGCCTATCGACAAAACTCCCAGGGAAGGTGAGCAGTCAAGGATGACCGCCGCGGTCGTAGGTTTGGTGGTGCCTCCTTTTTGGTTCGAGATCGCAATGATGTTCATGATCTCTCGATTACCACACTTCTGACATCATGTTAGGACATTCTTGTCAGCTTTCTGGCCTTCGATACGTTGGCAATTCGATAGCCCCACCTTTCTGTACAAGCTTGGACTTTGCGGTTCACTGCCGAAGATCTACGGAGAATGCCACAACGCTCTTACCGGTTGTGACGTATTTGCAGCGGATCAAGCAGCCCCCCGTGAAGGTGAGCTTGTCTAACATTCGCACGAGTTGTTTCCTGAGTGCCCTCTTGAGTGCCCCTCCCCGAGCCGACTGCTCAAGCCCAGTGCGGTGAAACGTCGTCCCACGCAAGACTGTCTGCCAGCCAAGCCACGCGACGAACCGCGTCCCGACCTGCCGATGCACTGGTTGCCCTAACTCCCTAGCCAGCAACCAGCAATGCCTGAATATCGAACTAAACAAACCGAGGCAGTTCAATCGGACATCCGGGCCAGCAATCTGTCCACAGTTTCGGTTGCCAAGTCTCCCTTACGTGTTGAATGATCCTTCTTGTTTGAATACCTGAATTCATGCAGCCATGTCAGCTTCCCGAGTATATACTCTTGGCCGAGCCCCGTATGTTCACCCGTTTCCCGGAGAACTTCGTCGTGAACGGCCTCGATCGCCGTTGCGGTCGGGTCTTCATCCAGGGCCGCCTCTGTTGATTTGCTGATTGTCAAATCGATGAGATCGAGCTGCGTCATCGACCACGTTTGGTTGTTCCGGGCAATCAGTGTGTCCAGGGCATCGACCCGCTGGTCGCGGTTGAAATCGTGGACCGTGTCGAGCAATGGTGGGTTGAAGAACGGGCGGGGGTTGTTGCGGGTTTCCAGCACGTCGTAGGCATCCACCTTGCCGTCCCCGGTACACTCGCCGACCAAGTGGCCGAAGTAGAACACGTCGGCTGCCGGAAGGCCCGTGTTGGTCGTGACTAGAATGGATACTTCCAGCCACGTGTTGGTGATGGTGTTGTCCGCCCAACTCAGGAGGATTCGGTTGCTACCGCCGGGGCCAGGCGCCACGTCGATGCTTGGCACCGGCGCATCGGACCAGTCGGCCGGCGTGTCGTCGTTACCAAGCTTGAAGGTGAAATCGGTTGGATCGATCGCTCCCGGATTGACTAGCCCAAACGCGTCGATGATAATCCCGTTGATTCCGCGGGCATAACTCGTGTAATTGGCGAAGCTAGCCTGCTGGCCGGGTCGCAAGGGCGTCTTGTCCGGGGCAATTGCGTCGGCGTCACCGAGGCCTTTTGCTTCATTGTCGTAAGTTGAATTGCGGTACACAACGTAACGGCCCGCCACGCCGTTAGTCCCCAACAAGGGAGCATCGCCCGGCGTCGGGAGTTCTGCAGACCAACTGGTTGGGTCGTTTCCCCAAACGAGTCGCGACGATCGATTGAGCGACTTACCCAGGCCGGCGGTGTTCGGTTCCCAGGTGTTGAGGTAGTCGACTTCGTCTTCGATCACGTGCGGAACGTAGAGCGGATCGTCCGGTGACGGGTTGTCGGGGCGCTGCAATTGGATCCGTTCGCCCGTGTCACTCAGCGTATCGCTGGGGTTACCCAGGATCAACACTTCCGCCCCGATGCCATACTCGATGCGGAACGTGTCCAACTTGATCAGATCGGCCGGATCAAACGAGACGATAATCAGGGGCTGATACGCATCGAGCATCATTCCGGGAGCGAAATCGTAATCGAATCCCTTGCGCAAGCGCCAGCCGGTCAGGTCTATCGGGTAACCGGCAGTGTTGTAGATCTCGATGAACTCCAAGTGGTCGGGAACGTCGTCACCCTGCGGGTTGTACATCACCTCGCTGATCACCAACTCCTGTGGCGGACGCGGGCCGCTGTTAGTCTCGTTGGGAGTAAAGTCGGTCATCGGGTAGAGTTCACCCGTGCCGTCGGGCCAGCGCCCAAACGATTCGCCCTGTAGGGCCGAGCCGAATTCGACGTGGTCGGCGAATCGCAAGGAGCCGCCCGCGCCGAAGTCGACCAGCAGCCAGACATCGTCTCCCCGGGAACCGTTTAATGCGAAATTCTTTGTACCCGTGCCGCCGAACTCGGTCTGCCCCTCGACGACCAATGTTTGATCCTCGTAATGACCTTCGTAGAAGGTGACGTAACCATACGCGGGGATGGTCGTGCCGGCGGGAATCTGGAACTTGAAGAAATCATCGCTATCATCGCTGAGCCACCAACCATCCAGCACGACGTCGGTATCGGTCGGATTGTAGAGTTCAATGGCGTCGACTGACGGGTAGGCGGTGTGCGAAAGCACTTCGTTGACGACAACTCCATGATAGGGTTCACTGCCTTGGCTGCCGGGTGTACCCAGGTATTCGCTGCTGGAACGCCAGTTGTTCGGGTCGCTCGGATCGCCGGCCGGGTCGATCACCTCCAAGGTCGAGCCGTTGCCGTCGGCCCGATTGGGCCAGCCGGCATCGTTTGAGTCGCCGTAAGTGAAGCCTTGGATTGTCTGGTCGAATGTATCCAGCAGCACGAGTTGCTCGCCGCCGTTGCCAAGTTGCCCGGTGTATTGCCCCGCCACGTCGGCCACGCTGCCGTAACGATACGCCAACGCGTCGGTATTATTGACGAGCAAGACGAACTGGCCGGGATCCAGTCGTGTTATCGGGCCACCGGTGAAATCGAAATCGATCCCGTCGGTGAACCGCACTCCGGTCAGATCGATCGATATCGGGCCGACGTTCATCAGTTCGACGAACTCGAAGTCGTCGTCATCCAGGAAGCCTGCGGCGATTTCGTCGGGCGTGCGATCGTAGGGGTGGTAGTTCAGTTCGGTAATGGCAAAGTTTCCGGCACCGGCCGGCTGGTGGGTGATGAATGAGGCTTCGTTCAGGGCCGACCACTCGCCGCCGCTTAGGGCTCGGGATTTGACGAGCGTGTTGTCGGCCAGCGTGATCGGTCCGCTATAGATGACCGCTCCCGGGTCGCTCGGATCGGAGCCGTCGATTGTGTAGTAGATCGTGCCGACGGGGGCCGAGATGTTCAATTGGAAACCGGGGGCGACCTGCCCGCCATGCTGGTTGAACGCCGGTGCGTCGATGCTGGGGTACAGATTCGCGTCGCGAAGTTGGCCGATCAACACGTCGGTTCGGTAGGGGAAGAATTCCGTCAAGAGACGATTTCGCTCGGCCTGCCATTCGACATCGCGCGTGTAGGGCGTGGTGCGTTTAGCATCACCCCAGCGGGCCGATTCGCCGATGACGGCCGTGTAGATCTCGTTGGCCCGGGTCTCCCAGCGTGCAGCGGCCTTCTCCGCCGTCAGCGCCCCGTCGTTGAACAAGTACTTATGGGCTCGATCGGCAAAGTAAAGGCGGAATTCCGGGTTCTGACGCAAAGCGGCGTAGACCGTCGAAGCGCTGGCCGGCGGCGGGGTGTAGTCGACGTTGATGAAGTCGTCGGCGTAATGAAGGCTGTATTCCATGTCCCACACGAAGAAGCGGAACTTCGGATCCCCGACCCGGCTACCGATCGCCCGTTGGTTATTGCCGTCAAAGCCCTGTAGTCCGTCATAATTGGTGACGTACTGGTTTAGGAGAAAGAAATCGACGAAATTCTCCATATCGAGATAACTTTGCATCTGGGTATAGGCGGCCGCCGAAGTGAGACCCCCTTGGGCCAGGGCGATCATTTCGTTATAGCGGATCAGGTCGCCATCAATGGCTTCGTTGACCCAGGTGCGGCGGTTCAGGGCGTCGTAATCTTCGTCGGTACCGCCGAAATACTCTTCCCCCATTTCGGCATCAGGCCGTTCGACAGGGTTGTACAGACCCCAGTACAAGCCGTTCAGATAGAGGTGGACGAAAGTGGCGTGCCCGTCGATCTTACCCATGTCGCGGGCCGTATCCCGAGCGAACGCGTCGCGGATGTACTGGGACTGTTGGGGGTCGCGAAAGTCGGACCAGCTTCGGCTGCCCTGGGCCCGCAGTACGATGCTATCGAAGCGGTCAACTGGTGAGTCGGGAAACAACGGGTAGTCTAGCTTCGAGGGGCCGTGCTCGGGGCTGAATTCCAGCCGGAAGGAATGCTTCGGTGTGATGTTGTGATAACGCCACGAATAGCCGTGGATGCGAATCCCCGATTGCACGGCGAAGTCGGGGCTACCGTCGGAGTTAATGATCTCGACCGACGCCGTCCGTTCCCAGGCACTACCCCGTTGCCCCGAGTTGCTGTAAATTCCTTCCGTAGCCCCAAACAGATCTTCGGGATCCATCACGATCGACATCGTAGGAATGCTTTGCAGGCCCGCGATGATCTCGTCACGGTAGGCCGGGTTGTTCACTACGTCCGGATCCATCTCGTAGTCGGCCGAGATTGGGGGCTGGCCGATTCCATCCCAGATGGCGGGAAAGCCGGGCTGGCTTGCCGACTGGTGGATTACGTCGTCCAGGAAGATGTAGGTTTGCGTATCGACGTTCGTGGGTATGTAGTCGGTCTTCAGCCCGGCCGCTCGCAACGTGGTTGTACGATCGATAGTGATCGGTCCGGTGTAGACGATGCCACTGGTTTCGGTCGGTGCGGTGCCGTCGGTCGTGTAACGAATCGTTGCTCCCGGTGTGTCCGTGGAGATACTCACGCTCAGCGGATCGGTGTAAAAGCCGCGATCTACGCTGAAACGCGTGTCTTCGACAAAACCTACGAAACCCATGCCGTTGGGGCCGCCGGGCGTCGGCCCCTCAAAGTATCGGCGGACCAGCCCTGTGCGGGTCCCGTTGAACTCGGGTAGGATCAGGAAATCATCGTCTCCGGCGGCCACGTTCAGCCCCTGGACAGCCAGCACATTGACTCCTGCCGTCAGCTTGTCCAGAAAGGCAGAGACATCGATTTCCTCGGGCGTGGACGACTGCTGATAGGATTGCTCAGCCGTGGCGTTGGAGTTCCATTGCAGCGTATCGGGGGCATTTCGGTGCGCAATCTCGGTGCCATTCAGATACGCAGCAAATCCGTCGTTGTACGTCATCCGCAAGCTCAGGGCGTCAAACCCCGACGGATCGTCGAGTTCAAAGGGGATCCTCGCCCAGATCGACGCGTTAAGGTTGTACATCTGCGACGCCACGTCGGTACGGATCGTGCCGCCGAAACTGGTCGCTGCCAGTCCGCCACCGGCCGTATCGCCCACCAGCCGAAACACGTCAGGATCAAACCCGTTGTGGATTCCTCGGGCGGCGAACAGTTCCAAGGTGGCCCCGCCGGTTCGCTCGAAGAACACCAATCGCAGTTGGTACTTGCCCGGTCGCGTTAGGTTGAATACACCCAGCGTGTCATCCGGCAGCCTGGGGTCGGCAAACGTGGAAGTGAACGTATCGGTCCCGTCGGTCAACTCCAGGCTGAAGCCATCGTCGCTACGGATGCCAAACGTCCACGAGTCAGCGTCGGAAATGGTGACTGTGGTCGTGGCTTCGATGACAAGATCGTCGACGTCATTGCCGAGGATCGTGCCGGGAAACGGTGCGTCGTTCCCATAATGACCGTTGCCGACGGGGTTGGCGTAGTTGATCACTCCCGCTCGTTCCGTGACCACGGAATTCTGGAGCGCCGGATCTCGGATCACTTGCTCGGCTGTGGCAAGATGGTCGACCGCGATATTAGATCTGTAGCCGGTCACATGGAATCCCATTGAATTGACATCGAACCCCAGGCCCGTGGTTGCTGGCGTTCCGCCGGCGTCGGGAAATGGCGTTATCAGCTCGGGATTCTGCACGCCGGGGGTGGCGTTCGCGGCAGCGGTGAAATCGGACGCCGTGTTGGTGTCGGAATTCCCGGCTCGTTGCCAGGTGCTTACCGTAGTCGACGTACTGACCATAACGTTCTGAAACTCGGCTGTGCAGGGCACGCCGTCGTCGTGGGAAGTGACGGCCAGACCCACGTAGACTTCCTGGCTCATGGGGATCGTCACCGAGCCCATCAGGGTCCAAGAATCCCCGTCATCCGAATGGTAACCCAGAAACGTGTCACCCTGGCGAACCAGCTTTACCCACAGCGGTACAGCCTTGCTGTAGTCGGTGGTGTTGTCGGTCAGGCCTGCGGTCGTCGTGCGACGTTGAAACGACACGCCGGCGCCGGCCGATATTACGACAGCGGCGTTCTTGCTGTCGGCATCAAGCGTTTCGCGGATCATCAGGCCGGCCTTGGCCAAGGCGTGTGTGTTATCGATACCGGTGACTCGGGCGATGGCCTCGGTATCGCCCGAGAGCGGTTGGGAAACGTAGTAGAACTGGTCGGAGGTACCCCAAACATCACGTCCGCCACCGGTGACGGAGAACGTCTCGCTGGTGCCGTCGTAGGCGTAGGAACCGGCCGGAGTCGGATCGCCAACGTCAACGCCGTCGTTGTCTACGTTGAAGTCGTTGGCCGTCGCAACCGGGGCACCGCCGATCCATTGATCGGTGAGAGTGATGTTCTGGAACCCCTGCACGCTGACCTCGAGCGAGTCGATCTCCGGCTCGCTATATCCGAAGGGTAAGAAATCGATGACCTGTCCCTGATCGTCGACGATCATAGCCCAACCGCGGTCGGCGTCCCACGCGATGTCTGCGCCGAAGTAGGAATCATCCGGATCGTCGGTTCGGTAGAGTATCTCGCCCGCAGCGATCGAGGCCGGCAAGGCCCATACCACGGGATTGACGTCGTTGATGTCCCCCGACGTCGCATCATTCACAGCCAGGAACCAACCGGACGTGCCCACGGTTGCTTCGGAGACGTTCTGAATCTCGACCCAGTCGGTCGCTGAGTTGTGAATCTCGGTAATCAACAGGGGCGATACGCCGGTCTCGACCTTGTCGACCCAGCTCGAGTCGTCGAATCCGGTGGTAGTCCACTGAGTTTGCACGCCCGCCTCGGCACTAGTGGGTACGAGATACTTCGCTTCCGCTGAGGGGGCGACAAAAGGCGTCACCTCTTGCGTGATGCCGTAAGAGACGTCTTCAAGTTGCTCAGGGAACTGAGGCCAAAACTCGTACGCCGGCGTTATCCCGTCGGGCTGAATTAGAGCGAGGTATTCCCCGCTGCTGCTGAGTTTGAAATTCGTGTGCAACTCCTGACCCGGTATCCGGCGGTTCTTGTCCGAGGCGAAGGCGACCAGATAACCGCCGGGTTGAAGTAAGGTATCCGGGAACTGCCACTTTGTCAATTCGGCCGCATCGTCACTGAGGTACCAGCCGCCAAGGTCGACGGCATCTTCGGTCGGATTGTAGATTTCAATCCAGTCCGGGTAGTCTCCGTCGACGTCGGGTAGCAGGTCGTTGCCCGCGGCCATGAATTCACTGATGACCGGTACTGCATCGAGAACCTGCCTCGATTCGAGCTTTTCGAGGGTGAGCCGCCTGAAAAGCGGCAAGTTCACCGCACGTGGCGTTGTGTTGAGTCTGTACCGCATGCGACCTGAGGGATTGGTTCTATTGACAAAGAAAGAGTTCAGTTCAGCCACACGCTAAACGTTCCTTTTGCGACGTTTCCAGCCGAAACACAACAATCCGGCACCCGCCATGCTCAGCAGGCCGACCAGCGAGGAGGGCTCGGGAATGACTTGCTCCTCTAGCGTCACTTTATCCAGTAATCCGCCGTAACTATCGCTAATCCCCCCGGCGTTAAACTGCAGCCGGGAAAGTCCAGTGTCGGAAGTGGCCAATACGTCGAACGTGTGCTGCGACCAAAGGTTGATCGGCAGGGGCGATCCGTCTTCAGTAATTGAGGCCAGCAGGTCGTCTTCCCAATAAACGTCGATCACGTTGGAAATCGCCGGGACCGGGATCCCTTCCACTGCGTTGCGCGGTGAGTAGTAGAAGCTCAGCGTATACCGTTTTCCGAATTCCGTTTGGACGTCTTGAAACATCGCGCTGTTGGTGTAGACGTCCAGTTCTACGAACTGGTCACCGGGTGACAATGCCTGACCGATATGAGTTCCCCCTCCACGCTGGATTTCGATCTGTCCGAAAGCCACCTCCCATCCCAGGATACTTGAAAAAATCTCCCATTCACCTGCGATGTCGGGGATCTCGAAGTCCCCGTTGAGGATCATCTGTCCGTTGGCGAGCGTTCCCGTCATCAGCAATAGCACAAATACAACCAGCCCAGTCTTCAATCGTCTCATGGTCTTTCTCCCTTTGTGTTTCGGGCGACTTGTCGTCCCGAGAAAACAGGTAAACAGATATCTTGGCAGGTAACCGCACGATAAGGTATCGAAGACGGCTACCCGAAGTAACTGACCTTCTGCCGGTGGGCCGGTTGAAGGATTCTGGGTAACCTTCGGATAGCCGCTTTCGTATAGGTATTTGCGCTGGGCGCACTCCACACAACCGAGTCGGAAAAGCGCCCGCTCGCAGACCCAAGATGCTTGACGCATCAAGCGTTACACGGCTTGTTCTACAGGGCCCAACCGCGGCGAGTGTGATCGAGGGTGGTGGCGCAACCGGGTGCCTATCAACAGGTTGCAGCCTCGCACCTGAGGGATGATCGTGAAGCCGTATTCGATGGAGCCCTGCAATGAGGGTTCACGGCTGGCTGTCGTCGGCGTCGGAATCCCGTGCGGTCGCGGTCTGGGGTGGCCTCTCGCCGATGATCGATGCCATCCCTGAGAGCAGACGCAACCGTGCGGTGTGGAAGGTCACCGAACAATCGATGGCCGCGAAACCCAGCCGGCCGGGATCACCCGAAGAGAAGTAACCCCACAGTTTTACGGCGTCTCTATCTCCAGCCCAACTCAAGTAAGGCTGCCCGTCGAGAAACACCTCGATGTTGACCTGCTTATCCTCTTGTTGACGGACTTTGACGAGAACGGTGTAGCGATGGCCGTTGGTTAAGCTGCCGTCTTTGCGGACGTGCGGGCCGGGGGGAGCGTTGAACACGTCTTCCGGTGCGAAATCGTTGATGAGGTCGATCCAGCTACCCTGTCCATTCCATCCGCTGATGATCACCGAGCATCCGTGCGGCCGAACTGGAAGGAGAAGAGCGACGACATTGTCTCCATCGTGTCGGGTAAAACTGGCCTCCATGTCGAAGCTTCCATCGATCACAACTGGAAACGTAATGATTGATCGGTGCGCACTAGGTGACACCTTGGTGGAGATCCCGTCCTCGCTACGTATCCACGCACCATCAGTGCGTCCCCAATCAACACAGTCGTTCTTCACGTCCACGCGCTGAAGCAGGTCGACCCAACGGTCGACTGGAATCTTCTCCTGAGGCAAAGTATGATGAGGCGCGCGGCGAGCCTTACCCGAGATGCTGCGCACCTTGGCGCTGTGGAACGCAACTTGGGACACGTCCTGCCCAACGGCCGGTCGCATCGGTTCGGGAAGTCTCCAAGCATCTTCGATGCTAAGAGACGTTTGCACACCGGACCAGTTCAGGCACGGTTTGTCGTCGATAGAGACATCAACACTGGCGTTGTCTCCCTTAGTTCGCACGGAAATCAACACTTGATAGCGATGACCGTCGATCACTCTACCGGGAGACGCCGTCACCCAACCGTCGTCGTTCCCGACTCCGTCGACCAGTTCCAATCTGTGGAATTGTCTGCTCCGGTCACCAAGGGTGAGAGAACATGCTCGCTTGCCGACCGGAAAGATGATATGCACTGCATTCTGCACAACAGTGTCTGGTTCAGCAATGCGCGTGAATTCCGTTGTCAGGTCGTAGCTCTCTGGAAGAACAACGGGTAGCATGGTTCGTGCGTGCCGTGTATCACGTGAGTGACGCGCATCAAACCCCCATTCAAGCTCGCCCGAGGCCAGATTCCCTCCCATCATTGTCCAGGCACCCGACACACGATCCTCGCGCAAATCAATCCAATCGAAGACGTCAACCCACTGCCCACGTGGGAGAGCCTCTCCCGGCAGGATCCATTGACCGGTGGCGTCTGGCGGGACGGAAGTGCGGCGAGAATTGCCTATAACGGCCCAAAGTAACGGTACGATTAGCAACCCACAACAGGCGATCACCGCCAGTGACGTCCATTTGTTGCGACCGGTCCACGGGTGCCGTACTGCCGATCCCGGGCGGGACTCCGCGTCCGCTCGGCCTGCCAAATAGCGATCTAAGTCGTCGACCAACTCTTGCGCCGTGGCGTAGCGAGATTCGGGATCCTTGGCCATCGCGTGCAGCACGATTGCCTCCAACTCCTCGGAGATCACCTCGTTCAACTCGCGTGGCGGGCGAGGGACCTCCCCGGCAGCCTGCCGCAAACACCTCTGTCGGTTGTTACCCGAGAAGGCGGGCTGCAACGTTAGCAATTCATAGAACGTCACACCCAAGGAATAGATGTCTGTTCGCTGGTCCATGGATTCGGGATCACCCTGTATCTGCTCAGGGCTCATGTAGCCGGGTGTGCCGAGAAGTTGGCTTGCCCGGGTCACCGTCTCGCCAGTAGCAGGCTCTTGCGGATCCGTGGTCGGCCCATCCTCGAACGCGGGCTGCCTCCAGGCAAAGCGACTCAGCCCGAGGTCAAGCATCTTGACCGTTCCGTCGGTGGTAAGCATCAAGTTGGATGGCTTGATGTCGCAGTGTATCAACCCGTGGTCGTGCGCATATTGGACTGCAATCGCAGCTTGGCGGACAACTCGACAGGCCTCCTCAATAGAAATCGATGGATCGGATAGAATTCGTCGGGAGAGAGTGACCCCCTCGATGAACTCCATGACCAGGAAGTGCCGACCGTCAGCCTCGCCGGCATCGTAGGCCCGGACGATGTTCGGGTGTTCGAGCTTTCCTACAGCTTCCATTTCACGCAAGAAGCGATCTACCGTTTGCGAGTCTTGCATCGTTTGCGCGGGGAGCACCTTAATGGCCACAATCCGCTTGAGCTTCGGATGGCGAGCTTTGTACACGGTACCCATTCCGCCGCGACCCACCCTGTCAAGCAGCCGGTACTGCCCGAGTTGTTGCGGCATGACATCATCCTCTTCGTCGAGGACAGAATGCGATATCGAGCCGGATTCTTGTTCCGCTTCTTGCGCGGCTTTGACGCCGATCGGGCCCATTCGCCGCGCAAGTTCGTAGAATTGCTGATCTTCAGGACCGATTCCTCGGGCAGCGGATTCCCGAATACCAAGAATCACCTTGTCCGACAAATGGTCCAAAGTGTCAAGCGCAGCCTGGCAAGTCGGGCATTTCGTGACGTGGTCGGAGAGCGGTTCGACCATTTCCGCCGGCAGTTTCCCGATGGCGAATTCCGCGAGTTGTTGCGGGGTGGGGCATTGGGCATCATTCAGTAGTTCCAAGTTTGGTTCATGGATCCCAGACGACGTAAGGTGTTGAGCCGTCGTGGAATAGGGCTAGTATCTCTTGAGCAATCCAATCCAACATGCGTTTGAATCGCAGGCGCTCCAGGTGCAAAGCGGGGCTGTGGTAACTGCCTTCGGCCAAACGGGTCTGGTGAAGCCAGACCCACAAGTTGCGGAGAATCAAGGCCACGGCCACGAACAGCAGCCGCAGTCGCGGATTGCGAGTGCAGGTGTAAATCCGCGCTTGACGCATTTGGCGATAGCTCGTTTCGATACCAAACCGCTTGCGGTAGCGTTCGCGGATCTCGGTAGGGGAGCCCTTCACTCGCCACGCGGCGAACAGCAGCTTTTGTCGAACTTGCTTGCGGTCTTTGCGGTTGCGATGCCGACGGTAGCCTACGCACACCGAAACGGTTACCTGCTTCTTGCGGTTCTTCATCGTGTGCTTGTACCATCCGGCCCGCTGCGTTTTGATCCAACGCAGACCGGTCGGCTTCCGACGCTTCTTCGGCGGGCGTCCACGAAACATAACGGGCATCAAGAACGGCATTTCCGCTCCCTGCAAGAACTCCACCACAGGCACGTTGAAAAATGCCCGATCGAGCAGCAAACACTTGATTTTCAGCCCGATTTCGCGAATTCTCGCGATCAATCGCCGCAGGACGACAACCATCGATTCGTGGCGGCGGACCCAGGTCAGGGCCAGGGTGTAACGTTCCCCGCGGTCCACGATGCAGGCCGAAGCGTAGGCGTGAAACTTTTTGGTGCCTTGACGCGGCTTGCCGTAATACAGTTCGTTGCGGCTTTTTTGCGGCAGACCATAGTACGGCGACAGGTGCCAGTCGATCGCCACTTGCCATCGCCGCCGCCGCATGTGGCGCGGCAGTTCGCCGGTCAGGGCGTTGTTCAAGCGACCTTCCAGTACCGACAGCGTTTTGGGCATCCCCTCGACCAAGGCAGTCATAACCGCCTGATCGAAAGGCCCATCGGACAAATCGCGACACGCCGCAGAAATCGAGATCGAACGAGCCGCCGCACGCATTACGAGATTCAGCACCACCGCGGCGGTACACCGCCATCCATGGTCCTTTACTAGCTTTGCTTGCAACAACCAATTCAACGCCCATGAGTGTACTTCACCACTATCAATGCTAGAATGCTTCCTTGAACGCATTGGCTTCCTCCTTGGTTTGGTTTGCGTTGACACAAACCATTGTGAGGAGGAGCCTTGCGTTCACCTATAGATATTCATCCAAACTTGGAACTACTGTCACTCAAAGACGCCGGCTCTCCGGCCGTTCGTCGACGGCAAGAGCCTGAAGACGCCGTATCGCGGTTGCATGTACTACTATTCGAAGGATCGAGTTGGAAGAGACCGACAGATCCAGACGTTCTAACCCGAAAGGACAGTCATGAATCGACGACTCACCGTAACGGGTGCGATACTGTTGAGCGTTTTCGCCGGGCAGCTTCGGGCCCTGGATTATCCGGCGACGCCGCCCGGTGAAACGATTGGTTCGGTAAATGACCAGCGGTTGGTACTGACCAACCGGGTTCTCGATGCCCAATGGACGCTCAACGCCGGTCGGATCACGGCGGCGGCGCTAACCAACAGACATACGGACCAGACGCTACGACTGAAAACGGGCCATGTGCCGCGCATCGTTTTGGACGACGGGGTTTTGGACGACGGGCGAATCGTCGATCTGGCGGCGCTCACACCCCTCCGTCCGGCACATATCGAGAACAATACACTTCTCGCCGACTTGAAGGATGATGCGTCCGGCTTGGATATTAGGTGGTCGGCCAGATTGAACGACACGGCCAACTACCTTATCCAGACGCTTGAATTGACCGCCAGCCGGGACACGAAAATCAAGGAACTGGTCTTTCTTGACGCGCCGATCGACGGGGCGAAGCAAATCGGCCGGGTCGACGGCTCGGTCGTCGTGTGCGGCGACGTCTTCATGGCTATCGAACACCCCTTGGCGAAGAACACGGTGGGCAAAAACTCGCACGTCAACTGTACCCTGCCTCGCGGCAATGTGCTGAAGGCCGGACAGACGTGGCGCTATACATCGGTGTTCGGCGTCGTCGAGCCGGGCCAACTGCGACGGGGGTTCCTAGCGTACCTCGAACGCCGTCGGGCCCATCCGTATCGGCCCTTCCTGCATTACAACAGTTGGTACCACCTGAACATCGGCCGGCCGAACAACCACATGACCGAGGCCGAGTGCCTGGAAACGATCGAGCACTTCGGACGCGAGCTGATCGCAAAGCGCGGCGTGAAAATGGACGCCTTCGTTTGGGACGACGGCTGGGACAACTTCAACTCACTGTGGGGCTTTCACGAGGATTTTCCCGAGGGTTTCAAGAACCTTCAAGAAGCCGGAGCCAAGTACGGGGTCGCCCAGGGCGTGTGGATGTCGCCTTGGGGTGGCTACGGTGGACCGAAACAGAAGCGGATCGCCTACGGCAAGGCGCAAGGTTACGAAAGCAATCGCAACGGTTTCTCCATGGCCGGGCCGAAGTACCGAGCCGCCTTTCGTGACGTCTGCCTGAAGATGATGCGGGACAACGGCGTGGTGTTCTTCAAGTTCGACGGCATGGGCGGCGCAGCCGGCACCGGCGCGGCTGGCGAGTTGGCTGATGACGTCGACGCCGTGCTCAGCCTTACCCGCGATCTCCGCAAGGAAAACCCGGAAGTGTTTATCAGCGCCACTGTCGGAACCTGGGCCAGTCCTTTCTGGACGCTCTACGCCGATTCCGTCTGGCGTCAGGGCGGCGATACCGGCTTCCACGGCCCGGGCAACGGACGCCAACAGTGGATTACCTATCGCGACATGTTCTGCTACCGATGCATCGTCCAGTGGGGACCGTTGTACCCGCTCAATTCGCTGATGCTGCATGGTCCGTGCATCGGCGAGCGGACCAACCCGGCGAAGATGGACCGCGACGAAAAGTCCGTCGCCGACGAAATCTGGACCTTCTTTGGTTCCGGCACGAACCTTCAAGAACTCTACATCAGCCCGCACCTGCTTACGCCGACCATGTGGGATGAACTGGCTGCGGCGGCCAAGTGGTCTCGGGCCAACACCGACGTGCTCGTCGATACCCACTGGATCGGCGGTGACCCCGGCAGCGGGGAAGTCTACGGCTGGGCGTCCTGGCAACCCCGCGGTGGAATCGTGGTCCTACGAAATCCCTCCGACAAGCTGGGCAACTACGAACTGGAACTGGCCCGCGACCTGGAGCTTCCCGATCAGCATCTGACCGACTATCGGTTGAAATCTCCGCGTCCGAACCAGCGGATCGATTCACTCGGCGCCGCATCGGTCGAGCCGCTTCGCATTGAGTTGCAGCCGCTGGAGGTGTTGGTCTTCGAGGCGACGGGCGTAGCCGGAGCCGAAAGATACGACGCCGAGGCCTACCGGCAGCGATGCGCCGAGCGAGAAGCCGCCCGTGCGAAAGCCGTGCGAGCCGCATTCGAAGGCGGAGGCGTCTGGCAGTACACTTATCAAGGCCAAATCTGGCAACGGCATTTTTTGCCCGATGGAAAGGCGCAACTCTATATCGATGGAAATCGCGCCGCCGTTTGGAACGGTTTCACATGGCGCATCGAAGGCGACTGCCTGATCATCGACAAGCCCGATGGCAGTTCCGAGGGACACTATCTCGACGATCAAGGCCGACTCGTGCTGCCCGCTGGCTTGGGTACGGCGGAGAGAGTCCAGCAAGGCTCGTGAGGAATACCGATGCTGACAAGACACGATCGATTGATGGGGACCTTGCGCGGAGAACCGGTCGACCGGCCCGCCGTTAGCTTCTACGAAATCGGAGGGTTCAAGGTCGATTCGGAGGACCCCGATCCCTACAACATCTACAACGCTCCCGATTGGCGTTCCCTGCTGCAATTGGCTGAGCAGCACACGGACCTCATTCGCCTGATGAGTCCGGTTCGGGCGCGATCGGTCGATCCGACCGGCTCCGCCTCCAGTTCGGTCCGGCAGGAATTCTTCAAGGAGGAGTCTTGGGAGGAGGCCGACTGCCGGTTCACGCGGACTACCGTTACCGTGGCCGGGCGGACGATGGTTCAGGCAACCAGACGCGATCGTGATCTCGATACCGTCTGGACCACCGAACATCTGCTCAAGAACGTCGACGACCTAAAGGCCTATCTGAAGATCCCCGACGAAGCCTTTGCCGAAACGGTGGATGTCTCAGCTTTGGAGGCCGAGGAAGCCGAACTCGGAGATCGCGGCATCGTGATGATCGACACCGAAGACCCTCTTTGCGCCGCCGCTTCTCTGTTCAGCATGGAAGAGTACACGATCATCGCCATGACCGAGCCGGCGCTCTTTCATCAGTTGGTCGAGAAGATGGCGAAACGGATCCACGAGCGAACCCAACAGGTAAGCCGCCTTCTGCCGGGTCGGCTCTGGAGAATCTATGGACCGGAATACGCCACGCCGCCTTACCTGCCGCCGCGGCTGTTCGAAGAATACGTCGTGCGCTACGCGGGCCCCATGGTTTGCATGATTCAGGCCCACGGTGGGTTTGCCCGCATTCACTCGCACGGACGACTGAAGGACGTGCTCGATCTCATCGCGGCAATGGAGCCGGACGCGCTAGACCCCATCGAGCCGCCGCCGCAGGGTGATGTGGAACTGAGCTATGTAAGGAAACGCTACGGAGAGCAACTCGTGCTCTTCGGGAACATCGAAATCACCGACATCGAGAACCTCTCCCCGGACCGGTTCGAGGAGAAAGTCAAGCGTGCCCTGGCCGAAGGCACGGCCGGCGCCGGCCGCGGCTTCGTCCTGATGCCGTCGGCCGCCCCCTTCGGCCGAACGATCTCCAGCACCACCCTGCGAAACTACGAAACGATGGTCCGGCTGGCCGAAGCGTGGTGAGCGCGCCCGGTTGGTCAAGCGACGGACTCCTGAAAGGATTCTCACAATGCGGTCCTGTATCCTTGGAATGCAAATCGCGGCAACAAGAAGACACTGTAAGTCAGCACGCCGCATGCTGCTAGCCCATCTCACCTTACCGGCCACACCCTCCGACGGGCGATCCAAGGCGAGATGAATCTTATCTCTATATTGAAGGTCCACCGGGTGGATCCTCGACGGAACTCCTTGCGTACCTGATACTTCCGTCGGCCCTTCACGGCGGGCAGACGAAGGGCACGCCGGGCAAACGCGATTCTGCTGTTACGGGACTGTTCAGGATTGCGCCGTCCGGTCGGTCGGCACCTCGTCAAGCCTTGGTAAGTTGTCGAAGGCCGAAGTGCCGGCCGAGATCTCCTCCGGCAACTCGTAGCGCCACGGGCCGTTTATCGGGTCTCGCTCCGCCGTGATCAGGCCGGTCTGGCGTAGCCGATCAAAATGGGTCCGGACTTGCTTCAGGGACCACGGGCGAAGATAGCCCGCCAAACGATCCGCTGCAGTTCTCCGCCAAGCGTCCTGCCCGGACGGACGACGGGCCAGGCCCATCCTGCTGAACCGTTCGTAGCCGTTCGGCTGACGTTGCAGATACTCGACCAATCGGTGGACCATGCCGGATCGGATATTACCTAGGTCAGCTACCTCACGCCTGGTGATCAACTCTCGCCGAGCGCGGTCGTCGGCATGTTGTGAGTGGTAACCACAGTCGTCGGCGTAAAACGGGTTGTTCTCGGGTCCGTCAGGTCCATACTTCACCGAGAGATAGACGTTTGTACGGTTGACCATCTCCACGGCCAGCGGGTCGAAGGGCTCATCGGCGGAACAAACAATCGGCGTCTGAAGCAATCCCCGGACCAACTGGTAGTCGCCAAGGGTCATCGTCAAGGACCCATTCGCCGGAGTTCCCTGTCGAGCTGCTCGCAACACACAGGCACCGATCAGAAGACCCTGCAATATCTGGCGGTCTCGCAACCGCTGTAGCCCCCGTTCACTTGTGTTGCGCCCCGGCGACAGGATCGAACCGATCGCAGGATCGGGTACGAAGCTCATCGACGCATCGATCTCTGCCAAAGCGGGGGCGGCATGCTCTTCGGCCATCAGCCACTGCATGATCGCTGCGTGCTCTTGGGGGTTGGGCCTCAACACGAGAGTCGCGCCGGGATCTTCGTCCAAATCATCCGGCAGGAAGCGAGAAAACATGGCCGGACGTGACGTGCCCGCTGCACCGGCGGACATGCTCATCTGGACAGCCCAGGCGGCCGGATTGTGAAGACGCGGGGCATGCACGAGAACGAGCCGCAACTCGCCAACCCGTTCGGATAGCTTCTTGATGTCAGTCTGGCTACGGATGTGATGGACTTCGTTGGCACCCAGGGACCGGGCGTAGTACTTCCACAATTCGCACAAAAGCGGTGCGGGGAAATCGTGGAAGCAAAGCGTCACGCTTTGCCCCGCCACCCCGGCTGCGAGAGCCAACTCGCCCAGAGCGACGGAAGCGGGCTTGCGTGGATGCCAACGAGCAGCAGGTAGACGCGTCATTACCGTACCCTCCTTCCTTGAGTTATGGACACAGAAGGGCCGAAGTGCGGCCGGGAGAGATAACTGTATTGAGAAGGTTGTCGCGAGTTCTTCGTCCACCACCAGCCGGAACTGAGACTCACACCGGCCGCCAGATGAAGTCGCTTCGGACGGAAGTCGTTGTCGCGACAGGACTTGCGGCATAGGCACGCAGTCAAGGTATTATCGACGTCCTCTTCCGAGAGCGCTTACAATACCTTGATGGCGTTGTCGCGCCCAAAACCCTGGCTTAGGGCGCTGTGTAAACCTCGGCTGGCGACAGGAGAGACGCTCCTTCAAGCTCAAGGGGACCGCGGATGCCGGATTTCCGTTATGCCGTGGCCTAAGCTCCGAACGGCCGGCAGACAGCTAAATATCGGCCCATTTTGCGTCATAACCTATATGAGGGACACATTAGTTTTCGGCGATGTCTTGGGGCCCCATTTACGTGGCCGAAACCAGCATCCCAACTGGCTGAAGGCTGTGCGTTTTGCGGGCTCGCTTCAGGCCTGTGGGCTACACGCCAAAAGCTACCGGAATCGGAGGTCACCATCAGTTCGTCCAAAGGGGCGGTCCGTGGAGCCAGCGGCCTTCCTATTACCTTGTGAAATCCTCCTCCAGCGTGAGGAAGAGCTTGCCACGGGCGGACGCACCCGCCATCCCTTGGCGAAGGCAAGTGTTGACGGCGAGCCCATCGGCGAAGAGCGAGCTAAATCTACGGTAAACACGCGTCAGAACCAAGAAAAACGTTTGCCCTGGGCAACGCAGACCGGAAGCCCTCACGTGGCCTGCGATCACGGCATGTAATCCGAGGAGCATGAGACATTGAGACGGCTTGTCTCATTGTCTCACGTTTTCCGGATTGTGCCTCGACCGAAGTACCCACAAGATTCAAGAAATAAACGTTTGGCCCAATTTACCCAGGAGGCCGCCGACCAACAAGCCGGGCAGAATCGCGAAATGTCCCAGTCGAATTGCGAGGGGGCAGAGGCCATCACCGTGTGTGTTCACCGAGTTCAGCTTCTACCGCCGCGCGCAAATCCGGGCAACCCCGACTGAAAAGACCTAGCGCCGTCCAACCATCAACAAGAACGGTGCCGCACTTCAAGACGTGGTTTTCTCATCCTCTCTCACCCTAGCTCTTTGGAAGTTTACGGAGATGTGGCCTAAGTACCGACTGGTGATACCGCCCACTATGGATCCGGTAGTTGCTGAATTAAGCCGGGTTTTGCGTCATAATCCTATGCGGTGGCTCCCTATCTGTCAGGACCGGTAGGCGAACCGAAACCGATCACGTCCGTCCGTCGGCATGGCCGATCGTAGAGGGCCGACTGTTTATCGGTGCAACCGCGATTGTCTGGGATCTTCATTCACATTCGTCATGCCTAAGGAGAGCCACCCGTCCGTGGAGGTGGAGACTGTGATCGATCGAACTATCTTGCTCGGTGAACTTGCGGTCCGCTGAACGCACTTGTTATTCTCCATCTGGACCGAGCTTTCCTCCGTCGTTTCGCCCTGCGCCAAATTCTGCAAAGCGAGGCGACGTGTGGGCGCATTGTTCGCCCCCCCCTATGCCGTACCTTTTTTATGCAGGAGCAGGGGGTGGACTAGCTAATCCTGGTTTGTCGCGTCGACCTGATCGCGTACTGGACTTTCGAGTCGGGCAAACGGGTGGTAGCCGTAAGGGATACAGTGTCGATAGGGCCCACTGTCGCCGCCGGTAAACCGTCTGAAGTTCGCACCCTTCTTTCACGCTGTTTTGATTTGCGTTCCCACCCGACATCGCCTACCATTCGGGCCCCCGATTCGGACCGGTTCTTCGGTTTGAGTGTAGTTGCTACCACGCATCTTCACTCGATCGGTGCCAAGCTGTCACCTATGCTGACTTGTAGGCGCGTCCGTTATCAGCTGGCTCCATTTTTTGACCCGAGCCTGACAGCAACAAAGCGAGAGAGAATATGAGCAGACCAACAGCACTTCCACGTCATTGTCTCGTCGTACGAAGATATGATGAATTCCGGCGACTGATCCGGGCCTTTGGTCAGGAAACGTATGATCTGGTTTGCATCTTTGGCGGACCCGGGCTCGGAAAGTCCGAAATTGTCATGCGTGAGATGCAAGAGGCCCGCGGAGTTCTCGGCTGGGGGTTGATCAAAGGCAAGCACTCACCCTTGGATCTTTACGAACGACTTCATCGCTTTCGGCTCGTTCCTGTTGTCCTGGACGATCTCGATGACCTTCTCAAGAAGTCCGATTGCGTTACATTGCTGAAATGCGCATGTGAAACACAGCCGGTCAAACGGATCGAATGGGGCAGTAAGCATTCCTCGTTTAAGAACCAGGAAGATGTTCTCCCGACATCCTTCGAATCTATCAGCAAGGTTTGCCTCATCGCCAACGACTGGAATTCCGTGAATCGGAACGTTGCGGCGTTGCAGGATCGGGGACTCGTGATCTCCTTTCAGCCTACAGTGTTCGAGGTTCACAAGGAACTCGCTCGTGCAGGTTGGTTTGACGACGAGGAAGTCTTTAGCTTCATCGGCCAGCACCTGTTTCTGGTCACCGAACCCAGCTTCCGCTTCTACAAGATTGCCCAGGAACACAAGAAAGCCGGGCTGGATTGGCGGAGCCTGATTCTTCGGACGATCGAGAGCGAGGCAGATCCCGAGCTGATCTTGGTAGCCCGGCTGCTCGCCGATCCCAAGTATGACGCCGAGCCGAGCCCGAAGACGGCTCGCGCGAAGGCTTTCGCAAGCTGCAGTGGTAAGTCTCGGGCCACCTACTACCGCCGCAGAGGAGGGCTACTTGAGCGGCGCGGTTCTTTCGACGCAGAAGATGTGGCGGAAATCAAGCTCCAACCCTGCAAACCGGATCTTCATCGTCTCGCATTGCGCGACCGCTTCCAGCAGCTTAAGCAGATGCGCGATCAGGTGGATATGTCGGCCGAGCAAACGGCCGACGAGACGGAGACCGATTTGCTCTCGCAGGTGCGGCAGCAGCTGGAGAAGGCCGTCGCAGACGAAGATTACGAGTTGGCGGCAAGGCTGCGTGACACTATTCGGAAGATCGAGAAAGGCCAGGAAGGTCAGAAACATTAAGCTCCCCGGCAGTCCTGTGTTCGGTTCGATCGAGACCCCCGCTGCGGAGGACCGCTACCCGACGGCCGGAAAATGCGTTGACTCTGCGTCGAGCATGCGCGATACTTGAATCAGAAGGCTTGCCGGATGCAGGCCTATCCTGGAAAGGCCCGGTCTGTCACCAGCGGAGTGCCATGGGGAATGGGAGAACAAAACTATGGACGAGAAGAAAGCACTCGAATTGGCCAGGGCTGTTGCGCCGGATTGCGACCCGCAGGTCGAACTCGATATTCCTCCAAACGTCAAGGTCCGTTTTATCGGCGAGCCGATCTGGGCGTTGAATCAGGAGACGAACAATCTCACTGTGCCGGCACGTTTTCTCAACCACGGTCTTGTCGAAGATCGCTTTTTCTTCACCCTACCCGAGTTACTATGGGAAGGCATTGTCGACCGAGTCGGCGAGGATGCCTTTGGCGACGAGACCATGGAATTGGAGCGGATTCTATCGAGTATCTGCGGCGATCATTTTTTGAATGTCGGTTTCTGGAAGGGGCGGGCGTTCCCCTACAACTTGCTTCAGCGGCCGCTGAAGTACAAGCTGTCTGTCGAGAAGGCTCACTCGGTTGGCTGGGAAGTCAACCAGGCCCAACTCGACAACATTATGCGCCTGTACAAGGAGCGAACCAGCGGATTCGCCAAGGTGGCCTGTGCCTACGCTGGCTGGCTCTTGACGAACAGAGTGTTTCTGTACGAACACGACGATCTGTTTACTCAATGGTCAGATATGGTGGGGCGATGGGGCCTGGGCCAGCTCGGAATTGTTCTTCCTAAGGGCGACTTCTTGCTCGGCGACGATCCAACGTCGGATTCGCGGTGGCCGGATTATAGTGCGGCTTTCGAGGAGTTTTTCGTCCGCTGGCGTTTGCAGGGGCTTGCGGCTCCCTACCTTCCCGTCCCGTTGCAGCCGCTTATGGGGGGAGCGTTTCCTGTGTCGATTGTACCGCAGGTCATTCGGGCTGGCGGCGCATTCTGTTTCCCGGACACGTTTCCCGTTCCCAGCCGCGATGACTGCCGTCGTCTATTGGAGGATGCGCTCCGCAGCGGCAACGAACCCATGCACCTGAAAGACTGGATGGCATTGATCTCCGGCGACAATCCGGCCAAGACGCCTCTGGGAAAATACAAACGTCTTTTCGGATTGCAGCACTATTGGCGGATCTTGCGCCGACGGCACCCCCGCGCGTTTCGGCGCAGAATTGGCGTCTTTGAGGAGGCATTGGCTGCGTTCTGTGGGGTGTCCAAGGACACCATCCACCGGGACCTTCTGTTTCTAACTCGACACTTGGGGAAAGATTGGATTGACCGGGGCGGCTCGTTCCCGTTCGGACCGTTTTAGTGTCCCGCAAGCCGACCTCCTCCCCGCCGACTGCCAGGACGCGCTGCTCGTCTCATGGACGAGCCCGTTGACTCGCGCTCGAACTGTTGGCGCTTCCCTGGCCACCCGTCTCCCCTCTCGGTCTGCTGGCTGCCCACTCCTCCGGTGTGACATCTCTCTCGCGCGAGAACCTTGGCGAGAATAGATAGGTCAGTAGCTTCCACGCGCCTTCACTGGACTCAACGTGGAAAGTCCGCCATTCTTAGAGTATTGAGTTTGTCGAGTAGGATCTCGACCAAATCGACACGCAGGTTGATTGGAACACGCGATGGAACGCGAAACGACCTATCTCTCACCCGACGAGTTTGCTCGCTGCAGCGGACTCTCTCTGGCTACCGTGCGGCGGTATCTTGCAAGTGGTCGCTTACCGAAGATTCAGCCTGGTGGTCATCGATGCCGGGTTCTCATTCCCCGTGACGCCTTAGAGGGATATCATCGCTCAGCCACCGCGTTTGACGAATCGGTCGATCGTCATCCGCTGGACAGTGCCGATGAGCTTTCATCAACCGATAGTAGTGCGTCCCGCCGCCACGGCCCCGTGCCGAAGTGGAAGAGACGTCGCTGATACATACAAGGAACCGAGTCATGCCAAGACCCCGTAAAAACGAACTGGTCCGTTGCATTCACTTTAGCTGGCGGTTGGTCAACCGCAACGGCAAGTGGTACGCAGACGGGCGATCCAACACACCGAACGCCGGGCGTCATTCACTCGAAAGCAGTGATAAGGATGAAGCTTTGCGCAGTCTGCCAGAACTTGACAGGGCACGTGCCGAGGATCTCGGCCTGATCCCTCGGTCTTCGACGAGTAATGCCGAAGGCCAACCGCTTCCGCTGGGTGAAGGCCGTCAGTTGTACGAGAAGCACATCGCCCGCCCAAGGGTAACCGGGGGTGTTCGCAAGTCGACAAAGAAGCGTTATCGCACGGTTTTCGACAAATTCATCCCGTTTGCCACCTCGCAAGGCGTGGCCGTGTGGAATGGCGTTACGGCTGACCTGTTGAACCGTTATGCCGAGAACTTGGAGGACAAGGGCTATGCTCACAAGTCGCTCGTCAACGAATTGACAACGCTCAAACAGGCGGTCAAGTGGATGATCCGGGCGGGGCATCTGAAGGGCGCACAACCCATCGAACTGAAGCTCCGCAAGGCCGAAAGTCAGCCGGCGTATTGCTACCGCCCCGTCGAAGTGAAAGCGATGGTCGAGTTCTGCCGCGAGACGGCGGCACTTCAATGGCTCGCCCATGTCGTCATCGCACTGGCCTGCACGGGCCTGCGGATCGCCGAACTGGCCTCGCTACGCTGGGCCGATATCGATCTCGAATCAGGGCGGCTGACGTTGACTGACGAGACCGGGCGGTCCACAAAGTCAAGCACCAAACGGCGCGAGCTGAAGAGCGGTCGTAGCCGTTCGTTCCCAATTCACGGCGACCTCTTGACGGTGTTCAATCAGCTTCCGCGGCTTGACGCCTACGTGTTTCATGGACCGCGCCGTGGACGGCTCAAGCCGGACACCGTACGCCGCATCCTCGTGCGGGAGGTCATCGAGCCGCTGGCCGAGAAGTTCCCCACGTCCGAGGGCGAGCGGGGATTCAAAGATGGAAGGCTGCATTCCTTCCGGCATTGTTTTTGTTCGACCTGCGCAAACAGCGGCGTACCTGAGCGGATGCTGATGGATTGGCTCGGGCACGCCGACAGCGAGATGATCCGGACTTATTACCACCTCCATAACGAGGAGGCAAAACGCCGGATGGATAGCTTGGACTTCCTCGGTGGCGCCAGCGGACGGTCCGCTGGTCAGGCCGAGCGTAATCATGAACAGGAGGATGTTGAGCCACCACCTGCTGAGACGAGTGACGACGGTGACCGCGGTGATTGACCCAGTTTTGACACAGTTCAACTGTGTCAATCAAACACGCCGCTGCAAGTGACGTGTGGCAAAGCACTTGCGACGACGGGGTTAATCAAAGCGGAGGGCAAGGGACTCTCCCGGGGCGATTTCCGTATGTTGGTTACTCACCACATGTTAGGTCGCAAGTCGCGTTTCTGCAACAGCTTGCATGCTTTTGGTTAGTTGTGGTTGTTTGTTGTTGTTTGGCGACACTTGGCATTGGTTTCAGCACATTTTCAGCACACGGTGAATCTCGTATACCCCCCTCGGCCGTGCCAAGCGCCGCTGGCGGCGGCGCAGGACGTTCCGGACGTCGGCGGCGTGGGATCTCGCGTGATGGGACGTCTAATTCTGGTACTGTCGCGGCGAGCTACGCGAGGTTCAGCAGCGACCAACAGCGCGCTGAGAGCAATGCCGATCAACAGCGAAAATGCCGTGAAGCGGCGGACCGAAATGGCCATCGGATTCTTCCGGAGTTTGAATATGCCGACGAGGCTGTGTCCGGGACGAAGCTGCGACGGGAAGGGCTCGATTCGTTGCTGCGTGATGCAGAAGCTGGCGATTTTCAGGTGTTGTATTTCCACAGCCTTAGTCGCCTTGCTCGTGAATCGATCATTAGCATGGCGGTACTGAAACGACTGGTTTACGTATTCAAGGTCCGCATCATTAGCGTGAGCGAGAGCATCGACTCGGAGCGTGATAACTGGGAAGTCGTCGCCTCAATAATGAGCCTGCTTCACGAGCGGTATGTCAAAGACTTGGCCGAGAACGTATTCCGCGGCCAGGAAGGTGCAAAGCTAGCTGATCTATGTGTTGGCGATTACTGTTTCGGATTCACATCCGAACCGATTCCTGGAAGCGAGAAAACGCGTAAAGGCCGAAACGCGAAACCGCGCAAGCGGTATGTCGTAGACGAGGTGACCGCACCATGGGTACTTCGTATCTTTCATTGGTTCGTCAACGAGCGGCGCTCGTTGCGGTGGATTACGCGCGAGCTGAATCATCGCGGAGCTCCCAAAGACCATCGCGCGACAACGAAGGGCTGGCATCACCAACAGGTTGCTGGTTTGCTGGCCAATTCAAAAGCTTGTGGCGTCTGGCGCTGGGGCGAGATGAAGAACATTCGCGATCCGGAAACGGGCAAGATCCGCCAGGAGCCTCGTCCGGAGGAGGAGTGCGAGAAATGGACGCGGCAGTTCCCGCACTTGCGGATCATCGACGATGACATCTTCGAGCGGGCTCAGGAACTCCTCGAAGAGAACTTTCAGAAGTACGCAGCAAATCGACGTGCCAATGGCTCGCTCAAATGGTCCAATCGCGGAAGTTCCGACAATCCCCCGCGGCATCTGCTTTCACAGCTGATTCACTGCGAGAAATGCGGAGCGATCTTTCACGTTAGCGGTGCCAACGGAAAGTATCTATCGTGCCCGAACTATCCCAAGGGTATCTGCACCTGCAAGACAACTTTGCAGAGGAAACGTGCAGAACGTATGATCCTCGATCCAATCGGTCGGCGGATATTGTCCGATCCTGAGTGGTTCCAAGCGGTCCACGAACACGTTTTGACATCTTGGACAAAACAGGAACAACAGACCCCCACGGAACTTGCTGCTACGGAACGAGCATTGGCCGATGTCGACCGCAAGATTTCGCGGCTCGTAGACCGCATCGAAGATGGCTCTGAAGATCCCAACATTGAGCAGCGGCTTGAGGAGCGATATTCCGAGCGACGTGCGCTGGCCAAGAGGCAAAAGCAACTCCGGCATGCTGATGAGAATCGCGGGTCGGCGCCGACCGAGGAATGGCTACCCGACCGGTTGCAGCAGTTAGGCGAGTGCCTAAATGGCGAGAATCCGGCCGCGACCTACGCACTCCGCGCGCTAGTTGGTGGCAAGATAGTTGTCAAGGAGATTCGCCGGGAGGGCCGCAAGCGACATCATCTGCAAGGCCGATTTACGATGCGATCTAACTCCGTTGCTAACTTGGTGACAGGCCGCACCGAATTCACCGATTCCGAAAGCGCCGAACAACACGACGGTATTTCCAACGAGATTGTTGTTGACTTCGTGGACCCAAACCCGCTTGATTTGGATGCCGACAAAGCAAAGGAACTCCATGACAAGCATCTCTTGAGAATCGAGATCGCTGGGCACCTCGGTTGCTCGAAAAGTCACGCGACCAAGTTGCTCAGGCATTGGTTTGAGTCACGGGACCTAGTGATGCCCGACGGGCGGTCCCGGCGGGCCACGCTCAAGAAGAAACACCTCGAGCCGCCGCTTTACCAAGAGATCGCCGACGAAGTGATGGTCCTGTACAGGCAGGAAATGTTGCTGCAGGACATCGCCGACAGGCTCGACGTGGATCGTAACACGGTCACCGCGGCGGTTCGCTGGTGGCATGAGGCTCACGACTTGCCGGTCCCCGACGGTCGCGCGCGGCGCAAGGAGTTGGAACGGAAGGTCTCGCCGAAGCCTGGCACGTCGGATGCCTAACCGCCACACGCCTGCCCGGTCATGTGTCTGAACGTTTAACGCTCGTATTCGCCAAACCGTGGCTGCACGTGCGCATGTTCCTTTCGCGTAAACCCGTTTTGTTTCCCTTTGACAGAGGAGGATATGCCTTGGATGCTATTGTTTTCGTTGGCTTGTCGCTGGCTCTGCTTGTTGCTGTGACCGTGCTGGTTCATCAGATGCGATTGCGGCGGGCCCTTCAAGCGTTACTTCGTCGTCTGCTAGACACTGGAGGTTACACAAACATGACTAGAATGTCTCTTGGCCTGCTGATCGCGCTGTCGACTGTCTTGGCGATCGTTTCGCTGGGCGGTTGCGGTAAAGATGAACGCTTGGCCCAATTCGCCCGGGAGGCTGCCGATCGTCAGGCGGCCCAAAACCGGGAGATGTCCCGACTGAATCGGGAGGTCGCCCAGGGCACGAAACGGCTCGTGGAGGCCGACGCGCAGTCGCGTACGGAATTGGTTGCACTGCAGCAAGATCTGCGCGCCGACCAGACCGAAGTGAACCGCGGGCGGGACCGGTTGGAGGCCGAACGAAAAGAGATCGCCGCCCAGCGAAACCGGGATCCGGTCGTCGCCAACGCCATCGACGGTGTCGGCCTGATAGTGGCGTGCCTTGTTCCCTTGCTGTTTTGCTGGTTTCTGTTTCGTCGCGTTCGTGCTGGCAGTGACTAGGCCATTGTGGCCGAGGTGCTGATCGAGGAGTTGGCTTCCGATCAATTGAAACTCCTCCCGCCGTCTCTCGTAGCGTTGACCGGCGCAGCCGATTCCGATTCGGCGGACGATCCGGCCGGATAACGCGGCCGGTTTGACCTTCCATCGACGTACACATCTTTTCCCACAGGAGGAACCAGTGAGTCACATCGTTAACATCAAGACTGAAATCCGGGATGTCGCGGCAGTTCGCGCGGCTTGTCGGCGATTGAATCTGGCCGAGCCGGTCCACGGCAAGGTCAAGCTGTTCAGCGGGGAAGCGATCGGGCTGGCCGTGCGGCTTCCCGACTGGCGCTACCCGGTCGTATGCCACACGGCGACCGGCCAGATCGAGTTCGACAATTTCGACGGCCGGTGGGGTGAACAGAAGGAACTGGAGCGATTCATGCAGGCGTACGCGGTGGAAAAAGCAAAGATCGAGAGTCGACGCCAGGGCTACTCGGTAACCGAAAGGCCGTTGGCCGACGGGTCGATCAAGCTGGTCATCGAAGTTTCAGGAGGTGCCAGATGATGAAGACGATCGAAATCGTCGTCACGCCACAAGGCGAGACGCGTGTCCAAACGCTGGGCTTCACCGGCTCGTCTTGCCGCGATGCGAGCCACTTCATCGAACGGGCCCTCGGACAGCAGACCGGCGAACGGATGACGCCCGAGTTTCATCAAACCGTGTCGGCCGAGCAGCACCAGCGGCAGCGGCTTACCTGAACGATTATCCGACGGCTCGTGGTAAGCCGTGTCGCGATTCTTTCAAACCCCTTACGTCCTTCGACAAGGAGACGACCTATGACACTAAGTGACCGTTTGGCGGAGTATATCTCCGCCTGTTTTACCGGCTTGTGGATCGAAAGCCACGAGCATGACGACGCCCTTCGCGAAATAGCCCAGTTGTGCCATGACCAGCAGTGGAAGATGGCGACCTGGAACATCGAGCAGGGCTTGCAGGTCCCGGGCAGCGAACAACCTGCCGACGCCGGTGGTAACGACCCGCTGGCTGCCATCCGTTCGATCAACGCGTTGGCAAGCCCCGACAGTTCGGCACTTCTAGTGCTGTCGAATTTCCATCGCTTCATGCAAAGTGCAGAAGTTATCCAGGCACTGGCCACCCAGATCACCACCGGTAAGCAGAACCGCACGTTCATCGTGGTGCTGTCACCGACAGTGGAAATCCCCACTGAGCTCGAAAAGCAATTCGTGGTGATCGAACATGATCTTCCCGGCCGCGATCAGCTTGAAGAGTTGGCCCGCGGCATCGCTACCGAGGAGGGCGAACTGCCCGAGGGCGACGCCCTTCAGACGGTGCTCGACGCGGCTGCCGGGCTGACCAGATACGAAGCGGAAGGCGCATTCAGCCTCAGCCTCGTTCGGCACGGGGCCGTTGAACCGGAAGCCCTTTGGGAATTGAAATCTGGAATGCTAAAGAAGAGCGGCCTGCTCTCGTTGCACCGCGGCGGCGAGAAGTTCGCGGATCTTGGCGGCCTGGAATCGCTGAAGAGTTTCTGTGTTCGCGCGATGCGACGCCAAGGACACCGCGATCCGCTCAAACGTCCTCGGGGCGTGATGCTGCTCTCACCACCCGGATGCGGCAAGAGCCAGTTCGCCAAAAGCCTCGGCAACGAGACGGGACGGCCTACGCTGATCCTCGATGTGGGTGCGTTGATGGGTTCGCTGGTCGGGTCGACCGAGGCCAACATCCGCAAGGCGCTGCAAATCGTCGATGCCATGGCTCCTTGTGTGTGCCTGATTGACGAAGTGGAGAAAGCACTCTCCGGCGTAGCCTCAAGCGGCAGCACCGACAGCGGAGTCTCCGCAAGGCTGTTTGGTACGTTGCTGACCTGGATGAACGATCGAACCAGCGACGTCTTCCTAACGTGTACCTGCAACGACATCGGCAAGCTGCCGCCGGAATTCAGTCGGGCAGAGCGTTTCGATGGGATCTTTTTCGTCGACCTGCCCGGCACGCACCAGCGGCGACAGATTTGGAAGATCTACATCGACATGTTCGGGCTCGATGCGAAGCAAGCCAAGCCGGTCGATGCAGATTGGTCGGGCGCCGAGATCCGAAGCTGTTGCCGGCTGGCGGCCCTGTTGGATGTTTCTTTGGTCGAAGCGGCCCAAAACGTCGTCCCGGTTGCCAGGACGGCTCACGAATCCGTCGAAGGGCTTCGGACGTGGGCTTCCGGCAGGTGCCTTTCGGCCGATTACCCGGGGCTTTACACCCGAAATCCGAACACTGGCCCAGTCAAGCCAGGCAGGAAGGTTTGCCGAGCGGATCCGTCGAACAATTAGACGATCCGGACAGGCGCCGCACCCGGCGGCGAGCGTAATCACAGCGGATTACCGCTGGATTCACTGACGTTTCACACAACAACAACCCAGGAGATTACCCATGGGACTGACCATTCACTACAGCCTCAAGTCGGGCACGCGCAGCCCCAAGAAGGCCCGCGAGCTCGTTGCTGGGCTACGTGGCCGGGCGTTGGACCTGCCGTTTGCCCAGGTCGACGACATCGTCGAATTGACCGGCGAGGCGTGCGATTTCAACCAATGCGACCGAGACGATCCGCAGCACTGGCTGCTGATTCAAGCCAGTCAACATATTGAACGGCCCGCGACAGGCAGCCGTAGATACCATTATACTGTCGCCCCCACGCACGTGATCGCCTTCGAGACGATGCCCGGCGAGGGATGCGAACCGGCCAATTTCGGTCTCTGCCGTTACCCGGCTCACATCGGGGTGACCGATCGCGACTGGCCGCACCGCCAACGGAAACTTCGTACCGGTCTGTCGGGCTGGCGTTGGTCAAGCTTCTGCAAAACTCAATACGCCAGCAACAGCGATTGTGGCGGCGTCGAAAACTTCCTGCGATGCCATCTGGCCGTCATCAAGATGCTCGACCATGCCCAGTCGCTGGGCATTCTCGATGAGGTCAGTGACGAAGGTGACTTCTGGCAAGACCGGGACGTACGCGCCTTGGCCCGGCAGGTCGGCCAATGGAACGAGGCCATCGCCGCTTTCGCCGGTGGACTGAAGGACCTGCTTGGCGACCAAGTCGATTCGGAGATCGCCAAGTTTCCCAATTATGAGCATCTTGAGGCAGCGGGACATGGCAAGGAGTAATCCATGCCGCTGTCAGCCCAATCCGGACGGCGGATTCTACACCCAGGAGGAAAACAAATGAGTCGCTACTACACTATGGCGGTCACGATCACCGGTGCGGCCCCCGAGCGCGTCGACGCGGTCAAGCAGGCCGCCGAGGCCGAATGGCCATTTGACGAATGGTTGCTCAACGACGGTGTTTTGACATCACCTGCCGATGACAACCTCTGCGGCGGAGAGACCGAAGAAGAATTCGCCGAGCGGCTGGCCAAAGCGATCTGGTCTGCCAACGACGGTTACTGCCGAGTGCAGGTCCGTGCGACCTATCTCGACCGGATACCCTTCGAAACGCATTGCCTCGATGAGGACGACTATCGAAGACTGGTCGCATTTCCCGGGGATAGGCTTTCGGCATGAAGGCTCTTATTCGGACCGTTTGAGACAAACAATCCCCGGAGGTGGTCGATGGCCGATAACTACGTGGAATTCTCACAAGTAATTCCGCAATTGACAGAAGAAGAAGTGGATTGGCTGCGGCAGCAGTTGGAGGTCGTCTACGTGTTCGGGGACAGGGAATACGCCGAAGACGCGTTGCCCGACGATCTGAATCGCGAAGACGCCGAGTGGATCGGCTGCCGAGCCTATCGTGACATGGCGGGCTATGATCCGGACTTCGGTGAGCACGCTGGTTTCGAGTACGCGTTTTCCGAAGACGATCAGGACAAGGACTGGGGCCGCCATCTGTGGTTTCATACAGACGAGTACGGCAGCCTCGATCGGGTGGCCCATCTTGTCCAGAAGTTCCTCAAGCGGTTTCGGCCCAACGATTGCTGGTCGCTGACCTGGGCCACCACCTGCTCGAAGCCTCGCGTGGGCGAGTTTGGCGGAGGCGCCGTCTTCGTCATGGCCTCGGATATCAAGTGGAACGACGCCTATGAATTCGTGGAGCAGCAGCAAGCAGCATTCGCCTCGTCGGGGAAGGAAGCCAGCGACGCGGCGGAACCGCAGAGCACTCGATGCGGTCCCTACGACCTGAAAATCGATGGCCCGACGTTTCGCTCGCAGAGGGAACTGCTGCTGAAGCTACAAGGGCTTGCCGCCGGAAGAATTTCAGAGGTCCGCAATCCGGGCGACTGGGATCCGCACGACCAGAAACTACTGGAAGGGCTGATCGAGCTGGCCGACGAACTGGCCGATCAGGCACATGACAAGCACGGCGTGGACTGCCTGCTGGATACTGAACCTTAATAACGCAATTAACACTTGGAGAACAATCCATGAGTACCGTACTCGATGATACGGCTTCCCACTCGGTTATTCCGCCCGCGCAACGGTTGCGCACCACGATGGCAGCCGTTCGCGTGAGCCTGCAATGGTTTGGAGTTCGCAAGAGCCTCAACATGCAGCAGAAAGCCCAGGCGGCCGACACGTTCGGGGCTGCCGGGGAGTTTCTCTCGGCGGGAAAGAAGCTACTCGACACGCGACATCCGGCCTATAAGCAGGTCACCGGCGTCCGCAACCGGATCACGGCCCTGTGGAAGGCGATGAGCCTGCCGTACCCAGAACCGGGCATCCGGCTGATTCGGCAGGATCAAATCAACGTCTTCGACACCCAGATGACGGCCCTGCAAGAGGAACTCGAAGAATCGGTCCGCCAATTGGACGATCGCTATGCCGAACTGAAGTCGGCCGCACGAGACCGACTGGGCAGCCTGTTCAACGATGGGGATTACCCTGGAAGCCTGGCAGGCATGTTTCAGGTCAGTTGGGATTTTCCTAGCGTCGAACCGCCCGATTACCTGCAACAGCTCAATCCCGAGCTATATCAGCAGGAGTGCGATCGGATTCAACGGCGATTCGACGAAGCGGTGAAGCTGGCCGAAGAGGCGTTTATCGGCGAGTTCGCCAAGATCGTCTCCCATCTGACCGAACGGCTTTCGGGCAGCGCCGATGGAAAACCCAAAGTGTTTAGGGATTCGGCGATCGACAACTTGAGCGAGTTCTTCGATCGGTTCGGGCAACTCAATGTCCGCAGTAACGAGCAACTCGACAATCTGGTCGCCAACGCCCGCCAAATCGTGCGTGGGATCGGACCCCAGCAACTTCGCGAGAGCCAGTCGCTGCGACAGTATGTGGCGACCGAGCTGTCCGGGGTCCAAAGCGTGTTGGACGGCCTGCTTGTCGATCGCCCCCGGCGAAACATCCTTCGACGGCCCAAATAGCGGAGGGTTGCCGATGAATCTTGTCGTTGAACCCGATGGATCGGTTCGCTGTATTTACGGCGAGAACATCGATCTACAAACCCTGGGTCGCCCTGTCATTACCCGCGGTTCGCATGTCGAACCGGATCAACAAGGTCGCTGGTTTGCCGACCTTGCGCCGGTCGACGGTCCCAAGCTCGGGCCGTTCGATCTTCGCACTGCGGCCCTCGATGCCGAGGTCGCATGGCTACAAGCCCATTGGCTGACCCCGACCGGCTAAGCCATCTTTCTGCGGAAATGCGTGCCGCTTGCTGTTTTTCCCGTTGTATTCCCCAGGCCGCGGTGCGCACATGCACCGCGGCCGTTTCTTCGACCGAAAGGACCACGTTATGACCCAAACCGAACTGAACCGTGCCGTGGCCGTTGCTACCGGCGAAACCGTCCGAACCATTGCCGAACTGGGCTTCGGCATGGCCGACCCGACCCTCGTACGTCACGATCCGGAGCCGTATGAGCCTGGGGGCCACGTGGTGGATTGGGACGAACTGGACGCCCAGCGTGTCGGCGTCTTTCCGCAAAGGCGTCGGCTGGAACTGGCCGTCGCATAACCCTACGAGTCAACCGCCATGAAGGGAGAACCTTACCTTGATCACTATCACCCGCCGCCAAGCGAAGCAGATGAATGTCGTGTTTCGACGTGCCTTGAACCTCACGCGGGGCCCGGGCCCCGCACTTTTCTTCGAGACCGGTCCGGACGGCATATGCGTCAGAGCAAGATCCGGCGACGCCGCCGTCGAGTACCACTTGCTTGGTGAACTGCCGCACCAGCAGATGTGGGTGCCGTTTGAGTTCCTTGCGGAAGTGGAAGGCCGCCAGGATGATCCTGTACAATTGGAAGTCCTAGGGGACGGTCAGGTCATTGCCGGATGGAGATGCGGGGGTGTCCCACAGATTGCCCAGTACGATCCCGTGACGGCGACCGACACGGACGACTTTCCCGAGAAGCCGAAGAAGTTCGCGGAGAATCCCACGCGGCTGCTGACAGCACTGCATGACGCCATGCAGACGACCGATCCGCATTCTGCCAGGTATGCATTGAGTTGTGTGCAACTTCGTGGCAGTCGCGGCGACATGGCTGCCACCGACGGTCGCCAGTTGCTAATCCAAAATGGCTTCAAGTTCCCCTGGCAAGGCGACGTGCTGATCCCCAGGACCAAGGTCTTTGGTCGTAAAGAGCTTGCCGGGATAGGATCGGTGGTGATCGGCAAAACGGACGACTGGGTGGTTGTTCGGGCGGGGCCATGGTCCTTCTATCTGAAGATCGAAAAGGACAAATTGTTTCCCGAAGTCCACCACCACGTTCCGAGTGTCGACGCTGCCACGGCCGGGTTCCGGATCGCACCGAAAGATGCCCAGTTCCTGACCAAAAGCCTGCCACGGCTGCCCGGGGATAAGGAATTCAACCTGCCGATCACTCTGGATCTGAACGGGTCGGTCGCCATCCGGGCCAAGTCGGCAAGTCGGCCGAAAGCCACGGAACTGATCCTGGCCAACTCGACCCCCAGCGGCGAACCAATGCGGATCAACATGAACCGACAGTATCTGGCCCGGGCCGTAAAGCTGGG
>SDBV01001530.1_pt1 | contig 34884 bp, 27 predicted proteins | sample 2277081 | NCBI WGS metagenome assembly SDBV01 (sample SAMN10402039, study PRJNA504765) | marine sediment metagenome | isolation source: marine sediment core GS10_PC15, 223 cmbsf | place: Arctic Ocean: Southern Knipovich Ridge | collected 2010 | reverse complement strand
GGCCGAACCGATCTGATGGTTTTGGATTCTTCGTTCATCTTATCCATATATAAATACTAACTGACATCTCCCATTTACACGGTTAAAAAGCATGCTTTTCTCCGTGCGACACCAATAATCTTATCAAAATCACCTTGAACTGTCCAGGAATTTTAACCCCAACTCTCGCAATTAGTCGTTAGTTTTTAGTCGCTGGTCGCTAAATACTATTCACCATTCACTGAACACTATTCCGGCGAGACACTCGAATTTCATTATTCAATTTTAGTAAAACTGCCTCGGAAAGGAAATCTCTTGACAGTTCAAGGTGAATTTGGTAGGACTATTGGTGATGTAGGGAGAAAAGTATTCTTTTAAACCGTGCGAATGGGAAATGTTGGTTTTAGGGAGAGGGTAGATGAAAAAACACAATCTTTTAACAATTCTAATGCCGTTTTGGGGTATATTGCTTACCGTTACTGCCGGCACAGCTTTTGGCGGACCAAGAACAGTAAAGGTCCAGATACATACAGTACAAGGTTCGGGCATTACAGAAGCCGACGTAAACGGCTGGGTTGATAGAGCCAACGAGATTGACAGTCCTCAAATAAGATACGTAGTGGACAGCAACCACGTCTATCCTCCTGGTACGCCTTATGACGTGAATATAAACGACCCCTGCAGGGTAAATATCTGGGGAGTGAGCACAAATCCCTGGGCCGTGGATCACCCGAATAATGTGGACCCGAATGTGTCGGCACAATGGGGCAGTGTGGTCATACTGGTTCCAGGCGATGGTAACGATACTTTCATCAAGGATTCCACCCTCGCACATGAACTGAATCATATTCTTGGACTTGGGCATGTGGATGATGACCCTAACAATAAAATGCATCCTGATAATTGGCCCGATTCAAACGGAGTACTTAAGTCATGCCACCGAACAGATACACAATTGACCGACGACCAGCGAAGGACAATGCGCCGCAACGCTCTGCCTTTTGCACGTGATGCTATGAGTGACGGCCGAGGGGGAGAAGTGTATGATGACGCTCATGACGTTAGTAAGAATTTTATTGACCTGCACTGGGCTCAACTGTGGGTGGATCGGATCGGGGGGCATTATATCTTTCACATGACGGCACAGGTTGATGTGCTTTCTTTTACTTATCCTTCTGAAATTGGTTTCTATATCGAATCAGATAATAATGAGATGACCGGCGATCCGCTGGAGGGCCTGGACTATTATATTGCTTACCGGCCACAATCCGGCGAGATCCTTTTTCAGCAATATGAGTTTACTGGCTGGGTTACTTTGCCTCCGCCTCCCGGAGCAATAACTTACGAACTTACTTATGCTCATCCTGATTCTAATCTTCCATCTATCCCGATCGGTATAGAAATGGAATTAGACCTCGATCTGGTAATTATCGGGCAGGTATTAGCAGGGGATTTTGCGTTTAAAGCCGCTGCGACCGATTCTGTCGAGATAGATTTGGCGCCGAATACCGGCTTGTTGAAATGCTCCTATCCGCCGGTTCCTATTCCGGGCGACTTGAACCTTGACAACAAAGTTAATATAGACGACATTGAGATAATGGTGCAACAATGGACTGAAACCGGCAGCAGATTGAGGGCCGATATTTCTCCTGCGGGCGGGGACGGTATGGTGCGATTCGATGACTTTGCTGTCCTGGCAAACAACTGGAAGGCAGAGGGCATTCCGTGAGATTGAAAAATAGAATCATATTGCTGACCCTTAGGGACACATACGGTGCATCACTGTTCACTATATACTATCCCGGCGAGACACTCGGATTTCATTATTACTTAGCGGTTTTGCGGGCGTAGCGCTGTCTGTCGACTTCTTTCAGCAGGTGTTTGCGGATTCGAATGGAATTAGGACAAATCTCAACAAGTTCATCTTCCTGAATATATTCCATCGCCGCCTCAAGACTCATCTTTCTTGCAGGCCTGACCTTGGCTGCGTCGTCTTTGCCGGATGCCCGAACGTTGGTAAGCTGCTTGCTTCTTGCTACGTTTACAGGTATGTCCTTTTCTTTGCAGTGCTCCCCGACGACCTGTCCTGCATATACGTTTTCTCCGGGCTCAACAAAGAAAACGCCCCTGTTATATAAAGCATCAAGTGCATAAGCTGTCACTTGCCCGGCAGTGGTCGCAATCATAACGCCGGCTTTGCGCTGTGGTATCGCTCCGCGCATCGGCTCATATCTTTCAAAGGTATGATGTATAATCGCTCTGCCTTGCGTAGCGTTCATCATTCTGGCATGAAGTCCGAATAAGCCGCGAGATGGTACCAGAAATACCATCTCAACACAATTGCTCGCACCGCTTTTGGCGTCCATTTTAACTATTTCACTTCGCCGGTCGCCCAGAAGACTCATCACGGAACTTTGACAATCCAGCGGGCAATCCACCGCAAGTGTTTCTATCGGCTCATGACGTCTTCCCTCGACCATTCTCAAAATTACGTTCGGCTTGCCCACGCAAACCTCATACCCTTCGCGCCGCATATTCTCCAGCAAAATACCAAGATGCATCAGTCCTCTGCCTGAAACAGTGAATTCCTCATTGTTCTGTCCGGCTTCAACTCTCAATGCAACATTTTGCTGTAGTTCCTTCTCAAGTCTATCTCCGATCTGTCTGCTCGTGACATATTTGCCGTCTCTGCCCGAAAAAGGCCCATCGTTAATCCTGAATGTCATTGACATCGTCGGATCATCAACAGGAATAACGGCAAGCCTCGAAGGATTATCCGCGCAGGCAATAGTGTTACCGATATCAACAGGGTCAAGTCCCGATATCGCACATATGTCACCGGCCTGAACGTTTGAAACCTGCTTTCTGCCGAGACCATAAAACTGATGAATCTGCAGAACTTTTTGCTGTGTATGCAGGCCTTCGGCGTCAATTACAGTGACTTTCTGGCCTTCACTTACCTGTCCGGCAAAAACCCTGCCTATCGCAATTCGCCCTACATAATCTGAATATTCCAGACTCGTCACCAGCATTTGCAACGGAGCGTCCTGAACAATCTTCGGCGGAGGGATATTCTTTATGATTGCTTCGAACATTACCTGCATATTATCAGTTTTTTTCTCAAGGTCCGTTGTGGCCCATCCTTCTTTTGCCGATGCGTAAACAAGCGGAAAATCGAGTGCCTCGTCTTCGGCTCCAAGTGACCCAAGCAAATCGAAAACTTCGTTGACAACATCATCCGGCCTGCTGTTTTTGCGGTCCACTTTATTGATTACGACTATTGGCCTTAGCTTATGCTCGAGCGCCTTGCTCAACACAAATCTTGTCTGCGGCATAGGCCCTTCGAACGCATCGACCAAAAGAAGCACGCCGTCTGCCATTTTCAAGACGCGCTCAACCTCTCCGCCAAAATCAGCGTGTCCAGGCGTATCGATTACATTGATTTTATATTCATTGCCTTGAGAATCCGTATAGTTAATCGCGCAGTTTTTACTGAGAATTGTTATGCCCCGTTCCTGTTCCAGCGGATTGGAATCCATAATCAATCCATGCTCGCCGCCAGCGAGTTTATCAAGCTCCTCGGCGCGAAACATCCCCGACTGGTACAGAAGCTGGTCCACCAATGTCGTTTTGCCGTGGTCGACATGAGCAATTATCGCTACATTACGAATATAATCCGAATACATAGTAACTTCCAAAAAAATTAGTGAATATTAAGAACTTGGTTTAATTTTCACCTTGAAAACCGGTTACTCTACACCATTTTTTGTGAATGTCAATTCAAAACTGCCTCCAGCCGATGTACATAGCCTTAAAAGGCTTTTCAAGAAGCAGAACGAGGATTACTCTTCTGCCTTCAAGCAGGCCCACAAAGACCAATCGCCCCAGACCCGCCAAATCGTTGCACAGATGAAAAAATGACCCTCGAATTTCACTATTTTTTCCCCCAACTCCATTTCAATTTACTCCTTCGGGGCGATTAAAGTTTATGGCTGTTTAATCTTTCTGGCAAGAGTGGGTTGGGATTGTTTTTCTCTGCGTGCTTTGCGGGCGATTCTCTTTTTTGATTTTGCGGCATATCTACTCCCCCGCAACGCGTGTTTGGGGCTATTATGGTCAGCACCGGGAACGGTTTTATAAATCCAATTAAGCTCTATTCCCATTTCTTGCGATTTAGTCCTGGCCTGCTCGTAAAAGAACTCTGCCCGCCAGACCCTGTCCCATTTATGTGTTGTTTCAGAGTAGCTGGCCGGCCTGATCTTGGTTACAAAATCTTTGTCGCCCATTAGAATTATCAAACGTTTCTCAAAAGCCTTCTTCAAATCGTCTTCTGTCACCACAGTGCCTTTAAGTCCAGTATAAAAAACATGCTCAAGGCTCGGCAGTGTATACCATCCGGCGCCATTCGCTATTGCCATCGAAAACCTCGCCTCAGGCATAAACAGGACCATTCTATGAACAAATTGAGCACCAGCGGAATGGCCAAAAATACAATAAGCCCCAACTTTCATTTGCTGGTCTTTCTTGACAAAATCAAACAACTGCTCTATCAGATTAAATGTCCATTCCTCTTTTGGATTAAAGCATCTCTTTTTAGTATCATAGATATTTCCACAATTATATTCCCAGTAGGAAAAGTCTTTCTTGGATAACTCCGGACAAAGCACAAGAAAGTTATATTCTCCGGCATATTTTTGCCATTCATCGCGATATACCGCACCGTTTCTGCTATCGCCATGTAAAATAAAGACTATTCGTGAGCTTTTCGTGAGTCTCTTGGGGGCATAATAATGGGTCGTAACATTTCTAACCTTTCCTGAATTTTCATACTTAAAGACGAATTGGCCTTTGTTAGAAGTAATGGCTGGTTCTGCATACAGGCTGCAGCACGGAAATAAAGAAAAACAAAAAACGAGAAACAGAAGACGCTTTCCAGCTTGAATTTTTTCCTGCAATTGTGACACTAATACAATCCTTCCATATACATTCATATGACCTTCAGCTCATTCCTTAACCTGAATGACTCTCATATTTCAAACGTGATCCTCCTGCAGCATCGGTTTGTATTATAGCAATTCCCGACCAAGTGACAAGGTTTTTATGGAAATACCCTTCAAATCCTCTTTCGCCGAAAAAAGGAAAGCAAAAATCCTCGATTTTCTCATTTTATTACACAAATTTTATCCGATAAAAAGCTGTTTTCTGGGCCATTAGCCCGGTTTTTAGACTTTATTTCATAGCAAAGCGACATTTTTTTGTTGCATATTTTAATTATGTTGTTATATTCGGCGGCAATTGAATATGGGGATATTATTCCATCTCTCGATAGTAACTCCAGATAAACGAAGACAGAGAGAGTAATTATTGCTCTTTAGATAGAGCCAAGGAGAAGTACAGTGGGTACAGGTATTGTAAAATGGTTTAACGCAAGTAAGGGTTTCGGATTTATCAGTCCGGATGAGGGCGGCGATGATTTATTCGTCCATCATTCGGAAATAAAGACCTCAGGCTACGCATCGCTCGATGAAGGCCAAAAGGTCGAGTTCGAGGTTGGCGAGGGCAAAAAAGGTCCATGTGCCACCAATGTTATCCCCGGGTAATTTAGACTAAAGCGTTACAAAACCAAAAGCCTCGTCAAACTGACGGGGCTTTCTTTTTGCTAACCCATTATTTGTGAAGGTAATTTGCTTTCACCCAGTTGAAGTTCAATATAAAGTTCACGATGATCAGGGCCATCAAGACCCTGCGAGTAAGCTTGACGGGGGGTTCTGTCAGGTGTATGATACCGGCGGAGTGAAAAAGAAAGGTGTCATTTTTTAGGAGAGACGAAAATGGGGGCAAAAGCGACAATCACGTTTCTGGCTGTTGTTTTTCTTATGGCAGGCTGTATGACAGAACCAGAGCAAAGCGAGATAGGCTCGGTGACCGACCAGCAGTTTACATATCGCGACGTCAAGAGCAGAATCAAACAACTCGAGCCGGGAATGAATAAATCCCAGGTGAAGACTGTCCTCGGTACGCCGGCCAAGCATGATAAGAACATGTGGCGGTACATGACGATAAGTCCGGCGTTTGTGATACCTGCTGAGACTCTGGTGGTCGAGTTCGAGGAGGGGGTCTATGTCGGGCACAGGTTCGAATCTGTGGTGCGCGGCAAGCCGGTAAAATAGCACGATGCTGTTCCGTTCGGTCTGCGCAAAATGCCCGCCGTAGAAAAGCCCGTTGCTGGATTGTGGTAAAAAAAGTATTTATATTACGCACATAATCTATTGCCGGGGGTATAAGAAAGTAGGACGGTTTTAAGGTTAAAAAGGATTAAAGGGGCTGTATTAAGAACACCATTTTAAGGGGGTCAGAAAAATGAAAAAGCTTGATGTTACAGTATGGACATTACTGGTGCTTGGCGGCTTGAACTGGGGGCTGGTCGGGATTTTCGACTTTGACCTGGTAGCGAGGATTTTCGGCGATGCAACCATTATCAGCAGACTTGCTTATATCCTGGTTGGCCTTGCGGCAGTTTATGACATTGCGATGGCAAAGGTCATCCAGAAAAGGTGGAACCTGTATTTCAAGAAGCCCGCACATGCCTGAAACAGCGACAGGTATGCAGAGTTAAGCAGTTAAGGTTTAGGGGTCTGGGGTTTTTTAGCCTGGCGAACTTAATGCCCGGAGCGCGGGAGCCGGTTTTTTAAAATCGCTTTGCTATCAAGGCTCCAGACCCACTGAATCATCACTCCAGCCAAAAGAAGACCTTTAGTTATAGGTAACTTTACCTATGATGAAAATAGTGTTTGCCCTGATTGACAGGCCAAATCTCTGCGAGCATAATCAACTATTAAGTATCAAACAGATTCAGAGACTGTTTTTGCAAAGGGGGAAATAACATGAACAGCGAAAGAAGATTCAAATTTGTCTCCGCCGGCTCGGTGCTGGCTGTTCTGGCCTGTATTGCTGTGCTTGGTTTTTCACTCGCCACAGCCCAGGAGAAAACCAAAATTGCTAAAAGGCTGGGGTTCCGTGATATGAACAAAATCATTACCGACTCGGTCAAGAGGGCCTATGCCAACAGCCAGGATATCGATGCGGTAATGATGGCTTTGAACTCGGCTTCGGAGGCGATTGATGCCGGCGACACCGCCGCCGCAAAACAAAAGCTCGACGAGGCCAAACAATTCCTGCAGACCGTCCAGAAGTCTAACAAGCAATACCTCGAAAAGGCCCCGGTCGCCAATGCAAAATGCCCCATCAGCGGCAAGGCCATAGCAAGAGCCGATGTACCTGCCGAGTGGACGCGTATGTACAAAGGCCAAAAAGTTGGTTTCTGCTCCACAGCATGTCCAGCCGCCTGGGGAGAACTTTCCGACGCCGAAAAGAATGAAAAACTCGAAAAAGTCAGGCCCCATCGACTTCGTAAAAAGGCCGAAAAGAAGGGCGAGGAACTGCTCGAAGAAAGCAAAAAGATAGTCCCGGAATATTAGGGCTAATCGCTGCCATAAAGATACTTTGAACGGCTGGCTAATTGCTTTTGCTAAGGTCTATAACTTATTCTTCAATATCAGCGCGTATTTTACGCAGGAATAAATATGCGCCAACCTTATTACCATTTACAATTTGCAAGCTGCAATTTACAATTGTTTTCAAATCTGTGTGAATCCGTGGTTAACGTTTTTGTTTTTTCTCGGCGGTAAAAAATAGAGAGCAATATGATTGTCGGCGTAATGAAAGCACAACTGCATACCCAGGGCGTGACATCGCTCAAGCAGAAGCGCAGCATCGTCAAGAGCGTTATCGGCCGACTAAAGAGCCGATTCAATGCCTCTGTCGCCGAGGTCGACCACCAAGACAGCAAGTCATCAGCGATTATCGCAATCTCGATGGTCTCTAACGAAACGCAGTTTATAAATCAGCAGTTCGACAAGATAATAAACTTCATGCAAAACGATGGCAGATTCTTCCTCGGCCACATAGAACGTGAAACCTTCGGCGCGTGATCCGGGATTCGTGATTTGGCATATCCAATCTGAAATCTGAAATGTGAAATTAGCAGCTAAAAGATCTTATCGACGATATACCTTGCGCCCAGAAATATATCAATCGCCATCGCGGCAGTCACAACCGCCCAGCGAAGCCAGGCGATCCGCATTTTTGCCCGCGCGAAAAAGTAAATAATCGCAGCAGCAATAGCGCCAAGTATATACATCCCGGCAGTATCGGCAAACACATTCGCGTAACCGGCGCCCAGCCCTGCGAAAATGCTTGTGTACTTTGCCGCTAACAAAACCGCTACGCCTGAGAGCCCTGCCATTATAAAGCAAGTCACCAGCACCGCCTTTGTATCTGCTCGGCCGGCAGAGACAAGGCCGGCCATCCCGCCGCCGGCAATTATCGAGCAGCATAGAACTGACACGCTTACCCATATAACCGGACTGACACCCAGAATCGGCGGACAAAAACCAAGCACAACCCCTGCCGCAAACAGTATCATCACCCCGTACCGCCGGGCCGCTACCAGCATAGAAATTCCTACCAGCATAACCGCTATAGAGACATGATAGAATCCTATAAGGGCCAGGCTTCTGTCTGCCATAACAAGCGGAACAAAAAGCCCTGCCAGGTCAGCTATACGCAGCTTCGTCTGCAAGGGAATCGCGAACAATCGCCAGTAAGCCGCGGCCTGAAAGAAAGCCAGTATCACCACAAACGGCAAAGTCGCAAGCGCTACTCTAAGCCATCGCCATTTGCCTTTCGGCCCGTACGCAGCCGGACAGAACAGCCACGGCACCAAAGCCGTCAGCAACCCCGCCGCTGGATGAAACTTCGCAAGCCCCAAAAGGTATGGCCCGAAGCCGTACAACGCCCCCGCGAAAAACGAACCGACAAACGACGCCACCCACCGCCTGCTGAGCACAAGACAACCGACCGCTGCGATACAAACATTGACAACCAGAAGGAATTGAGCTTTGTCGAAGCATTTGAAGTATGGCTGATAAAGGTAAACAGCGAAAGCGAGGTATGCAACTGCCGCCGCAGCGAATTTGCCGATACTTCTGTTCATTATTTAAAGTTCGGCTCTTTATCTGTTACGGCTTGAACCTTATTTCAGCACCACCTTGCCGGCCCCGGAAGTGATTCTGCCGATGCGATAAACCTTCTCACCATACCTGGCCAGCTTCCTTTGTATCGAGTCGGCAAAATCCTGGGCCACTATCAGCACAAAACCAATGCCCATGTTAAAAACCTTATACATTTCAGCCTCTTCAACAGGACCTCTTCTTTGCAGAAAGCCGAATACTTTAGGCACAGGCCAACTCGATTTCTTTACCGCAGCGTTACAATCTTTCGGCAGTATTCGCGGGATATTTCCCACCAGGCCGCCGCCTGTAATATGCGCCATCCCGTGCACAACCTTTTTGACTTTGTACTGCGACAACAGCTTCACAATCGGGCGAACATAAATTCGCGTCGGTTCCAGCAGCACGTCACCAAGAGTCCTGCCCTCGAGTTCGCCCGGCATATCGGTCATCTTCAAGCCGGATTTCTTGAAACAGATATTGCGAACCAGCGAATAGCCGTTACTGTGCGGCCCGCTTGAAGCAAGGCCGAGAATCACGTCACCTCTTCGCACGCTTTTGCCGGTAATAATTTTTCTGCGTTCGACGATACCTACAGCGAACCCTGCCATATCGAAGTCACCTTTGCGATATGTATCAGGCATTTCCGCGGTCTCTCCGCCAATCAGTGCGCAATCCGCCAGCCGGCAACCAGCCGCTACCCCCTTGACCATCTGCGCAATTGTCGCGGGTTCGAGTTTGTTTACCGCAAGATAATCCAAAAAGAACAAGGGTTCCGCCCCTTGCACCAGCATATCATTGACACTCATCGCGACAAGGTCGATTCCCACCGTGTCGTATTTCTTTATCAGCCCCGCCAACTGCACCTTGCTGCCCACCCCGTCCGTGCAGGCCACAAGCACCGGATTTCTATAGTTCTTTTTGAACAGGTTCTCGCCATAGTCCAGCCGAAACAAACCGGCAAAACCGCCTTTGAGTTCAATGACTCGAGGCCCGAACGTACTGGCAACATAATCGTGGATTTGTTCGACCATCTGGTCGTTGGCGTCGATACTGACACCGGACTGTTCGTAGCTAAGGAATTTACTCATATGTATCGGGTGGTTCGTCAAACATATACATCTGATAATGCTCTAACGCATATTTGTTGACCACAGTGTCAACCGGAATCCTGTATTCACCACTCCAGCAGGCCGTACAGTAATGGTCGCCCGGAAGCGATGCACAACTCAGCATCCCCTCAAGCGAGATATAACCGACACTGTCAACTCCAAGAAAATCTCTGATTTGGTCCAAGTCACGGTTATTGGCCAGCAGTTCCTCTTTAGTGGGAAAATCTACCCCGTAATAACACGGAAACCTTATCGGCGGACAACTGACCCGCATGTGAATCTCTTTTGCGCCCGCCTCCCACAGCGATTGTATCTTACCCTTGGTTGTTGTCCCGCGAACAATCGAATCGTCCACCACCACAACGCGCTTGCCTGCTATCGCCTCTTTTACAACCGCCAGCTTGACTTTAACTGCCATCTCTCTCGATTTCTGATTCGGTGCGATAAATGTCCTGCCAACCTAGTGACTTCTTACCAGTCCCATATCAAACGGTGTCTTGCTTTGTTCCGAGTACCCGACCGCCGCAGATGTCCCCGAGTCCGGAATTGGTGTCACAACATCAGCCTCAACAGGATATTCTATCGCTAATTGCCTTCCGAATTTTTTTCTGAGCTCGTGCACATTTTCGCCGAAAATCGTGCTGTTCTGCTTGGAAAAATACACGTGCTCGAATATACAATGCGCCGGCTTTATACTGCCGGGCTTAACGAAAAATCTGCTGCTAAGCCCGTCTTTATCAAGTCGAACTATTTCTCCAGGTTCGACCTCACGGACAAATTTTGCTTCGGTGGCGTCTAACGCGCAACTTTCGCTGGCCACAACAAATGCTCCCTTTTCGGTTTGCCCTATACACAAAGGCCGAATCCCGTATGGGTCACGCGCCGCTTCGATTCGGTCGGGGAACAGAAACAAAAGACAGTACGAACCCTGAAGATGGTTCAGCACGTGCGCCAGCGGGTCGGGCTTGGCGACATGGCTGGGTTTTGCTAATAGATGAGTAATAATTTCTGTATCACTTGTCGACTTGAAGATACTGCCGTAGGCCTCGTATTCATCCCGCAATAGCGACGCGTTTATCAGGTTGCCGTTATGCGCCATAGCCACCTGCCCGCGGGAGTATTCGCTCAGGAACGGCTGGCGATTGATGTAACTACTCGAGCCGGTGGTCGAATACCGCACGTGCCCTATTGCCATCAAGTTGGCCAGCTTGTCCAGAACATTCGAACCGCTGCGGAAGACCCTCTTTACCGTCCCCATTCCTGCGTAACGCTGAATAAACTCACCGTTACTGGAAGCGATACCCGCCGACTCCTGGCCGCGATGCTGAAGACTGAACAGGCCGAAATAGGTCTTTTGAACGGCTTCTGCATCGCCGAAAATACCGAACAGGCCGCATTCTTCTTTTTTTTCTTGAATCATTAAATCCGCCCTAAGGGATAACGACTAAAAAAACAAAACCCCTGGCTAAGCTGTTAGTTTACTGAATCGTCCCACCCAAGTCAAAACAAACAGCCGTTTTTTTATTTCTCAGGGTACATAAATTTAGGCACCCGCCGAATCTTACCTTCAGTACTGACGCACGCCAGAACGCTCGAACCCTCAGCTACCACCTCTCCGTTACCGCTACGCGCCAACGTATAGCTGTGTTCGACCCTGCCTGCCGTAACCGCTGTGCACGTGGTTTTCAGTTGCAGCTTCTCGTCATATCTGGCGGCCTGACGATATTTTATATTCAACTCAACGACCACAAAAAAGACCCCAGCCGTCTCAAGGTCATTGTATGCTACTTTGTTCGCCCGCAGAAGTTCGGTCCTACCCAACTCGAACCATACAGGATAGACGCTGTGGTGCACCATCCCGCCCTTGTCGGTCTCATTGTATCGAGGCACTATCGTTATCGTATGCTCTTGAACTGTTGTCCGTTCGGGAAAACCCATTTCGCACCCTAAGCTCTAATACCCAAAGGCTAAAAGGTAGCAGAAAAAATGAAATTTGCAAGATTTGATATCAATATTGCTCAAACTGACCACCTGCTGCGACGGGCGCCAGCACGGCGAGTCGGCCAGTTTGAGCAATATTATTTCAGCCCGGCAGCGCACCACGGACAGTAGTTCCAGTAAGCCGTATCCACCCCCCATCCGCAACTGCCGCATCTCTGGGGAAACGGCCACACATCCGGACTCTGCCTTACCTTGCGCCGGCACCACGGACAATATCGCATAAAACGCATTAGCTTGCCATCGCAGTATTTACACTTTGTCTGGTACCGCACCCCCGGTGTTGGCGAAGTGCTCGGCGAGGCAAAACCCGCACCATAACACCACGGACAAAACCGCCATTCGGGCAGGACCCCTTTGTGGCATCGCCCACAGATATGGCTGAATTGACTGTCGCAATCGAAACGATTGCGACCGCTGCCGCACCACGGACAAATTTTCATACTCTCAGCAATCGGTTCCTTGCATTCTACGCACCGCAAAGTCACGGCAAAGACTTTTCTGTATCGCTTAACAAAACCCTGCCGTCGCATCTGCTGCCAGTCGCCTTTCTTATCTATTGATTTAACAATTGCCCTTTTTTGCAAAGCCTTCGGCGTTGCCTCAATCATAGCGCTTAACATTTTACCTGCGTTGGCAAATCGCCTGGCAGGGTCCACCGACAAAGACTTTCGCATAAAGCTGACAAACGCAAGGCTTGTCTGGTTTCGCAGCCGCCTCTGGCCTTTGGGCGGCCAGTTGAAAGGCCAGCGAGGTAAAACCCCCGTCAGATATTCATAAAGAACCAGCCCGACCGAGAAACAATCGCTGCGATAAGCCGGATACCCGTAAGCCTGCTCCGGAGCTACGTATCCCGGCGTACCGAAATCCGCAACGGTCGTGGCCCGCCCTTTGAGTTTGATCGAGATTCCAAAGTCACCAAGTGCCGCACGTTTATCAGGAAACAGGAATATATTATTCGGAGTGACGTCACAGTGTACAATATGATGGCGATGCGCGTAAGAAAGCCCCTCAAGTACCTGTGCGATAATCCTTATTATCCTGGCCGCCGACATCGGTTTGGAACAGTTGGCCAAAGTACCTGTGGACAATTCCGTAGCGAGCACTGCGTAGCCGTCAATAATATCTGCGTTCTTGACCGACAGTATATTCCGATGACGCAAACGAGCGACCGAGCGAATCTCCCGCAATAGAGTCTTGTTGTCACGCTCGCCGTTAGCATCCAGCAACGGTATCTTTAACGCGACCCAGATACCCTCTATGTTGTCTCGGGCCTCCCAGACCTCGCACGACCCACCCTTATCGATGCATCTCTTAAGACGATACTTCCCCAAACAACTGCCGGCCTGAAAGTCCGGACCGACCTTGCCAATATTGGAGTCGCTGCTTGTTTTCTTTGGACTAACCACGCCCCCGGTTCCTTTCGATGTTCTGTTTTATCGAAAGCAAAGTTACATAACCGATAGTGTACTAAAACAATCTGCTGCTATCAAGCAGAAAAGTTACAGGCCCATCATTAATACTGCTTACGTGCATATGCTCGCCGAATATCCCATTTGCCACAGTTACCCCCTGCTCACGAATTAACCCTGCTGCCATTTCATATAGCTGCTCAGCCGGCTTCGGCTCCGCTGCAGCGTCAAATCCGGGCCTACGCCCCTTTCGGCAATCGGCGTGAAGAGTGAAGTTGCTAACCAGCAAAATGCTTCCGCCCGCATCAACAACACTTCGATTCATCTTGCCGGCGTCATCGCCGAAGATTCGCAGATTTACCAGCTTCTCAGCCATAAACCGCGCGTCTTTTTCTGTATCACCTGCGCCGACACTTAAATAGACAAGCAGCCCCTTGTTAATCTGCCCAACCGTTTGACCGGCAACTTCAACTTTAGCCTCTAAAACCCGCTGTATTACCGCTCGCATTACCGTCCTTAATTCCCCTAAGCCCGAACCTCAGTCACCAGAGGCTATCTATCCTTCGTCTCGTTTCCTTCTGCGCCCCTCTCGCTCTTTTCGCCTTTCCTCACGTTCTTTCATTCTCACTTCGCGTTCTTTATCACGGCCTCTGTCACGGTCTGTACCGCGTCTGCTGTCAGTGACGCCTTCCTGTTCTCTGCGTCCTCGTTTCTCCGCCTTGAGTTTTTCTTTCTCTATTATCTTTTCTGCTTTATCAACCGCCTTCTCTAATTGCTCATCCCTCGCTGCCAGCAGCTTATCGATTGCATCTACGGTTTTTAACGCCTCTTCCTGGACCGCGAACTCTCGAACCAATTTTAGTTCTTCGGTATTGCGCCTCAGTATCGATTTGGCCAGGTCTATTTTTTCTTCATCAGGGTCCTTGGTCCACTGATTCACAAGCCGGCGAATACCCTTGATGAGCTTGCCCAATTGCTTTTTCAGTTCTTCAAACACCCCTGCCTTGGCTTTTTCCGCTTCCGCATCAGTCTCTTGGCTCGAAGCAGCCGCGTTTTGCGGCAGAAACCACAATCCTGCAACTTTGTTCTGGTCGTCGAGGACGAGCTTTATATCCAATGTCCCTCGCTCACAATGCGCCGGAAAAACCGCTTGTCCGGGCCCTGCAATCTGGCCCGGACCAAGCCTTTCAATCCTGCCGTATTGGGCGGTCAGTGCCCCAAAGAATGCCTTGGTTTTGTCTAAAGGAAAAGCCTGGAGCATAACAGGCCCGAAGTCCTTTTGAACACCGGCGTAGTCTTTGTCGTTAATGGCCTTGACCATATTCTTGACAACTTTCTCGAATCGCCCTGGCGCCTGCTCTTGCGCAGAAACTACCGGGACCGAACTCAGCAAAATCGCCATCGCGATTGCAGCAAAACATCTTTTCATTTCATATACCTCCTGCCTTAAGGCCGTCCTTCCACATCATTCATTGTGCTCGAAAGCGGGTAATTATTATGCTTTGTGGTTGTCAAATATGCAAGCAGAAAATAGTGACAAAAGCCACAGGCTCGTGTGTGAGATTTTTTTCTGGCAAAAAAATCTCACTACGGACCCAATAATATATTATTGCGCTTTTCTTTGAGATGCGTATCATATAAACTCTGGATTTCCCGTATAAAAGTGGCGCATCCGATACTAATTTGATAGTATACAGCCTATGAGATGGATTAGAAGCAGTCCGGGGCCTAAAAGTCTGGTCTTTCATGTAAATCTGCAAGAAGACTGACTCGGAAAAGGAAAATTTTGACTGTTCACGTAGATTTTTGTAAAATTGTCAGAGTCGTACGAAGAAAAATGTGCTTTTTGACCATTTAAATGGGAAATGTCAGTACAAACGTGCTTCGTGATTTGCTAAGGCAAGGATACCGCAATGGTAGAAAATATGAACAGAAGAAAGTTTTTGAAAAGCTCAGCTGGAATGATAGCGGCAGCCAATTTAGGCCTGTCTCATTTCCAATCCTGCCAGGCAAAAACAACAGGGGCGTATAATCTCTATTGGGGTGACATGCATTGTCACTGCGGAATGAGCTATGGCTATGGCTCACCCGAAGATGCGTTTAAGGCCGCCCTGGAAAACAGGCTCGATTTCTGCTCGCTGGTCGGCCATTCCAGTTGGCACGACACCCCGCGTGATCAGGCAACTTTTGAAAGAATCAAAGGCTATATCGTCTTTCACGACCAGGGATACCTCCGGCTTGAACGTATGTGGCCGGATATAAAAAAACTGACCAGGTCTATGATCAAACCGGGTCAGTTTATCCCGTTTTTGGCTTTTGAATGGCACTCCACAAAATACGGCGACCACAACGTCTACTACTTCGAGCCCACCGGTGAAATCGTCAAAGCAGATTCTATTAAGGAACTGCGGGCCAAAATGAGCGGCCAAAAAGCCCTGGTCATTCCCCATCATACCGCTTATCTGCCCGGCTCTCGTGGAACAGACTGGGATTATTTCGTCGAAGGCGAACAAAGCCCGTTTGTGGAGATATGCTCCTTCCATGGTGCATCAATGTCATCTAACGCCCCACGTCCATTTCTTCGGGAGATGGGGCCGCGTTCGATTGAAGGTATGACAGAGACAGGACTCGATAGAGGAAACAAATTCGGGTTCATTGCCTCCACAGATAATCATGGAGGCTACCCGGGAAGTTTCGGCGAGGGCAAAGTAGCCTGCTATGCCAAAGATTTAACGGCCGAATCGCTGTGGGAGGCCTTCAAGGCACGCAGAGTTTACGCCGTAACAGGAGACCGCATCATCGTCGACTTTAACCTGAACGACGCATTTATGGGCACAGAAATTGCCCACACAGGCAAGCGTAATATCGATCTGTCCATCCAGGCTGAGGATTTCATCGACTATGTGGATCTGATAAAGAACGGCTATGTTATCAAACGGTTCAACCCGCCGTTTAGAGTTTCGCCCGCCAAAGACAAGGCGGTTCGTGCAAAGGTGCGGTTCGAATGGGGCTGGGGAAGAAAAATGAACCTGACCGAATGGCATGGCAAGCTCACACTGACCGACGGACACATAAGATCGATTAATCCCTGCTTCCGTTCACAGGTCTTTGGCTATGATCCCAACAGAACAAGGGAGACCTTTATTACTCATACCAGCCGCATCACCAACCAAAGCCAGACCGGATGCTCATTCCATTCGTTCACGAGGGGAAATCCCACACCATTGACACCGCTGAACAATTCGCTCCTGCTCGACCTTGAAATGCCTTTGACTGCCTCACTCAAAGCGGACGTGAATGGCCAAAAGTTCGAGCACACTCTCGCCGAGCTGCTCGAGGGACAACGCTCTCATCTGATTGACGGCTATTTGGATATTGCGGTATCATTTCACCGTGCTGTGCCCCTGAGAGCATTTACTCTTAACGCTCACTACACCGACGCCGAGCCGGAAAATCCCACGGACTATTATTATCTCTGCGTCAGGCAAAAGAACGATCAATGGGCCTGGAGTACCCCCATCTGGGTGAAAGGATAGCAGGAGCCTGCTTGGCGTTAATAAAGTTCAAAATATCGGGGCCATTGATGCTTGGAAATCTTTGAAGCAAAATTGGTCATTGGGTAGTTAAAAGAAAAATACGGTTAAACTTCGATTATGGCAGAACACGATAAAACATATCATATCTTTCTAAGCGCCGCAGAACCAAGCGCCGACGCCCATTGTGCAGGCCTGATAAACGCTTTGAAACAGACCGGCCACAACTTCAGCTTTACTGGCGTAGGCGGTGCTAAAATGGCCGAGGCCGGCTGCCAACTGCTCGAAGAAACTGCCGGCAGGGCAGCGATGATATATAATGCCTTTGCCCACGTTGCGCGTTTCATTAAGCTGATAATCCGCATAAAAGCTTTCTTTAAGAAAGAAAAGCTCGATTTGGTCGTTGTCTGCGATTCGCCTGCTTTCAACTTCCACGTCGCAAAAGCCGCAAAAAAAGCAGGCGTAAAAACCCTTTTCTATGTAGCCCCGCAATTGTGGGCCTGGGCACCGTGGCGAATCAAAAAACTCAAAAAATGTTGTGACAAACTCTGCTGCATCCTGCCTTTCGAGCAGCAGTGGTTCAGCCAAAGAGGCCTCGAAGCCGTCTTTGTAGGCAACCCGTTACTGGAAGAATTAGATGGCGACCCAGCCGGCGCCTCAAAAAAATACACTGATTTAAAAACAAGAGACCTGACAATCGCCCTTATGCCCGGCTCGCGAACGGCAGAAATCAACTCTCTCTGGCGGCCAATGCAGCAGATAGCGATCCGCATAAAGAAAACCTATCGGTCTGTTTCATTTACTGCGGTCGCTGTCGATGACGAAAAAAAAGAAATGCTGCGATCCAATCATATTATTGGCTTCAGGTGCAGCTACGACGTCGGCTCCGTCAGCCAGGCCGCGTCAAAGGCCGATTTTACGATAGTGGCAAGCGGAAGCGCCACACTCCAGGTCGCCGCCGCCGGCTGTCCTATGGTAATAATGTATCAATCGAGCCCAATCCTCTGGCACCTGGTTGGCCGATGGCTGATAAAATCGAAACACCTTTCATTGGTCAATATACTGGCCGAACGCCAACTGGCCCCGGAGTTTATGCCGTACTTTACCTCTATCAATCCGATTGCCGAGACAATAGAACAATTTCTGGCAGACCCCGAAAAATTAGCTCAAATCAGCACAGAACTCATCGAATTGACAAAACCACTGGCACAGACTAAAGCGTCCCGCCAGGTCTCAGAGATCATCCTTAATATGCTCGAGGTCTGAGCAACGATAAAAAAGCTTGCCGAAACCGCCGATTACAGGTATGCTGTGCGTCTTAATTTGTTGATAAAATTTTATTAATGACGCTTATATTACAGGAAATTCGCAATGAGTAATATTAAAACCAACCCCGGCTTATCTGAACTTGACCAGCTTTGTATCAATACCATCCGTTTTTTAGCCGCTGACGCTGTCCAGAAGGCCAATTCCGGCCACCCCGGTATGCCAATAGGAATGGCACCTGCTGCCTATGTCCTCTGGACAAAGCATATGCGCCACAATCCAGCCAACCCCCTCTGGCACAATAGAGACCGCTTCCTACTCTCTGCCGGCCACGGTAGTATGCTGCTGTATTCACTATTGCATCTGACCGGCTACGATATGACACTCGACGACCTGAAAAACTTCCGTCAGCTCGACAGCAAAACCCCCGGCCATCCCGAATACGAACCCGACCTCGGTACCGAAGTTACCACAGGCCCCTTAGGCCAGGGAATATCCAACGCCGTCGGTATGGCAATCGCCGAAAAGTATTTAGCCAACCATTTCAACCGCGATGGTTTCGACATCATCGATTATAACATCTACACTATCGCCGGTGACGGCTGTATGCAGGAAGGGATTTCATCAGAGGCCTGTTCACTGGCAGGACACCTGGGTCTGGACAATCTGATTATTATTTACGATGACAACCATATAACGATTGATGGCGACACTTCGCTTTCTTTCACAGAAGACGTAGCCAAGCGATTCGAGGCCTACAACTGGCACGTCCAGACAGTTGGCGGTGACGGCAACGATATGGCCGCTTTCGAAAAAGCACTGGAAAACGCTAAGAACGAAAAGGGCAGACCATCGATGATAAAACTCCGCACCCACATCGCCTACGGCAGCCCCAATATGCAGGACACCGCCGCCGCGCACGGCTCGCCACTTGGTGACGACGAAATAAAATTAATGAAGCAGAGTTTCGGCTGGGACGGCGAAAAAACTTTCTATGTCCCCGATAAAGTTGCGGCCCATATGGCCAAGACCGTTGAAAACGGAAAACAGGCCGAAAATGAATGGCAAAAAACTTTCGACCAGTACGCAAAGGCTCATCCGGATTTAGCCAGGCAACTAACCGACGCTGCAGCTGGCAAACTGCCTGTGGACATAGACCAATTGCTGCCCGAATTCGAGGCCGGCTCCTCTGTGGCAACGCGAAAGGCCTCAGGCAAAGTCCTCGATGCGATAATGCCGAAGCTGCCTCTGGTCATAGGCGGTTCAGCCGACCTGACACCTTCCAACAACACACGATTTGCAGGTGTCGAAGATTTCCAAAAAGATAATCACGCCGGCAGATACATCCACTTCGGTGTCAGAGAACACGCGATGGCCGCTATTATGAATGGTATCTCGGTCAGCGGTCTGGCAAGGGCCTATGGCGGGACGTTCCTTGTTTTCAGCGATTATATGCGGCCGGCAATTCGCATAGCTGCCCTGTCGAACTATCCGACTATCTTCGTGTTTACGCACGACAGTATCGGCTTGGGCGAGGACGGCCCGACCCATCAGCCGGTAGAACATCTCGCCAGTCTTCGAACGATGCCAAATCTGATAGTACTGCGACCTGCCGACGCCAACGAGACCGCCCAGGCCTGGAAGTTCACGCTCGAACGCAAAGCAGGCCCTGTCGCAATTCTTCTTACAAGACAGGGGGTAACTGTGCTGGACCAGAACAAATACAACTCTGCGGCGAATCTGAGCAAAGGCGCTTATATCCTGAACAAAGTTGATAATCCAGACGTTTTACTGTTGGCCGGCGGTTCCGAAGTTGGTATTGCCATCGATGCCGCGGAAAAACTTACAGCAGAAAATATTAACGCCCGCGTTATCAGTATGCCCTGCTGGGAGCTCTTTGAAAAGCAGGACAAGGCCTACAAAGATTCGGTAATTCCGCCGAGCGTCAAGGCAAGGGTCGGTATCGAAGCAGCAACCGAACAGGGCTGGCACAAATGGCTCGGCGAAAAGGGCGTTTTCATTGGCATGTCTACCTTTGGCAAATCCGCACCCGCCAAGGCCTGCTTCCAGACCTTCGGAATAACAGCCGAAAACGTTATCAAAGCAGCCAAAAACTGTATTAGCGCCTGATTTTTAGTATTTAGCCCCACGTTTTATATGGGGTTTTTGCTGCCTTATTTTATTTAGTGGTGGTCCTAATGGACCTTGGGGCAGAAAAAACTGTTGCCGAGATAGTTTCCCGGCTAAAAACTACCACCGACGACCACAGGCCTGTAAAAGTCGCCGGTACATGGGGGTCCTTTGCGCCGATGCTGGCCGCCCACATATTAAAGCAAACGCACAGGCCCATTTTATATATCAGCCCTCACATAGACGATACCGACAAGGTCGCCGACGACCTGCAAACATTCGGCACCACAGCCATCGAAGCCCTGCCCGCGTGGGAAGACGCCGAAGAAATTGCCGATGCCACCGACCAGGTCCGCGCAGAAAGATTGAGAATTACGCTCAAACTCTCGAAGAACACCGGCCAACTCATTATACCTGCCCCGGTCCAGGCCCTGTGTCAGCCGATACCAAAACCGGCCGTGTTGAAAAACAGCAGCCTCGAATTAAGTGCCGGCAAAACAATCTCACCAAAGCAGGTCGCTGCCTGGCTCGTAGACAATGGCTTTGAACGCGTCGACAGGATTGACCTGCCCGGCCAGTTCGCCCAGCGCGGCGGAATCGTCGATATTTACGCGCCGCTGGTAGACGCAAAACTCACTTTGGGTAAATCACGGCAGCAACCTTCTTCAGAGTCAGATCAGGCCATCAGAATAGAGTTCTTCGGCGACACCATCGAAAGCATCCGCCAAATCAACCTCGATACCCACCTCTCTACCGAACAGATAAAGAATGTTAACATAATCTCTGTCGTATGCGGCAGCGACTTCGCCGAGGCCGAGCTTTTCGTAAACATCCTGCCCAAAGACACAATTATAATTCTTGCAGAACCCAGTGACATCGAAGACGTCGCCAATGTCTTTCTCCAACGTGCCGAAGACCGCCATCGGCTTTACAGTTGGGCTGACATTTACAAAGCAATGAATCGATTTACTCAACTCCATATCTGTCGATTTGCCGGCCAACAGCCGGCGGATTTCCTGAAATTAGACGTCACCAGCGTACAGCAATTTCAGCACAAAACGACTTCTGTATGGGCAGGCCACAAAGAAAGCCTCGATGACCTGGTTGCCAAAGCCGGGGCCGAAAAAAAGGTCTTTCTTTACTGCGAAAGAGAAGCTGAAATCAAACGAGTCACCGAGATTATCACACAGACCCACAAAAAAGTCCCAGCCAATTTCAAACTGCTGCCCGGCTTTATCAATCAAGGCTTTATCATAAGCTCTCTAAAAACAATTATTATAAGTCACCACGAGCTGTTCGGCCAGTTCGCCGTCAGAAGAAAGCTGAGACCTTCCTATGCCGCCGTCCCTGTAGACACTCTCAGTGACCTGCAGGCCGGCGACTACGTCGTCCACATCTCCTACGGCATCGGCAAATTCCTGGGAATCAAAACCATCACCGACAAGACCGCCGCCAGCGAATACCTGACAATCGAATATGCAGACAGCGTCAAAATCCACGTCTCAGCCGCCAATATCACACTGGTGCAGAAGTATATAGGCACCAGTCTAAAACGCCCCAAGCTGAGCAAAGTAGGCTCTAAAAAATGGCAGAAGCAAAAAGAAAAAGTCGCCCGCTCCATCCAGAGCATCGCAAGCGAGTTGCTTGATGTCCAGGCCAGACGCCAGGCAACCGGCGGCATTGCCTTCGACCCGGATTCGAACTGGCAGACCGAGTTCGAACAATCGTTCCCTTACACCGAAACCGCCGACCAGACAACCGCTATCGAACAAATCAAAACCGATATGTGCCAGGCCATCGCGATGGACAGACTCCTGTGCGGTGACGTCGGTTACGGCAAAACAGAACTTGCAATGCGAGCAGCTTTCAAAGCCGTCGAAGCTGGCAAACAGGTCGCCATACTTGTGCCGACAACTGTGTTATGCGTCCAGCACGGCAGAAGTTTCACCGAGAGGTTCGCCGACTTCCCTGTTTGCATAGAGATACTGAACAGATTCAAGACCGCCGGCCAGGCCGCCGACATTGTCGCCAGAACCAGGAACGGCCGCGTCGATATACTGATAGGCACACACCGGCTTTTAAGCGGTGACGTGGGATTCAAGGATTTGGGCCTTTTGGTAATCGATGAGGAACAGCGATTCGGCGTCGGGCACAAGGAAAAGCTCAAAAAATTCCGCTTCAATGTCGATGTGCTCACAATGACCGCTACCCCAATCCCAAGAACACTGCATATGTCACTGCTTGGCCTGCGTGACATAAGCTCACTTGCCACACCACCGCTGGATCGCCGAAGCATTATAACTTCGGTGACCACTTACAACGCCAACCTTATCAAAAAAGCAATCGTTCGTGAACTGAATCGTCAAGGCCAGGTATTCTTTGTGCACAACAGAGTCAAAACCATTGACAAAAAGGCCTGGGAAATTCGCAGGCTCCTCGACGATATTGACGTCAGGATTGCCATCGCGCACGGCCAGATGCCAAAGAGCGAACTCGAGCGGACAATGATAGATTTCGTGACCGGCAATATCGATGTCCTTGTCTGCACAACGATTATCGAGTCCGGCCTGGACATCCCCAATGCCAACACAATTTTCATAGATAACGCCGACCGCTTCGGCCTGGCAGAACTCCATCAGCTTCGTGGACGAGTCGGCCGATACAAACATCGCGCCTACGCCTATATGCTCCTGCCTGCCTCAAGAACGATTACCCCCATTGCCGCCAGACGCCTCAAAGCCATCGAAGAATACTCTCACCTCGGCGCAGGCTTCAGAATAGCACTGCGGGACCTCGAGATTCGCGGTGCTGGCAACATCCTCGGTGCCGCGCAGTCAGGCCATATCCAGATAGTCGGCTACCAGATGTACTGCGAGCTTCTGGCAGCAGCCGTTAGAAAATTAAAAGGACAGCCCGCCGAACCCTTGCCCGCAACCAATATCGATTTGGGTTTTACAACATACATACCCAAAGCCTACATTGCCGGCGACCGCCATCGAATGGAAGTCTACAGAAAAATCGCCGTCGCCAAAACCAGTGAAGACCTCGGACAACTGGAAACAGAATTGACCGATGTATATGGCCCTGTGCCCGAAGAAGTAAACCTGCTGCTGGAATTGGCCGGCCTGCGAATCGCCGCGGGCAAATACGGCATAAAAACAATTGTCACCTCGGGCCAAAATATTATATTCTCTTTTGCCGAAGACGCGAAAAAAGTGACAGATTCATTATTTGCGAATGTGGCGGGCAAAGTAAATGTTGTCGATGCTAAAACCATTTACCTTCATTTACCAAAAAACTATTTCGAGCCTGCGACAATGCTTAACGTTTTGCGTAAGCTCTTTCGCGCAGCAGAATAAAAAAGGCCGCGAGTATTACACTCACGGCCTGTTGATTCAGCTTTTTTACTTCGACTACCAGAAGATTATATACAGTATTACGGTCAGTCCAATCACGATACCGCCCATGAGGTAGACCTTGGGGTGGATTGAGGTATCAACCTTATTTGCTACCGGCAGCTTCACCGCCTCAAGCAAAGGCATTTTGATGGTAACAACAAGCATATAGAATACCAGAACACCAAAAACTATCATCTGGTGATACAGGAAAGACCACGAGTTAAAGCTTATCATCGCCTCACGAAGGCGAGGCGTTACCTCTGCCATCCCCGGAATCTTCCAGAGTAAACCTATATATCTGCAGAACGCGTATACCGGCGGCCCTAACAACAGCGCCCCCTTGGCTGCCCGCGGCGGTGCTTTTTTGAGTATCAGGCCCATCAAAAATACTGCCACAATTCCCGCCGCGATAAAGCTCCACATCTCCTGGATATACTTGAAGACGCCCTCGAATTTGGAAATTATCGGCGCCCAAAGACAAGCGATGACAACAATCACTGCGGTGGTGATGCGCCCGACTGACACCTGCTTACGGCTTGAGGCTTCTTTGTTAATAAACTTGTTATAAATATCGACTGTAAACAGAGTCGCCGAAGAGTTCAGGCCGGAATTAAACGTACTCATAACCGCCCCGCATAAAGCAGCAAACATCACGCCTCGAAGTTGCGGCGGCAGCAGTTGCGTAATCATATAAGGATAAGCCTTGTCACCATCACTGATAACATCTCCGTACAACCTGAAAGCCATGATACCGGGTATCACAATAATAAACGGAATAACCAGCTTAATGGCCGCGGCCCAGATAACACCCTTTTGTCCTTCAGCAAGACTCTTCGCTCCTAAAGTTCGCTGCGTAATAAACTGGTTCAGTCCCCAGTAATGAATATTCAGAATCCACAGCCCGCCTATCATCGTCCCGACCCACGGCGCATAGCTGTCATTTGCCGGCAGAAACACGTGCAGCTTGTCGGCGTTCTCGGTAGCGAAAATGTTCCAGCCGGCACCTAAGTCCGCCCACTCCCCGCCGCCAAGCATCTTAAGGCCAAGAATTGTCACTATTGCCCCGCCTATCAGCAACGCCCCGCCCTGAAGCAGGTCCGACCATACCACCGCCTTCAACCCGCCATAGATTGTGTAAGTGCCCGCGATAATCCCGATACCCCAGATACCAACTACGTTCGCCCAGAAATCAGCATTTTCCGGCGCGACACCGAACTTATCGACAAACATACTCGACAGGTCAAAGATGGTGTTCAGTGCCACCGCTCCGCTGTATAACACCGTTGACAAAAGCGCGATGATATAAAACGTCATATGATAGACGCTCATTATAGTCCGCGTCGTCGAGTCGTATCGATATTCCAAAAACTGCGGCATCGTATAGATTCCCGCCCGGATGAATCGCGGCAGCAGCCACCACGCGATAAAGACCATACAAACCGCCGACATCCACTCCCAGTTCGCAACCGCCATGCCGACATCTCCGAACGCCGTCCCTGCCATACCGACAAAATGTTCGGTCGAGATGTTCGAGGCTATCAGCGAAAAACCAATCAGATACCAGGTCAGCTTTCTGCCGGCAAGAAAGTAGTCCTCGCTTGTCCGCTCTTTTCGCCCGGCGTACAGTGATACCCCCATAACCGTGGCCATAAAACCGACAAACACCACCATATCGACCCAATTAAGTTCCATAACAGACACTCCTTATCTGATTTTATCTTCACATCAGCCTTGACCAACCTCTCCAGAGTCCACGGCAGCGTCACCGTTTATAACAATTTTCCCCAGTTTGTCCAGCGTCAGATACCAGGATTGATTCCCTTCAGACCGAAAGGCTCCATATAGAATTCAATCGAATCTCTGACCTTCCCGGTAACAAAAGCCTCAGCGTCATCTGCCAGCTTAAAGCTATTGATATTTTTATAGAGTTTTGCCCGCGCCTCTAACACCACTTGCCTGTCATATACATAGTGCCCGCACACCCTGGCAATCAGCAATCGCAGCGCACTGTCAGCCTCTATCTTCTCAATCGGCAACTGCTTAATATCAGCTGTCATCCATTTCTTCCACGGACTGGTTTTCCACGTAAGCTCAAGCAGCAACTCGCGAAGATTTGAAGCGTCTTCGGCTTTGAGCCAGCCTTCACGAACAAGCTTTTGCTCGAGGTCTGCCAGATGCAGACACGCGTCAGTCTCCACAAGCCCGTATTCAGGAGCCACATTCATACCCGTAATACCAAGCTCCGGATGCACCCGGCACGATGCGGCGCTTAGGTAGTCACCGTTATGCTCCTTCAGACCCACGCCGTATTCCGCCGCGATTTTCACCAACTTTTTTATCTGCTCCTTATCCAGACATCCGACATTACGGTCGATCTTAGTCAATGTCCCGGTCTGCGCAACAACACACGTCGGCAAAGGCAGCCCCTTATCTGTCAGCTTGCCGGTCAGCTTTTCCAAAAACGCACGGAACGTGTCAGCCGTAGTCAACCCGCCCTTGATGTCTTCAGTGCCGACCTCATAATCGATAGGCCCTTTACCCGCGGCTTTGCGTACCTGCTCGCAATATTGCACCAGCTCTATCGTCCAGTCGCAAATATCATCAAGCGTAAATTCCAGCGGACACTTGGTCGGGTCGATATGCAGATAATTAAACCCTGCTTCTATGTCAGCCTTGAAAGATTCTTTTGCTATCTGCATTGCTTTATCCAGCGGGTATTTCTGGTCCAGTTCGATATTTCTCTGCCAGGGCCCGCCGTGGTCACGACAGATATACACAGGCCCGTCATATCCGACCTCATCCTTAATCTTACTGATAAGACCGACAAAGCCCCCCTGGTCCATACCGCCCATCAGATAACCGTGACCAAGAGACTCTAAATCGACCTGATTGCGTGAGGCGATAAATATAGCGGGACAATCGTAATTCTTACACGCCTGCAGCGTCGCCCTTGTAACAATCTCTGAGACAGGCCCCACTCCAAGCAGTGTGCATTTGATATTATTGTTTTTCAGTTCCTCAACAAGTTCCTTCAGCGTGACATTTGCTTTCGACATCCATCTCTCCTTCTCAAGAAAAAACATGTCCTGGTGTTGCTGTATAATGGTGAGGCAGAAGACGGTCAAAAATCGTTCTGCGAACAGAAGCGGCATTGACTTTCTCTGCGTAAATTGACGATTTTGTAACAGCCCCGAAGCTTCCGCAGATATTACGTTTGGCCGCTGTGACAATACTGCCCTGTAGAGCGAATTCTTCATCGATTGCTCCCAGCGTCCGAAACACCGTGACCTTGCCCGGCGCAAACTGCATATCCACAACGCCCGGCAGCCCGAATTTCGGCCGTCCGTTTGGCCCGCAACCATCAACGTTATGACCAATCAATCTGCTTCCGCGTTTGTCCGCCCACGAATGTGCCGTCGGGCCGCAATGCCAAATCGAAAAATTGTCGCTCTTATCGTCCCAGTCAACGATATCGACCACAGTCGATGCGTCCTTGCTAAGCTTTTTGGCAAGCAGCATATCCAGTGCCCCGCCCAGGTCACCTTCACAAGCCGCCGGGACCCCAACATCGTTTAACACACTGATCGTCGGGCAAGGCCAAGCCTGGTAAAGCCCCTGCAGTTCAGGCCAGCAACGCACCGCAAGACTGGCGAACTTACCCTCCTTGTAAATGTCCCTTATCGCCAAAAACATCCGCACCTGCTTTTCAATGGCCTCAGCCGGCACTTCGATACTTGTAAAATGATTAACAAAATTCTTTGTCGAGGCTTTGACTTGATTTTCCTTATATGACTTAGCTCGTTTAATTAATCTTTGCGTTGGGATACCGACGAATTTTATGCCCCAGCGTTTCTCAATTGTCTTGCGGTCGCCGGCGTTTATGTCGATATCATAAAACTTCGGCACTATCCCTTCGCCGAACAGTGCTATTTTTGCACCCGCCGCCGCCTTGGCCGCACCTACCAGCCGGGCCGCCGTCAACAGCCGGGCCTTGAAATCCTTTGATTGCGGCTGACCATAAACCTGGCGAAACCTGTGTCCCTGAACAGTCAATGACCCGCCCAGGAAATTGGCCCCACAGAAACTGTTATGACCGATATTGGAATTGTGCTTCGTTTCATCTCTGCTCCAAAGTACAAGAGGCCCTGTAATGCTATCAGCAAAAACATTCGCTGCCTTTCCTTCCGGATACGCCGCTATGTCCAAAACTACAATGTCAGCCTTTTGATTCAGTTTCACCGCAGCCGCCCGAGCGCCTTTGGCATCTTCAAAACTTTCAGGCACCGCGTAAAAATCCAGCCCCAGACCTCTGGCAACCTGCCGCAACTGGCTCACCCGCTTTTTATACTGCGATTCCTTAAAACCCCAAAATGCCGGGTCAAACCTTATACAAGCCAGACCAACGCATACTTTCTTAACCATAACGATTTACCTCCTTTGGCGACGTATTATTCCGTCAGCTTCTTATCTGTCTTAACTAAAGAGCAACGTTTCCGGCCAATTATACACAAAACCGCCGACAAAGCCACTTTTTACTTACAAAGTTGTTGCTTTCTGCTCTTCGCCCATCAAAAAATCCTTAGCATCGCTTCGTTGAATTGCATATAATAACAGGCTATGAGAAATATTCGCACAGCAGCAGTACAATTTGAGCACGCCGCAGGCGACAAGCAGGCGAACCTCGCTAAGATTGCGCACTTTACACAGCAGGCCGCCGGTCAGGGTACCGAGATTATAGCCTTCCCTGAATGCTGTATTACCGGCTACTGGTTCCTGAGAAAACTTCCACCCCTGGAATTAGTCAAACTTGCCGAACCGGTTTTTGACGGCCCGTCCTCACAGCAGCTTTCAGCCCTGGCAAAAAAACACAACATAACCATAGGTGCAGGATTAGTTGAGATTACAGAAGACGGTATTTTGTATAATACTTATGTGGTAGCGATGCCCGACGGCAAGTTCGCTCGCCACAGAAAGCTCCATTGTTTTATCAGCGAGCACCTTTCTTCCGGCGACCAATACACCGTCTTCGATACCCCGCAAGATTGTAAAGTCGGCATCCTGATATGCTACGACAATAATATTATTGAAAATACCCGTATGACGGCAATGGCCGGCGCCGAGATTCTTCTGGCCCCGCATCAGACCGGCGGATGCAATAGCCCAAGTCCCCACGCCATGGGACTGGTTGACAAGGCCCTGTGGGACAACAGAGACAAAGACCCCGCCGCCATCGAAGCCGAATTCAAAGGCCCGAAGGGCCGCGGATGGCTCTCAAGATGGCTGCCGGCCCGTGCACATGATAACGGGGTGTTCTTGATTTTCAGTAACGGCGTAGGCGTCGACGATAACGAGATAAGGACCGGCAACGCAATGATTATCGACTGTTATGGCAGGATTATCGCAGATACCTGCAAGGCAGGAGACGATATGGTCATCGCCGACCTTGACGCATCGCTTCGCCCCAATTGCACCGGAGTTAGATGGATGAAGGCTCGCAGGCCGCAATTGTATGGCCCGCTGACAGTTTCAACCGGCACCGAGCAAGATACACGCAAACTCAGATTCGAAGGCAGGCAGATATAAAGGCATTGGAAGAAATGACAAATGTTATTTTCGCAACAGCAATTATACTGATCTCAATTGAATTTTCCCGTTTATTCGCGGGTAAGTATCTTAAAAATAACCAATTACGGCTTTATTCGCGGACATTTACCACCCTTAAGGGTGTAATTATAAATGTTTACCAATTTGGTACCGGCTGCGCCGGGTCAGGGAGAATATTTTATAATATGAACGTAGTGAATAATCGCAGATTACTGATAAAAGTTTTGGTCACCAGTTTCGTCTGTTTGTTTTTGACAGTAGGGTGCATGGGTAGAAAAAAGGCACGTCGGCTCGAACAAAAACTGGCTTCGACTCCTCTTGTGCAAAGAACCGGTCTTCCCCGGGCTTCCGGCGGATTTGTCCTCGCGGTTGGCGGCCAGACAATAACCTGCAGCGAAATAATCTCGCCCTTACTGGAGCACTTCCGGCCTTACGCTCGACAAGGCAGCTTCGAACAATTCAAAAGCCGCGTAAGACCGGAGCTCGACAGCTTTGTCATCAGGAAAATATCCGACATCCTGCTCTACGACCAGGCAAAAAGAGACTTAGGAGAAGGCATCGACGACAGGCTTGACGCCATCGCTGATACCGAGGTGCGGAAATTCATTGTTAATTTCGGCGGCGATTACGCAAAAGCAGGGCAAAACCTGAAAGATATGGGTATGAATTGGGCCGACTTCAAAGAGTACCAGAAAAAAATGATTATCAGCCAATCTTATATCCACCAGCAATTGCCCGAGCGAAAGCCCGTCACTTACAATGAGCTTATAAGCTGTTATAACAGGATAAAAGAAGAAAAATTCACTACCGAAGAAAAGCTGCAGTTTCGGCTCATAGATATCGACGTAGCGAAGCTCGATGTCACCGACCCCAATGTCAGTCGCTGGCAAAAAGCAAAACAGTTGACCGACGAATTATACCAAAGGCTGCAGGCCGGTGAAGATTTCGGCCAATTGGCCGAAGAACATTCCCATGGCCATCGTGCGATGTTTAGCGGCTTGTGGAAACCCCTTGACCCCGAATCACTGGCGCCACCTTATGACGTCCTTGCAGAACACGCTAATAAAATGGAACACGCCCAAATCACCAAACCAATTGCTGCCGGCGAACATATCTTCATAATGAAGCTCGAAGAAAACCAGGCGGCAAATGTTGAGCCCTTTGAGAAAGTGCAGGACCAGGTCCGTGCCAGAATTAATTTCGAGCGTCGCAAAGAGGCAATGGATAAGCTAAGTGCCAAACTCGTTCAGCAGGCCGCGGTCAGCAGGAAAGATGAATTTATAGACTACTGCCTGGATGAAATTTGGCGTCTCGCAAATATGTAGCAGCAGCAACTAAGAGACACATTTATCTGGATTAAAATATGAAAATAATAGCACATGGCATAGACCTGGTTGACTTTCCACGAATAGAAGAGATGGCCGAGCGTCACGGCAAGCGTTTTTTAAACAGGATCTTTACGCAAGCCGAACAGGCATATGCCGAAGCGAATAAAAACAGGATGGAAAAATTAGCCGGCCGCTTTGCCGCCAAAGAAGCAATCCTTAAACTAATGGGAACAGGCTGGCGAGGCAAAATCGCCTGGACCGATATCGAGGTGGTCAACGACTCAGCCGGAGCACCAAAAGTGACTTTAAGTGGTGAAGTTGCTCGGATTGCTGACAAACTCGGTATAGAACACATAAGCGTAAGTATTACACATACAGCAAATTTCGCAATTGCATCGGCAGTTGCGCTTGCACAGTCTAATGAAGAATAATGATTTTGATTGCATCGTTATAGGTGCAGGTCACGCCGGCGCAGAAGCCGCGCACGCCGCCGCCGCCCTCGGAGCCAAAACCGCCCTTGTAACGATAGCAAAAGACAAAATAGCCCAGATGAGTTGCAACCCGGCCATAGGAGGCCTGGCCAAGGGACAGATTGTGCGCGAGATAGATGCCCTCGGCGGCCTGATGGGCCTAGCCATAGATGCCACCGGTATTCAATTCCGAATGTTGAATCGTTCCAAAGGGCCGGCCGTCCAGTCACCACGCGCACAGGCCGACAAATACAGATACTCGCAATTTATCACAGACGCCCTGGAGCAGACAAGTAACTTAACTATAATCGAAGCGATCACTACCGACATCCTTACCGAAGACAACAAAGTCCGTGCCCTGGTCTGTAAAAACGGCTCGACTTATCGGTGTTCGACGGTTATTCTCGCCACAGGCACCTTCCTTAGCGGCTTAATGCACATCGGTACCGACCAGGTCGATGGCGGCCGTCTCAACGAGCCGGCAAGTCACGAACTTTCAAAATCACTTGCCAAAATAGGACTGAAACTTGGCCGCTTAAAAACCGGAACGCCGCCGAGACTCGATGCCTCAACCGTTGACCTCGACCGCCTTGAAGTCCAGCTTGGTGATAAGAATCCAACGCCGTTTTCATTTATGACAGAAAGAATTGACAGAGAACAACTTCCCTGCTGGATTACCTATACTAATGAAAAGATTCACAAACTACTCAGTGACAATTTAGACCGTGCCCCCCTCTACACCGGCCAAATCAAAGCCGTCGGCCCGCGGTACTGCCCGAGTATCGAAAGCAAAATACTCAGGTTCGCGGACAAAAAACGTCACCAGGTCTTTCTCGAACCAGAAGAAGCCGAAGTCTCGACAATCTACTGTAACGGCATAAGCACCTCTTTCCCAAAAGATATCCAGGAAATGATACTCAAGCTTCTGCCCGGAACCGAAAAAGCCCGCATAATTCATTATGGCTACGCGATTGAGTATGATTACTGCCCGCCGATTCAATTGAAACCCAACCTGGAGACAAAAAAAATCTCGGGCCTGTTTCTCGCCGGCCAGATAAATGGAACAAGCGGCTATGAGGAAGCTGCCGGCCAGGGAGTTATCGCCGGTATAAACGCCGCCAAAAAAATCCAGGACAAAGGACCGATAATCCTGGCAAGAGACCAGGCCTATATCGGTGTTATGATAGATGACCTGTTAACAAAGGGAATTGACGAACCTTATCGGATGTTTACTTCACGCGCCGAATACAGACTGTCACTTAGGGCCGATAACGCCGATAGAAGATTGACGCAAATCGGCAAATCGGTCGGCCTCGTGGATGAAAACAGATGGACCAGATTCCAGAAAAAACTCGAAGGTATTGACCGGCTCAAGAGCTATCTTCAAAACACCCGCCAGGATGGTATGAGTTTGTGGGACCAGCTTCGTCAGCCGCACAATACCGTAGCCGAGTCACTTGGTCAAAATCCGGACGTCAAAAATATGGGTTTAAGCAATGACCAGTTGCAGGCAGTGACTATCGATGCCAAGTACGAAGGTTATTTAGCCAAACAAAAGCGCCTTGTGACCGGCTTCCGCGCTTTGGAAAACAAAAAGATTCCCCAGGGTCTGGACTATAATGACATCGAACATCTGCGTGCAGAGGCCAAAGAAAGACTATCGACATTCACCCCTGCCACGCTCGGCCAGGCCTCGAGAATAACAGGTATCACCCCTGCCGATATTACCGTCATTCAGATTCATCTAAGGAAATATCATAAATAGACTATAACTTCTGCATAATAGAAAACGATGAAAGAATTATCCGACAACATTTATAATGCCGACCTTGCTCCTGACGAACCTAAGTTCAAACTCTGGCGATCAGCCGGCCTGTTGCTGACCTATAAGTGCAATTGCTGCTGCGAATTTTGCTATTACAACTGTTCACCTGAAAAAGGCGGCCTTATGCCTGTCGATACCGCCATCAGTGTTTGGCAATCATTAAAATCATTGGCAGGTTCAAATGCCAAAATCCATATCACAGGCGGCGAACCTTTCCTTTACTTCGACCATCTGCTTGATATACTGACACAGGCCCAAAAGCAAAAACTTGGTGACGTCGATATCATAGAAACAAACGGCTTCTGGGCTGACAGCGAAAAAATCATTCGCAAGCGACTAAAAGCTCTCGACCAACTGCGAATGCGCAGACTCAAAATCAGTTGCGACCCGTTTCATCAGCAATTTGTGGACACCGAACTTGTACGTCGTTTGGCCGAAGTCGCAACGGACATACTCGGCCCCGACCGGGTAATGGTTCGATGGCAGCGGTACCTTGATAGTCCCGTTGAGATGAAAAATCTCTCGACCCCTGCGCTTCAGGACAGTTTCATATCAGCAATGAAAGATTATCCCTGCCGTTTTACTGGCAGAGCAGTGGATAAATTAGCTCCCCTGGTCGCGTCAAAATCAATAGAGCGAATCGCTTCTGCAAATTGCAAATCATCTTTTTTAGGCGCCAAAGGCGTGCACATTGACCCATTCGGCAACGTTTTCAGCGGCACATGCAGCGGAATCATCATCGCAAATGTAAACAACCAGTCCTTAGAGCAAATCTGGAAACAATTCCACCCGCACCAAAACGAGTTAATCGAACGGCTATTTGGGACCGGCCCTTGCGGAATACTTGAAAAAGTTGTAAAATCAGGTTATAAGAAATCAAAGACCTATGCGGATAAATGTCATCTTTGTACCAGCATCCGGCAGTTCCTTTTTGATAATGACCAGTATAAATCAACGGTTGGCCCTGCCGAGTGCTATTCATAAATGACCAGGTAAAACAGGAGACCTTGCATGTTTACAAAAGCGGATTCCAAAAGATTCAGGTGGTCTGGACTTATCATTTTATTGTTGGCCGCCTTACTATTGACCGCCAGCCTGGGTTTTTTCAAAGACCGCACAAGTTTGATTCTCGATAAGATTGGTGTCACTCGCGGCATCTGCGTAGTACTCGGTGACAAAAAGTGCGAACTTGCCGCCAAACTCGCAAAAAAAAGCCAACTGCTGATTTACGTCCAGTTGACACCCGACCAGGATCTCGCCGCAGCCCGCAAGGCTGCCGATGCCGCCGGCTTCTACGGTACACGCCTCTTTATTGAACAGGGGCCAATGGACAAACTTTACCTGGCCGACAATCTTGCAGACGCCGTTATTGCCGCAGGTGACACAAAAGACATTCACGAAGCCGAAGTATGGCGCATATTGCGGCCGGGCGGTAAAGCCCTGCTGGGCAAAGAGCAACTGACAAAACCATTACCCAAAGACGCCGACGACTGGAGCCATCCATATCACGGCCCGGACAATAACCCACAGTCGCAGGATAAGATTGCCACAGCTCCATATCTGACACAATTTCTGGCAGAACCCCGTTATGCGCCGTTGACTCAAAACACCGTCGCTTCAGCCGGCCGAGTGTTCAAACTTTTTGGTAACGTCGCCTTCAAAAAGCGGGAAGAAGCATTCCTGAATTCGATAGTTGCATTTAATGGTTACAACGGCACAATCCTTTGGCGCAGAAACACCCCGCCCGGAATTATGGTC
>SDBV01001529.1_pt1 | contig 34897 bp, 32 predicted proteins | sample 2277081 | NCBI WGS metagenome assembly SDBV01 (sample SAMN10402039, study PRJNA504765) | marine sediment metagenome | isolation source: marine sediment core GS10_PC15, 223 cmbsf | place: Arctic Ocean: Southern Knipovich Ridge | collected 2010 | reverse complement strand
GCCTCTTTTACCGGTTGGTGGTTCCTTAAATATATATCTCAAGTCGGCATCGTCTCTGAGTCTGCAGATCAGATGCATATCCGATGCGACAATCTGGTCTACAAATGGTTTTTTAGAAAAGTAACCGTCAGCTACCAGATATTTTGATATGGCACACAGAGTATCTTTTCTGTCGGCAATTACCCCGGAATAAAAATCCGTAAGGGTTTGTTCATCGGCATTGATTGTTTGTACAGCTTCCAGGTGAAACGCGGTATGGTTGTCAATATCAATGGCAGCAATGCCTCCAATTTCCAGGCCCCACTTGGCCTTATTGGCACAACCGGACCAATACCAGCCCACCCCGGGTGTCCTCTTTCCGGATTTGCTTATATAACTCGGATCAAAGGCTATGGCATATCGGCCGCTCCCATGAGATAAAGTAAGTTCCTTGTTAAAGGATAAGAAGTCAAATGGTTTTTCGAATTGTTGTCGGTATCTTTGTTCCTTGTGTACGGCCGTACCTTGCCAGTTGTAGAAAGTTAATACGGCCGCGAATAGATAAAAACAGGATGAAGGTTTCGATTAAGAAATCTTCCCTCCATTGGTTAATATTTGATAATTTATCTAACATACTAATAATGAGGCTCTCATAAGTTTTATGTTCCCTGATGATCATAACTCTAAATAGATTGTTGTTAACCTATTAAGTTACTGATTATCAGGGACTTAACCAAACTTTTTGGCACTTATTTCATTGAATATCAGACATTTATGTCAAAGTTTAACGAACCATTGAACTCAATATTTAGTCCGATATGAAAATTAAAAAGATGAGAAAAATGAAACATCTGGTATGGATGCTAGCACTTACTATCATCCTGACTCCAAATCTAAATGCACAAAAAAACAAAAAAGGAAACGAACCCAAATCTGATTCCCTGAAAAGCAGCACATTCTCCGGCCTGAAATGGAGAAATATAGGTCCCGCGATGACCTCAGGTCGAATTGCAGATTTTGCAGTGAATCCCAGTAATCCCAAAGAATACTATGTAGCTGTGGCTTCCGGACATGTATGGAAAACAGTGAATGCAGGTATTACCTGGAAACCGGTATTCGAAAAATACGGCGTCTACGCCACCGGTGTGGTTACAATGGATCCCAACAACCACAATGTGGTATGGGTCGGAACCGGGGAAAACAATCACCAGCGTGCCATTGGGTATGGAAATGGTGTGTATAAATCCCTTGATGGAGGGAAGTCGTTCAAGAATATGGGACTCAAAGAATCAAGGCAGATCGGAGGGATTGTGATAGACCCCAGGAATTCTGATATTGTCTTTGTGGCGGCCGAGGGTTCTATCTGGGGACCGGGAGGTGAGCGTGGACTGTATAAATCTGTTGACGGTGGTAAGACATGGAACAAAACACTGGAGATCAGTGAAAATACGGGAGTTAACAACGTGGTGATCGATCAAAGTCGCCCGGATATTATGTATGCAACCTCAGAACAGAGGCGCCGGCATACCTTTACTAAGATTGGTGGCGGACCTGAATCAGCCGTTTACAAATCCACAGATGGAGGCGAAACATGGAGAAAGATCATGAAAGGGATGCCTGAGGTCCATATAGGCGGAATGGGAATTGACGTCTCACCCGCAAATCCTGACGTAGTTTATGTAATAATGGAAGCAGCCGGAGACAAGGGTGGATTTTTCAAATCTACAGACCGCGGTGAATCCTGGACAAAGTCAGGCAGCTATCACAGCAGCGGACAATACTACAATGAAATCGTATGTGACCCGGCCGATGTCGATGTGGTTTATTCTACAGATACATATACAAAGGTAACCCGTGACGGTGGTAAGACCTGGAACAATGTTGGCAATGACCAGCGCCATGTTGATGACCATGCATTATGGATTGATCCCTCAGATACTGAGCACCTCCTCATCGGTGGTGACGGAGGCATCTATGAAAGTTTTGATGCAGGTAAGATGTGGGACTACAAACAGAATCTTCCTGTAACACAGTTTTACAGGGTCATGGTCGATAATGACTGGCCATTCTACTATGTTTATGGAGGAACCCAGGACAATAATACACTTGCAGGTCCATCAAGCAGTACCAGCAGATCCGGAGTAACCAATGAGGACTGGAAAGCCATCAAGGGTGGAGATGGATTCTGGATTGCGGTGGATCCTGATGACCCTAATATTGTATATTGTGAATCCCAGTATGGTCATGTTGCACGATACGACCGAAAAAGTGGTGAAAGTGTAAGTATACAGCCACAGCCAAGAAAAGATGAAGAAACCTACAAATGGAACTGGGATGCACCTCTGGTCATTAGTCCCCATAAAGCGACCCGACTATATATGGGTGCCAATAAGATTTTCCGCAGTGAGAACCGTGGCAATACCTGGGAGGTGATCAGCGATGATATCACAGCACAAATAGACCGGAACACATGGCCTGTTATGGGACAGTTCTGGAGTTATGATGCAGTTGCAAAAGATGTATCTACATCTCAATTTGGTATGGCGGTCTCATTGGTTGAATCAACACTTAAAGAGGGACTGATTTATGTCGGTACAGATGACGGTGTTATTTCAATAACTGAAAACGGAGGAGAAACATGGACTCAGGTTAAGACTTTCCCGGGTGTCCCTGCCAACACATATGTAAGCGACCTGCTTGCAGACCGTTTCGATGAAAACATTGTGTATGCTACTTTCAACAATCATAAACGTGATGACTTCAAGCCATATGTACTGAAGAGTTCGGATAAGGGAAAAACCTGGACCGCCATCAGTAATAACCTTCCGGATAACGGATCAACCTGGACCGTACAACAGGATTTTGTTAATCCTGGTCTGCTGTTTGTTGGTACAGAGTTCGGATTTCATTTTACGGTTGACGGAGGAAAGGAATGGGTTGCACTTAAAACGGGACTCCCACCGATTGCAGTAAGGGATATAGAGATCCAGCAAAGAGAGAATGATCTTGCGATTGCAACTTTCGGACGTGGATTCTACATTCTGGATGACTATACACCTCTGCGAAATTTCAAGAAGGAAATGCTAAAGGAAAAAGCAGTCATTTTTCCGGTTAAAGATGCCAAAATGTTTATACAGACCGGTGGGAAATCCGCACAGGGATCTAATTTCTATGCTGCCAAAAATCCTGCCTACGGGGCGACCTTCACATACTACCTGAAGGATGTTCCAAAAACTCTGAAAGCTGAAAGGCAGGAGAATGAAAAGAAACTGGTTAAAGAAAAAAAGTCCATTCCCCAACCAACAGTTGAGCAGCTCAAAGCTGAAGAAGCAGAAATTGCCCCTTACCTTGCGTTCAGTATAAAAGATGCTCGGGGAAAGGAGATCCGTAAGCTTACCGCAAAAGCTGGCAAGGGTATAAAAAGGATCACATGGGACATGCGTTACCAGTCAAACCGACCGGTTAGCCGAACTGAAAAATTTACCCCGGTAGCTGCCCCTTCAGGTGGTGGCAGAAGATTTGGCGGAAGTGGCGGAATTCCTGTTATGCCAGGTGAATATAGCATTAGCCTTTCAATGGTAAGCCGTGACGGAGTTACCGAACTGGTCAGTGATATACCTTTCAAGGCTGCAGCCCTTAACCTTGCAACCCTGCCGGCAGAGGACAGGGAAGCGGTAGCCAGTTTCAATGCCAAAGCTTCAGAACTTGCAGGTACAATGTATACGGCACAGAATTTCACTGCTGATCTGCGAAAGAAAGTTGTATTGATCAAGCAAACCATCCATAATACTTCAGGAACATCTCAGGAACTTATGGATAAGGCCTCTGAAGTTGAGCAGGCACTTGAAAAAGTAGCATTCCTGTTTGACGGAACTCCAGCCAAGGCCAGCTGGGAGGAAGTCCCCCCGGCACAAATGCCACTTAACAGAAGAATGAGTGCAATGGTAAATGCAACTATTAGGAGCACATCCGGCACAACCCAGACACAAATAGATAGTTATGAGATCCTTAAGGAGGAACTTGCTCCGGTTCTGGAAGAACTAAAAACTCTTAACGGAAAGCTTAAGGAGCTGAACAATGAGCTGGATGCCATCGGTGCACCATGGACACCCGGCAGGTTGCCAGGCTGGCAATAAATTTAAAGCATGCAACGTTATCAGGCTGTTCCTTGTCCCATAATATGGCTTGGAGCAGCTTTTTTATGAAACCTTTAACATCGTAATAACAGTTGCTTATTAAAAAAAAGTTGTAAATTTAGCCCTTGACAAGTGTGAAATTAATTTCAATACTCATGAAGAAGACAAAAATTGTACTGGTCTTAATTGTATTTACGCTGGCAATCGCATCGATTTCCTGCAATAATAAAATCTGTCCGGCATACGCAACAGCTGAAACAGAGCAGGCCGAGAGAGGATAGTAACATACTTCCAATCCTGAGTTCTTGCCATCAGCCATACCGACGGTTCAGGGATCAGTTACATATTTCATGAAATACCACACGGGACATTAATCTTCGACTAATGTCCCTTATTTGTTCTCTCACCTTTCAAATGGAAAAATGGATTACAGGTATATTACTTATATTCATGGCCGGAGGCCCTCTCCTGGCACAGGGTGAACTGACAGAAAATCCACGCATCTTCTACCGGAATGAAAAATCCATTGGTTTCCTTCTTAATTCTAATGGCTGGGGGGCAAGTTACCGATTTGCAAAACGGATTAATGCCAGGAACAAAACCATTTATGAGATCGATCTTGTCAATATCAAGCATCCTAAGGAGGTTAAGATCAGTAATTCATCCTATAACAACAGCAGCTTTATTTACGGAAAAACAAATCTTTTTCTCAATTTCAGGGGAGGATGGGGGAAACAAAAAGAAATATTTCGCAAGGTAGACCGAGGAGGCATTTCCATTCGAAGGTATTTTTCTGTGGGTCCGACCATAGGGGTACTGAAACCAATCTATTATGAAGTATGGAAGAATGATGGCTCTGGAACTACTGGCGGATATTCCATCGTCGAAGAAAAATTCAGCCCCGATCTCCATGGTGCCATATATGGCAGGGCTTCCTTTTTTAAGGGCTTCGATGAGATATCAATTACACCTGGTGTTTTTGGCAGGTTTGGCTTATCATTCGAATACAGCACAAGCGATATAAACATACATGCTATTGAGACAGCTGTAAGCCTTGATTTGTTCCCCAGAGAAATGGAAATCATGGCAACTGAGGATAACTCATTCTGGTTCCTCACCCTTTCCGTCAGTTACCGTTTCGGAAAAGTGGTTGATGCAAGAGGGAATATTGACTCCGACGACCTTGGCTACTAAAGCATGCCTGTCCAAAATAATTTTCAATTTCTTCACATTCAATTTTTGAAGAATTCGGTCTTATTGATTAAGTTTGCGATTCGAAAAAATCGAGTTAACCAATTAATAGATAATAATCATGGCAAAAATTAAAGTTGCAATTAACGGATTCGGAAGGATCGGAAGGAATGTTTACAAGCTGGCGCTTGAGCATCCTGAACTTGAAATCGTAGGTATTAATGACCTGACTGACACAAAAACTCTGGCTCATCTTCTAAAGTATGATTCCACACAGGGAAGGTTTAAGGGAGAAGTTACATATGATGATGAATCCATCACTGCAAACGGAATGAAAACAAAAATCACAGCTGACAGAAATCCAGCTGATATTAATTGGGCAGAGACTCCAGACGTGGTGATTGAATCAACCGGGATTTTCAGGGAGAAAGAAAGTGCAAAAGGCGGATACGGTGACCACCTGAAGAATGGGGCAAAAAAAGTTATCCTTACTGTTCCTTCTAAGGACGAGATTGATAATATGATCGTACTTGGCGTGAATGATGACGCTCTCAGACCTGAAGACCAGTGCGTTTCAAATGCCTCCTGCACAACCAACTGCCTTGCTCCTGTAGCAAAAGTTCTGAATGATTCTTTCGGTATTGACCAGGGATTCATGACCACCATCCACTCTTACACCAACGACCAGGCTATCCTCGACGCTCCTCATTCAGACCTCAGAAGGGCTCGTTCAGCTGCTGTTTCACAGATTCCTACTACAACAGGTGCTGCGAAAGCTGTTGGAATAGTTATCCCAGCCCTGAAAGGTAAAATGGACGGACTGGCAGTTCGGGTTCCCACACCTACCGGTTCACTGGTTGACCTGGTTGCTGTTCTTGACAGGGAAGTTACCAAGGAGGAAGTCAATGCTGCAATTAAAGCTGCGGCTGAAGGACCCATGAAGGGAATCCTTGAGTACACAGAAGATCCAATTGTTTCTGTTGATGTGATCGGAAATCCTGCTTCCAGCATCTTCGACGCTGATAGCACTATGGTTCAGGGAAAGATGATTAAAATTCTTTCATGGTATGATAACGAATGGGGATATTCTGCAAGAGTAGTTGATCTGATCTTCAAACTATTCTAAAGGAATTTTTTTTAGGATATAATTTCACCGCTTACATCTGCCCAGGAAGCGCATCTGACAGGCGGCTCAAATAATATCCTTAAAAAAATAACACGTAAAATACAAAAGGCTGCTTCCGGAAGGGAGCAGCTTTTTATTTGGTTTCAACCCGGACTATTCACCATAATCCTAGTCTTCGTCTTCGTCTTCGAACTCCCTCAACTCAATCGGAAGGTTCACAGAATTCTGGTAAAGCTCACCAAGCTCCTCAATTGACTCATCATCAGCCTCGTAACCCCAGATAACCTTTATGTTTTTTCCTTCTGTATAATCACTGATATCCTTGAGTATTTCCAGTATGTATTTTGAGGACCCGCTGTTTGCGTATTCCAGGCGGAATTCAAGTTCCGTTTCCTGGTTTGTCGCCTTAAAATATTTCTCCAGCCATGAAAGAATGCGATCATAGAATTCTCCCGGATCCTCCGGAATGGACCTGCCACTGAATAAAAGCTTACCCGTACCAGCATTGAAATCAACTTTGGGTGTGTTTGATGTTGGCTGGATATCTAAGTTTTCCATTTATTAAATTTACACATTTTCTTAATCATTCATAATGCAATGCAAGAATAGGATCCAATTTACTGGCTTTTTGTGCAGGGTAATACCCTGAAATAATTCCAACAATAAAGCAGAGTATAAAACCCAGGATGATCCAGGCCCATGGTATTAAAAAATCTGTATTCAGCATCATTCCGACCAGGTTACCAATCAGAATTCCAAGGATTATCCCGACAATTCCTCCAAACTGTCCGATAACAATGGCTTCAAAAAGAAATTGCTGTTTAATGGTTTTGGCTTTTGCTCCAATTGCTTTTCGAATACCAATCTCACGTGTCCTTTCGGTAACTGAAACGAGCATTATATTCATTAATCCAATGACCGCCCCGAATAAGGTGATAACACCAATCAGAGTTGCAGCGATGGTAACGAACTTAAGATTTTCGATCATCATATTAGCAACACTGTCACTGCGGTTTAGATGAAAGTCGGATTCATCCTTAACATCCAGGTTTCTGACCTGCCTGAAAACTCCTTCTGCTTCCCCCAGCGCCCCTTCCATGAGTGTAATATCAAGAGGTGTCACATTGATTGAATATCTCATATTCGGCCTGGAAAAATACTGGCGCACGTTTGTATATGGAAGGATCACCAGGTTGTCCGAGTCTCCACCCATTGAAGAACCCCTGGCTTTCAAAATACCGATCACCTTGTAGCGTCCGTTACCAACAGTTACCAGCTTGCCAAGAGGATCTTCATTTTTATCGAATACCTTGCGAACCACACCCTTGCCTATCATTGCAAAATTCCGGTTCATCTGAACCTCCTGGGCAGAAAACCCCCTGCCCTTCTCAATCTCATATCCTGCAGTCTCAAGGTAGTTTTCATCTGCACCTATAACGGAGATATTTGGATGTGATTTAAGGGATTGATGCTTTACTGTGGCTATCTGTGTGGCCCTTGTCCAGATTGCCACTTCAGCCGGAAACTGATATTGTTCCTTGAATTCCCGGGCCTCCCGGTAAGAAATATAATCATAGTTCCTCTTCCTTTCCCGTTGCCCCCCCAGATGAACATTGATTGACCGGCTCTCGATGGAAAAAGTATTCGCTCCCATTCGGGAGAACTCATCGGTTATGGAGCCTTTTATAGCATCGATGGCAGTAAGTATCCCCACGAGGGCCATGATCCCGAAGGCAATTATCAGCATTGTAAGTATTGCCCTAAGCATATTTGCACGGATCGACCGGGTACTTATCCGGAAGTTTTCGATCAACAGATTCAGTGTCTTCATAAACTACTGTTAGTTAATGCCTTAGATGCATTATTAGATTGAATATATAAGTTCTAAAAATACGAAATAAATAGGCAACCAGCATACATAATCGATTTAAACATTTAAATTTGTTGGCATATCGAAAACCTTCAAACATTTTCCAATATGATCTTCGACATTGAAATGATCCGTACTGTCTACGAGGAATTCTCCTCAAAAATTAAAGAAGCAAAAAAGCACCTGAACAGACCTCTCACACTTGCTGAAAAAATATTGTATTCTCACCTGGATAAAGAACAGGAGCTTAAAGATTTTAAACGGGGGGAGGATTATGTTTACTTCAATCCTGACAGGGTGGCAATGCAGGATGCAACCGCACAGATGGCCCTGCTCCAATTCATGCAGGCCGAAAGGGACAAGGTGGCTGTTCCCTCAACTGTCCATTGTGATCATCTTATACTCGCAAAGGAGGGCGCCTTGAAAGACCTTAAGGAATCAAAAGAATTAAACAAAGAAGTTTTCGATTTCCTGGAAACAGTATCTGATAAGTATGGTATCGGGTTCTGGAAACCCGGAGCCGGGATCATCCACCAGGTCATTCTTGAAAACTATGCATTTCCCGGGGGCATGATGATCGGGACGGATTCACATACAGTGAATGCCGGGGGACTTGGAACGATTGCAATTGGAGTTGGCGGAGCAGATGCTGTGGATGTCATGGCCGGAATGCCATGGGAACTTAAATTCCCAAAACTGATCGGAGTTAAACTTACAGGAAAGCTCAGTGGCTGGACCTCAGCTAAGGATGTAATCCTGAAGGTAGCAGGCATTCTTACCGTTAAAGGAGGTACCGGCTGCATCCTCGAATATTTCGGGGATGGTGCAAAAAGCATCTCCTGCACTGGCAAAGGTACAATTTGCAACATGGGTGCAGAAATTGGTGCTACCACCTCACTTTTTGGATATGACAGAAAAATGGCAGAATACCTTTCCGGTACCAGCCGTAAGGAAGTTGCAGACGAGGCCGATAAGATCGCTGAAGCTCTCACCGGAGATTCTGAAGTTTATAAGGAACCTGAAAAGTATTTCGATCAGGTAATTGAGATTGACCTCAGCAAGCTTGAACCGCATATAAACGGACCATTCTCACCTGACAAGGCATGGGCCCTGTCAGAATTTGCTGCTGCGGTTGATGAGAACAATTATCCGGAAAAACTTGATGTTGGACTCATAGGATCATGTACCAACTCTTCCTATGAAGATATCACAAGGGCAGCTTCCGTGGCAAAACAAGCCCTTAAAAAGGGTCTCCGGGCTAAATCCGAATTTACTATTACTCCCGGATCTGAACTGGTACGATTTACCATGGAGAGGGATGGACTCATAAAGGTATTCGAAGATCTTGGTGGTGTATTGCTGGCAAATGCCTGCGGACCATGCATCGGACAATGGATGAGACACGATGCTGAAAACCTCGATAACAATTCAATCATCACCTCATTTAACCGCAATTTTGCCAAACGAAACGATGGGAATCCCAAAACCCATGCATTCGTGGCCTCTCCTGAGATCGTTACCGCACTGGCAATTGCCGGCAACCTGAAATTCGACCCGCGAAAAGACAGCCTCATAAACGCTAAGGGGGAGGAAGTGAAGTTGAATGAGCCAATGGGACTTGAAATGCCGCCAAAAGGTTTTGCTGTCGAAGACAACGGATACCAGGCACCCGCAAGTGACGGTTCAGGCATTACGATAAAGGTAAACCCAAAGTCAGAACGCCTGCAATTGCTGGAAGGATTCAAACCATGGGATGGGGGGAATCTCGAGGGACTAAAACTCCTGATAAAAGCCAGGGGGAAATGTACTACAGACCATATCTCCATGGCGGGTCCGTGGCTCCGCTTCCGGGGACACCTGGATAACATCTCCAATAATTTGTTGATCGGTGCTGTTAATACTTATAACGATAAGACCAATACCGTAAAAAATCAAATTACCGGCCAGTACGCAGCTGTGCCGGATACTGCCCGTGCCTATAAGGGTGAGGGACTCAATTCCATGATTGTCGGTGATGAAAATTACGGTGAGGGTTCCTCACGTGAACATGCCGCTATGGAACCAAGGCACCTTGGAGTCAGTGCAGTGCTGGTACGATCTTTTGCCAGGATACACGAGACCAATCTCAAAAAACAGGGAGTCCTCGCACTGACTTTCGTCAATAAATCAGACTACGACAAGATCCGTGAAGATGATAGCATTAATATAGAAGGACTTGGTAATTTTACCCCGGTAAAACCACTCAACGTGAAATTGAATCATGCCGACGGATCCTCAGATGAATTCCTGGTAAACCATACCTATAACGAGAAACAAATAGAATGGTTTAAAGCTGGCTCAGCTCTGAACCTTATAAAAAAGGAAGCAGGTAAATAATGATGCTGAAAATCATAACCTGGCTCGAAGCCCACATGGGTACCTGCTCATTTCACGAGCAAGCAGGAATTGCATGTCCGGGTTGTGGAATTCAGCGAAGCATCTTAGCCCTTCTGAAAGGTGACATTCTCGAAAGCCTCCTTCTCTTCCCGGCTCTGCTACCTCTTCTTGGCATGTTTGCATTCCTTGCCATTCACTTGATTTTCAATCTAAAACATGGTGCCCTGGTCCTCAAGATCTTTTATATCACCAATACCATTATTGTACTCGGCAACTTTATCTACAACATCATAATCCATTAAAAACACTATCATGGAAACCATCAATGAAAATGCTGAAGAAATCCCCATGGCCCCTGTAGTCAGGGTTCCTGTTCCAAATTCACAGGGCGTCCTGATACTCGGGATTTTCTCACTTGTTACCACATTCTGCTGCTTTGGCATAGGCGTTGTCGGACTCGCCCTCGGTATTATTGCCGTTGTCCTGTCATCCAAAGCCCTCGACATGTATGGTCAAAACCCAAAGGCCTATACCGAAGCATCATATAAAAATCTGAACGGAGGCAGGATCTGTGGAATCATAGGAATAGTAGCCAATGGAGTAATGATCCTTTTTGCCATAGTTTACCTGGTCTTTGTGGGCGCCGGACTGACCGCCCTATTCAGTGAATTCCCCTGGGAAGACTATTTCTAGCCTCAACCAATGGATCTTTCAGAACGGATAGAAGCATTTGCACAACTGGGGAATTATCTGAAAGATTCCCTTACGGGGGAAGGGGGCATTGCGGATCCTGAATTGCAAAGCGTTGCGGCGGAAGCGCAGAAGGTAAATCCCTGGTTCACACCTCTCTTCATATATCACGCACTGAGTGAGACCTCCCGCATCCTTGACCGGTCTCTCCTGAGGGAACTGACCGGCAGGTATTCGCCGGAAAGTTTTCAGCCGGTTAAACCCTTAATAGTGGGTACTATTCTTGCCGGCAATATCCCTCTTGTCGGTTTTCATGATTTTCTATGTGTTCTGCTGAGCGGACATAACTTTAAAGGAAAGATGTCCGGGAAGGATGATAAACTTCTGCCTTTCATGGCAGATAAACTTCAACAATTTGAGTCCCGCTTCACCCCTTCAATACATTTCGAAGAATCATATATTGGAAACATCGATGCAATGATCGCCACCGGAAGTAATAATTCATTTCGGTACTTCGAATATTATTTTGGCAGGTATCCACATATATTCAGGAAGAACCGAAATGGTATTGCAATCCTCACAGGTGATGAATCTGCAGAAGAACTGGCAGCACTCGCCGATGATATTTTTCTTTATTTTGGTATGGGATGCAGGAATGTAGCAAAGCTATATGTTCCGGAGAATTATTCATTCGACCGGTTCTTTGGGGAAATGGAAAAGTACAGCCATGTGGGCAATCACAATAAATATGCAAACAATTACCAGTACCAGAGATCTGTTTTCCTGATGAACAGTGTAAAACACCTGGATAACGGATTCCTCCTCCTCCGTCCCGACCAGGCAATCCCCTCTCCTGTTGGCACATTGCATCATGAAACCTACCCTGAACTTCCTTCACTGGTATCCGGCATACAGCAACAAAAGGATTCAATCCAGTGTATTGCATCCCGTGAATTATCCGGCATACAAACAATTGGCTTCGGAAAAACACAAAATCCGGAGCTATGGGATTTTGCAGATAATATGGATACTTTAAAATTTTTAAGTAACTTGTAGGAAAAGTAGGATATGGTCCTCAAGTTCAGGTTTATATCAAATGAACAGGACAATTTTGTCCGTGATTTTGAGATCCTGGCAGATCAGACCTTCTTCGATCTTCACATGGCCATACAGGGCAACCTGCATTTTGACAAATCTCAGATTGCATCTTTCTTTATTTGCGGTCAGAAATGGGAAAAAGAGCAGGAAATCACACTTTTCGAATTAACCGAAGAGGAGTCAGCCAGGGTCATAACTATGGAAAATGCAGGCATCAAAGATCATGTGCATGAGGTACATGATAAAATGGTCTATGTTTTCGATGTGTTTAATGAACGTATGTTCTTCATTGAACTCGTAGGCAAAAATACCAGGGATGCCTCAAAGAATTACCCTGTATGCTGTTTTGAAAAGGGACAAGCACCTCAGCAATTGTTGATGGATCATCTTTTTGGGACGCCAAATCTCTCCGACAGCTCCATTCTTGAGGATTACACCGATGACCCGGGCCTCGATTTACAAATCTACGACGACGAGTTCCCGGATGACTATTAAGAACGCAGTTTTCATTGTTGGTCCGACAGGTGTGGGTAAGACTGCTGTGGCCATTGAGGTCGCTGAATCACTCAATACCGAAATCATTTCTGCCGATTCCAGGCAGATTTATAGCGAATTGAACATTGGGACAGCCGTGCCTGACCCCGTCCAGCTGAAGCGTGTCAGGCACCACCTTCTCAGGCATCGCTCTGTAAGCGACCATTATAATGCCGGCATCTTCGAGCAAGAGGCCCTCCATGTTATGGAAAACTTATTCCATAAACATGCTGCATTGGTAATAGCAGGAGGATCGGGGCTCTATATCCAGGCTATTTGCCAGGGCATCGATGATATCCCGGCTGTTGATCCGGAGATTCGGAAAGTTCTGATCGACAGAATTGAAGGGGAAGGCATTGAGAGCCTTCGATTTGAGCTAAAAAAACTGGATCCAATAAGCTATAAAAGCATTGATCTGAAAAACCCAAAGCGGATACTCAAAGCACTGGAGATCAGCATGACTACCGGCAAACCCTATTCAGACTTCCTTACAAGCGTAAAGAAATCACGTGATTTCAATATTCTGAAAATCGGGCTTAATATGGACAGGGAATTACTCTATGAAAGAATAAACCAGCGGGTAGAGGAGATGATGGCAAGCGGACTTCTGGAAGAGGTAGAATCCAGCCTGGAATTCAGGGATCTTAATGCACTGAATACAGTGGGATATAAAGAGCTCTTTGATTACCTGGATGGGAGTTACTCACTTGAGGAAGCCATACGGCTGATCAAACGAAACACACGGCACTATGCCCGCAGGCAACTGACCTGGTTCAGAAAAGATCCTGATGTAAATTGGTTTAGTCCTCTGCAGATCCCGGAAATTATTAGATTTGTCAAAGATGCTATCGGATAACCCAGTAAAATACAGCATTCGGGTTTATATGCTTGTCGTCAATGATCAGAAGCAGATCCTGATCAGCGATGAATTCCAGGTGAACATGAAAATGTCAAAGTTCCCCGGCGGTGGAATGGAATACGGAGAGGGTACAATCGAATGTCTGCAGCGTGAAGCTATGGAAGAATTCGGGCAGAAGCTCACCAACATCCGACATTTCTATACCACCGATTATTACCAGAAGGCCTACTTTTTCAAGGATCACCAGCTGATTAGCATTTATTACCTGGCAGACCTTGCAGACGAAATGAAGCTCCGCGTTTCCGACAAACCCTTTGACTTCGCAAATGATATAAATGGACAGCAATCCTTCCGATGGATTTCTCTTGAAAAGATTGATGAGGGGGACCTGAGCTTCCCTATTGACAAAAAAGTAATTGGATTGATAAAAGAAAAATTTCAATGATCATGAAACAGTTATTAAATTCTCATGTCTACATGGAACTCTTCCAGGGATCGGAACTCATCTGTACCATTTGGAAAAGATGTACAGAACTCCTCAGTCTTTGATTGGAAAATTCCGGCAGACATCCCAGAGGGAACCGGATATTCTGTCCGGATCTCCAATTCTGAAGATAAAACACGTACAAAATATTCAAACAATATGGAAATTCGTCAACCGGGTGAGCGATCTTCCTTTACAGACGATCGTGACGGTCAGACCAATAATACTGTTAAAATCGGTACTCAATGGTGGATGGCGGAAAACTATAATCTGAAGAGCGAGGGAAGCTATTGCTACAAGGAGCGTGAATCAGAGTGCGAAATGTACGGGGAATTATATACCATTGAAGCTGCTCTGGAAAATGCAACAGGGAAGGAAAACAAATTGTACGTGTTATTGTAAACAGTTCCGGTAAAATATCACGGGTAGCAACAATTTGTCACGGTGCCTCATCGGTAAGATATATTAAGGATACCAAGGCTGATTGGATCAGTCCCGGAATTTCAGATATTTTGCTGGATTAACCTGACTTAATACGGTCAGCAAGCTCAATGATTTGCTTTCTCATTGCATCCCAGGTGAAACGCTTTTTCTCGGATTGAACATTCTTACGAAACTCGATGGATCTGCCGTTGCGAAAGAAATCCACAATGGCATCTGCAATGGCCTGTTCATCAACCGGAGTTACATAACCCACCTTCTGATCGGGTACTATCTCAGACAATCCTCCAACATCAGTCACCAGCATGGGAACACCAAAATGATACGCAATCTGGCTGATACCGCTCTGGGTGGCAGCGAGATAGGGCTGAACCACAAGGTCGGCAACACTGAAATAATATTTCACCTCACCAGCAGGAATGAACTGGTCACGAAGGAGTATCCTGTCGCCCAGATTAAGTTTTGCAATAAGTTCCAGTGAGTCCTCTTTTCCCTTGTAAAACTCACCGGCAATAACCAGTTTTAGATTCCCCATCTGATCCTTTACCCGGGCAAAGGAATTGAGCAAAAGGTCTAGTCCCTTGTATTTACGGATAAGTCCGAAAAACAGAAGATACTGATCCTTTGGATCCAATCCCAGGTAACGTGCAGCCTCTTCCTTCTTTACTGTTTTACCGAAAATGTCATAGACCGGATGGGGTACGAAAACTTTGTTCTGGTTATTGGTGAACATACTCAGATCATCGAGAACCAAACGCGAAAGCACGATGAATCCATCGCATTTCTTCAGCAGGAACCGACTCAGGCTTTTCCATCCTGCATGCTTTTCATGTGGGATAACATTATGACAAACGGCTATAACAGGGTAATTACGATTTCTCCCCAGCCTTCTGACAATTGCTCCGAGGCTCATGGAAATAAATGGCATCCAGTGATGAAGTATCACAAGGTCGGGAGAGATTCTGCGAATCCGACGTGCCGTGCGGATCCAGCTCAGGGGATTAATTGAGTTGATCAGGGGACTAACGGATATTCCTCCGGGAGGATCGCCTGGTTCAAACTGTGTGGTGCCCGGAAAAAGAAATGAAGGATATTGCAGGGAGAAAGAAATAATAGATGCCTCATGTCCGGCAGCAGCAAAGTTTTTGCATAATGCCGTATTGAAGTTGGATATTCCTCCGCGCAAAGGATACCCCGGACCGATGCAGATAATCTTCAAGACTAAAAATTTATTTTTTCCTCGATCAGATACGAATTACGGTCAGATGAGCTTCTTCCGATCAGCTCCCCCAAAAACCCTGCAAGAAACAATTGGGTCCCGATAATCATGGCTGCAAGGGCAAGGTAGAAATAAGGGCTTTCGGTCACTCTGTGCATTGCTATGTTTCTTACAGAGGAGATGATCTTTTGAGCACCAAGCCAGGCTGCAGCAAAGAATCCGACCATAAACACAAACGTACCGAAGGTGCCAAAGAGATGCATTGGCCGATTACCAAATCTGCTGATAAAGCTAATGGAGATCAGGTCGAGGTAGCCGATAATAAATCTTTCAATTCCGTATTTGGTAACTCCGTACTTCCTTGCATGGTGTTGAACAATCTTTTCACCGATCTTTGAAAACCCTGCCCTTTTGGCAAGAAAAGGTATATAGCGATGCATATCGCCATATACCTCAATACTTTTTACAACCGCACTACGATAGGATTTCAGTCCACAATTAAAATCATGCAGCTTGATCCCGGATACCTTCCGGGCAAACCAATTGTAGAATTTACTCGGGATCCTCTTGGTAATCGGGTCATGCCTTTTCCTTTTCCAGCCTGATATCAGGTCGTACCCATCTTCAAGTATTAGACGTGTGAGTTCTGGTATCTCCTCTGGACTGTCCTGCAGGTCTGCATCCATTGTAATGACTACCTTTCCGTTAGTGGACTGGAAAGCGGTATGCAATGCTGCTGCCTTCCCGTAATTTCGCCTGAAGCGTATCCCCTTGATCCAGTCATGGCTGGAGCCAAGTTCTTCAATGACCTTCCAGGATTCATCGCTGCTGCCATCATCCACCATAATCATCTCATACGTATATGCATGTTGCGATAATACTTTCTCAATCCAATCACTAAGTTCCCGTAGAGACTCTTCTTCGTTAAAAACTGGTACGACTATGGAAATATCCATGCTGGAAAATATCTTTTCTTTTTATTCTGCTGCAGCAGGGGTTTCTTCTTCCAGGATGGGATCTTCAGAACTTTCATCCTTCTTGAAGATGGCAGCAATGATAAGTGACAGGATGGCACCAAAAAACAGGCCGGTAGCTGTAGCCATGGCAATCATGATTCCCGGTTGCATAAACTTGGCGGTCATGGTCATTGCTTGTTCCATAGCCTCCTCCGGTATTCCTTTCTCCAACATCTTTTCTGTCTGGAGATCCAACATCTTGCCTACGATATCCGGATCGATAACTGTCCACAGAATATAAGTGTATATATCCCCGATAATTGTTGAGACTATCATAACAATCATTAAAAAACCAAATGCTGTTCCAAAGGGAAGAACTCCATCTCTGATGTTATCCCTGAAACTGCGGATTCCCAGGATCATTACAACCAGTGATATGATAATTCCTGCATATCCGAGAGCCTGGTTAAGGTTCTGATCCATCATGTAGAGTATCACATTGAATATAATGCTCGCAAAAGAGAGGATAAGTCCCCAGATAAGACCATTGTAGAGTACCGAAGTATTTTTCTTTTCCATTTGTAATTGAGGTTTAAGATTTAGTGAATCAAAGATACTTTTTTTTTAATATCTTTGCACCTGGGCAAGTCTTATACGACCAGCTCCTGTTGAACTCCCCCAGGACCGGAAGGTAGCAAGGGTAGACGGTTGTAGCGGTGCGATATGAGTAGCTTGCCCTTTTTTATTTTCCTGCTGACCTGCGCAGTTCCCGAATTCTCAGCAGTAATTCCCCATCAGGTAGGTTGAATAATTCTGAAAGGTCTTTTCTGGCCCGGTCATACCCCATCCTGTATCCCCGCCTGTATTCTTTCATCCTGCTTTCCTTTCTTCCACGCCGGACTCCAAGGCGGAACGCCAGTGCATATACAACTGCACATGCTATTAGTATGCCAAGTATATAGTTCATGATGTTTACACATCCTCCTCTAATAAAATACTCTGGTTTCCATGCCTGATGTAATACATAATACATGCCAAAATGTTCTGACAAATCATATCTTGCTGATTATATGATCTTTATAATGTAGAAAAATACTTGGGGAAGATCTTTAATTGCACGTTATCGGGTTCGGAATGTACGTTTTCGTACATCTTCAGTCAGTTATAAAAAAGTTTTGATTTCAGAGATTAATAAATATCTTTGTCCCATTGATTAGCAAATGAAAGTTGTCCATATCATACTAGCCATTCTTCTTGTGAGCCTTGTGGTGCTCGACAGGTAAGAATGGTATGGATAAATACAAAAATATTTTGAAGGCCATTCTGCAGAAAGTTAGAATGGCCTTTTTATTTAATAAAAAATAAGGGCAGACCATGGTAAAAAAACTCAGAAGCGCTACCACCACTGAAGGCAGGTTGATGGCAGGTGCCCGCAGCCTCTGGAGAGCCAATGGCATGAAGGAGGAACAATTTGGAAATCCGGTAATCGGGATTGTCAATTCCTTCACCCAGTTTGTACCCGGGCATGCACATCTGCATAACATCGGTCAGGATGTGAAAGCCGAGATCGAGAAGCTTGGCTGTTTTGCAGCCGAATTCAATACAATTGCTATTGATGACGGCATTGCCATGGGACATGACGGTATGCTCTATTCACTTCCCTCCCGGGACCTGATAGCCGACAGTATTGAATACATGATCAACGCCCATAAGGTTGATGCTATGGTTTGTATCAGTAATTGTGATAAAATCACCCCCGGCATGCTGATGGCAGCAATGCGGCTGAATATCCCCGTAATATTTGTCAGCGGGGGACCGATGGAGGCCGGACGTATCGGTGGCAAAAAATATGACCTTGTGGATGCAATGGTACTTGGGGCAGATGAATCAATTTCAGGGGAAGAACTATCCCGCATCGAACAGGAGGCCTGTCCCACCTGTGGCTCTTGCTCCGGCATGTTTACTGCCAACTCGATGAACTGCCTTAATGAAGCCCTTGGGCTTGCCCTTCCGGGGAATGGAACAATACTCGCCACACATGAATTCAGGCTTGACCTGTTTAAAAAGGCCGCCGAAAAGATTGTTGAGATTACCCAAAAATACTATTTCGAAAACGATGATTCTGTTCTGCCAAGATCAATTGGAACACGGCAGGCATTCCTTAATTCCATGAGACTTGACATAGCCATGGGTGGATCAACAAATACAGTTCTACACCTGCTGGCAATTGCCAGGGAAGCTGAGGTGGATTTTTCCATGGAGGATATTGACCGCCTTTCAAAAGAAACCCCTGTTCTGTGTAAGGTTGCACCAAGCTCCGATTATCATGTGGAAGATGTTAACCAGGCTGGAGGAATCATTTCTATCCTTGGGGAGCTTGCCCGCGGTGGACTACTCGATACCCGGGTGAAGCGTGCTGACGGATTGAATCTGGGAGAAGCCATTGAAAAATATGATATCACACAGGTTGATGATAATGATCCGGATGTTCAAATCTACCGTGCTGCACCGGGTTTGAGAAGGAACCTCGTTATGGGATCTCAGAAAAATCTTCACCGTGAACTGGATAAGGACCGGGAAAACGGATGTATCAGAAGTGTTGAGAATGCTTATTCACAGGACGGGGGACTTGCAATCCTTTACGGCAATATTGCCACGAATGGAAGCATCGTAAAAACAACCGGTGTGGATCCTTCTGTATATGAATTTAAAGGATCGGCGAGGGTTTTTAACTCCCAGAATTCTGCCTGTGATGCGATACTCAACGATGAGATCATCGCCGGCGATGTGATAGTAATTAATTATGAAGGTCCGAAAGGGGGACCCGGAATGCAGGAGATGCTCTACCCTACGTCGTATATTAAAGCCAAGGGACTTGGTGCTAAATGTGCCCTGATTACTGACGGTAGATTCTCTGGAGGAACATCCGGGCTTTCAATCGGTCATGTTTCCCCGGAAGCTGCGGCCGGTGGAGAGATCGCCCTTGTTCGGGATGGTGACAAAATTGAGATCAGTATTACAAAACGTTCTGTCAATCTCGATGTCTCTGAAGAAGAACTCAGCATGAGGCGTCAGCAGGAAGAAGAAAAAGGAAAAAATGCTTTCCGGGCTGCAGCCAGGGACAGAAATGTATCCAAAGCCCTTAAGGCTTATGCCAGCATGGTCACATCAGCCGACCAGGGAGCAATTAGAATTATTGAATAGTTATAAACCATGACAGTTATGAAGACTAAAAAGATTAGCGGATCAGAAGCTGTATTATTGTCTCTTCTGGAAGAAGGTGTTGATACAATATTTGGCTACCCGGGCGGAGCCATTATGCCCGTCTATGATCTCTTATATGATTATCAGGATAAGATTAATCATATACTCACCCGGCATGAGCAGGGTGCTGCCCATGCGGCCCAGGGATATGCACGGGTCAGTGGAAAAGTTGGTGTATGTATGGTGACTTCCGGACCGGGAGCTACTAATCTTACAACGGGACTGGCAGACGCTATGCTTGATTCCACACCGATCATTTGTATCAGTGGACAGGTACATGCTCCCCTGCTTGGAAGCGATGCATTCCAGGAAACCGATGTAATGGGTTTTTCCATGCCAATTACCAAATGGAATATCCAGGTCACAAAAGCAGAAGATATCCCTGGCGCAATCGCCAAGGCATTCTTTATTGCCACAACAGGAAGACCCGGACCCGTTATGATCGACATTACCAAGGACGCACAATTTGCAGAATTCGATTACTCGTATGAAAGGTGCAACGATGTCAGGAGTTATGTCCCCCGCCCCATTCTGCAAATGGAATACGTCGAGAAGGCAGCCGATTTAATAAACAATGCTAAAAAACCAATGGCTCTTGTAGGTCAGGGTGTGATCCTTTCCGGCGCTGAAAAGGAAATGCTCGCATTTCTGGAGAAAGCAGGTATTCCAGCTGCCTGGACCCTGCTGGGAGCTTCTTCAATTCCAACAGATCATCCCCTCAATGTAGGGATGCTTGGAATGCACGGGAATTACGGTCCAAACATCAAAACCAACGAATGCGATCTCCTTATCGCGCTTGGAATGCGATTTGACGACCGGGTAACTGGAAAAGTTGACACCTACGGAACTCTTGCCAAAATAGTTCACTTTGAGATAGACCCGGCAGAGGTGAATAAAAATGTTATAGCAGACGTGGCAGTTATCGCGGATATTAAAGAAACTTTGGAGGCAATCCTCCCATTGATCAACCAGAACAAACGAGATGAGTGGCTCAACCAATTCAAAATTGCATACCAGTATGAGTATGATAAGGTAATAAAAAATGATCTCCATCCCGAGAAAGAAGAACTTACCATGGGTGAGGTTGTACGCAGGGTAAACGAAAGAATGAATGGTGAGGCTATTTGCATTACCGATGTTGGCCAGCACCAGATGATTGCATCCCGGTATTTTAAGTTTAAAAATACAAGGAGCCTGGTTACCAGCGGGGGACTCGGAACTATGGGATTTGGATTACCCGCGGCCTTCGGCGCCCAAACCGGTGCACCTGATAAAACCGTAGTGCTTTTTGTCGGAGATGGTGGTATTCAGATGACCATACAGGAACTTGGTACAATAGCCCAGAATAAGGCTAAAATCAAGATTATATTATTGAACAATAACTTCCTGGGGATGGTCAGGCAGTGGCAACAACTGTTCTTTGACAAGAGATATTCCTCTACTGAACTCGTTAATCCGGACTTTATTACCATTGCAAAAGGTTTCGGTATTGATGGAAACACGGTTGAAACAAGGGATAAACTGGACGCCGCAATCGATGAAATGTTCAATTTCGACGGTCCCTTCCTGCTGGAAGTAAAAGTTGAAAAAGAAGGCAATGTGTTCCCGATGGTTGCAGCCGGGGCATCAGTATCCGATGTACGCTTGGATTAATTATAAACCCGGAAAAAAATAAAAATCATATATCATGGAAGAGAAGGAATTCACGCTCATAGCTTTTTCAGAAAACAGTATAGGTCTTCTGAACAGACTAACCATAATTTTCACCAGAAGGCATCTTAATATAGAAAGCCTTACAGTTTCCGAATCAGCAATCCAGGGCATTTATAAGTTCACAGTTGTAGTTAAAGCTTCAAAGACCCTCATCGAAAAAGTAGTTAAACAGATCGAAAAGGTGGTTGATGTTTTAAAGGCTTTCTACCTTTGCGAGGATGAGATTATCTACCAGGAAATTGCACTTTACAAGGTCCCCACCGAGGCAGTTACCCGGAGTAATGAAATAGAAGCACTTGTACGGAAGCACAATGCGAGGATTCTTGAAATAACACCCGACTATACTGCTATAGAGAAAACCGGGCATAAAGATGAGACACAGCACCTGTTTGATGATATGAAAAAATTCAAGGTCATGCAGTTTACCCGGTCCGGACGTGTGGCAATAACTAAAGCAAGGAGGGAAAGATTGTCGGAATACCTCCACAAACTTGATACGGAAAAACTTACGGTTGAACGGTCTTAACCTGATAATAAATAATTCAAAATAATTAAAAATGGCAAAATTAAATTTTGGAGGCGTTGAGGAAAACGTCGTAAAAAGGGAAGAATTCCCTCTCTCCAGAGCGCAGGAAGTACTTAAGGACGAGGTTATAGCAATCATCGGATACGGTGTGCAGGGACCAGCACAGGCATTGAACCTGAAAGATAATGGCATTAATGTAATCATTGGACAGGCAATTGAATTTAAGGAAGACTGGGACAAAGCCGTAAAGGATGGATTTGTTCCCGGAGAATCTTTGTTCCCAATCGTAGAAGCTGCTGAAAAAGCTACGGTGATCCAGTACCTGATATCCGATGCAGCACAGCGTACAGTCTGGCCTAAACTTAAGCCCTGCCTGAAAGAAGGCAATGCACTTTATTTCTCACATGGATTTTCGATAACCTATAAGGATCAGACCGGTGTTATTCCCCCTGACAATATCGACGTAATCCTATGTGCTCCAAAGGGTTCCGGGACAAGTGTCAGAAGAAATTTCCTTGCCGGCACCGGTATCAACTCCAGCTATGCAATCTTCCAGGATTACACGGGTAGGGCCGAAGAGCGCACTCTTGCACTCGGAATAGGGATCGGTTCAGGCTACCTTTTCCCTACAACATTTGAGAATGAGGTATACAGCGACCTGACCGGTGAGCGTGGTGTCCTCATGGGAGCCATAGCAGGTATAATGGAAGCCCAGTACCAGGTTTTAAGAGAAAATGGTCATAGTCCCTCAGAAGCCTTCAACGAAACCGTCGAAGAACTTACCCAGAGCCTCATCCGCCTTGTTGATGAGAACGGAATGGACTGGATGTATGCCAACTGCAGTGCAACAGCACAGAGGGGAGCGCTCGACTGGAAACCAAAATTCCGTGATGCCACCCTTCCTGTTTTCAACTCCTTATATGAGAGGGTAAAAGCCGGTAAGGAAACCGAGGTTGTACTCGATAAGACCGGGCGTCCGGATTATAAAGAACTTCTTGAAGTTGAACTGAAAGAAATTCGCGACTCTGAGATGTGGCAGGCAGGTGCAATGGTCCGCAGCCTCCGTCCTGACGAAAGTTAGGCTGACAGAGCAAGGCTGTTGAACATTCAAACATCCTCACCTTACAATATAAAAGCTCCCCGTCAGGGGGGCTTTTATTTTATAATCTCCTGATTTTGAAGAATGAAGTAATTTGTAATAACAGATTCTTACAATAAACCGCTCATATTTATAACTTTGAGACCAGGTATCCCATGGAAGAAAAACGAAAATTTTACCATAGCCTGGTCTTCCCGGCCTTTTTCCTTCTCGTAATCTGGACCATAAAGGTTACCGAGTTTGCTCTTGATTTGAGTTTTTCTCACCTCGGATTGTTCCCACTGAAGGCTGAGGGACTGAAAGGTATTTTCTTTTCACCTCTTATACATTCGGATTTCAAACACCTGTTCGATAATTCCATACCGCTTTTTTTCCTGAGCGTTGCAATTTTTTATTTCTACAGGCCCGTAGCCTACAGGGTATTCTTCCTGATATGGTTTGTTGGGGGACTAATTGTATGGCTCACTGCACGGCCGGCGTATCATATTGGGGCCAGTGGACTGGTCTATGGCTTTGCTTCCTTCGTTTTCTTCAGCGGAATCATCCGGAGAAATATCAACCTTCTGGCTATCTCCCTCCTGGTGGTTTTTCTTTATGGGGGACTTGTATGGGGAGTCTTTCCCTATGATTTCAGGATATCCTGGGAGTCCCACCTTGTTGGTGGCCTTGCCGGACTGGGAATGGCATTTTATTTCCGGTCCTACGGTCCACCCTCAACACGAAAAATCTGGGAAGAGGAAGAAGATGAAGAAGAAAACGGACTCTCGCCCGATCAGGAAAGTGAATCCCCATCAGATGCAGATTATCCCGGCGACACGGATCCGGTGATATAAATCACCATGCATTACACCGTCTTGTTGATAACCCTCCCGTCAAAACCACCCTTTTTATTTTATATTGGTAGTTCTCAATTATTGTAGACTATGCTGTTAAAGGTACATCCTGAAAGTCCCAGCCAGAGACAAATTCTGAAAGCATGTGAAGTGCTTCAGAAAGGTGGTGTTATTGTTTATCCCACAGATACGGTATATGCTCTGGGCTGTGATATATTTAACAATAAGGCGGTAGACAGGATTGCGAGAATGAAAGGAATCCGTACAAAAGATGCAGATTTTTCCTTTATTTTCTGCGACCTCAGCCAGCTCTCAGATTATACCCGGCTTATCAGCAACTCCGTATATAAAATGATGAAAGCCTACCTGCCCGGACCCTATACATTCATTTTACCCGCCCGGAACAATATTCCCCGTATATTCCACAGCAGGAAGAAAACGGTCGGTATACGGATTCCCAAAAATAATATTCCACTCGAGATTGTTCGTGAGCTCGGTCACCCGATTATGACAACCTCCATACATGACGATGATGAACTGATTGAGTACACAACAGACCCTGAATTGATCTGGGACAAATACAAGGATCAGGTAGATGCTGTCATCGATGGGGGTTTTGGCCTTAACGAGCCCTCAACCGTTATCGACTGTACCAATGCAGAACCGGTCCTTGTAAGACAGGGTATCGGCGAAGTAGATTAGTTTCAGATACAGCATAAAGCTGTTCTATATTCCTGTCATCACTTTCCCCCTATTCTTCTACCGGGAAAAATTTCCTGTATTCTACCTCGCCAGGCGGCCTTATCATGAGATTTATACCTTCCATTTTATAGAAATATTTCTCGTATTCAACGGTAAATGAGCTGTCTTTCCTTGTATACGTGTAGTATTCACCGTTAAATTCCAGCTCTGTATCCGAGAAAAATTTGAGGCTGTGTGTTCCCGATTCACTTTCAATCTGCCACTTACCGGTCAGCCTTTCGGAGTCTACTGGTTTTTTATCAGCAAGCTTCTTAAACTCGTAATTAACTCCATCGATAGTGGTAATTAATATATCACCCTGAAAGGAATAGGGATAGTAAGTATAGTCAACGATAATATTTCCACCTGATATTGTATAGATAAACGACTCTCCATCATATTCCCCTTCGGTTTCTGAAGTGAATTTCAGGTCATAAGTTCCGTATTCTGTAGTGGATTGCCAGGATCCGATAAGCTTTTTATCGGTCTGGGCATTTAGACAAAGTACATTAAAAATTAATAAAAACGAGATCAGGATTGCTTTCATGATTAGGGATTTATTTTACAACAGGTTTACATATTTATTAATGGCTATTTCTTCCAGAATGAGGGAGAGAAAAGGATCAGCACAGTGAATAGCTCCAGCCTGCCTATCAGCATCAGGAAGGAAAGAAACCATTTCCCGAACACAGGGATGTGAGCATAGTTTTCAACAGGTCCGACAAGGCCTATTCCTGGTCCAATATTTCCCAGAGTGGCTGCAACAGCACCGAATGCAGAGCCAATATCGTAACCCATAGCAGTCATAACGATCACTCCGACGATTACTGTAATAATGTAAAAGGAAATAAATGCAAATACATTATTCAATATATCCGGTGATACAGCACTTTTGTTGAACCATACAGGGATAACAGCATTGGGATGAATTAACCGCTTAAGTTCCATGGCTGAATTCTTAAGTAATAGCACAATCCGAAGAATTTTAATACCACCACCTGTTGATCCGGCCGATCCCCCAAAGAACATCATCATAAAAAGGATAATTCCCAGCAACGGGATCCAGGACAGGTAATCGAAGGTCACAAATCCGGTAGTTGTAATGATCGAAACAACCTGGAACAATGAATGACGGAATGACTCTTCTCCGCTCTGTAGTTCTGTGAAAGATAGTATTATGGTCAGCAGGATGGTAAATCCAAATATAAATCCAAGATAATATCTGAATTCCTCATTCTGCCAGACTTTTTTAAAACGCAGATGCATTGCAAAATAGGAGAGTGTAAAATTTGTGCCGGCAAGGAACATGAAAATCACAATTACATAATGGATGAATGGAGAATCCCAGTAAGCAAGGCTGGCGGTTTTGGTTGAGTACCCTCCGGTTGCCATGGTGGTGAAGGAGTGATTAACTGCATCAAAGAGGGTCATCCCTCCTATCCAGAGCAACAGGGTCTCGGCAAACGTAAATATTATATAAATGGCCCATAACCTTTTGGCTGTCTCCTTTATTCGGGGATGAAGTTTGTCGGGAGTGGGACCCGGAACCTCAGCTACAAACAGCTGCATCCCGCCTACACCAAGAAGGGGAAGTATAGCCAGTGACATGACAATAATACCCATTCCCCCGAGCCACTGAGTCAGTGAGCGCCAGAAAAGCAATCCATGCGGCAATATCTCAATCTCATTCAGGATGCTGGCCCCTGTCGTTGTAAAACCCGAAATGGTCTCAAAGAAGGCGTCGGTAAACGAAGGAATTTCCCCTGAAAGAATAAAAGGCATACTGCCGAAAAAGGAGAATAGTATCCATCCGATGGCAACTATAAGGAATCCGTCACGAGCGTTCAGTACCTTGGGCGCTTTACGTGTCGCAAGCATTGCTAGTCCCCCGATCGTAACTGAAATCAGTCCACTAACACCAAGCGGCACCAGCTCATGATCATGGAAGAGCATGGACACGGGGATGCAGAGCCACATAAAGAAGCCTTCAATCAGCAGGAGCAAGCCCAGAAACTGGAATACAAGCCTGTAATTAAACATGAGAACAACTAATTAAAGAATTTCTTCATTTTGGGAATTGCTGTTGGAAGGGCAAAGACGACTACCTTGTCCTGTGCCTTCAATTGTGTATCGCCCTGGGCAATAAAACTGTTTTTCCCGCGGATCACTCCACCAACAATAGCATCTTCGGGGAAATTAACATCCATCAAGGCTCCTTCAGTTACCTTGGTTCCAGGTTTTACTATAAATTCCATAACCTCAGCATCGGTACCTGTCAGGCAGCGAATGGACGAAACATCGTATGAATTTGTGAATCGAAAAATACGCCCTGCCGTAATCAGTTTCTTATTTATAATAGAATCGATTCCCATGTTCTCGGCAAGTTTGATATAATCCATATTCTCAACCTCGGCTATGGTCTTCTTTACCCCCATCTGCTTGGCCAGCGAGCAGGAAAGGATATTGGTTTCAGAGTTCCCGGTAACGGCAATAAAAGCATCCATCTTCTGAATTCCTTCCTGGGTGAGCAGGTCCATATTTCTTCCGTCTCCGTTGATCACAAGTGTATTTTCAAGGAAATTCGAGAGTTGATATGCCTTCTCCCTGTCGATCTCTATCAACTTTACGTTATGGTGTTTCCCCAGGATTTTGGCTGAGCGTTTTCCTATCCGGCTTCCTCCCAGGATCATCACATTATGGACATCATAATGCTGCTTCCCTACATACTTCAGTAACTCCCCTAGTCCCGCCTGGGAAGTGATCACATACACATGGTCGTTAACCTCAAAGCGGTCACCTCCCCTTGGTATAACTGTTGCCGTATCGCGTGTAATGGCGACGGCACGGAACGTAAGGTTACCGCTTGGTGTCGCTTCAAGCAGGGTTTTTCCGACAATCGGTGCATTCTCCTCGAGCTTGATCATATACATGGTAAGCTTCCCCCTCGAAAAATCAACAAGGTCAGCCATACCTGTCTGGTGAAGGAGTCCCACGACCTCATTGGCCGCAATCATTTCCGGGTAAATCATATAGTCGATGCCCAGGTTATTTAACATCTCCTTATAATCGTATTTGAGGTACTCCTGGTTATCGATACGTGCTATGGTACGCCGGGCACCAAGTTTCTTCCCGAAAATTGCAGCATTTATGTTCGTATCCTCTGATTCTGTAACAGCGATAAAAAGGTCTGTCTTATGGATCGCAGCATCTTTCAGAAGACTGAAGGAAGTAGCAGATCCGTGCAGGGTCATCAGGTCATACGTTGAGCCGATCTGCCTGAGCTTCTCCTCATCCACGTCAATAAGCACAATATCATGGTGCTCATTGCTCAACATCTTTGCAAGATGCGAGCCAACTTCGCCGGCGCCGGCTATCACAATCCTCATTCTACAGAATAGTGTAAATGAATCAGCAAAGTAATATATTATATAACGTAAAATCCAAAGATTTTGGCATTTTTCTGCTGATGATTTAATACCAGTAGCAGCCCTCCTCTCGTGTCGAATGAAAAGGAACACCATTTCTTCTGCACTCCTCTTCCATCTCCCGGGTGTACCAAGGGAAACAGCTTCCGTCTGTAACAATTTGGGATACACTGAAATGGCTTACAAGTTCGTCTGCGCTTACGCGGGGATTGTCAGACAGAACGATAATATCTAAATCTAAATCCGGGAGCTTCGAAACGAATTGCCTGTCCCATTTCCGGAGGACAAGCATGCGGATACTTTTGTAGTTGAAGAATACGCCCTCCATCCCGGGGGAATAAATCGGCTGGTAAAGAATTGGGAAATCGTCAGCTGTATACCCTGCTGCCAAGGTATCCGGGTTGTTGGCAAAGCCAATATCCCTGCCGGAATTTTCATCAGGTCCCAGTATAACCGGCATCTCCAACTTGTATCGCCGAAAAAATGGTGCGAGTTCGTAGGGTAATTCATCCAGAGTTTCGGGTAGGTGGACATCCCCATACAAAAATGATTTCCTGCCATCTACGAGGACAATTGCTGTTTCCGGCTGCATGGCAAAAACATAAACATTCTGGTGTCTCCGGATCCTGTATTCCCTAATACAGGAGACTGCCAGCAACAGGACAACCGCAACCAGCAGATGAAACATGCTGCGGAAGGTACACTGTCTCAGGCTTACAAGGAAAAACACACCACATACATACAGAAGGATTACCTGCGATGGTATAAGGGATAATTCTGCAATATATGCTCCGGGTATTTCTGCAATGCTGCAGGTAAGCCATTCAAGGACTGAGCTAAGTATTTTCAGAACAATCGAGAGCAGGGACGCAACAGAATCCATTACAGCAATTGAATCGAGTCCCGCGAACACAAAATAACCGAATCCTGCATAAAGAATCACAGTTGCCAGTGGAATTACCAGCAGGTTCGACAAGACGGAAGCAGGGGCAAACTGGTTAAAATATAGTATACACAGGGGCAGGGTTGAGATTTGAGCAGCCATGGAGACAGCTACCATCCGTAGGATCCAGCGGAGAACAATTTGAATGACCCTGTACGGTCTATCAGGAACTTTGCCGGTTCCCTGAGTTCTGTCCGACTGGAAAAGGATCATCAAAGGTGGGTAGAGAAGTATGATTCCGGCAACGGCAAGGAATGATAACTGGAAACCGGCCTCAAATATTGCTGCCGGGCGAATGATGATCATAATGAAAGCCGTCAGGCTCACTACGTGAAGTGAATTGACTTTGCGCCGGCTCATCAAGGCAAGACCATGTATGCAACACATTGTGACTGCCCTTACCACTGAAGAGGACAAACCTGTGAGAAATGCATACCCCCATAAACCGCCAAAAATAAAAATACTGGCAGGGATCCCTGCCAGGGGCCTGTGCTTTAGCCGTCTGAGCAACAGTGCGGGCAAAAGGTAAATTATCCCTACATGTAACCCGCTTACCGCCAGAATGTGAAGGGTACCGCTCCGGGCAAAGTTTTGCCTCAGATCCGTATCCATCTCGCTGCGGTAACCAAGCAGGAGTGCATTTAAAACAGACCTGGATCCACTCCCGGATATCCTCGATTCAATTTTTTCGATAAGACTACGGCGAATTATAATCGATCGGATTCTCAATCCCCGGCTTGACTGGTGACTGGAAGGGGACCATAGATCCGGATCCAGGTACAGCTGGTAGAGAATTCCTTTCCCACGCTGGAATGCAGCATAGTCGAATTGGTGAGGATTCAACGGTGTATCGAAGGTGGAAAGCTTTCCCTGAGCAAGGATGAACCTCCCTGGTCTCAGATCATCAGGATCAGGCCCGGTCTCTGCAGGAACAACCATGCTGTCCTGTCTGACTGCAAGGTAGACAGAGGCCTTCCCTCTCAGTGGCTCCCAGGTATCTCCATCCAGATACCTGATCCTGTCAATTGTAGTTCTCTTTCCGTTTCCTGAAGCCAATAACTCATCACAGATCCTGGCATGGATTAATCCTTCAGGAACTTCAGGAACAGGCTCCTCTGTACCGAGTATTATTCCCTCGAGAAGAATGCAAAAGAGAACCGGTGCCAGTCCCAGTCGAGGATATTTTGCTGACAACAGAAGAAGGCCAACCGAGCATCCTGCCAGAATCCATTCAATTAAGACTGGTTCGCCTATTACCCTCCCCAGTAAAATCCCCCCCACAAGGGGAAAGATTAGTCTTAAAAAAGGGGCCTTTCGATATTCCTCAATATGCAATCTGAACGCTTTCCACTTAATTCAAAAAAGCGATAAATATCAGCCTTCGGTTTCCTAAAAATGTCTATTTTTAGGGAAAAGAAAAACAAAATAAAACCATGACAAAACTGAAGACAAGTTATATGGGCCTGGAATTAAAGAACCCCATAATTGTAGGTGCCAACAATCTCGTAAACAATATTGACAATCTCAAAAAGATGGAAGATGCCGGGGCTGCTGCAGTGGTTTACAGATCACTCTTTGAGGAGCAGATCCAGCTTGAGACTGCACAGATGGATGATGAACTGGACGAATATGCCGAGAGGCATGCGGAGATGACCAGCATTTTCCCAAACCTGGAGCATGCCGGACCACGTGAACATTTGATTAATGTAAAAAAAGCACGAGAAGCACTTTCTATCCCCTTGATTGCCAGCCTGAATGCAGTATACAAGGAAACCTGGCTTGAGTATGCCAAACTGCTTGAGGATACGGGTGTTGATGGGCTTGAGCTAAACTTTTATTACGTGCCACGTGATGCCCATGTAAGCGGATCAGAGGTTGTTGACAAGCAGGTTGAAATTTGTAAAACTATAAAAAGCAGCATTTCTATACCGGTAAGTGTGAAGATGAGCCCCTTTTATGCGAATCCGCTGAATGTTATCACACAACTTGATAAAACCGGGGTGGATGCCGTCGTTCTTTTCAACAGAATCTTCCAGCCGGAGATTGATATTGACAAGGAGGAACATATTATTGATTTCCCCTTAAGTCAGGAATATGAAAGTAAGCTCCCGCTAAGATTTACAGGACTGTTGTATGGAAATATCAATGCGAGTATTGTAAGTGCAAGGGGAATTCAGAATGGTCAGGATATTATCAAGATGCTGCTTGCCGGTGCAGATGCAGTGCAGATCGTAGGAACACTTTATAAAAATAAAATCGAGCACATCAGTACCATGCTGAAAGACATTGAGACCTGGATGGCAGGCAAAGGCTATAAGTCATTAAAAGAATTCAGGGGTAAGCTTTCCGATAAGGAGCTTGCCGATCCCTTCGTATACAAACGTGCACAATACGTTGACCTTCTTATGAAGTCGGATGAGCTGTTTAAGAAAAGGTTAGTTTAGATACTTCCGGCCTGAGAATCGCCGTAAAAATACAAAGCCGCTTCTGTTCTGGAGTGGCTTCTTTTTTGCCCATGGGCTCTATCACAAAATTGCCTGCAATACGGAAGTCCCGCTGAATGGATTTTACTTTTTGGGGAATTTGATCTTGTAGCTGGCTTCGGTTATGCCTTTGGAGATTTCTTTCAGCTTTTTGTTGAGGAGGCGCTTACGCAGAGGGGAGATACGGTCGGTGAAAAGTATGCCGTTGACATGATCCATTTCGTGCTGGATGACACGGGCTTTCAGTCCCTCGAACTTCTCCTCAAAGGTTTCAAAGTTCTCATCCTGGTACCTGATCAATACTTCCGGTTTGCGCTTTACATCTTCACGAACTACAGGTATACTGAGGCAACCTTCGTTGAATTCCCATTCAATTCCTGTCTCTTCGATGATATGCGGATTGATCAGGATCTTTTTAAAACCTGAAAGTTCCCTTGTCTCTTCGTCATTATCATCGGCTTCCATCCTGGATCCGTCGATTACAATAAGCCTGATTGGCAGACCGATCTGCGGAGCCGCCAGTCCCAGTCCCTCAGCATTGTACATCGTCTTGTACATGTCCTCGATAAGCTGATCGAGTCCCTCGTAATCCTCATCAATATCCAGTGCCACCTTGCGGAGAACCGGCATTCCATAAACGTATATCGGGTGTATCATTGCAATATTATTTCACCGTGTACTGTTCCCTGTTCTTTGTTGAATCCAGATAGGATTGAAGGATCAGTGCTGCACTGATCTTGTCAACCAGGCTCTTATCCCTTCTCTTCATCTTGGGTACTCCTGCTTCAATTAGTGTTCGTTCCGCCATCCTTGATGTGAACCTTTCATCGTAGAGGTCTAGCAGAACATTGGGAAATTCCTTTCTGAACCATTTCAGGAAGGGATTAATATACTGAATAGCCTCAGAAGGTTCATTCCTTAAGGTTTTCGGGTAGCCCACCACGATTCCTTCAACCTCTCCGCCTGACAGATAGGATCTGATATATTCCCTGATCTGATGTGTGGGAATGGTTTCGATTCCACTGGCAATAATTTTCAGGGGATCCGTAACGGCAACACCAACTCTCTTTCTTCCGTAATCAAGGCAAAGCAGCCTTCCCATCCAAATAAATTAAAAAATTTCAAACGCAGGCAAAATTAATAAAAAAAAAGAGGAGGAGATTCCCGGTTAAAATTTCAGGATGACCGCTGTGGATTCAGACCGGCCTCTAAAAAGAAAACCGCCCCGGATACCGGGACGGTTTCAGTTATTATCCGGACTTTACAAATTATTCTTCTGAGAAATCCATTGTCGCCATTCTCTTGTAGCTATTATAACGCCATTTCGCATTTTTCTCAGCAGCACTGAAAAGTTCAATGGCTTCCTCAGGGAAAGATTTCTTAAGTGAGGTATAGCGTACTTCAGAATCCAGGAATCCCTGGAACAGTGACCAGTCCGGCTCCTTGGAGTCGAGCAGGAATGGATTTTTTCCATCATTCTCAAGTTCAGGGTTATAGCGGTAAAGCTGCCAGTATCCTGCTTTCACTGCATTGTCCTGTTGCTCCTGTGCCTTGTTCATACCGGCGCGGAGTCCATGGTTGATACATGGTGAGTAGGCAATAACCATTGACGGACCCGGAAATGCTTCTGCTTCCTTGATGGTCCGGAACAGTTGAGACTGACTTGCTCCCATTGCCACCTGTGCAACGTAAACATAACCATAGCTGAGTGCCATCATTCCGAGGTCTTTTTTCCTGATCTTCTTCCCGGAGGCGGCAAACTTTGCAACTGCTCCCACAGGTGTTGATTTAGATGATTGTCCCCCGGTATTAGAATAAACCTCTGTATCAAGCACGAGAATATTTACATCTTCCCCCTGTGCAAGAACATGATCGAGTCCACCGTATCCAATATCATAAGCCCAGCCGTCACCACCGATTATCCACACTGATTTCTTAACCAGGTATTGCTCAAGGTCAAGAATCTCTTTCGCGACAGGATCCTTTTCTTTCTTGCAGGCAGCGACTACTTTTGCCGAAGTTTCTTTTGTTACTTCAGAATCATCCATGCCTGATATCCATTCCGCGAAAGCCTGCTTTGTGGCTGCAGCCAAACCGTTCTCCAGGGCCTTTTCCATACGAAGAGCAATCCGCTTACGCATTTTGCTAACACCAAGCGCCATTCCAAATCCATACTCTGCATTGTCTTCAAACAGTGAGTTGGCCCAGGCGGGTCCCTTGCCTTCAGCATTAACAGTATAGGGAGTTGAAGGGGCTGATCCACCGTAGATTGATGAGCAACCGGTAGCATTGGCGATCATCATGCGGTCACCGTATAACTGGGTGATCAGCTTCACATAGGGTGTTTCTCCACAGCCTGCGCATGCACCTGAGAATTCAAACAGGGGTTGGGAAAACTGGCTATTCTTAACAGACTTATACTTGTCGACAACCGTATCCTTGTATGTGACATTTTTAGCAAGGTATTTCCAGTTCCCGACCTCCTTCATCTGATCACCAAGCGGTTTCATAATAAGAGCTTTTTCTTTCGCCGGACATATATCCGCACAGTTTCCGCAGCCGGTACAATCCAGCGCCGAAACCTGAATCCTGTAATCATAGCCCGCAAATAATTTTCCTTTCATGGCCACTGTTTCCAGATCCTTTGGTTTATTCTTGAGATCTGCCGTATCAAAGAGGAAGGGCCGGATGGCTGCATGTGGACAGACATAGGCACACTGGTTACACTGTGTGCAATGCTCACTTTGCCATTCAGGAATGTCAACTGCAATACCGCGTTTCTCGTATGCGGTTGTTCCCTGAGGAAATGTTCCGTCTTCTCTTCCAAGGAAGGCGCTGACAGGCAGATCATCCCCTTTAAGGTGATTGATCGGATGAGCAACGTTGCGCACAAAATCAGGCATGTCCGCAG
>SDBV01001528.1_pt1 | contig 34899 bp, 40 predicted proteins | sample 2277081 | NCBI WGS metagenome assembly SDBV01 (sample SAMN10402039, study PRJNA504765) | marine sediment metagenome | isolation source: marine sediment core GS10_PC15, 223 cmbsf | place: Arctic Ocean: Southern Knipovich Ridge | collected 2010 | reverse complement strand
TCTGTCTATATCAGAATGGGAGAAAAAGGTAGAGGGATTAGGTAGAAGTAAAATACTTTTAAAACACCAAAAAGGAAAGGATATAGCCTTCTGTGGATTATACCATTTTCCGGCGGAAGAAGAGGAGAAATGTGATGCAGAAATGGAATAAAGATTTACGAGGGTGGGAAGTTTGTCAACATGCTGAGAAGGATGTTAAGAAAAAGGAAATGGGTGAAACTGTTATTATTCCCGCCAAAGAAATTAGAGAATTGATAGAATCCCACATAATGAATGAGTTTAAAACAGACAAATTCAAGTGGGTTATGAAAAAAAACGACAATGATTATCAACTTGTAGGAGATGTAGAAATAAAACTGGAGATATAAAATGGATATGATAGAGTTTCCTTCTGCAATTCGTAAAACATATGATTCAATACATGAAGATGTTCCTCATAGAGAAGAGCTAATATGCCGAATATATAACCAAAAAACCCCTGAGAAAGGCTATGTAGCCAGCGGGATATGCTTTGCAAACGTTCTTGGCACAATGGCTGAGCATACAGAATTAACCCATGTAGAGTATAATCCTTTCGAGTTTTTAGAAACGCAGGGTATTTCAACGATAACTGCTTATGGGTTTAATTTCTGTGAACGAAAATTGCTGAAACCCCAAGAAATACGTAAGATTCCTATAAGTAAGAAGGACATGGAAAAATGGTTGCATCTTGGAAAAATTTATAAACTACTACCTAAGGGTAGAGGCATAGATACTTTATTAAAGAAGGGTGTAAAGATAACACTGGACAGTAGTCCCACGGAAATATTAGGTGCTCTGATATATATGAGGCATATGTGGAGAGAAATAAGTTTTATAAAGAGCGTGCTATTTCTTATCTCTAAAACTAATATGGACTTTTGGCAGGCCTTTGTGCTAGCTAGTTATGGTAAAGTAGAAACCACAGCAGAACATACTATTTGTCCAGAACGTTGGCGAAACTACTATGACGAGAAAGGTGTAAGAGTAGACGAGTGCCTGATAAACATATTACTTCTACCAGCATTACGAATGGTTCATGATGATCCTAAGAAATTTGATAGAAGAAGTGTTACATCTTGTGATGAGTGGGATACCGACAGCGTCTTTATACGGGCTAGCAGATTCAAGATATGGGTGGCTAAAGATGCTTTATATGAAGTAGATCTTAAGCCTTTAATCTATAGTGATATCCTTAGAAAAAAAGGTATAACTAGAACTGAAGTTATAAAACTTGTTAGTAAAATCTTGGACAAAAAATACATCTTATAAAACTAAATTACTATGGAGGTTTAGTGTATGGCTATTACAAGTACAAATACAGATATTGTTCAGTTAAGCAGAGAGGAGATAAAAAAAATATGTACAAAACGCAGTAGCGTAAAACATACAAGCTCTGCTTTTTCCTCTGAGAAAGGTGTGCTTAATATTGTATGTACATGTGGTTTGAAGACTAAGATTTACAAAGATACACTGGAGGAAGCCCTGGGCCTAAAAGAAAAAGAGCCTGACACTGAAATGGTGTTGGAGGGAGAGATTGTTAGAAATCCTGACGCAGGAGATCTGATATTTCTAACCGATAATAGTAACAGCCACAGCTATCCATTAGCTACCTTAATTCTATATGGGGGTGGTAATCCCGCTAACACCGGTATGTTCCTAAGTAGCGGTCGTTTATTAATGGGCAATAGCCTGCCTCCAAATAGAATGTACAAATTGACTAGAATCCACCGAGAAATGATTCCAGACAATGCTTTAATGGAGAAGATAATAGAGGTGTCTGGTGTAGAAGTATTTGGAAGAGCAGAAAAAATGCCTGTTGCTAGAAAGTCTTCCAGAAGCCAAAAAAGTAAGATGTTATAGGAGGTAGATATGAAGGCTGTTATAGCAAGAGTAACACATAAGGAAGAACCCCGCTATATAATATCTAATAAAAGCCCTATACTAGGTGCAGACCCAGAATTCTTTATAACAACAAAAAGAGGTAAAACATTAAGCGCTTGCCAGTTTCTCCCTTCCAAGTTTAATAAGACAGGGGTATTAAGTAAAAGTGGTATTGAGATAGGTAAGTTTTTCTTCGACGGAGTCCAAGGAGAAATGAATGTAACCCCTAGTAGCTGTAGAGAGATTTTGGCAATAAGAATCTGGCAAGTATTAAAGAATATAAAAGGCGAGATTGGCGCCAATAATAAGTTAGTAATGAAGCCGTCTGTGGTAGTAGATAGAAATATTTTAGATAATGCTGATCCTGAAGCCAGAAGGTTTGGGTGTTCTCCAGATTGGAATGCCTATACCGGTTTGCAAAATGAGAGCAGCCTTAACGGAGATACTCATAGAGTTAGATATGGTGGAGGGCATGTCCATCTAAGTTTCTGTAAGAAAGACCGTATGTTAGATGATCCCCAGATTTTTTTAGACTTTGTGAAGTTACTGGATTTAATTGTAGGCATACCTATGTTGCTACTGGATATAGGTCCTGCTAGTAATAGAAGAAGGAAATATTATGGAAAGGCCGGTACTTTCAGAGAAACCAGATGGGGTTTAGAGTACAGGCAAGTATCAAACATATGGTTAAAAAGTCCTGAATTAACAAGCTTGGTGTTAGGTCTGACAAGAACGGCATACAGGATCATGATATCCGGTGCAGAAGATTGTCTTTGGAAATTAGTCAAACCAGAGGAAGTTAGGAAAGCCATAGATACTAGCAATCTTACTGATTGCATGGAAATATATGAAAAGGTAAGGACGTCTATAACACATGTAAGCTTATCTGATGACCCTTTTTATAAAAAACATTCTCGTTATATAGAGAATAAGACAGTATTTATAGCAGGATCCGACATTTACGATTATGTCGTAGCCAAAACCGCTAATGTAGTCTATGGAGCAGATTGTGAGAAGGCATGGCATATAGACTCAACAAGTACAAGTGAACGTATGAATTGTCCTAATAGAATCTACAGGGGATTTATAGACGGAACTTTAGATATAGCCAGAAAAACAAGTAAGGAAGACTTTAGAAAACTGATTGGATTAAAGGATTGACAAATGGAAACTAAAAATAAGATAAAAGCATCTGATATAGACGAAGTCATTGCCTCTAATTTTGTTCCACTGGTAGGTGTAAAGGAAATGAAAGTCTATTTGCTGGATGATAAGAACGAACCTATAAATCCTGAAAAGGTTTCTAATAGCATGGAAATATGTGAGGATGGTTGGAGATATACAATAGTAACGGGTGAAAAGGACTGTAGAGAGTTCTTGATTTCAGGGATTGGAGGTGCCTTATCCTTACAGAATCCCCCAGGGGGAGGACGCTCGCCATACAAGGTAGCAATTCACCCTCCTAAATTAAGTAAGGGTATGCCTGATAGATTTATACGCTACCCAACCAAGGCTGTGCCATATTTACATATGGGGAATTTTGAGGTCAACTCAAAGTATTTTCACAAGAACCCTGAAGTAATGGCAAAATGGGCAGATGTGGTTGTCGGTATTTTATCAGTCATCTTAGATAGAAACGAAGCAACAAGGCGTGCTTTCAAGGAAGGCTATCTTGAACCCGGTTCGTTTGAATCTATTCAAGAGAAAGGTATGGGATATATCTTTGAGTATCATTCACTATCCTCTTATTGGAGTAGATGTCCGGAACTAATATCTCTTATTACAGCTCATATGAGAATAGCTGCAAGATTAAGTTTAGCCGAATATGAAAAGAAACAAGCTATAAATGCCTTTTGGGAGAAGACAGATTATGATGAGATAAGGGATATAATCCAGGACCACGATTTTGAACGTGCTTTGGATATGTATAACAAATTGAAACAGTGTATGGTCTATGCTTCTAAAAAACCAACAGACCCGATGAATCTTTCTACTAATAAACTGCACTTTATCGATTATGTTATAATGAAGGGTATAGACAGTATGTGGACAAGCACTAATATTGCCTCAAACTTCCGTGGTGGTCAGAACGGGTGGTTTACAGGTATAGGCCTGATTAGAGATATAGAAAGTTATGTTTGTAAACATCTAAATACTCCTGTTCCTTCCATAAATTCTATAATAGTGCCAGAAAACATAGAGTTTATGAAAAATGAAGAGAAGAATTTATGACAATTTCCAAAATGATAAGAGAGACCTATGTAGCCAACTTGCCTTACGTAGACGGGTTCAAGGTGTGTGTTAATGTGCCTAATTGTAAGCGTCTTAAATGTGATCTATGTATCGATTTAAATGAATCCGATCTAGTGCTTAAAGTACTAGCGTATAAGTCACTCACAGTTCCTGTATATTTAGCGTCCGAGCATAAAGATTATAATAATAGACATGTATTATATGAAAGGCTAGAGAGTATAAGAAGTAGCATCTTACGGTTAAGGGAGGAGGAAAATGTTACTAGGAGAGTTAGTAAGGATTGATAAAGATGTAATACGTCTCCATGACGATAAGTTCGGAAATAACAAACAGAGGTACAACCCTTCGTTTACTGGCCGTCAACATAGTGAAGAGTACACATCAATGTATCCTTTGACAGAAAATACTACATTGATTTGCTTATTCGTGAACACATACCGTAGGTTAGGTATATACTACATACCTTACAAAGAGCCTTTGCTTAGAAAATACCCTAAGAGAGTACTAAGGAATAGTTTCGTAAACATCGGCGAAACATGTACTATGTCAGTAGTGGATAGAGTTACAAATATAAACAGACTTGTAATAGATATTAAATTAGCCTATCTGTATCTTAACTTTGTGCATTTTTCAGGAAGTGGAGTAATGTCGCGCCTAGGAATACATACTAAGGTTCTTACGCTTATAAGTAGCTTGAGTGGAGATACAAAAGTCAAAGATTTGATAGGGAATGCAGATGATATAGTTCCCGGTTTGATATCAGGACAGAACATCTTTAGGTCATCTATATTAGCGTCAGGTGCTATTAAAGCAAGAGGAAAGGTGGCTACCATATTCAGGCTTGGCTTGGGAAACGCCCTAGAAGATCTATTCAAATATGAAGAACCGACACCTTCCTTTGGCACAGACGCTCCATCCCTCCCAGATATTCGAAACGCTCCACCTCCAGAATATACCATAGGGGGTTCTGGAACACCTTCTGCCAGAATGGGCAGAGTGTATCTTCAGACCGCAAACAGTAATCCATCAGTCCAGGCCGTAGAGGAAATTAACGAGGAAAGACCGACCCACAATGCAGAAAGGTTGAGGTTGCCCCCAGAATCGTTTATCATTCCTATCCTCGATTCACGCCACATCGAACATTCCGCTAACGCCGCTGCATCCTCCTCAGAGAGAAATATAGGAAGGCCGGAGGGCGTAGGGCGGAGATTAGAGGAGGTACCTCCCGAAGAGGACGATATGGACGAGAGGGAAGTACAAGACGATGAGTAATAAGAAGCTGTCGAATTGTAGACAATGTAAAAGTCCTGTTTTAGAGGGATCAGATGGCATAATAATAGGCAGGGAACAGGCTAAAGGATGGTGTGATATATGTATAGGAAAATCTTTATTTCTTATGGCCGGTATAGCCAAAGTGGCTACAGAGGATATGGAATTTGACGACTTCCTTAAGAGTATATCCGGAAAATGCCAAACGTATCACTCTAGTAGATTTACGGGAAAGGTATGTCCTAGCTGTGGTAATGGTATGCTTAGTGGGAGCTGCTTTTCATCATGCAAAAAATGCTTTCCCGAGCATTTCCAGCCTTGTCAGGAGTGTGGCCAGTTAAAAATAAGCTGTATTTGTGGATGGGAAGATCAGATATTATGAAAACATGTGCTATATGTAAAACCCAAACAATGGTTAATTTATATAAGATAACGTGGAAAAGGAGGTCATATTCTAGCTCTAAGATGGTGTGTACGTACTGTTCGCCCAATTATTTACTTCCTGCATTGGTAGAAATTTCAAGCAAGGTGTTATCCAAAGGCACAGGCCCTACACACCTATTAGGGAAGTACATCATAAATAATAATAAGAAAAGATTGCTAGAAAAACTGCAGAACCACTAGAAAGGCCGCAGATGAAAGTTCTAGCGTAATGTTTTTCCTGTTCTTGTGAAGAATACATAAGGAGGTTAACTTTGACGAAAGAAATCTCTGAATTTACGGGAAGGGTACAAAAAGACTTATTTAACCGCATTAAACGAATCAACATCAGAAGAGGGGGTGTACTGGATACAATAAAAATTGGAGTGAAAATCATAACTCGTAATAGAAACATGATTGTCAGATTCGAGAACAGAGATAGTGAAGAGATCCAAGAATTATTCATACCTATGCCTTGGAAGGAGGATAATGGGTTAGTAAAAATAGGGAACCGAGTCCAAAGAGCTGTGTGTAAATGGATAATAGAGGGAGACTCTAAAATCTACTCATATCTCGACATAATATACATAATGCTTACCTGTGGTGCTGACCACCCTATAAATGATAACAAGATTACAAAGTGTCTTAACGAGAAGATAATTTTAGGTTTTTGCAATGAAGACTACTCTGGATTAAACGAGGCCCAGCGTAGGATAAATGATCTAACTAGCCAATTGCCCTTACACGAGAAGGATATGCTAACGTGGGCAATGAACCGTAGAGTAATGGTTATAGATCCTATCTTTAGCTCACTATCTCCTGATCAAACGTTAGAATATAAAGTGAACCAAAGTAAGAAGTATTTCAACCTGGGTTGGAGTCTGATAGGTCTGTCAGACTCTGCTCTGGCCACAAAGAACTACCTTTTAATGGAAGATTTGAAGAAATACACTCCTTATGGTCTGCGACACCATAATCCTCAGAGAAACCTATATCAGACTTTAGGTATAGACGGGGAAGAAGAACCTGTGGTGAGATCTAAATCCATGCAAAAGTTAATAGACGAAGGAGTGAGTCGTAAAGGCTGGAATTTGATGACGGCCTTTATTGATCTTCCTCTCAATTTCGAAGACCAGATAATAGTATCTAAGAAAACAGCTGAGAGGTTACAGTCTAAACACAAAAGATCTTTTGTCTGTTGGGGAACTCCTGTTGTTAAGTCCAACCAAGAGATAAAAAGAGGCGATATTATAAGCATAGAAATACATGGGGATCCTATAATATTCAGATTACACTGTGACTATGCTAAAGTAATATCAGTAGAGGAGGATGAACTCCCATTCAACGGATGTATGATGGTGGTCCATATAGTAACTGTGGAGGTAACCAGGAAATTTAGGGATGGTACAAAAATAACAAATCTACATGGAAATAAGGGAGTTATTAAAATAGAAGAGACAGGAGAAATGTGGGACCCTGTCAGAAAACAACAGATTCATATTGATATAATAGTCTCTGGGAAATCTGTAGAAGAAAAGAGAAAGAATTTCGGGCAGATCCTAGAGGCCTTAACAACACTGACTTGCGGTATAGAGGAACCGGTAGTAATTGGAGATAAAGGTGTTGTTACAAACGATGTGTTGGGTAAATCCCTGAGCGACAAAGGCTACGCAAAAGATGGAACAAATAGGTGTAGAACAAAGTGGGGTGAATTCGACAGTATATGTGGTTGGATATTTTGGGGCCACAGCAAAGATGTTGAAGACCAGAAATGGGATAAGGGAACTGTAAACAGGTTGAACGGAAAGGGACTAAGACCTGCCGGAACCAAAATTTCACCTATTGAACTAAAATCTTTGATAACCATATTCGGACCAAAGAACCCTGTTGTAGATGAAATATTGAGCTATCAACAAGGAATGGGTAAGGTTAAAGATATGCTAAGGGTTATTGACGGCTTGAGGGGGAACTATCCAACTAACTTACCCATATTAGATCCTAGTAAAATGAAACCTTTAGAAACAAGAGGTTTGTCATTTTTCGAACCTCTGGATCTGTACAGAACGGTATGCGATGAAGATTTTTGTTCGGAAGGGTTTATCATTCAATTACCTACCCAAATACAGATAACTGTTCCGAAAAACGCATGGGAAGAGGTGTATGAAGGGGAAGTAAATAAAGGTATAGCTAAAGAGGGCAAGACTTATATAATAGATAAAGTTATAGGTCCTGCAGGAAAATACAGAAGACAGTGGAGATACAACACGGGAGCATTTGGTATTGACGAGCTGGGGGCCTATCTTAACAGGATAGTACTAGCTTGCCAGAAAGGAGAAGACAATCAGATAAGAAGAGCCGTGTCTATCTATTTTAACAGAGTTTCTAGAAAGTTGTCTACAAAAACAGGAGACATAAGCCAGTACTTCTTATCAATCAGATACCCATATTCCACAAGGGCCGGTGCAGCCGTTACGGACAAACTTCCTGAAAACTGGATAGAAATTCACGAGACCATGGCTAGAGATTTAGGAGTAAAGACTGGGGACCTCATAATAATCGAGAGATTTCCTTGCCTAGGATTTGTGTCTCTGAGAGTCCAGAAAATAAGAGTTACCAAAGATCCTCAATGTGAATTCGTTATAAGAGTAAGTGGTAACAGTTTAATATCTCAGAACCTCGATTTTGACGGAGACTGTCTGTACCCGATGGCTTTCCACACCCCTGCCTCTAAGATGGCTCTCATAGAGGAATTTAACAACCCTCACCCATATCGGGCGGAAATAATAAAGGAGATGAATGATAAGAAGGTCCCATTTACAGGAACGATTAACTTAAACCAATTACAGATAACGATCTTTCCTGATCTGACAGCAGAGAGACATGCAGAGATAGTAAGCAAATCTGTAGGAGTTAAGGCTCACACAGGACCAGTAATAGCTTTAGCATATAACCTGATGAGAATCGTTGAAGGCGAGGTAGGATATTCAGACGTCGAAACTCATGCAACTATAGAAAAGATGCTAGATTATCTTGGTAACAGTGTGTTTTCTCAAAAGCATGGCAGGGAAAGTTTACATAGTAGGTGTGTCGAAGCCATATGCTTAGCTGAAGTAGAAAGAATGGTGGAAATGGGATTCAGCCAAGATGGTAGTAAAATTCTATGCAAAATAATAGAAAAGAAGGCGTCTGAAATAGGTATCACCGATTTGAAAGAACATTTTAGAAGACATAAAGAAGAAGGCAAGAGTAATATAATAAATACAATAGTCAGAAAATGTCACAAGATTTACTTTGCAACCAGAGCCAATCTACATCCTATTAGGCTGCTTGAACATTTGGAAACAGAGCCTAACGACCTTGTTGGGTATCTATTCAAGAATAGTATAGCTAAGATTGAGCCCATGAAAGAAGAGGCTTTAACATTAAGACTAAAAGATTTGTTCAAAGAGATACGAACAAAGAGTATGGTGGCTGTAGTGTAAACGGATAACACATCTGGTTGTGGCCCAGAGGAGCGCCAGTTCGAACCTGGCCAGTCACTCAAAGAGGTGGGGGGAGCTTCGGCTCTTCCTGAAAAAAATATACTATGTTACTAAGGAAGATAGTTTAAGGCTAAGGATGTTGAGCCATACTCCATAGTCTTAACTGGTGGTTGTAGCTTAAATAGGATGATCAAAAAAGCTCGCGGTTTAGCGCGGAGCTGTCAGTTCGAATCTGGCCAATCACCATAGATAAAGGGGAGGAGCTTCGGCTCCTCCTGAAAAAGATCTAAGGGATATGCTATGTTACTATTGAAAGGAAGCAGAGTTATACTGGCAACCAACCGATACGAAAACAGCCCATCCAACCCAATATGGTGTGATGATAACAAAGTCATAGGAACTGTGTGTCAAGAAGGTTATGGGATCATTACAGTCGTATGGGATAATGGTAAATCAAACACATATAGCTCTCATGATCTGCTCCTTCACAAACCAAAATCTGTAAATGTCATATTTAACGGTAAGCCGGGAAAGGTAGTATGTATCTTACCGCAAAGTAATTACATAGTGAATTTTGAAGAAGATATGAGAGGTTTTTCTTGTGACGGGAAATATAAAAAAGGATCTTGCTTAGTACTGAATAAGACTGATGTAGAAAAAACCGAAGAGGAAGAGAATTGATATATCTAGGAGGGACAGCACGTATGCCTTTTTTAGACCAATCGAGTTTATTTTCTGATTTACATTTATTTAGAAGTAGAACTACTCTAAGGCTTTCCGAGACATCGAGAGATAATAGGTATACGGGTTTGCTGGAAAGAGGCTGTCCGGTCCGCATCGGACCGAATAAAGCCCGCCCTGTACTAAAATTAGGGAAGTATCTTATTTCATTACATAACACAGAACTGGATTATGCTATAATACTTGAAGGACGAATACACGCTAGTCCTATAACAATACATAATGCCAGTGAAAACTGTTTGTTTTATCCAATGGCTTTTACGTCCTACTTAACTACGCATATATCTAGCATATCTATTATGAATACAGAGATAGGTGAAAGAATTCCCGTTCGTGCTATTGAGAATACTCTAGAGTTGTTGGGTTATGAAGGGTCAGAATTTCATAGTGGTGACAGTAGTGACTCAATTCGCAGTTTATGGTTTGTACTAAACAAATACATACTATTTAGAAAGGATGGAAGGTCTGAGGTTGATAATGGTTGGATAGGATGCGTAGGACAATCAAACATAACATCAAGAGAATATCTAGAAAGAAAACATAAGATAATAAATAGTATAATAGGAAGTAAGGTTAGGATCTCGGACAATAGTCTTTTTAAAGACCTTAGATTCAAGGACAGGATCGGTAGAGTGGTATGTACCATACCAAGTACATTTATACTTTTAGGATCGAATAGTACTCTAAAGACTGTCGTTGTAGAATTTGGTGAGGATGTAGGAGGTCATAGTATGGATGGAAAATTTAGAAAAGGGTCTTGTCTAGCAGTACCTCTTGAAAAAATAGAAGGTGTGGAAGGAGAATAATATGCCGTTTAAAGTAAAGGATTTGGAATTTATAAATAGGACCTTTGCCAACATTAAGGAGTACGAACAGGCTAAAATATCCTTGGCAGAAAGGCAGTCTAACCGTAATTTAAAACATATATATCTTAATAAAGCTCCTGAGGAGATCCTTATAGAAGCAGAGCTTAAGAGCGTTTCTAGATGGCATGATAGAATAGTAGGTGTTGAAACAGAACTTAGGAGATTTAGAGGCAAAGTAGAAGATATGCTGTCGGAGATACTCGTATCTGTAAAAATACTATTGATAAACAAAGACGGAATACCTTATATGACCAGGTTAGAGGGAACATCAACCGTGAAAGGGGAATTTCCAAATGGCAAAAGCTTTGAGTTGTTGGTTACTACACAAGGTTATGAAACAAACGGCCAATGTTATAGCTCCTTGTCTGCAGCTGCGGAAGGAGTATCTGGTAATAGGAGGAACGGTTGGGAATGGTGGAAAACGAAAGACGGCAGGACAGTGAAGGATGTGTTCAAAGCGAGTCAGGTATCTCCCTAAAGACAGACTTTGCTCAAATATTCTGTGGGCGGTGCAAGCAGTTGAGGAGTCTATTAGAATGCTCTTCAGAAGATATAGAAAGATGTATTATAATGTATTACATAGATATAGAAACGTTTATTACCAAAATAGTAATACCGGCGGTGCTTCCCTTTTGCCGAAATAAGTGTAAAGGTTCTACTGCACCCCACCCCTTAGGTTGTAATGCAATGGTCAAGGATAAAAAAGATATACTACGGTGCTTTCTGTCTGTAGATGTTAAGGAATTGAGACATCAAATAAACCTAGTCTTGATCCGCCCTAACAATGATCTACTTTCAGCAGCGTGTGATAAAAATATAGAGGACGTTTTTGCTGGTATAACAGATGATGCTGCAGCTGACTATGGTGACTATTTCGAATCAATAGTTGAATTATGTGAGGGCAGTATAGACAAACTTACAGTAGAGGCTATAGAAGCTTACCAAAAGGGGTGTGAGGCTGCTAATTCTCGAAGGAAAAAAGTAGGAGAGACACTCGAAGATACTTATGATTATGAGGCCACCCAAGTATATCTAGATAATAAAGCGAACAAAACAAATCGATTCGAAGGAGAGACGTTTGAAAATGCGGAGTCTGCTTATTGTGAGATCCCATTTTTAATAGGTGAAACGTACAAGAACACCGTGGTTGTAGGTTCAGTCAAGAGGAAAGAATTCTTTTTCAGGGAGAAAATTAGATGATTGAGATAGTGAGAGCAGAACATGTCAAAGTTACAGGACTGCCTGAACTTATGAAACCAAACCTAAAAGATAGTTTAAAGATACACAACCCAATCTATACCGATGCGGTTAAATATGGAAGATGGACCAGGGATATTCCAAAATCCATTACCCTATATAGAGATTTTGGGGGATATGTTACAGTCCCTAGAGGGTTCTACGAGAATGTTATAGAACTGTTTGAATCTGTAGGGGAAAAATATGTAATAAAGGATGAGAGAACAGAATTTCCCGAACAAGATATAGAACATAACATAGTCCTTAGAGACACCCAGAAACCAGCGGCAGACACAATGCTTACGCACACCAATGGTCTTTTAGTAGCTCCGCCTGGTGCAGGAAAAACCATAATAGCATTATATATTGCAGCTATGTTGGGACAACCTACTTTATGGATCACACATACCAAAAGGCTATTTGAGCAGGTCATAGACAGAGCCAATAGTTTTATGGATACTGGAAAGATTGGTAGAATAATAAAAGGAGAAATAGAGTTAGGTGATTTTCTAAATGTGGCTATGGTTCAAACCATAAACAGAAAACTTACAGGTCTGCGGAATAGTTTCGGAACAGTAATACTAGATGAATGTCACCATTGTCCAGCTATAATATTTTCTGAGGTGGTAAACTATTTTAATGCTAAATACGTTTTTGGTATGACCGCTACGGCATACAGAAGGGATGGTCTAGAACCTCTATTGTTTCACGCCTTGGGTAATATAAGGGCAGTTATTAGCAGACATGAATTAATAAAGGCTGGAGAGATAGTAGTTCCCAGTTTTGTACAAATAAAAACTGGCATAAAGTTCTACTATGACGGACGTAATTTTGCAACACTGGTCTCAGCCATAATAGATAATACAGAGAGAAATGAGTTGATAGTAGATATGGTCTCCAAAGAGGCCTTAAATCCTGCTAACATTATATTCGTTCTTACATCAAGAGTAGCACATGTCAAGAAGATCTATCGAATGTTGAGGGCAAGGAACGTCCCTGCTGAATCAGCAACTGGTAAAGAGACAGACAAGAAGAACATCGAAGCAGTAACGAGATTTACGACCGGTGAAACGAAGGTATTAGTCTCAACATACCAATATATAGGAGAAGGGTTCGACCACACGGGGATAAACAGAATATATATCCTAACACCTATTGGTATAAAGGGTAAGACAGCCTTGGTCCAAATAGTAGGTAGGGCCCAAAGGGCCCATGGGGAAAAACACGCCATAGTTTACGACTTCATAGATACAGAAACATTATTAGAGATACAGGCTAATGCAAGACTCCAAAATCTCAGAGAGGAATGGGGATCAGCATTAGAAGTTAAAAGGTTAAGTAGAGAATAGAGGAGATACATATGAAACTAAACCTAGCTGTCCGTGAGATATATGATGACAGATATGTAGCGGACAACAACCTACTTGTTGGGGAAGATTTGGCAGAGAGGCTAGGTATAAGCAATAATGGCAGAATAAGATTAAAAGTCAGAGAAGGTGGAACGTTAGTACTCATAACTAAGGTGTTAGGGAAAGATTTTCTTGTAAGGGCAGATCACGGGTTTGTTAACAGACATGCTTTTAGTAGAATCTATAGAGAATATAATTTCTCAGACCCGGAGATAGTGACCATAGGCTGCGACCCCGAGGTATTCCTATATCTAAAGAATACACGTAAAGCATTGACGTTTTCGTACTTGTCAAATATCTATCACAGAGAGTGCGGGGGAGGAGACGAAATAGGTATGGATGGAGCCGGGTTTATAGGAGAGTTCAGACCAAAACCTGCCACAGATCCTAGAGAGATGACTAACAGTCTTAGAGATCTTATCTTTAAGGCAAATGACGTTAAAAAACTAGCATTCACCAAAGAGTGGTTCCAATCCAAAACGTTAATGGTTGGAAGTGGAGAATGCAATGATTGGTCATTGGGAGGTTTTTCATGGTTCCAAAAGAAACCTGCAGGATTTCACATTCACTTTGGTTTACCTGGAAAGGTTTTGAAAAACAGGGAGTATATCTACCAGATGGTATTTGCTTTAGATTATTTTTTAGGTATACCTTGTATAAGTGCTGATGGAGAAACCATGAGAAGAGCCGGGAGCAGAGAATACTGGAGTGGCAGATATGGCCAACCGTCAAGTCATGAGGTATCGTCTATAACATTAGAGTACAGAGTACCTGGAGGGTTTCATTTAAGAACTAAGACATTATCTGAAGGAGTAATAACCCTTGGAAAGCTAGTGGTAGAGGATTTTCTTACCAGAACCAAAACCGCTAAACCTGAATGGGAAGGAGCTGAAACAATAAGTTCTAAGGACGTATACAATATGCCAGACAGGGAAGACATTTGCAAAGAGCTAGTAGATGCTAAACCAAAGAAACTAGGTATCTACATTGATGATATAAGGAGCAAGATAGAGAAAATGGAAATGTGGCATAGGTATAAAGACTCTATCACTGTCTTTTTAGACAACTGTTCTGGAAATAATTTAAATCCAGATTTAATAGAAAACTGGAGGAGAAATGAAGACTAAGAGAGGAATATGGAACTTTGTAGAACTGCCTCACATACCTAAAATTTCACGAGTAGAAAGAAGATATTGGCGAAGTTATTTGAGCAAGGTGATAAAAGAGGGGTTGGAGGTGGAGTTTAACCTACCAGAATATAAAGGCGGTTCCTGTGAGACACTGGTCGAGACAGTATGTGTCTGCTCCGAATTTGAAACATGTCTAAGACGCAAAAAATGTGCCTTGCACATCAACTGCCAAGAAGGCAGCCCCTACTATAAAAAGGATAAATGTGGGTTACCTTACAGCTCGGTATGTACTAAATATGTAGAGGGCAGATGTTCAGAAAATATTAAGGAATGTACTGATAGTTGCGATAAATTCGTATATGAATGTGCTAATGAATACTGTATGAACTTCGTTCCAGAATGTTGGTATTGCTCTCAGATGGTAATACAATGTAAGTCTTGCTCTAGACAGCATGAAGATGTTCCCGATCCAGAAACGATAAGAAGGAAAATAAGAGAAAAGCTTAGGCCTACGGGAAGAGTGGATCGTGCAGGTAAAAGTGGTGTATTAGACGTAACCACTGATGGATCATTGAGAGGAGGAGGAGTAGAATTGATATCTACTGGAAGGAGACCGACATTTAGCACATTATATAAGACTACTAAAGATATGCTTGATACAGCAAAAGAACAGGGTGGTTTTATAGACGAAAGATGTGGTATACATATACACATGTTAGCCGGTTATTACCCTTCAGAGAATAATAAGCGTCAGGTTGCAAATGAGCTAGAGCGCCCTATGCCTCAAATAATTTTGGCAAATCTGCACCAAATGGTTAGAAGATACCAGGCTGCCCTGGTTTGGATGACTTCCTGCTTAGACTCTAAAATATCCCTGACAAGATGGGAAAAATTCAGGATAGGTATACACGATCTATCTCCTATGGAAGTATCTATGGCTGAATTGAAGAAGATCCAACATTTTGCGTGTGCTAATAATGGTAATGGTAAGTACGGTTTCTTAAGTTACAGTGGCAAAAAACTGGAAGAAAAGACCAAATTTGACGCTAACGGAGATGTGGAAATCTTTCATGTAGAATTTAGAGTACCTGACGCCTGTTGGAATCCATCCATTATAGCCTCTTGGGCTTATCTAATTTATGCAATGCTGATAAAGGCCGTAGACCTGAGCCTTTATGGAGTTATGGAATACGCCCAGTCGCCTGAGGAAGCTAAAAGGCTTGTAGAGGAGTATACTGCCATTTGTAATAACTGTCCTAGTGGTTGGGAAGGCGAAAGGGTTTCTAATACCGGCACTGCCTATAGATATTTCGAGAGGTACATAGAGGATTCCCAGAATTTACTAGAGATTCTAAAACCTATACTCCTTGAAGAAGAGCCTGTCTATGGAATACTTAAAGATTTGGCATCCAAACCTATTTCCATAAGAAGGATAGGAGGAGAGACGTTCGAAGACATAGAGTCTACTATGGAAAAATACATCCCTGAATATCATAACGATGAAATACTAGTTATGGTAGATGAATCTATAGATTTGTCAATATTTACAGACTGTTCGTCTCTAGGTGAGTGGGTAAACCACGTTGTAGATGAAATGGTAAAACCTACTAACAGAGAAAGAGATACGGTTTCGAGAAAGATACATGAGTACATACAAAAAGAGATAGAAACAGATAAAATGGTCTGGAATGGAACTACTAAAACTTTGGTAATGAGGAGGTAAACATATGTGCGGAATAGGAGGGTTTTTTATTAGTCCAAAAAGTACCCTACTGACAACTAGTAATATAGGAAAGTTGGAAAAATTTACAACGGCATTATTAAAACTTTTGCAAAATCATGGCAAAGATGCTTCTGGGTTGGCAATAATCAGAAGTGACGGTGTAAAAGTATTCAAGCAGCCGGTGAGTTCCTTAGAGCTGATTGAGTTACCCTCCTTTAAGGAGTTTGTTAGGACACACTTAACTTCTAAAACAATATCCGTTATGGTTCATACTAGACTTCCTACATGTGGTGATAAAAACAATAATGATAATAATCACCCGGTCATCCATGGTAATGTAATAGGAGTCCATAATGGTCATATAAGCAACCATGACGATTTATTCAAAAAGCTGAAGGTTAAACGAACATCGGAGGTAGATAGTGAAGTTATCTTTGCCTTATTAAACCAAGCATGGGACCACGAAATAAAGATAACTTCTAATTTTAGAGATATAGACTATACAGACGGAGTAGTAAAAACAGCCTATTCTCTCAAAGGGTCGTTCACCTATGCTGCTGTCAATGTAGATATTCCAGACCGTATGGCTTTGGTAAGAAGTGGCAATGGTTGCGTAATCGTTAAAGAGCTACAAAAAGAAGAAGAGATGATGATTTCGTTTGCTACTACACTATCATCTGTCGAAGAGGCTGGTAAGTTAGCGGATTTATGGAAAGAAATAAAGAGCAGTAGTTATGACTATCTTACTGAAAATGCTATGTTAAGTATAAAGTTAGATAATAAAAACGAAATAGAAATATGGGAACGCAAAATATAGGAGGTTGATTATGTGCGGAATTTTAGGTGCTATGTTTTTCCCTACGGAAAGAAAAATAAAAAATAGATTACGAGCTGTTCAGATAATCTTGGCAGACGCGTTTTCTGGTTCAAAGGAGCGTGGGAAAGATGCTGCAGGGGTTGCTATGATTGCAGACGACTATTATGCCGTCGTGAAAGGTCCTTGGGATTCTGAAGATTTTATGTTGAAGAGCAAAGATGAGCCTTTAGTAAGTTCCATATTAGAGGACAGTATACCAAGACCGTTCGATACTTTCCATAATATATGTAGACAAAAAGAGGCTGATTTAAGCTTGATCATGATGCATACGCGTGCCAAAACCCAAGGATCGGAGTACGAAAACAGTAATAACCACCCAATTCTGGTCCCTGATGAGAAGGACAAGGATGCTATTATAATAGGTGTTCACAACGGAACATTGAGAAACGATATTCAGATAAGAAAACAGTTAAAGAAAGAAGGTGCATTGGTTACTGCTGCTGAAGTTGATTCAGCTGCTATCTTTGAAGTAGTTCACAATGTTCTCAAAGAAGAAGAGCCTACCCTGGAAAACATGGGCGAAATAGCAAAATGGCTGGAAGGTCTTATGGCTGTGTGTGTGGTGTCTAGACATCATCCGAACAAGGTAATGTTTTGGAGGGACGGCAGGCCTTTAGAGTATGTGGTAGCAGAGAACATGGGAGTAATATTTTTTACATCCGATGATAAATATGTAAAAGATTCCATATCAAGATATAACAGGGGAAGGTTGTTATTCCCAGGAAGGTTAAGCTTACCAGAGATAAAACATGAAACTAAGGTTCATACAGACGATTGGTTGGTACTATTTGATACGAGTCAAAAGATTGGCACTTCGAAAAGTAGTGGATATGGAATAGCAAAGTTTGCAAAGGAGGTAAGAACCCCAAAGTCAATCTATGTGGACGTACAAGCTCCAGCCACATCTAACAATTGGACTAATAATTATAGATCTAAGGAAACGGATGAGGAAAAGGCAACCAGGTATCTATCAACTATCTCTAATTCTATAGAGAAAAGCCCTGCCACGTCTATCATAGAAGACCTTTCCCCTAAAGCCGAACAGCAAACGGTTGTCCTTGTTCCCAGAACAATTCCTGATACTAATTCAGAATCCGACGATACACTGGTAAGAGGAGAGATTCTTACCAAACCTTCTTCAGATGATATACCGGAAATACCGGGGAACGACACCTCCTCACAGTTGTTTCAACATCCTTCATTTAGATCCACTCCGCTTGATTCTGATGAAGAAAACATAGGCACAGTGGTTACTGCTGATGTCTATGAAGCTGCTAATGAAGAGCTTGAGAAGGCTAGAAAAGGAAGGTCGATGATATCCTCTCTGGAAGATGTGATAGAGAGATGTACAGCCGAAATGCCCTTCGACGAATATGAAACCTCTCTAGAAGCTGTAAAAGAGTTATACGACTCCATATTTGAAGAAGCGTTCGTAAGCGGGGTAGCTTGGAGAGAAAGGCTTGAGGAGGAAGAATTGGCCGAAGATTTGGAGGAGCTAAAAAATAAAATCAAAGTTACAGAGGACAATAGAGATGAGATAAATAAGTTATTGACAAAGGCAATAAAGACCGGGAAAACATTACGAGGCTCTGTCTCGGCCCTAAAAATTGCATTGAAGATAGTCGTAAACAGTCTTACAACTAAGATCTCTTCCCAAGAGAAAGCATCCGTAATAACAGAGATCTATGAAGCAATATCAGCAGTCGGCATCCAAGGAAACGTATTTTCCAGAGATATGGTTTCTAACATGCTCTGGCCTATAGAATCCAACAAGAGTGGTACCATGAAAAGAATAGACGATTTTTTGTGTAATATAGAAGAAGGATAGGAGGTTCTACATGGCACATTTTAAACTACAATTGTATATATCAGAAAGAATGACAGAGGCAGGCGAAACTGGTATTGCTAGAATGCCTCTTAAAGCTAGAGAATTCACCTCAGGTGCTCTTGTTGACGATGGAATACTAAAAATTGTTTGCGGTAAGAAGCAGAAGGAAATGGAAATAAAACAAGTATTTCTGGAGGATTTGAGAAAACTAAACAGACAGGTAAAAGAAGGAGACTTAAATCAAGATGATGTGAATGTATGTTGCTTTCTATCGCAGGATGATTATGACTCAATTACGTACAAAAGGGACAAACACGACCCGTGGGTTACCAATGAAATAGATCCTATAATGATAGGAACAGATCCAGAGTTTGTGCTCATGGAAGAAGGGGAGGTGGTAAGAGCTTCAAATTTACTACCCTTTGATGATAAGTTCGGTTCTGATGGCAATTGGGCCGAACTGAGACCTGATCCCTCGCAAGATATATCAGAGGTAGTAGACAATATATCCGTATTATTACGGAAGGGTAACAAGGTTGTGGAAGAATTAGATTGGATGGCCGGAGCCTGTTATCATGTAGACCAAAATAGAGTTCCTTATATAGGAGAGTGGTGTCCTATCGGTGGGCATATTCACCTAGGCAACCCTAATGTACAAGGTAAGGTTAACCATGATACGTTTAGAGCACTAGCTGATATACTAGACGATTTGGTAGTAATACCTTTGATAAGGGTTGACGGCCCTCATGCAGACAAAAGGAGACAACATAAAGGTTACGGAGTAGGATGCGGAGGAGATAGATGGCAATTCTCTGGTTCTAAGGGGAGATTGGAGTGGCGAACTCCTAGCGGTATCTGGCTATGTCATCCGTTAGTAACTGAGGCAATACTAGGGACTACTAAAGCAGTGGCCGAGTCTTTCTATCAAAGATGGGGGAAGAAAAAGTACAACTTTGATTTTATAACTACCTCGGAAGATAAGACAATATTAACTGGTAAGACCATCTATTCAGACGGCTATAAAGAAATAAGGGACAAAATGTGTAGTAGTGGTATAAGGAAATCATTCGGTATAAAAACGTTCACAGAAAGGACAGGGTTGCTAACAGCTAGCAAAACGTCAGATGTTAGTAATGAGTGTAAGATATTAAATAGAAGATTAAGAGGATTAGATAAATACAGCGATTATAAATCTCAAATAGATACATTTACAGCCCTAGTAAATGCATCCCGCGAAGATATAAAGAGTTTGGATATGAACTTGAAAAATAATTGGAGAGGTCAAAAAAGAATATTCTTAGAATAGGAGGTTAAGAGTGGTAAAATGCTTAGAGCCGATCTATGTGATAAGTGTGGTACCAAACTTAAAGAGTCAATAGAGAAATTGACGAACAGAAAATTTGAAAAAAATTGACAAGGAGGATTTATAATGAGTATACGTATATGGTATTCAGGAGCAACAGATGTAACAGGTAAAGCGTTGGCAGAGGCTTTGGCCGGGAAAAGAATAGATACTAGCCATGGACCTGCCTTTCAAAGTTCTAAGCCTGATTTACTCGTATGTTACGGGTGTAAACATGGAGATGGATGGAACCCGTCACGGATTTCAGGGTGGAATGTGCTAAACGACCCAACCAACATCAGGCGAAATGCTAATAAATTTTTAAGCCTTATAGCAATGAAAGATGCTGATATAGCCGTGGCCCTGCCAATTGTTGAAACATCAGCAATAGACAGTAAGCTGGGCGCAGGAGAAATAGCATTTCCTATAGTCGGTAGAACCAAATTTCACCAAGGAGGTAAAGGATTCTGGTTGTGTCTCCAAAAAGCAGATGTGGTAAGCGCAGTGAGTGAGGGAGCACATTACTTTCAGCCCTACATACCTAAAAGTGAAGAGTACAGAATTCATGTGTTTGGCGGAGAACATCTGTTTACGGCCAAGAAGGTCAGAAGACCCGATCCTTACGACGATTGGAGGAAAGATCGGAAAGATGCTATTATTGAAAAGGCACGCGAAAGACGTATAGATATAGATACCGCGACTATAGACTTGACTTTGGAGTATGCTCCTAAAAGGATTAAGCTGCCAGATACAGCAATTAGATCTGTGCATAGGGGTTGGGTATTCAAGGATGTGCCTAGGCCAAAAGCCTCTCTGATAGATCTAGCAAGAAAAACAGCAAGGACTATGGGATTGGATTTTGCGGCCGTAGATATTATGGTGGGAGATGATAGAGTTGACTACGTACTGGAAGCTAACACTGGTCCTGGCTTGAGAGGACAGAATATAGGAAAATATGTTGCCGCGATAGAGAAAAAACATCTGGAGATTATTAGAGAAAAGAGTACTAATTCATCCTCAAGACGAGCGATCCCTGGCCCGAACAGAACATCCAGGCCTACTACGTCAAGAAGAAATAGAGATGCGGCCAAAGCGGATAGAGAAGTTTCCGTGGATGAAGGGTTATCCACCAGTGTAAAAGGTTTACTGAAAGGTGTAGACGTTAACAACCTGAATAATGCAGAAAAACAGGCAGTAAAGGCTGTTCTAGGAAATATTATAAACGAAGAGTTAGGCCTGTAAAATGAGGATTGTTAGTACATTAACGAGAGATGAAATCGCCGGGCAAATCTGCGAACTAATAAACAAGTATAATGGGTGGGCCCGGCGGTTCACCCCGGCCCGTCTCAAAGCTACAGACACTACCTATGTAGTAGAATTGGTAGGCAATAAAGTAGCAGGCGTAGGTGGCATGAGAAAATTGAGCAACGCTCAAACCGAATTTATGCATCTATGTGTTAGGCCTGAATTTAGGAGACTTGGTATAGCAAACTTATTATCCAAAAAAAGACTATGCCTTTTAGAAACCCCTATAGCTTTGAGTTATATAAGGAGCGATAATATTCCTAGCATAAATAACAGTATAAAATCAGGTTTTGTTCCAATCAAAGCTGATTATAAAAAAGGGGGGTATAATATTTTGACGTCCAAGAGGGGGTACAGTCTCTTAACATTTATAAGATTTAAGAATGAAGGCAGTAATACCACACTACGGAATGTTTTTAAGGAGATCCTGCATGGGACACTTTTTATTGGAAGCTACAGTACAGTATAACAAAGGACAAGGATATAGGGAAGGGCAAATAAGAATATTACATATACTAGATATTGCACATAGAACCATACATTGTATTAATGAAAAGAATGACAGAGTTGACTTAAGGATAGAAGATAGACTTCCCTATGCTATACGTACAGGCGAACAAGATATTGCTGTAACTAAATTAGTACTTAGAAAGCCCGGTACCAGCCGACTAAGGATAACTTCGTCTTATTCTAAATTGTACGTTATAAAATTAATAGCTCAAGGCCTGCAAGAAATAGGATACGATCTACTGACCAAAGTATACGGAGGAACACCAAAATCAAAGATACTTTTGGAAAATGGTCAGGACGTCATATTATATCTTACTGTAGAGAAGATATTGTCGCCCGGTGCTACATTTATGGGCAGGTTAACGGAGATTGGTATTTACGACTATGACACCACTATATTAGGGATAGAAAGAAAACAAAAGAGTGGCTGTACGACGATAGATAGGGTTGCTAACTTCGATCTTTTTATAAGAGAAATATTCAATATATCAACAGCTAAAGCAACCCCCCTTTCTTTTGATAGGAGTTATGATAGCCAGAAAGAGGCCATCAAGACTATAAAAAACCTAATAGATGATCCGCTAAGTAGCTTGCAACAAACAAATCCTCCTCGGACATGTTATGATAGCATACACCGTAGGGGCAGTAGAAGCGGTTACGTGACCTTAAAAAAGGAGTTTTTCTTTAAAGAGTTTTTAGGGGCAAAAGATGAGTAAAAAAATAAGACAGAAAAGACTAAAATTTTTGTTAGAATATATGGAACCACTAAGCGATATTTATGCCCTAGATATTGGTGTCTTACAAAAAAGCATGACTAAAAACAGCTATATAATAGGAAGGTTTACACATGCTACGAAAAAAAAGCTGACAATAATGCCGTACTCTACTTCCAAATGCCACAATATCTGTGTGAACCTTGAAGACAATGAAATATATTCTTTAGAGATAAAGACTATAAGGTCACAAATGCGTTTTATTAGCGACAGTAGTACATGTGTTCTCAACGAATTTGAACCTACAGAGAGGCTAAGCTATGAAAAGTCAATATTTTTTAGAGGAGACGATGTGCGTATAGTAGGTAGATTTTTGGAAGCATTAATACGTTCTATAAGTAATAGAAAATTAAAGGTTTCTACAGCAACGCCTGGACATAGACCTGATAACATTTGTATCTCTTCAACAATATCAGCTTGTACAATACTGGGAAAGGCAAAAGGAAAAGTTACAAGAAGAAAAAAAGAATTCTTCTTTAAGGAAAAAATAAGTGAGGGTACCCATGGAGATAAGTAGCAAAGAGTTCCTAAGACTTATAGAAGAAATGGATTTAAGTAGAGTAGTAGCTATAGATATTTGCATTGCGAGTAAACTTCTAAACAGCTTAATAAAAGGTAGAATGCAGTTTATCAAAAGCGGGATCATGTTTGTACACACAGGCTTTAATTATCAATACACAGCAAGGGTAGTTCTGACAAGTAAGCAGCAGGTGGACCTATTCTTAGTAAAAGAGGGCAAGGCGGGGCGGGAGTATATCTTCAAACATTTTAGTATCTACACAGACCTTCCTTGTACAAATATCATCGGGGCTGTAATAGATAAAGTGGAGCTTGGAGGTGGTACCTTGAGAAAAGAGCTTTCCAACATGAGGCCTGGAAAATGTTTAATAGGTGAATCTATCGTTGTAAAAGAAACTACAGAATCAGAGGGAGAGTTTGATGAGTATGACATATATGGTTATGCCTTTCCTGGGAGTCCATATTCCAAAGCTCAATCGTTCATAAGAGAGAAGAAATTCTATTTCAAAGAATATGGAGGTAAGACTGTGGTATCCAAATAAATATGTCATATTTATTATAGGGAAAGGAGGTCTTAATGTTTAAAGGTTACATAGGAAACGAAGATATAATTAAGCAGTTAACCGTATCTATAAGTGCTGCTAAGTCCAGAAAACGTAACTTACCTCATACTCTATTATCAGGACATGCGGGGTGTGGAAAAACAACCCTAGCAAAACTTGCAGCAAAGGAAATGGGTACAAACTTTGTAGAGGCTTCGCCTGAAAGTCTTAAATCTAATGAAAGTGTAAGGGAACTACTGGAGAGTCTATCTGATAAGGGTTATGACAAATATGGAAAGATAGTAGGAGATCCTGAACCAGACATAATATTTTTAGATGAAATACACCAATTGCCTTTAAAAGGACAGGAGGCTCTTGGCATAGCTATGGAGTACTGGCAAGTTACCTCTGCCATAAAAAATCCTTTAGGAAAGAGCAAGACAGTAAAACAATGGGTCCCTAAATTTACTCTGATAGGGGCCACAACTGAATCCGGAATATTAACCAAACCATTCAGAGATAAGTTCGGACTTGTATTTTCCATTCAGCCTTATATTATATCTGAACTTGAAAAAATTGCTTTGGTCCACGCTAGATCCAGAGGTATAGAGATAACATATAGAGCGGCTGGAGATATCGCTAAAAGGTCTAGAGGTATTCCAAGGTTTGTAGTTAAGTACTTGAACAACGGTGAAGAAATAGCTGTTCTTCAACGGAAAAAGATTATTAATCATTCAATGATTGAGAACGCCTTTAGAACATTAAACATAGATGAGGTAGGACTGACAAAACTAGACCGTAAAATACTAAAGATTTTACACGACGCTGGCGAAAAAGTTGGAGTAGAACACTTATCTGTATTAACTGGAGAATCTAAAAAGACTTTAGCAGACGATATAGAACCGTATCTGCTACAAAAAGGTTTCATACTAAGATCTTCGGGAGGGAGGACAATAACAGACAAAGGTTCCGAATACTTAGCCGAAAAACGATTAATTTCGGAAGAAAAAGTTGCTATAAAAAGAGTGATATCTGTGGAGGGATAATAATGGACAACTTTATAGACGTTCTGGCTGCTGCTAGACTAGGACAAGAAGATAGCACTACAAGTATCCTGAAGATGTTTGAGGACAATATAAATGTATTGTCGAAAGGTAATGAGGATTTAAAATCAGGATTAACGCTGGAGGCGCTGGAGCAAATAATCGGCAAACGGGCTAATACTTTTAATGTAAGTAGACTCATAAGTAGTTTCAAACAGAGTGATTCTGCCCAAAACCATGAAGGATGGAATAAATATATACAGAACAAATTTGTATTGTGGACCGGTTTGCACTTAAGTAGACTTACCAAAAAGTTGACTGGTAAAGCCAAGCTAACAGTCTATATTCCCTGGTATGTAGCCACTGCAACAAAACATTATAACAGGCTACTTAGCTATTTTGGATCTCACAAAGAGGTAGTAAGTTTTATAGAAGGCAGAATAAAGCAAGAAACAATACCTAAATATCTGGTACAATCAAAAGAAGTTCTATCAAACAGCCTTAAAACTAGAGGTAGGAAAAATTTATTGGACCGAGTCAGACTATTAGTTTCTGAGATACCTTTTGATTTAGGAATCCATGATACCGTTGCTAAACCTGAACAGGAATTTAGAATGATGACAAAAGAATTTGTCTTAGATAGACCTTGTAATATTAATATCAAGGATAAGGTGAAACAGGCAGCTATGTATAGGCTGGAAGGCAAAATAGACTTATCGATTGAGCATAAACTTGTTGACCAGTGTAGTCAACAGTTAACAAAACTGAATAATTACAGATGTGAGGAAAGTAAATGTGTTAGCTACAGCAAATGCTGTACAGAATGGGAGGATTTAGAGAAGGAGATGGTCAGGAATGATTAATATTGTACATAAACATAGTGCTGTAAGAGCACTCAGAGAACTGGAAGCTGGATCTAATGTTGAATTTTTTATAGCAGGAGGTTATGTAAGAGATACCTTAAGGAATAAGCCACCAAAAGATATAGATATAGTGGCTATGAATATTGATTTCGATAATCTTAATAAACTATTACAAACCAAAGGAGAAACTAAGTTTGTTCCTTTTTCCAGTACTAAATTTGGAATAATCCTGTTCAGAGTAAACAGGGGCCAACAAATTGAGATTGCTTTGCCTAGAGTTGAACGTTCTACAGGTTCTGGGCACAAAGATTTTGAGGTAAATAAGGGCCCTGGTGTAACTCTAGAACAAGACTCGTCCAGGAGAGATTTCAGGATAAATTCTATGTATCTACCGGTAGGGTATAAGAGCAAGAAAGATATAATAGATTACAACGGGGGGATGCAAGATATAAAAAATAGGTACATTTCTTTTGTGGGTGACGCTGATGAGAGGATAAAGGAAGATCCTTTAAGGATGCTGAGGATGGTATCTTTACAGACAAAAACTGGATATAGGATCGATCAGACTGCTATTAAGTCTGTAATCAATAATGTCAATCTGGCATGGCATATACCATCAACCCGCATCAAAGATGAGTTACAAATAATATTACTTTCCAAAAGGCCTTCTAGATATATAAGGCTGATGGCAAAACTCGGGTTGCTTGGTATAATAATACCTGAGCTTGACATTTGTAGAGGGGTAGGACAGGAAAAAACTTACCATAAATACGATGTATTTACCCACTGTGTAAAGACTTGTGATTTTGTTCCCCCCGATTTAGCTCTGAAATACGCAGCTCTGTTACATGATCTAGGGAAACCAAAGGTGAAAAACTGGAACGAAGATAAAAAACGTTTTACGTTCCACAACCACCACAAGGTAGGTATTTCCAAAGCCATAACCGCACTTAGAAGGTTAAGGTTAAGTGAGAAACTAATAAAGGAAATATGTTTTCTTATAGATATGCATATGTACGATTATAGGGCTAAGTGGAAGAACAAAACGGTAAGGAAATTCATAAAAAAGGTCGGGATAACAAAAAACGATTTGGACAAACTAGGCCAGATACCGTTGTTTCAGCTAAGAATAGCCGACAGATTAGGATCTGGTTTTAAGAACACACCTGTAACAGGAAGACAAAAAGCTTTTGAAGAAAGGATAAAGAAAGCCTTTAGTGAAGCTGAGATATTCGGCAAAGAAGATATGGCTGTTAATGGTACCGACGTTGCAAAGCATCTAAGAATATCTCCCGGACCTAAGATAGGGGTTATACTAGACAAATTACTGGATATAATTATGGAAAAACCTTTGTTTAATAACAAAAAAGACTTATTAGACATGGCTTCAGAGTTACTAAGCAAGATAGATAATTCAGGAGTGAAGTTTAGTGGGAACTGGGGGGAATGGAAAGCAGAGGTGTCTAAATTTATCTAGGAGGAAGTAATGTACATTAACGAATATTCAAGAGCGCATCGTAACTTTTTAGACGAGTTCTGTGGCCCTTACATAAGGCGTCATATTCAACAATCTCATATGTTCATAGCTGGAGGATCTTTGGTATCTTTTAAGGACAACCAGTTGCCTCCTAGAGATATTGACATTTATGTGCCACTTTACGAACCTGAACAATTTAAAAGAAAGTTACATTCTGAGGCAGGATCGGAGTATTTATTCCTTAACCATGCCGATACAGAACGATATAGCGGGTTATCCAGAAACTATCTCTACTTAAAATATCTCGGCCTTCGTGGAAAAGAGACTGGAATTCAGATGATGTTCTGGCCGTTGTGTGATCCTATAAATACCATATGCGGTTATGATATAGAGATATGCAAAATAGCTCTAATAGGAAATGTTATATTACAAGGCAGGTGCTTCCAAAACGATTTCGAAAATAAGGTTATAAATCTAGGGATGGTTACTAATTCTGAAAGAACTCTTGGAAGAATACACAAGTATATAGAGAGAGGCTATAGGCCTTCAGAAGCAACACTAGGTTTTATGAGAACAGCCGAAAGAACATCATCTCACGTAGAACCGCCAATAGCACCTTCTACTAGAACGGCCCGTGTGAGGACAGACACGTTGGAGGAGAGAGATTTACCGGTAGCGTTTCAGGGTAACGAACCTGTATGGGAAAGGAGGGAAGACAGCTAATGGCAGAGAATTTATTCAGTGCAGCCCATAAACATAATAGTAATGAATATATAGAAAATTGGGATAACATCTTCAGAGAAAGGAAGATAAAGATATTTTCGTACGGAACCCTTATGAGTAGTTGTTCACGTAATTTCATAATGAAACAATTGAAGGGTAAAAAACTTCTAGATACAGAAATAGAGGGTTTTAGGTTGTACGCAAACTATGACCATCCTACCATCAGAAAGGAAAAAGGCTACTCCGTAAAGGGGGAACTTTGGGAATTTGGATTAAGTGGTGATGAAATACTTAGGAGCTTAGATCTGATAGAGGGCTACCCTGATTACTACGGTAGAGAGAAAATTACGGTAGGTAATGAATGTACTTGGGTTTATATTATGACAGATATGGCGTTTGAACAACAGTTAAGGGCGAAAGACATAGTACCGATAGAAAGCGGTGATTGGAAAAATCTAAAACCTAAAAAAGCCGGGAAGAAGAAAAAGCGAAAGAAGGTTTAAAGGGGAAATATACCATGGACTTATGTAAAGAGGGGAAAGAGCTAGTCCTCAGAACTTCGACGAGGAAAAATGCAGGAGATGAGAGGGTAAAGGTAATAATAGGCAAAAGTAATGCGTTGGTAATTGCACCTCACGGCCATGGCTGTGATGATAATAGAACAGACATTATAGCCACAAATATAGCAGAAACCTTGGATTGTAGTGCAGTGATAAATATAGGGTGGAAAAGAGATAAGAAATATGACTCTGCTTCCTCAAAAGCGAATATGAACAAACTGGATCATGCTTTTATAGGTAGCGCCAGAAGAGAGTTTCTTTATCCTATAATGACTATGAAAAACACTCTTATGGAATTCTACGACACCTTATTTGTGTTTGTAATACATGGTATGTTTGACAAGGTACAACAAAAGGTCAAAGGGCTTGAGTGTGTACTGGGGTACGGGGCTTCTTTTCCTTGGTGGAACGATTCGTTAACTATAGACCTTTGGAGGAAAGATATATTAATCAAATTGTTAAGTGACGCAGGGCTTGTAACTCACGAAGGCAAAGGTGGGGGAAGTATGGCCGGAAGAAAATATTCTAATATAAACCAGCTTTTTAGGAACAGAAACTCTCCTTTCTTTGATGACAGAATTCAAAGTATACAAATAGAAATGGTTTATAAAGGTCACAGAGATAGCCCTAGAAACGCTACCAGAACTGGTAAACTTCTAGGAGAACAATTCAGAACACTGATAGATATACCAGAAAAGCCAGAGGGACTTGAAACAGCTTTACAAAAGTCAAGGTGTAAGCTTTATTAGGAGGAAAAGTAATGAGGATAGAACAGCAACATTTCTTTATCTCAGATGAGCACTATGGCCACGAGAACATCATAAAGTATACTAGTAGGCCATTTGAAAACGTTGAAGAAATGAATGAAGAAATGATTAAAAGGAATAACGAGATTGTAGGTCCTAATGATATTGTTGTTCATGCTGGAGATTTCTGTTGGGCAAAAACATATCAAGAAGCACAGAAATATATTGACAGACTAAATGGTAACCATATTTTCCTTTTAGGCAGCCATGATAAATGGTTGAAAGGGAAATCAAGATGGCAGGTGGTTTGGGAAAGAATGATTGAAGGCCAATTCATAGTGGTTTGTCATTACTGTATGAGAACATGGGCAAGAAGCCACTTCAACAGCTGGCATCTTTATGGGCATTGCTTAGATGCTAATACAGAGATACTTACCAAGACAGGATGGAGATTCAGGAAAGATCTGAATATTGATGATGAGGTAGTAACATTAAACATGTCATCCGGGTTATTAGAGTATAACGAAATCTGCGAAATAGTAGATTACCCACATTATTATGGTAATATGTATTCTTTAATATCCAAAGGTGTGGATTTAAGAGTAACAGCAAATCATACAATGTTGGATATTAAAAGAGGTAGCGATAGCAGTTGTATAAGAAAGTTTCATGCACATGATATTGCTAATCTTGAAAGGAGGATATTCATCAAAGCCGGAATCTTACCAAATAAAGGCGTAAACATAAACTCCGACTATATAAGATTATTGGTATGGATAGCCGCTGACGGGAGCCTTGCAAATTCTAATTTAGCTAGAATAAAGGTATTTAGACATAGAAAAAAAGAAAGGATAAAATGGTTATTGAATCGATTAAATATACTATATACCGACAATACACACAAAGACAGTGGCGTATGTTACAATTTCCAAATACCTGAGGCTTTGTGCGGGTATAGATTTAAGCCTATTGATAATATTATACTAAAATTTAATAGAAGCCAAATACGTACCATGCTTTCCGAATATATACATACCGATGGTCACCTTTACGGTAAATCCACTGCTATATGGACTTCCAAAAGAGAGGAAGCTGATATCATACAGGCTGCCTCTGTAACAAATGGATTTACGTGTAATATAAGTTCCCGCATTAATCATGGATTTAGCAAAAATCCTAGTTACACACTTATAATTACGGATAGGACAGAAAGGATCCATGCTAACCTTAAAGAAAGAGTAATAGTTGAATCAGTGTTAAACGAGCCAGTATGGTGCGTTAAAACAAAAAACAAAACCATAATGATACGAAGAAATGGCAAACCAATAATTGTCGGCAATTCTCATGGACGCCTCGATCCTATCGGAAAATCGTGGGATATAGGAGTTGACAATAATAACTTCTATCCTATCTCTTTTGACAAAGTTTCTAAAATAATGGAAGATAGGCCGGATAATCCAAATCTTGTGAAGCACAAACACAGACATTAATTCCGGAGTTTTGAAGGAAGGGGTATAAATATGATGGATAAGAAAGAAGCAATTGAGATAATAGGGGAGGTAATGGGCATAGCAGGCTTTAAATTACTGTTTGGGGGTGATACAGAACAAATACTCACAGCTCTTATACACAGAGCCGAAAAACAGTTGAAGCTTGAAAAAAAGCGGATGATAGAGGAATCCACACAAAACAGATCTCAATTGTTTCTGCGAGGAAGAAGTCGTAATGAACTTCGACCTGGATAAACACACAATCTTCAAGTGTATTGCTGGTAGTCACGCTTACGGGACAAATACGGAATCTTCAGATTTAGATCAGCGTGGTGTGGCAATACCATCTCAAGAATATTTCATTGGATATCTTCATAATTTTGAACAACATGAAGACAAAGTCAACGATATAACTATCTGGAGCCTACAGAAGTTCATGAGGTTAGCCGCAAACAACAACCCTAATATCATAGAGCTACTGTTTATCCCCCGGAAATTTTGGATTGTTAGCACTCCTTATTGGGAGGAAATAGTTAAACACAGGGACTTATTCATGAGTAAGAAAGTAAGATATACCTTTACAGGGTATGCGTACTCGCAACTTAAGAGAATAAAAACACACAGAGGATTTTTATTGAAGGGAAAAATGGAAGAACCTAAAAGGTTAGACTTCAACTTACCTAAAAATCCTAGATTAAGTAAGGAGCAAATAAATGCGGTACTATCTTTACCTGATTGGGTTATTATTAATGACCATAGAAATGAGACTAAGAGAGAAAGGCTTTACCGAGACAGAAAAAGAGAGTGGGACCAATGGAACCAGTGGCATAAGAACAGAAATAAGGAAAGAGCAGAGCTAGAAGAAAAGTACAAATTTGACGTAAAACACGCTTCTCATTTAGTCAGGTTAATCTTTCAAGGTAAAGAGGCTCTTACTACAGGACACATTACTTTACCCCGTCCTGAAGCTCCTCTGTTACTTGACATCAGGAATGGTAGAGTATCTTACGAAGACCTGCTAAAACTGGTAGGAGACTTTGATAAAGAATTCGACGAGCTATATAAGACCTCTCCCCTGCCGAGAGAACCTAACAGAAATGCTATAGAGAAACTTACTATAGATATAATCGAAAGATTCCTGGAGGAGATGAAAGAATGATTAGTTTAATAGGCAAATCGGTAATTGCGGTAAGAGGATTTAGGATAGATAAACGTATTAAAAGTATTGATCCACAATATATCATGTTCGATGACCACGAAACCTTCATAGAATTTGAAGATCAAGACTACTACTCATATCATGACTGTGATGTATCTGCTAAACATATAACAGTCTTTCATGATAAGGATAGGTGGGAAGGGATTATGAACGACCTAACTACTTTTCCAGACGCCACTGAAGGAGAGTTCTAATGAAAGAGCTAGTAATCTCATACATGGAAGCTGGCTTAACCATAGCCGACGTGAAAGCTGTGAAATGGGCAGAAGAATTAGCAGAAATATTTAATAAGGGTACCGTATCTGCTCTACGTGTTGTTTCAAATGCAGCTATGGTAGATGCTGTCAGGCTTTTAATAGCAAAGGGTGTTCTGAATCACGAGGAAGTGGTTTTCAGATATGAAGGCAAAAACATCAAGCCTAACCGTTATGGTATGATAGTACACTGGCCGGATGGGTTTTGCGACAGCCATGATAATATTCTGGGAGATCTTCTTACAGCATCTGTCAAAACACGAAAGACAAGGAGGTAAAGATATGATCCAGTTTAACTTTACAGTCAGTGATGAAGATGCTGGAAACATATTTGACTGTATTAATTCAGAAATTAGCAGAGTTCACCAGAACCTTCTTAGAAATTTAAGTAAGATGCGTAAATCTAACGATACAGAGGAGATTGACAGGTTAGAATCGGAACGTGATTGGTACAACAGACATGTGGGTTACCTTAACAGCCTTAAGGGAAAAATGACTAACAAAAGGGTGGAGGAAGAATGAAATGAGAAATGTGCGATATAAAGTAGTCAAACAAGATAACAGTTCCTGTTTGGTTCTTGACAATAAATATAGGATATTCTATAATGACGGTGAAATTGCTGTGGCTCCTAAAGGAACCTTGGGTTGTATGGTATTTGACAGTGAAGAAGCAGCTCGTACATTCACTCGTTTGTTCCCTAAACCTCCTTTGTTCAAAATTAAAAGAGTGATTGGCATTGGAAAAGGTATAAAACCCCTAGGTGTAGGTAGCTATGTGAACAAACTAGACGTATTCTACCTCAAATATGAACGACTTCAACCTCAGCAACTATCACCTGTGCCTGAAGGCACTGTCTGTTACAAATCAGTCAAGGTTTTAGGAGACCTGTATAGTTTCGGCGAGAAACAGGATGAAATAGAAGGAAAACCTAATGGAATTAAAAACTAGGAAAGAGATAGTGTTCTTTGTGAAATACGAAGAGCTTGACGCTTTTATCAACCATCACTATCCAAACCTACAAAGCAAATTTGAGTTTATAGCGGATGAGGAAATGAACAACGATTCATGCAAAGACATCTATGTAGACGGACAGGTGGACGCTTATGAGAAAAAAAAACTACTAGCAGGAGATACAATGGGTATGACAAGAGCCTTTCTCGACGACGCATGTAGGAAGGAATTGATTAAGCCTGGAATATATATTATTGAGGTAAGTTGGTAAGGGTAGAAATATGATCCACGATAGATATAAAGATAGTTATATAAACTATAATGAGCTCTTTATTATGGCCCTAAATCCTTACTTCGACAAATTCAAGGATGACGATTTTGCTCAAGAAGTCTATGCAGCCCTGTGTAATATGAAATGGCGTTCTATATTTAAGCCGAAATATGAATATAGCTGTTCGTGGAGATATGCTGGTGGGCTGGTAGCAGAGATAAGAGGCAAAGGCGAAAGTTTCCTTGATTATTATTTTAGTGGGGGAGAGGGAGTAGTGACAGAAAGAGTAGCGACATTCTTTAAAGGGTTAGGGTTTCTACCAGTGCTTTATAAGACAAAACAAGAGAGGTATGAGAGTGAATAAATTACTGATAAAGTATGACCCATCCCGAAACAGGGAAGTATGTAAATGTGGACATGAATATTGGAGACATTTCAACCTTAAAACCAGAAAACCTTGGGGCTGTTTTTTCTCATACAACTGTGAGTGTGAGGAGTTCGAGCCTGAAGGAGAGGAGAAGGAAAATAGATGAAAAAATTGCTGATGACCAGTCTTATATTTTTAATGGTAGGGTTATTTCCAGCTCCATCTTATGCCTTTGGTGGAAATATAAAGTTCTGTTTCGAGAATGATGGGAACAATAAAACGGTCTATATGTTTTATTGGATAGACCATGTATTAAGAGATACATACCCACGTCCTATGAACCTAGCCGGAGGAGAACTAGAAGCCGGAGAAACTCGTTGTCTAGGTGGTAATTACCTTCCAGGAAAATATGTTAATTTTTGGCAGGATGTGCCCAAAGATTACCGAATGAGAGGGGACGGGACTATAACCAATTTTAAGGTAACTAAGGACAATGTTAGGGTCACCATCAAACGGAGCCGGTATGAACCTATAATAGAGGATAAGACGGATGAGAAAAAAGCCGAAGAGTAAGACCTTACGCAAACTTACGGAAGACCTGGTTGTTAGAAGAAATAAATCTAACTGTAGAAACAAAAAACCTGTAGAAATAACATTAACTCTTGATATTGGTTTCGAGATGTTGAACAAACAAAAAAAGCTTCTACTAAAACAACTCGAAGGCCACCCAGAATCCTTGTTATGGGGTATCGTACATATGATTGATGACATTCAAGACGAGGCTGAGAAACAAGGACTGTGGGAATT
>SDBV01001527.1_pt1 | contig 34938 bp, 34 predicted proteins | sample 2277081 | NCBI WGS metagenome assembly SDBV01 (sample SAMN10402039, study PRJNA504765) | marine sediment metagenome | isolation source: marine sediment core GS10_PC15, 223 cmbsf | place: Arctic Ocean: Southern Knipovich Ridge | collected 2010 | reverse complement strand
TTGATAGTAAATACGTTAGGGAAATGATTATAACAAATGGTTTTCTTTATATTATTATAGTTTTTTGAGCTATTTGCTCTGTACGTCGACATAGCTCCAGGGCGAAAGAAATCGGCCTGCTAACGGGACAAACGCATGCGAACGAAACACGCTACAGGCACTCTAAAGGTTCAGTGGCAAGGTAGCTGGAATGATTCGACCCCTGGCGATGTTGTTAAATATGCAAGAGGGCTTCAGATTCTTCTCTGGAGATCATACGGGCATACCCAATGTTGATTCGGGTGGACGTCGACTTGGTTTTGAGGGTAAAATAAGAATCATAGTGTTTACAAAGTGTTATTAGGGGAACTTTGTAAACGTGGCAGTACTGTTATGCGTCAGCAACAATATCAAAGTCTTGGTATTGCTACTAGAGGTATTGCTAATGTGGCTTCTTGTGTGAACCAGTATTGCAGTGGTACGTATATTTCAAGCGGGTTGTTCGTTCGACAATATGGACAAATATTGTTATATAATAACCACATATTTAGGCATTCAGTGTGAAAAGTATGTGCACACTTGGTAATAGTATTATCCTGACTCAATTTATCAAAACATATAGTACAATCAACCATTTTATGTATTGCTAAATAAAATTTAAAGCCTATTATAAAGGAGGACCGTCCTGTAGCTTTTCGAGCGCGCTTGCCATAGGCAGGCTACATCCAACTACCGAGCCGGGACGAAACCCCTCCGCTTACCGAAGCGGACCACGGGAGCCGGTCTTTAGACCGGCTCTTTTGATCTACTTTTGTTAAAAGTAGGGCAACGACGACGCGGGCCTAGCCGTTTCACTACCTTTAGAAAAAAGGAAGTAGACGGCGCGCTGCGAAGCAGCTGCCAGGTATTTCGGCAAGACTTGTATATCCTTTTTTGTTCATTATATGCGCAAATTCATCAGCTATCTCTGTAAAGACTTTGGGTCCATTTTTCCACAAGTGAGTTCCGACTTGTACTGCTGTAGCCCCAGCTAACATATACTTATAGGCATCCGTACCACTACAAACACCACCACAACCAATCACTGCAATCTCTTCTAGCTCTTGGGAACGAAATATTTGAGAGAAACAACGTACATTGGCAAGACCAATTGGTAGTAGAATTTGTCCACCAATACCTCCATAGCCATCATTAGGTGCTATTTTGGTACAATTATTATCAACGTCGAAATCGATACCATTAGGTATACTATTGCTACACGTTATAAAGTCTATTTGTGACTCGTAATCAATAATAACATCACTAATACTTGAAAACTGCTCTGGGAGATAATATGGTGGCAATTTAAGTCCAAAGGTTAGTGATATTTTTCCAGTAGCTTCAAAAATTTTTCGTAGAGCTTCATCCAGCTTTTTCGAATCGTAAGCGGCTCCCGGACAACCGAGATTTGGGCAAGACATGTTTAGTTCAATTCCACTATGTTCACGCGCTTGGCTACTGACTTTAATGAGCATAGATATTCTCTCATCATCAGACATCCCACCAATAGAAAAGAACACCGGATGTGTCGGCTTTGGATTGAGCTTGTAAAGATAATAAGCTACGCCCCTATTTTCAAAGCCATTGGAATTGATAGAGAAATGTGGATTATCGAAATGATATTTTGGGTACTCGTTACCTTTACGTGGATTAAGAGTGAAGCTTTTGGTAACCGTCGCGCCACAAAAATGGCTTTTTTCTAGTTGCTGGCATTGCTCCACGGTTGTATCCCAAACTCCAGCGGCATTATATATAAAATGGGGAATATGTAGGTTTTTTATGCTTGTAGAGTACATTATTATGACCTAGATATTCTTTTAAGTTTTCTTGCTGAATAGTATGGTGAATCAGGATGTTATATTAGCTTTAGCAGATAATCTATTTATAGCCGAAAAGGTGAATTGTTCCTGGTGGAACAAAAAAGTTACATTTAAAAATTGCAAGTTAAAACAACCCGCAGGTCCTTTTCCTATAGATACAGTATTGGAGAGGATTGTGGTCATGCTAGAGCATAATACATGGAAAGCAAAATTGTTTGTTAATAAAAGTGATACCTGTTGTGTAGAACTGGGTTTTAGAGGGGTTTGGGCTCCATTATCTCATGTTTGAATTTTATCACTGCAGGAACTCCATCGGGTTCCTGCAGTGGTTGTAGTTATACCGCCAGCTCGTTTAATAAAGGGCGTTCCGTCCTTTAGCTCTTCGAGCGCGCCCTCCTGTGGCGGGCTACCTCGGCCGACGACCTTTGCCATAAGCACGCTAGATTCAAAAAGAGCGCAGCTCTTTTTAAGAGCTCAAAAACTCTAAAAGTTTTTTCACAGTCTCAGAAACTTGTGCAGGGACCGGAGTCTCGGTCACTTCTTTTAAAACCGCGGGACTGATACTCTTTGTTAGACATTCTTTACCACTCTTGCAGCTGTACATGGTTAAGATGTAGGGTTTGAAATCATTCTTTATAGGGTTACTATTTACCCACACCCGAGGAAAATATGTTTGGTAAAAGTCCGGATGATCGATATGTTTCTCTAGACCAGCTAGTTTGAGCATTGACCATGCATAGCGCTTGATGACGAAAAGTGGATCTAATTCTTTATTTTTAATTATAGTAGTGACTTCTTCCAAGGACTGCCCAGTAAGAAGCAAATGAATAAACCAGATACTCCACAAGTAACAAAAGTGATTCTGTGACTCTGTAGATTGACGAGAAATGGTTAGAGCTAGCTCTGGTGAAATAATACCTTCCTTCATAGCTATACTTGTCCGATAGGGAATAGTTTTGGAATATCCACCAGTTTGTTGTAAAGACAACAATCCTTTGATACATGGGACTGCAAGCTCTTTAGGAACACCAAAGAGGTCTTTTCCGAGTTGTTGGAAAAAAGGGTAGTACTCACTTTTTTCAGTTGTAACAGTAGCCATGCTGTCAAAGATGAGGAGCTTTTTGGTGCTATCATTCCAGATATAAGCTGCGTAGTGACTTCCACTTACAAGCAAGTCGGCGGCGAACAAACCAACAATACATTTGTTCTTCTTGATAGTATCAGACAAGTGAGTTTCCTTGTATTTTTTTACTGCACTGTTGTACTTAAAAACACTAGCACGAATATTGGGTCCAGGACCAAAGTTTTTTATAGTGTCTGGTTTGAGATAGTAAGGGAATGCTTCAGATACTAGATAGACACAATCTGATTCAGCTGATTCTACTACGATTTTGAGTAAAGCCTCCAAATTCCAATCTTTGTGTATTACTTGACGGAAAAGCTCAGTGGCATTTTCGATTAATACCAGATCGTAGGCATTTTCATTATTAATGAATTGGAGTTGGCTCAGGTCAAAAGTCCCATACTGTTTAGAATCAAGTATTTCTAGCGGTAATGTCATATTACTCGAGTTCAATATTTAAAAAAGAGCTGCGCTCTTTTTGAATCTAGCGTGCTTATGGCAAGGGCGCGCTCGAAGAGCTAAAGGACGCTCCGTCCTTTATTAAATACTTATCGCCTGCAAAAGACGTTCTACAGTCGTAGAGACCTTCTTGGGGACCGGAGTCTGTGCTACTTCTTTCAAAACCGCGGGACTGATACTCTTTTTTAGACATTCTTTACCACTCTTGCAGCTGTACATGGTTAAGATGTAGGGTTTGAAATCATTCTTTATAGGGTTACTATTTACCCACACCCGAGGAAAATATGTTTTGTACAAGTCTGAGTGCTTGAGCTGCTTCTCTAGACCAGCGAGTTTGAACATTGACCAGGCATAACGCTTAATGACAAAGAGCGGATCTAATTCGTTATTTCTAATTATAGTCGTAACTTCTTCCAAAGACTGCCCAGTGAGAAGCAAATGAATAAACCAGATACTCCATATGTAGCAAAAATGATTCTGTGACTCTGTAGATTGATTACCAATGGCCATAGCCACTCCTGGTGAAATAATACCTTGTTCCATAGCTAACTTAGTTATATAGGGCAAATTTCCGGCAAATCCACCAGTTTGCTGAAGAGATAACAACCCTTTGAGGCAAGGAACTGCAAGCTCTTTAGGAACACCAAAAAGGTCTTTGCCAAGTTGTTGGAAAAAAGGGTAGTAAGCACTCGTATTAGTTATAGTAGCCATGCTGTCAAAGATGACGAGCTTTTTGTTGCTCTTATTCCAGATATAAGCTGCATAATGACCACCAGCTTCAAGCAAGTCGGCGGCAAACAAACCGACAATACATTTGTTTTTCTTGATAGCAGCAGTCAAGTGATTTCTTTTGTATGTTTGTACAGCATTATTGTATTTGGCAGCACTGGCTTGGCCGCCAACGTCTGCTCCCGGAAAATCGCTAATAGTTTTTGGGTTGAGATAGTAAGGGAAAGTCTCAGATGCCAGATAGATACACTCTGATTTGGCAGATTCTACTACGATTTTGAGTAATGCCTCCAAATTCCCAGGTTTGTCATGCATTACCTGACGTAAAAGTTCACTGGCATTTTCGATTAGTACCAAATCGTAGGCATTTTCATTAGTAATAAGTTGGAGTTGACTCATATCAAATTCCCCATACTGTTTAGGACTAAGTATCTCTAGTGGCAGCGTCATGTTACTCTAGTTCAATATTTAAAAGTACCATCTACTCAATTTTACTGCTTTCTTTAGAAAGCACTAAGCCTCAGCTCCAAGCTAAACCAACATGTGCGTTAATGGACGCCCTCGATATAATAGAGCTTGGGAAGCCAAATGCCTAGCGACCTCGTGCCATTTTTTCGTGACCGCCAACTGTTCAACGTATCGAGCCGAACGAAGTGACGAACTGGGCGCTCACGCATGGCAGCGGCTACGAGGAAGCGTTCGTGATCACAGCGTGTGCGCAACTTTTGCCGCCTCGCCTTCTAGATCTGTCATGAGCTTCATCGCCTTTTTTGTATTGTCAATTTTCCGGATACGATCTAATATCCGGAAAATTTCTTGTTTAATAGTATGGAGAAACCTATTTTGCTAGTAACTATTGCTGTATTGTTCCTATTTTTATTAATAGCAATAGTAGTAAATACTTTCACTGATTTTAGTTTTAGGGAAGAAGAAAAAGTTTCTAGGGGTCCGCATTTTTATCACTGTCCTACATATACTGGGGGGAAGATTATGGATGAACTCTACCGAGAAATGAACTTTAGATTAACCCAGGATCCTAAACGAGCCGCTGTTTATCTTCCATGTGGATATACGTGGGTAGAAAATGAGTTACGACAGTATAATCCTCCCAGAGGACAGATTATTTTGGCTATAGATGGTTGTGATCGAATTGTTGCCAAGAATGGCTTGTGGAAAGTGTTAAGTGAAGAATATGGCAGGGACTACGCCTCAGAGTTAGTTCCTCGCAGTTATGTAACAAGTTCTCCGATAGATATGGATTACCTACAAGAAGAATATGATCCTCGTAAGATTTACATCATGAAGAAGAATGTACAACGCCAGCAAGGATTGAAGATAACGAAAAAGTTGTCAGAAATGAATTCTGCATATCAGGCAGGATATGCCGTTATTCAAGAATATCTAATGAATCCGTTGCTCTTTGATAAGCGCAAATTTGATATTCGTATCTTTTTGTTAGTCATACAAAAAGGTAATCAACAACAGTACTATCGTCATACAGGAGGTCGTTGTCATTATACAAGCCAAGATTTTGATTTGGGTAATCTAAGTACTAAAATACATATTCCAACTGGTTATGATGAGGACAAAGAATTTAAGAATTCTCATCCAGAAACACTCAAAGAGTTACAACAGTATATAAATCGATATGGTGGCGGTGGCGGCGGAGACTATTTATTTACTAGAATAGACAAGTTGCTTCGGGAGTGTTGTGTTGCATTTTCAAAAGTGCTTGGGAACGAGTCAAAGTTCAAGAAACAAGGTACTGTACAATGTCAGTTGTTTGGATTAGATATTTTAAGTGATGATACCCTACAACCAGTATTGATCGAAATTAATAAGGGTCCAGAGATGACCTGGAGCTCTGAAGCAGAACGGCAGTACAAAAAAAAGATAGCAGAGGATATGTTTAATTTATTAGGTTATACCAAAAGTGATGTTAATGAATTCATCTCAATCTTGACAATATAAATTTATTGATGATTATCGGAAACGCAATCGTAAACTAACTTTGGTAGTATTTACATATGACGATGGTTCTAGCAATAGTTGGACAGGAAATGTAGCCGAGGACTGGTTTACTAAGATTAATAGTGCACTTGTATTTAGTCAAATACATGGTAATGTGGTGGAATTACCACAACCAGTGGAACTATAGTTTCAGAATCAATATGTCTTAGACCCGAGGAACTTGCAAAAGGATATTATATATATATCAAATTTATTATTTGATATATAGTTGTTAGCAGCAAACTTGCAAATTTAGTCAAACACACTGGCAATGAAATCGTTAGTAAAAGTAAAAGTGGGGTCAAACCGTTCCCGTACTCTCCGTACATAGTCAATAGATATACCGTACAATAATCGTATTTTGTAAGCATTGATAAATTTACTTGTTGTCCAATTTGGTCGTCCAGAGTATTTGTACAGGAGCAAGTCCTCATAGTCTTGAATAAACTTTTGGGCTTTATCCTTTAGAGGAATACTAGCAATAACCTGAATCCATGCTGATGTTCTTCCAGACGTTGGACTTAACCATGCATTATAATCTGGACCTGTAAAGCGAATAGATATTTCATGATTGCATTCGTACTCGGGTGCTTTTTTATGGCTCTGGCAGAGTTTAAGGACATCATCTACTGCATCTACAACACGTTCGTAAGGAATGGCAACCTCGCTCTTTGTATATTTACCTGTTAGGGTTGTTGGGGGAAGAATCTTGTGATAGGGTTCGAGTGCACCGCTGGGAATATGTTCTGCCTTGTTTTTAAGTAGTATCTTTTTACGGAGTAGAATAGTTGTTCGTAGGGATACCGGTTGAATAGATATCTGAGTTAATGCATAGTCATCTAGTAAATCAATAATATTTTGCTTGATATTTTCCCATGATCCTGTTGTACGTTCCGTATGTACAAAGTAATTTTCAACGCATCTAAGAGTAATAGAATATATAATACCCAAACTACCCAAACTAGTAGCATATGCTGGAAATTCTGGGTCATCAAATTCTACACGACGAATATGTCCATTACTTAAGACAACAGTTATATTTACGATTTGGTCAGACATTGTACCAGTATCTAAATTAGAACCGTGAGCAGCTGTAGAACATACATCTCCAATGGTCTGCAGCATATTCTCTGGTATACCATCAAGAGCAAGCTCCTCACCCTCCAAATACGTACAAATATCCTTGATAGAGCATCCACTTTCTACAGTAAGTTCTTGCTTTTCTTTATCCAAGCTGATAATCTTTTTGAGTTTATTTGTGCGGATGATGATATCGTTAGTAAGAGAAATATTATTAAAGGTATAGTTATTACCAGAGGCCCGAATAGTTTGGCCCGGGTTATCGATAATAATGTTTTGAATCTCCTCTAGATTTTCAGGATAATAAATCCTGTCGGGTTTAACTGTATTCATTTCATCAAATGTAACATATATGTTTGGATTTTGATCTTGTCGCTTCTTTGAAAAGAGGAAGAATAACTCTTGGGGTGATTTTTTAAAATACATTTGGTATATCAAAATAAGTAAAAGTATAAATAATATGAGGATAGCTATATTCTGAGACATCATATTACTATTACCCAAGAATATCTTTCAATTGTCTTGTGGATAAGTAATGAACAGAGCTGTAAGCACTAATTGGATGAGATATACTGTTTATGTGTTAGTAGTGATAGTACTATTGTATATAATTCTGTTTAAAAATAAAGAATATGCTCGTATAGATGCTGGAAGAGTATACAAGGTTAAAGAGGCACAGCAAGGAGTAGCGATAGATAAGAGATATTTCTATGCAATCAGCAATAATTCTATTGGAAAGTATGAAAGAAAATCAGGTAAGGGTGTGCTGCATAAAAAGTTGCCATTTAAACATCTCAACGGTGGTAAAATTATTAATGGTGATCTTGTAGTTGTAAATAATCCTGCAGGTCAGCCCGAGGGTAATGCACTAATTTGGTTAGATCCGTTGACGTTGGAGATCATTGATATTATGAAACTTCCATATTTACAAGGCTCATTAACCTGGGTTGATTGGGCTTGGGACAAATGGTGGATTTGTGATGCATATTATAAGAAAAAAGCAAAAGATACAACAATTTATTGTTTCGATCAAAATTGGAATCTCGAAGGTTATTGGAAGTTGCCTAAAAAAGTGGTAGAGTCAATTGAACCGTATTCTTTGTCAGGAGGTGCGTGGTTCGGTGAATATCTATGTGTCACAGGTCATGATAAGCCAGAGATGTATATTTTACAGATGCCTGCGAATAGGATCCATGCCAAATTACTGAGAACTGTCCAAGTGTGTTTTGATGGTCAGGGGTTTTCTTTTGAGCGAGGAAAAGGAAGTGTATATGTTTGGGGTATTCGTCGTGAAGAATCTGTTGTTGTACGATGTAGTGTTGATCTGGAGTGATGAATAAAGCTGAAGCGCCAAGGCGTTCCCGGCTACAACATCGTGCGCAACGTGCTCAAAGTCCATCACTGTGGAGATGTACGGCGGCTACGACTCGATGACGCGCGAGTGGCACGACGGTATTCTGTCGGTGATGATGCGACAGGCGTGCTCCGACGAGAAGTGGATGTTCATGTCGGGAAAATTGTGCTGTGTTGGTCAACGAAAGTCACGATCCACGGTCAACAGAGTGGCTCCGAACGCCCATGGTGTGTTTGTTGTTGGTATTGTGTTGGCAGCCTACTTGTAGCAAAGCTGATGCGCACCCGTTAGCCGCTCTGCCGCCAAAGAAAGTAGATCCGTTATTTTTTAAACTATCAAGATGCAGTTTAAAAAACTCTAGTCAAAGTCTAATGATAGGAATTATATTTTTGTTTTTTGTGTGTATTGGTATTTATTTATTACTACGCTCGCGTTATGAAAATCTAAGTGTAGGTAAATATATGGCTTATTCTATAGCGGTTATCATAATTGGTGTCATTGTGATGGCTGTAGCACTAACATTAGGTAGAGGGATGCCGCATATTGCTAATCGAGCTGCTGCTAGAATTGCGAATGGTGTTGTAAATGGTGTTTTGGATGCAAGGGACGTACAAATTATAGAACTAAATGCTGACGATCTAGACCCTCAGATTCAAGATGCCCTATTAGCCGCTGTACGTAGAAGAGAACGTAGACGTCAATTAACAACTGAAGACATTTTAGACTTGTTTGAGAAGAAAGAGGCGCCTCAAGAAGGTGTATGTGGAGTATGTTATGATGGTTTAGAAGATGGTGATTTGTTGGCTTGCCCTGAATGTCATAAAATAGCTCACAAGACATGTTTGAAAGATTGGATTGAATCAGGACAGAATGTGTGTATATACTGCCGCTATAATCTAGTACTAATTTGAAAGTATTATTAGACATCAAAATTACTTTAAAGAGCTTTATAGAAAGTACAATGAACCGTAAAAATTATGATCTTTTTGCTAATGCTGCTGAAAAGGGTAAGGCATATACATTTAGTGATATAACTCTCCGAGACATTCCTAGTAATATCTTACCAACAAAAACAGACACCACATGTTTGGTAACCACTCACTATACACTAAAAAAGCCACTCATTAGTGCTGCGATGGATACAGTTACTGAAGCAGAAATGGCAGTGACGATGGCCAAGAATGGTGGATTAGGTGTGATACATCGTAATCTGTCAGTTGATGATCAGGTCTCGCAAGTAGCATGGGTTCGTCGGCAAGTACATTACGGTGGAAAAATCACACTACCAACAAGTTTCAATCAAAACAATACAGTGGCAGAATTGCAACGTGCATCATCAGAAAATGGTTGGAGCTATACTAGTTTTCCTATTGTTGATGACGCTAGTTGTCTTGTAGGGATGATAACAAAAGATGAGCTCGAATTTGTTAGTGGTGGTAATCCTGAGTTGAAAGCTATTATGAAGCCACTAGGTAAATTATTTGTTGGAGATGTCAATACAGATGCAGAAAAAGCATTTGAAATAATGTCTACCAACAAAGTTAAAAAGCTTCCCTTGTGTGATACCGCTGGTTGTCTGAACGGGATGTACGTATGGGCTGATGTTCGTAAAAATCAAGAAACTCGTTCTCAATTTAGTTTAGATACTAGTGGACGGCTATTAGTAGCCGCTGCTGTAGGTCCAGGTTTATTTGAAAGAGAGCGTATCGATAAACTGGTCGAGGTTTGTTGTCCGATTCTGGTTGTAGATTGCTCACATGGAGCTTGTGTAGAAGTTGTGGAACAAATTCAGTATATCCGCCAGATTGCACCAAAAGTAGATATCATAGCAGGAAATGTTGCTAGTTATGATTCAGCTCTATACCTATTAGTGCATGCTTGCCCTGACGCTTTAAAAGTAGGTATCGGTCCTGGAAGTATTTGCACCACAAGACGAGTTACTGGTCATGGGGTTCCACAGCTTACAGCTATTTTTGAGGTATATAGGGCTATTTTGGTTTACCTACGAGCTCATTGTACGTCCATACCCATAATTGCAGATGGAGGTATAACATGTGCTGGTGATATTGTAAAGACTTTTATAGTTGGTGCTGATTGTGTTATGTTAGGCAGTATGTTAGCAGGAACTGATGAAGCTCCAGGGACGGTCACAACGCAAGGAACCAAGAAATATAAGAGCTATCGAGGTATGGGATCTCGTTCAGCAATGGCTGAACGATCGGGCTCTCGTGCACGTTATTTTAAAGGTAATACTGGTACAGAATTGGTGACTAAACAGCAACAAACCAAAATAACTCCAGAAGGAATTGAAGGACTTGTTGAATACAAGGGGACAGTTACCAGCATTATGGATGAGATCTGTGGAGGTATACAGTCAGGAATGGCTCATTCTAACGCAATGACAATACCCGAATTACGTGAAAGTGCACGTGTTTGGGTACAAACTGTGGCAGGACATATTGAAGGTAATCCTCATAGTGTGATTGAAAGGGTATAGGCATCTTTACTTTAAACTACAGCAGCACTCAGAATAAATGTGACATGTGCCGAACTGATATATCACAAATTAATAGTCCATTTTACAAGATCTTGGCATAATCATTATATTTGAGAAAGAGATTCACTAAATACAGTATCACATATTTTAGCAAGAGATTTACTGTTGTCGACAATTTGATGAGTTACACTGTATGATAAAATTGGGTATCCCTCACATGATCCAAAATCAAAACCATATACATATCTAATACTTTTATCAATTTTACTTAAATATACCACGATATCTCTAACTACTTCTCTAACAAATTTTTTTTCATCACCACGAAAGAGGACATCAAGTGTAGTTGTATCTGCATCTGAAATTTTCCTAAATTCTTCATAATTCTCTAAAATTCTGATAGATTTGTCCTTTTTAACTATTGAAGATTTTATATCTTGCAAAAGTCGTTGTTGTTGTGACTCAGTTAACATTATGGGTGTATGATTTTTAAATCTAAAATAATTTAATTTCAATTTTCATTTTAAACGCTTACTGAAGCGTGAAAGCTGCTGGTCCTAAATGCCGACCCAGCTCTTCCCCCATTGATACCAAGAATAGCTGTCATCTACAGACGTGTTGTGATATACATAATACGTAGCTCCAATGTATGGAAGCCACCCAATCATTCCAAAGGCAATCGGTATGACGTACCAAGCAGCTACACCTCCTACTACACCTTTAGCAACAGTTGTAGGATTTTCTTTGATATACTGAGTACATTGTTCAGGAATAGTTTTTTTACGTGGTGTGATATAGTATTTTGTTTTCTGAATAAGATTGTCCATTACTACTACAAAAAGTTTTTTAAAAGAGACAGCTCTTTTAAAAATAAAGGACGGAACGTCCTTTAGCTCTTCGAGCGCGCCCGCCTGCGGCGGGCTACCTCGGCCTACCGGCCATTGCAGTAAGCACGCTAGATTCAAAAAGAGCTGCGCTCTTTTTTAAAAAATGCGCTATAATTAATGAATCCAGCAATTATTAATACTATTTTCATTCTAATCTTGGCGATACTATTCTTATACATTTTTGTTGATCCCAACGCCAAATTATTTGGAAGAAAAGTTTGGTATGATCCCCAGCGCTTGCTCTCCTGTGAACGAGATGGTGAGCAAACTAGCCAACAAATATTCGATATTTATTCATTTAGCCATGTTACGCATGGGATTCTACTGTATTTTATATTGAATTATTTTAATTTTAGCGCTGCGCAGATTGTTTATATAGCGACCTCCTTGGAAATATTATGGGAATTCTTGGAAAATACTCCATATATTATTAAGAAATACCGCAAAAACGAGGCCTACAAGAATTATCAAGGAGATACGATTGTGAATATACTCGGTGACACTATATGCGCAGTGATAGGAGTGTATATGGCTATGGAGCGCCCAAAGATCGCTATTGCATATGCAGTAGGGTCAGAGTTGTTACTTTATCCCTATGCGGCGAATTTTCTTTATCTGAGTATTGGAAGTTTGTTGGGGCGCCCCCTTTCTTAGAAAGCTGAGGCGGGGTTTCTCGGACTGGTCATTGCAGTAAGCACGCTAGTTTCAAAAAGAGCGCAGCTCTTTTTTGTGTAGAGGATTATAAGAACACTGTTGTTGAATGGCAATATCAAACTTGCGCTGATTAAAAGGTAACCCAATTTCTGCTATTATCCTCGGCAGGTCAGTTCGTAGAGTTTCATATGTAGTCTGAAAAACTCTAGGATGGTTGATTTTCTTTAACAAGTCCACAGCGTATTTGCTATTAAAATTGCCAAAACCTCCTGCATATTTTTGAGATGCGACGATATCTTCTGGCTTGCGAGTGTTAACAATTACATATGACTCCGGAGATATCTCTAGTAAGGTTAATATTTCTAGAGTAATTGCATTTATATTGTCGTTATCGACAAGTATCTTGCAACCAACTATATCTTGATCACAATTAAAAATCATTTCACGGAGTGTCCTATATACCTTTTCTTTTGGAGTACATTTGTCAAGATTAGGTCTTGTAGGTGAATATCTGTATCGGTAAAAAGGATGAGTATCTGTTATCCTGCGATCTATAGGCTTTTTCAAATTTGTAATACATAGTTGTATAGACCTCGAAGGTTTAGTACATTTACCAGCAATCCAACAAATATGTTGTAGAATGGTTCTACCATGAATTTCTTGACTGAGTGATTGGTTTGGGAGTTGACTATTTAACAAATGCACTATAAGAGTAGATCCAGATCTTCCTGGTGCTATAATAAAAATATTTTTTCTCATTATTTGTTATAAGATAATTCTATAAATTGCTGAAAAATCCAAAAATATTCTTTCGAGTGATACCATATAGTGCGGCTAATTGTCGACCTCCTCGCCTTCCGACTCGGACTCTTCCCCTACCTCAGCATCTGGATCATAAGTGGTAACACCACGCCAGACACCTTTTTGCTGTTTACCCAATTTCTTCTCCATTGATTCTTTTACCATTGTACGAGATGGGATTTTGCGTCCAGGATAAGAGTCTTTGTACCATTCTTTGAATAATGTATACACAACAGTAAGTGTAACAAAGTCTTTTTTAACTCCAGTCTCCTGAATGCGTTCATCTAGAAATTGCATATAAAAGTCATTGGTTTTATGGTACACATCAGTAGCACCAGTAACCTCAACAGGTTCGTACAAGTCAGATTCACCGAATGCTTCGTACTCTTTGATTAACCACCACAAAAAGGCCTCAGACAAACTATCCAACTTGTCTTTGAGAGACTTGTCCATTGGGAATATCTTTTTTGCGTACTGCTCCTTTAAATTCTTTGGTGCGAGACGTGCTTTAACAAAAATGGATTCAAATAAAAGAACACGAATACGGTTCCAACTTGCCTTATCTTCAGCTGAGACATTAGGCAACTTGTTACAATGAAGAATTAGCTTAAAATGTGGAATGATTTTAATTGGTTCTTTGAAAATACCACGGGCATAGAAAGGATCACCACCGGTTAATTTTTTCATTGTACCGCAATTCAGCACATCAGCATTGTCGGTTTCAGAGATTACAACAACACGAGCGCCCTTGCATGGCAAGAGTTCTGCGGTTGCTCCCGAACTCTGTTGCTGTTTCCCAGTCAATATAGTGGTTGGCGGAGTATAGTAATAGTCACCAAATGCACGCTCTAAAAGATCAGCGCAGACGGACTTGCCATTATCACCTCCTCCGGTCCAAATTAAAAAGATCTTGTGACGATTACCACCGCGAACAAGATCACTAGCCGTCTGTTTAAAGAACTTGAATAGCTTGGGATTAACAAATACCTTTTTAAATATTTCATTTAGCTCTAGTACACGCGGATCGTCTTCATCGAAATCATGGTAATATAACCCAGTTGTCTTTGTGCAGTAATCGTCTGGACGTCCATCACGAAAGATTTTGTACTCTGCGTCATAAACACCATTTTCACAGACTAACAAATTGGGGTTCTCATCCATCTTGTCTACAAATTTTGGGTCATAAAAATATTCCATCGCTTCCTTCATGACGCAGTTTTTAAAGGTTGTATTCTTGAGTTTTTCGTTTAGTCTACAAATCATTGCCACTTTCGAGTTGTACATTTGCCTTTGAGCTTGATCATCTTCACCTTGGAGGAGAGTCATGTATTGGCTTGCAAGATTAGTGTACTTGTTAGTAAGACTATGTGATAAATGCATGCGGAGATTGATACCTTTTGCATTACGTGACCAGCGATGACCTTTAAATTCGTACCAAATATCTTTTTCTACATCAGCACAAATGTACTGATTTTCAAACATGATGTATATAATCTTAGCAATATCATTGTGTGCCATACTAATCCCCTGATGAAGAATATGATTAATTTGAGGATCACGCCACGCGACATATTCATTCGGCGAGTCATTGCGCGCGAGATGTTTCAATGTACCTAAACTATAATCCCTGACCTCCATCTTGTCCCATTCCTTTTCACAAACGCCGTCCTGGAACTTTTCTGAACGTCCAGAAAAGGTAATCCATAAATCGAGACCTTTTTGATGACCTTCAGAGATATTGAAGAGAACCCAACCAACCTCCATCCATAGAATATAGTCATCAGCCCGATCGTCATCTAACATTTCTAATAACTGTTCAGCGACAATCAGGTCGGCAAAGATATCGTCAAGATCACGTTGGTATTCTTTTTTTCGCTTTCTACGGGTAGGAATTTTTCGAACAACAACATCTTCATTTAAGGCAGTTGGTATAGCTCCTTGGCGAATGGACATGTAACGGGGAAGATTCCAGAGTCGATTTCCTGTTGAGAAAGTCTTTTTAAACACAGTTTTAACGGGTAAAAGTTCCATTTCTTTGTTGTAACGTTTGGTTATTTGATAAGCTTCAGCCTTGAGATCTTTTCGGGAGCCATACATTAGCCAATAACAGGGGATGTTCTTGTCGAATACTTTATCAATAGGTTCCAGTATATTGATGTCTGCGAGGATCTTACGCTCCTGAACACGACGAATAACTTCGTTACGAATGTATTCCTTTTGTACCCAATGTTCAGTGAAAAAGTAAGGGAAATGCAGATGAAAACCATCTTTAGACCTTCCTTGGTATGATGTAGGTGCAGTTTTTTCCAAAACACAACAGATCATCATTTTATCTGTTGGCTCCTCAGCAATCTCAGCAATAATCTCTTGATAGATTGCTACAATTTCTTTGATATGCTTTGGCTTATAATATCGTTGCAGTCCGTTGTCTAGCGTACAACGGAAATCTATATCTACAATTAATGGTACAACAGGTTCAGGTTTTTCAGTTATGCCTGCGATACCTCCATCATGAATGACCTGATTATATACTTCATAAAATGCATCAAGGTCATCACCTTCTATATAATAACGGCGCATTGGCTTAATTTTAGACGTGTGGGTGAGAGGCTCCCCTCTGCCTACTTCACGATCTTTTAAGAACTTGACTAGCCGAATATCCATTATGTTGTTTCAAGATTTTTCGTTTCAATAAGCTATTTTTGGGTTCCTGGGTCCCTGTAACAAACACTTCTTGCAATAGAATGTGTGTAGATTGTTAAATAGGTCAAATAATCACAGTAATAACCATTTTTTCGATTGTATGGCTCATCATAATTTTGGCCTATTTCAACACTAAGCATTACAAAAACAATTAATGAAACTCGTTTTAACACTTTGGCTGCTCTCGCTCCGTCGTCGGGGGCGGAACCCCGCATAAAAAAGCTTTAAAAATAAAATCCTATTCTATACTAATGGAGTTAAGCAATGCACGTGCGATTAAGGATATGTCTGGGGATGCTCTGTGGCTCTTATGGGTTGATGACGAGATTTGGGGTCACACTGATACTTTTGAGGATGCGGCGTGGTTTCTTACCATGATCTCTGCTGCAATCATCAAGGAATTACAAAAAGATCATCCACAATGGACAATCGAACTAGTTTCTATTGAGGAAAAAGTTGTAAAGGTCAAATGCCTACACCCCGGTTATGTATATAACAGCCGCTGGACTGCGCATACGGTTCGTTACGAACCGGTTTTCAAATTGCAAAAGGACGCTAGCCTTGTGAAACTCAAACGTGCACCAAGCGTTGATGTTATAAAGAATATCGAAAAGAATAGTACACCAGCCACGCGACCTCCAACCCCACGACCAGATGAAAAGTATTCTCGAAAATCTTTACCACCACTACCCCACGCCCCAATTCTCATTCAACTGAGGCGGTCCATTGATCAAACAGACGAGTTTTAAAAAGAGCTATCTACTTTTAACAAAAGTAGGTCAAAACGGATACCGTGCCCTTTAGGGCACGGTATCTTCTTTGGTACTCGCGAGGCTTCGCCTCGCTCCGTCGTCGGCCTACTTTTAACAAAAGTACGCGGTCGGAGAGCCATAGGCTGCGGAGAATCCTTCGGGCTAGAGACAGTATGCCTCTTATTTAAAAGAGCTGTGCTCTCTTAATTTTATAGCCCAATGCTATAAAATTAAGGTATTGGCTTTCATATCAGTTTCCTGTAAAAAACATGTGCCGAGGTCGTCGGCCGAGTAAAGGAAACATACTTTAGTTGGGTTCGTTCTTTGGTAGCATCAATCTGACAGTCGAGGTCATAGCTCCAATAGTCATGTAGCTTGTCAAAATCAGCCTCATCTACAAAAACTGTCGTAAAATTTGATCCCTGGCTTTTATGGCTAGTTATACAAACTCCATAATCTAGATCCCGCTCAATAACACAATACCGATCACAAAGCCGTTCAGTACCAGCTAAGGGCTTGTCATCTTCAACTCGTTCAGTAAGTATCTTTCCATATTTACTTGTAACATCACGAGCAAGCTTATTATCAAGAACTGTACGGTCTCCATCGTCGAGATCCTCAATCATATCACCTACTGATTTGAATAAGAGAGGGTTGTTGGTTCGAAATTCTCCTTCGCCTGTAATCTCTGTACCGTACTTGTAGACGTTTTCCATGAATACAAGCTTGTTCTTTAGCTGACAGTACTTTTTGAATGCATCTATAGTTGAATTACGCTTGTTGACTTGTTCAGCTCGTTTGACAAGATCTTGAAGCATGGCTTGATTAGCTGGTGCAGTTAGTTCGGGAATGAAAATAACTGATTTGAATGTAGAGTCGGTTTCCTGTATAGTTACTATTTCTCCTACTAATCCACTCTCATGCATTTGGCAAAGCCGAGGTTTCGGTTTGTAGTGAGTATTAGCCTCTGCCAACACGCTGTGTGTGATTGTATGTACGGTATCAATAACGTAATAGTCCTGGCTGTTCTCAATAATCTTTTCTGGCCAACCAAGATTGTTATAGCCCATTAACAATTCACCGACCTCTGGTTTGGGACCACGTTGGAACAACCGGCGAACCCAAAGATTATGGCTCTTGACCGTATCGTTGGTATAAGCAATAATCCTGGTATTGTGGATGTCGCACTCGTTTAGTGTAAGATAGGTATCTCTTATAGCATCAAACCATTTATCCTTGTTAGTATAGAAACGTACCCCAAGTTTGCCCCGCATCTTGCTTTTGCGAGATATTTTAGGTTCTCTACATTCAGCAATTGCATTACGGAGCTCGGTGTAGATTTCGACTACTGGGTTATTCTCAGCTTGCCGTACATTAGTGGTTAGTTCAAAACTGTATGGCAAATCAAAAGCAACCGAATCACGCTTGGTGGCAATACCATCGCTACAGATGTATTTTTGGCTAGGATTGGGAATCTGATACTTGTCACCAATAAATAATACTTTACGCTTAAACTCAAACGCATAGCTGATAATTAATGCAACGTCATTATCAGTTATCATTGAAGCTTCGTCAATAAGAAAGAGATCAAATAGATGCATCTTGGAATCCGCTCCACGGGTGTAATGCTTTGTGCCAATGTAAGAATGACTACGCATCTTATTTAACAAGCTCGCGATTGTTAATGTCTTTACTTTTAGTAATGTATCCCCATTAAGGAAACCGTCAAGTACCTTTCTAGCTTTGTGTGTAGGAGCAACACCAGCTACACGATGAGTACCGCGTACTTTATTGACAATGACCCGGGTTAAGAAAGTTTTTCCACAACCTGCTGCGGCATATAAGATACCAGCAACGTCTTCTTTTGTCTTTACCTCCGTAAAGACGAATTGGATAATACCGTCAAGAGCAGTTTGTTGATCCGGAGTAAGTTCCATCTTGTAAATATTTATAAATGACATTATCAAAAAACAATTTTTTGATAAGAGTATATTTATTTTACTGACCAAAGCCATTGTTACGGGCATCAGTAGCAACACCGACAACAATTTTGTAGACTGCTGGGGCAATAATACCAGTTAGTGTAATTTGACCAGGACTAGTTACACTTGCGGTGCCTGCTCCAATAGGAGAGTTAACTACAACTGGTGTGGTAAGTTTAACAAAAGGATTATTGATAATTACATCATTAGTACCTAGTACAGTTAGACACAATGTGCCGGTATAAGGCATCGGTACCATAGCTGCCGGGGGTGGTGAGGCCATACTATTATTGACAGCTGTAGCGAATTGTTGTTGTGCACGAATCTGGGCGCCGCGTGGTAAACGAAGTTTACGGACCACGAAGAGATTATCGCGAACTACATCACGGTTCACGTGGAAAGGATCCTTGCGAAATTGGTGTGGCATCTTATTATAGGTAAAGATTTTATCTTCTTTTTAAACTGCTTTAAAAAGAGCTGCGCTCTTTTTGAAACTAGCGTGCTTACTACCTTTTAGAAAAAGGTAGGGCCTACCTTTAAAAAAAATTACTGACTAAAGTTATTGTTGCGGGCATCAGTAGCAACACCGACAACAATTTTGTAGACTCCTGGCTGTACGTTACCACTCAGAGTGATCTGACCTGGACTGGTCACAGCTACTACCGCAGCACCAGGACCAGAGTTTAGTACAACTGGGGTAGTAAGTTTAACAAAAGGGTTATTAATGAGTACATTACCAGTGCCTAGTGAAGTTAGACACAAAGTGCCGGTGTAGGGCATTGGAACTACTCCCTCTGAGGGATTATTTTCTGCAGTAGCAAATTGTTGGCGTGCACGAATCTGGGCGCCGCGTGGTAAACGAAGTTTACGAACCACGAAGAGATTATCGCGAACTACATCACGGTTCACGTGGAAAGGATCCTTGCGGAATTGGTGTGGCATGTTATTATAGGTAAAGATTTTATTTTTCTTTTTAAACTAATTTCCGCAGTAGCACGGCCAAGCTCTTCGAGCGCGCGGCCTACTTCTAGCGGCGCGGTATCCCGTGATCAGCTTCGGTAAGCTGGAGGCCGCGCGCCAGCTTTGCTGGCTACAAGAAGTAGATCAAGAAGGGAAGGAGCCGCTAGTACTCAAACCAACTCCGCACTACTTTTAACAAAAAGAGCGCACTACTTTTAACAGAAGCGGCAGCTAGTTTTAAAAAGTATTAGTTTCATACCAGAAATCGTTGTCTGGTTGGTCGAGGTCATTAACTAAACTGATTGGACTTGAAAAATAGTGGTACTCGCCTAAAGCTCCACTGCTTTTTGGTATTCTCCAATCTTTGCCATAATGTTCTTCTAGATACGTTTTCACGGGATCTGGCACATTTACCTTTATACCTAAAAAGTCTATTTCTTTTAACTTGAATTGGCTGACACAGTACTTTAGCTTTCTATCTCGTTCAATATTGTATGAGTACCAACAAGTCTTTGGTACTTGCGAGGCTGTGCCTTCCTTGTCTTGATGAATAAAGATATCAATTTTTGCTCTCTGACGAGTAGGTGTATATGGAAGATAAAATGATAATTCCATACCGGTTTTCAAAGTACCTAATACTCGATATAAATATAAGCCTTTTGTACTCATTGCATCGATTAATTTGGGTGAATAATCCTCTGAATGAATGCCAATGTCAATATCATAGTCATGCTCCATGAAATCTCGTTCCCGGACATATCCAAGACATGTCCCGGAACTAAGAAAAAATGGTATATCTAATTCATCAAGGACCTCTTTAGTTTTTAATAGAATATGACGATAGGTCGTTTGCTTATTGGTAGGTTCATTGTCCATAAATTTTTCCAATGTTTCAGAGCTTGTACAGTAACATATGACCATAATCACCAGCGCAAGACAAACGAATATTCCTATATGCTGAGCTATTTCCATTAACGTGTACCAATATAATTTCTTGCTTGTAGTTAATGAAGACCGTTATCACTTTTGGTACTTTTGATCTCTTTCATATTGGACATTTAAGTGTGCTCCGGCGTTCTGCACAACTCGGTGATCGGTTAGTAGTAGGAATTTCTTCTGATGAATTTACATATCAAAAGAAATCAAGATATCCAATATTCAAAGAGGAAGATCGACAGAAAATTGTTCAAGCTCTAAAGTGGGTTGACGATACATTTATAGAAGAGTCGTTTGATAAGAAACGACAGTATATCCTAAACCAACATGCTGATATTCTTGTAATGGGAGATGATTGGAAAGATCGTTTTGACGAGTTTAATGATATATGTACGGTGGTTTACCTACCCCGAACAACAGGAATATCGACAACTGAAATATTAGAGGTCATTAAAGATATGTAGTGGAATCGTCCGCTCATGCTGTTGTGGTCGTTTACGATGACGATGGGCTGAGTGGTGGGTTGGCAGCGGCGGTGGTGATATTGTTTGCAGGACTTGGTTCTGATCCACAGCCACCGTCCAGCATGCTTCAGCTGTTGTGTTGGTTAATGCTGAAGACTGCAATAATGATTTAACGGATCAACGAAACATTACTAAACAGATTAATAATGTCCAAGAATAATCCCAACGAGTCAGTAGGATAATCCGGTACAGTACATTGTTGTGCTTTTATTCTTAAAAGCTTGGTATCATACAAGATTAGCATCATGAATATGAATACAAATATTGCAGATAATCCCTTGTAATAATTTGTCATTTTCTTAGGGTTTGTGAATAGCATTGGTACTAGCCAAGCAAGAATACCAGCTAAGAGAGCACCTGTAAGTGCAGTACCCCAACTCAACTTGACCCATTCAGGTTTAGCGTAGGCAATGATTGTAAGCCCAGCTACGAGCAAAAATGTAATTATCAGCGTACTTGTCAAGGTACCACGATATTCAGAGTACCGCCAAATTGTATATAAACTCATAGAAATTGAGATAAGAAATCCTATCCAGATGGCATGATTCAAAAGTACATTACGAGGATTAATCATAAATAACGCAAAAAGTGCAACAATTGCAATAGCAAAGAATAGTAAGCTCTTTGTACTAGTGATTGGATATCTACGTTTGGCTATAAATAATACAGAGAAGGCAGTAATTAATAATCCTAACAGCACATACAAGTAAACATTAGTAATGTAACCATCACAACTTGGAAGGTCGTCCTTAAATGACCGCGTGTAGACAAAGAACACTACAATAACGATCAATACTGCCAGAACCATTAATTGGCGATTTAAATTGCTGTAATTCATTATATTACAGCAAGATATAATTTAGTATACAGCACTTTATATTGATGCTACGCAGCGTCGTGGTTGCGCTGGTGTCAGTTGTGCTAGTAGTTGACACTGCCGGAGACTGCTAGCTAGTGAAAACCGCTTAAAGTTAAGATATATATCAAATAATGACAACAATACCAATAACTTTCACAGCTCATCTAGGAAATGAGTCAGCAAATATAGATATCAATAATATTAATGCTTGTTATAAAGCATTATATAGTATTCCGGATATAAAGAAAGAATCAGAAAAACCTATTGAGTGTCCAGTATATATTAATAAAGGGCATGCAGGAAATTATCTGAAAAGGTGGTGGAAAAATCCTAACAAAGTGGGACAAATCTATGCTGGTAAGCCGTCGGTTTCTTTTCTCAGCAGCATTATAAATCCACGCGACTATCCTATTACTTTACAGTTGGCTAGCTATGAATTCCCAATTGCAGCAAATTCAGAAGAACCATTTGATTTACCGTTGGGAACATTGGTTTTTATTGATAGGGGAGTTGTTTTTACTCCACCTGTTGTAGAAACTCCAATTGAAAATGCAATGAAACAACTGACAGAAATACTTTGTAAAGACCCGGCCTTCTGTGGGTCAGAGGATATTACCGAAATAATAGAGTGCAAGAACAAGAAGGAGTTCCTATTTATGAAGAGCTTCAGTCGTGGCGTCTTCCCTACGACAGAAGAACTAGACTCCGCTACAATCTCACCAGTGATTAACCGTCAACAAAGTACTCCGGAGGAGGTACTCCAACATGTACAAGAGTTCATTGAATCCTACAGCCACCTACATCCAGTAAGCAATGGTCAGTTACCATTCCTACAATTGAGTATCGAGGAACCAGCGTATATTGTTAAAGGAGATAATCGTTACATTCCACCCGAGGAGTATGACACAACTTGGCGCAAGTTTCGCCTTGTAGGTGGGAACATTGGTGAAATTTAAAGAAGCTAGCGCTTAAAGTACTAGTTTGCGGGATCCGCGGCTACCAGCATGATACTTATTTTGGAACTTGTGGAAAAGGATCCCAGTATGTTTCACCACCTTCCCGTGCAGCTCTCCAATAAGAAACCTCTTTGCCTCGTAGTTTTCCTTCCACCCTCTTTAATTCATTCCTAGCCAAAATAGCGTGTTTAGTAGTATCTGCACAATCAGCATTAGCTTTCTTCAGCTCGCCTGGTTTGGTGGTGGGATTGTTTGATAGGAGATCAACATAATCAGAGCACATCTGTGAACAGCTATTGCATGATGCGGCGTGTTGTTGCAGCAGTCTATATTCTTCTGGACGATAAGGACGAAGACCACGATGACGTTGTACATACAATTTACAAGTTGCACAGTCACTATTCATGGTTGCGCGGAACTTTTGGCCAGTACTCCAAAAATAGATACCGAAAATCACGCTAGTAATAATAAGAAAAATACCAATATTTCGCTTGATACGATAATTAGCCAGTTGCTCTTTTGTCAATTGTGGCATCTCTCGGTATACTATTAACATGTAAATGCCTACAGCTAATAAAATTGCAGTAAGCAACATTTTCCAATTCAGTACCATTATCTATATTCAATATTAATTTACCGCTTTTAAAAGTAGGGCAGCGACTACGCAGGTCTTCGGATTGCGAAGTGAACCGCTTTCGCGGAGCGCTTCGGTAAGCGGTCTCCGACCGCGTACTTTAAAGTAGTTGTATCAATAATTTATTTTACATATTTTTCTGCTAGTATGTTTAAATTAGCGAGTATCTTTTAAACGAAGAACATTTTCTTGTACAGTAGTAATGAGTTATTTTAATCCTACGTATGCTCAACCTCCTACAGCACCTAGGGGTGGAAGAGGTAAAAAAGTTATCGGTATTATTGTACTACTACTAGCAGTTCTTGTTATTGGAGGGTTTATTGCTGCTACTGTATACTTTTATACCCGACCAAGAATTGCTTACACCCCTGTTAAAGGGGGTCAACCATGTAATAATGGCAGTATCAAAGTGCCAGTAGGTACTGCTGGTGTTACTCCATCCGATGGAGTAACGTGTAATACTCTTGGTAATTATAACAATTATCCACTGGCATTGTTTGATGGCAGCACTCCGGCGGTGTCCTTTAATGCCATACCTAATATGGACAACACGACTTGTGCTGAAGAATGCGACGGCACTAGCACTTGTGTCTGTTATGCCTGCAAATTGGAACAAGATGGCGGTACAAAGTGTACGTGTACTGGTTATTCAGCATTACCAATAGCATTGAAAGCAGATCTTTCCAAGGATTGTATGCAAAAAGGCCAATGTACCTACATCGGTATCCAGCGTGATGCTATTTAATCTACTTTAAAAGTAGGTAGCCGCGTAGCGCAGGCTAGGTAGCGCTGGCAAGTCATGCGGTTCTAAATTAAGAGATTATTAACCTGTGAGGTTAATAATTCCTATAAGGTACCTAGGTACCTACGAGTGAATCCCAAACTTTAGGTTCCACCTTTGAAATTCGATTCAACATTAATTTGTATTTGGCCTTTTGTATTTCATTCGAATAGGCCATTTTTACAAAAGCTTGTTTTCCTGGATTACTCGGATCCACACGCAAGCAACGTCCAAAAGATTGCACTGTATCAACGAAAGAGGTCTTTGCATAAGTAAAGAACACACCATCACACTCTGGGAGGTCAACTCCTTCACCAAGAATACTACAATTAAAGATTACTGCCTTTCCACATTTTCTAAACGAATCTAGTAGTATCTGGCGATCAGACATCTTCATGGTACAATCGATATAAATAGGGGTTACAGCGCTTCCGCACGCCTGGCGAAAAGTATCATACAAATTGTAGCTCAATGTATTATTACGTGAAAAAACAATTATTTTTTCACATTTAGTGGTCGCCAGATTTACTTCGTTTACCAATCCAGAGTGGTCAGAAAAGCTGGCAAGTTCAGCAGTATAATTAACAAGGTAACCATCATCAATAGCTGAACGAAAATTATACGTAGCGATTTGTTCTCCGTAGACCTCAACGTGTTTAGTAATGTCATTCGTTTCAGTAGCTGTTTGAAATAGTATTTTTTTACTAATTTCAGCGACTTGCTCTACAAGTTCTTCAGTACAATGATGTGCTTCATCACAAATAGTCAAATCAAATGACGCGCTCGCATGCTTAGCTCCTCTTAACACTTTATCAATACTAGCGTAGGTGGAAAAAATAATTCGCGCAGTGGGGACAAGCAAATAATCTTTAATTTCTGCAGCGCTTTGTAATTGCAAATGACTACAATAGTCATTCTTTACCGTATTAGCAATGTCACTGGCAACAATACCAATACGATACCGTTCCCCTTTCTCAGCAATTATCTGATCTCGCCAGCATTCATAATACGCATTAAGAATTAACAATCGTGGTACAAGAATTAAGACATTCCGGACTCCAATTTTTTTCTGCAGTGCCTTTTTTACAAGAAAAGTAGTATACGTCTTTCCCGCACCACACGAAATTTCCAAACGTCCCCGTTCTTCTTTTTCAAAGTGAGCTGTACATTTTCTAACAATCTTTTTTTGATAAGCTCTTGCTTTTAAAGGCTTAAATCGATTATAACCTTCAATTTCTTTGTAATATTCAATAAAGTACTGCCGGTAAGCAAGCTCCTCGCCAAAAATAGTCTCTTTAGCTATTTTTGCGCCGTGTTGCCAAAAATAAACCATACCACGCCCAAGCTTACTACGACCAACATGAGTATGCTTATCAATAGCGTAATTAAACAAGGGTATCTGCTGATTTTTGTAGTAATTCCAGCTATGTTTTGCTCCTTTAAATTTGCGCTTTGGGCGGCCAATACTCTTGTAGGCAACAACTCCAACAGCGTGTATTAATTGTAGCAAGTCTTTACGAATTTCGTATAGCTTTAACAAGTAAAGTACATCTTCGTTTTGTTTCACGTACTCTAGCAAAACGTCCCAGTACAAAAAAATCTTGAGTCTTTTCCTTTTGCCAGACTTTTTACACGAGCCGGCAGGAATTTGTTCCCTAGACTCATGTACTTTAATTGCAATCGCGGCTGCTTTTTCAAAGTCACCTTTTTTCAGATGACTCCTAAAAGCAGCAAGTGAAATATTAGTAATTTTTACCTGTCCCAAATGATACCAATGAATAATCTCATCATTATAACGTGAATGGTGTGCAGTAGCAAATTCTTTTACAAGATTCAGAAATGCTTTTTTATTAGCTGCGCAGAGGTCCCCATGTGTTTTCCGTCGGCTCCAGATCGCAGTAAACGTATTGTAAACAAGCTTAGCTAGTCCCCGTTCAGCTAAACCGATGTCTTCACTTAGTATTACCACTAACCTATTTAAAGTGTGACTCAAAAAAATCCCTTCCATCTCCACCAACCAGACCATACAGTACAAAGCTTGCTGTAATAAATTTCTCCGGATAGCTTTTTGTAGCCAGGAAATCATAATATCGTAGTGAGCACCATTCTGACAATATTTCTGAAAGATAACTGCCTTGTTCTTTTTAAAGTCTCCCGCTTTCATTAGCGGATAATAATCGTCATCAACGATTCCGGATTCGGTAAGCACATCCAGAGAATTCATCGTTTTGGTGTGTCATAACAGGCAGCTGTCTTGTGGATATATGTATAGCTGATAATCAATTTTTGTACTGTGGCGCTTCGCTGTGCAGACCCGGAATCATGCCAGCTTTGACTCGTTCATCGCAAGCAACAAACGCACGACATCTGTGTTCTATTTTGGCTCCATCGGATCGCCCAGTTATCTTCTGCGTTTGGCACGACCATCCGCTAGCAACAACCGCACGACGTCTCTGTGTCCACGCCAGCTGCTCTCTCTGAGTGCCCAGTTGTCTTTGGCTGTGGGGTCGGCACGTCCATCAGCCAACAGCAACTGCACGACATCCGCATGTCCATTCATGCTGCTCAATTGGATCGCATAATTGTGCCCCGCTGTGGGGTTGGCACGTCCATCGGCCAACAACAGCTTCATGACGTCTGCATGGCCGCTGCAGCTGCTCCATTGGATCGCCCAGTTGCCGAATGCCGTGGGGTCGACACGTGCATCGGCTAGCAACAGCTCCACAACAGCCGTTTGCCCCCTTGCGCTGCTATCTCGAATAGCGTAGTTGTCGTCCGCTGTGGGATCGACGCGTGGATCGGCCAACAACAACCGCACGACGTCTATATGACCATTTTGGCTGCTCGTTTTGATTGCCCAGTTGTTCTGTGCCGTGGGATCGGCACGTGCATCGGTTAACAATAACTGAACGACGTCTGTATGTCCGTTGCAGCTGCTGAGTTTGATTGCATAGTTGTCGTCCGCTGTGGGATCGACGCGTGGATCGGTCAACAACAACTTCACGACGTCTGTATGACCATTATTGCTGCTCATTCTGATCGCAAAGTTGGCATTTTTGACATCTGTGCGTCCATACATGCTGCTCTTCTTGATGGCGTAGTTGTCGGCTGTAGGGTCGACACGCCCGTCTGCAAGGAAACGCTCCACAATATCTGTGTACCCGTAGAAACATGCGTGTACAAATGCTGGTCCTTGATCGAACACATCATGTGCCACCCCACAGAACCGACGACAAACACATGCGAACGCACAAGATGATTGGTCGTCATAGATTAGAAACGAAGCTACGTACAAGAGCATCTCGTCGGGGAGCGTGTCAATAAAAATTTGAGCTGACATTTTGTTTTGGTTTAGAAGCATGTGGTAAAATCAATTTATGCGGGGTTCTTGGAAATCCGAAGGATTTCCCACGAAGGAGAAGCTTCGCTTCGCGTACTTTTAAAGTAGGCAGACGACGCGGCTTACTGCTATAGAGTCCGGAGTACACGGGATACCGGAAACAATTTCCGTGTATTGCTCATAGTTGAACATTATTTAAAGATAATTAGAGATAATACAATGGTTACGGACGATTTAAGTAATGTTGTAGGTGGTTGTAATAATGTACTTGTTGGTACTGATCCAAAAATATATAATTATATTGGAAATAGAAATTATATAGTATTTATTGGAAATAAAATACCGGAAAAGCCATTGAATGCTGATGATCAGATTATTATAAATGGACAGAATTTCACAAATATGAGAAAACGTATTCAAGCATTAAAAGATATAGTAACCAAATTGCAACAAAGGGTAGAAATATTAGAATATATGCCAGGAGGTCCTGGATATCAAGAAGCATTAGAAGATTTTAATCATCACGTTGTTTCCCTGCCACCAACAACGACTATAACTCGTCGTCGGCGTCGTTGTTGTTGGTGGTGGTGGTGACAAAATAACAGTAGTCGTAAGCTCCAAGCTCCGTACGGAACCACCAATTATAGTTTGATATATTTGTTTAAAAACATAATAATTATATATAATATGAACTTGTATATAATTATTGATAAATTGTATTCAGAAAATGGTAAATATTATTACATGAAATATGGCAGTAAATTGTTACTAGAGTCAGCAACTGTGCACAAGTTATCACCGGCTGATATTAAAAAACATCTGAAAAAAGGATTTGAATTAATAGATACAAAGAGACCTGTCAAGATGTTAGTGAAGAGTTTTGAAGTGACTTAAAGAATAACATGCAGGTCTTTTAAGTAAAAAAACATGCAGACAAAAATATGCACAAAATGTGAAACAGAGAAGATATTAGAAGATTTTTCATTACTCCAGTGGAAAATATGGTAGGTGTGCTACGTGTAGACTCTGTCGTAGTATACTACGAAAAAATATAAAAAATGACAGGACAACTGAAGGTATAAAAATATGTCCTAGATGCAAACAAGAACTAGATGTAAAGGAATTTGCTAGTGATAAAGCATCAAAAGATGGTTTGCAAACATATTGTAGAAAATGTCTAAGAATTTATTCGGCTACATGGGCATCTACATTTGATGGGTATATGACTAAAATATATATAAACTTGAGGAAGAATGCTGATAAAAGAAAAATAGATGTTAATATTAATAAAGATGATATAATAACTCTATATCACCAGCAGAATGGAGTCTGCGCTCTTACTGGTCAAAAAATGACACACCGATGCAATCCGGATGCTACACGAGGGAATAGATATTTGACAAATATTAGTGTAGATAGAATAAATTCTCAAAAAGCATATGAAAAGGATAATATTCAATTAGTTTGTAGTATTATCAATACTATAAAGTGGGATTTGCCACATGACGAATTTATATGGTATTGTTACCTGACATATAAGAATAATCCCGAGTTGGTTAAAAAATTAAAAGAGAAACGAATTGTAAATTAAGAAAATGCTTAAAAAAATATAGACTATATATAACATGGGAATACAAATTTTTATAAAAACTTTGACAGGCAAGACCATCACATTTCCGCAAAATGGCTTAAAGAAATATTTTTACAGAAAGTACTAAATTTCTATCAAGCCAATAGCGAAGGTGAGAAAAGCGTCCTGCGTCTACATGAGAGTATTGTAGATGATAAACAGTTAGACTCTCTCTGCAAAAAGTCAGACGCTAGTCCAACAGCACTATGAACCATGTTCCTGTTGGGCGACATCGCCAAATTGCGGGAAACCCCTTAGAGCTTTGATTACCGCAGCATGACCGAAAGGTTACGCGTAGCACCAGGGTAATGACCTCGGAGATGGTAAAAACATCATAGATTGGGCAATCCGCAGCCAAGCCCCTAACCCCGCTTGACAAGGGTATGGGGAAGGTTCAACGACTAGACGGTGATGGGTTTGAGTGGGTTGGTCACCCACAGTGATAGCTTAAGGTATAGTCTAGTCCTCATGGGAAACCATGAGGTATTTCGAGATGTCGAGTCTTCCGACACGATTGAGAACGTGAAGCAAAAAATTCAGGAAAAAGAAGGAATTCCACCTCAAGTTGATTAGGGTAGAAAAGCATTCTACCTCGTCTCTCTGGAAATTTGGATGAGGATTAATAGTTAGAAGTCCAGAGCTTCAAATGCTAGTCAAGTATACTTGGCGAGACACCTTATAATGCCGGGAAACCCCTTAGAGCTTTGACTACCGCAGCACTACCGAAAGGTAGTGCGTAGCAGACGACGTAACGGCCGTCGGATGGTAAAAACATCAAAGATTGGGCAATCCGCGGGTAAAGAACCTAACCTCGTAAAGGAGGCAGCTCCTTTAGGCTAGAGTATGGTTCTCCCTCAGAGACCGCACGGGTGTCGGTTAGAAATGAAGAGTTAGCCACTCTGATCTGGCTTAAGATACAGTCCATCCCATCATGAAAGTGATGGTAGTTGAGGACCAACAGCGACTTAAATTTAGGTCTGAAAAGTAGTCTACCTCAAATATGTGGATATTTTGAGGAAAAACTAGTTAGTCGTCCACAAGCAATTGCTTATGACAGCTGCTAGTCGAGTAGCGCGCGAGCGCGTTCGGCGACACTATCAAATTGCGGGAAACCCCTTAGAGCCTATAGTACCAAGCACGCCTGGAAACGAGTGTGTGGCCAAGAGTATAACTTGGATATGGTAAAAAGCTATAGGATTGGGCAATCCGCAGCCAAGCTCCTAATTAGAGAGCTGGGCGCTCTCTAAAACTCTAGCCTGCTCTGCAATTAGATTTTAGAAGCGCAGCTCCTTTATGGAGAAGGTTCAACGACTAGACGGTAGTGGGTGAATTGAGCCGCGCGGCTCAATTCGCTTAAGGTATAGTCTACTCCCACTTGAAAGAGTGCTCACTATGAGAGGCGATGATATAAAAAGGAAATGTTTTATGGAGTCTGGTATCAAGGTATATTCGCAGGCAAGCAGCTCAACTAAATCTTCGGGCTGGAAAAGCGGTCGTCCCAACAGATGTAGGCTCTCTGTTGGAGAAATCACGTTAGTTTCCTACAAAGTAATAGCAACTTATGAGTTGAGGTTCCTGCCCGTTCTATTACTTTAAACAGCCGCTAGTCAAATAAAGGACCCTACTTTTAACAAAAGTAGATCAAAAGAGCAGGTGCATGCACCTCTAGGGAATCCGAAGGATTCCCCACGAGGGAGAAGCTCCGCTTCTCCGAGTGCTCCCGTGCGCTTATTTACGCATTGCGGTGAGCATGCGAGGTCGTATATGTTTGGCGACACTGTCAAATTGCGGGAAACCCCTTAGAGCCCAATAGTACTAAAGTTATCGAGAAATCGGTAGCCGGCCAAGAGAAAACTTGGGTATAGTAATAATCTATTGGGATTGGGCAATCCGCAGCCAAGAATCTAATTGATAGATTAAGGTTCAGAGATCAGACGGCAGTGGGTAAATTGTTAAACAATTTGCTTAAGGTATGATCCGGCTCATCATGAAAGTGATGAGGTTTAGCGAAGATGGTCGCACACTTGCTGATTACAACATACAAAAAGAAAGCACATTGCATCAAAACTAGGTGCAGAAAAGCAGTCGACCTTGACGAATAGAGATAAGTCAAGGATAAATCTCGTTTGTGGTCTCCACCCATGTTCACCACAGCTGCTAGTGTAAAGGTAACTTAGAGCTACGCGCTCCGCCCAGCTCTTTTACCTTTATGCAAAATACCGTGTTGCTGGAAACTCCTTAGAGCCTAATAGTACCAAGGTTATAGAGAAATCTATAGCTGGCCAAGAGTAAACTTGGATGGTGAAAATCTATTAGGATTGGACAATCAGCAGGCGAGTTCCCAAGTCCGCAATGGTAGGATACGGAACCGTCTCAGAGACTGCTGCGGTATTGGTAGATAACGATTGCCTAGCCAGCATGAATCTGCTTAAGGTACAGTCCATGGAATAGTTAACGCTATTTCTCCCTCAATTCCCCCTTAGTTTTCGCTAGTTTTGCGTTTGAGGGGGGGAGGTACTAAGTTTGAACTTGGTACAAATTGATTTTAAGAATTTGACATTATTACCAAATAATAATGTCAGAGAAAAGATGCACGTTGTGCGGGCTGATAAAGCCAGTCGCCTTATTTAGCAAACATGGTAGTACTGCAGACAAGTTGGATCAAAGATGCAAAGAATGTGTGAATAAATATAAAAAAGAACGTCGTGGAAAAGTCACCAAAACATATCCACTATATGATTTCGATTCTGAGGATACCGAGTGGCAAGTTGGTAAACCAGCAGGCTATATTACCATGACTTCTACTGGAGCTAGAGCTACAATTAGAAGAAAGGATAACACATTTACAACCGGAACATATGGTTATAATGTACATGGCGGCGAAGAAAATGCTCGCCTAAATGCTATGCAATGGCAAATAGACACTTCTAATAAATTGAGACTAACTAGAAATAGAATACGAATGGTGGAAGATTCTACTGATACAATTGAAATTGAACTTACCAAAGGTTTTACTATGATTACTGATCTTAAATTTTTGGATACATGTCAAAAATATTCATTGTGTGTTACTAAAAGTGGTAAGAAAAATGCTGAATACTACTGTACAATGTCTATTGATGGTATACAAAGAAATTTTCATAATTTTATCACTGGATGGAAAATGGTCGATCATATCAACCGCAATCCTCTTGACAATTGCTTATGCAATTTAAGAGAAACTACTTCAAAACAGAATAACAACAATAAAAACATAAATCCGCGAAAGAACACCTCTGGATGTGTTGGGGTACGTTTTGTTACTGATCGTGTAGGCGGTGCTTGGCAGGCAAGAATTAAACAGGACAACAAAGAAAGAACTGTCAGTTTTTCAGTTAATAATTTTGGCTACGAGGAAGCGAAACAACTAGCTATTGTTACACGAAAATCCCTGAATAAGATATACGACTCAGTCAATGGAGAAGATCCTGAAACTGGTATAATGCAAACAATTGAGTCCTCCTAGTTTTTAAAATTAAAATTGATTATTCAATCAATTTTAACAAGTCACTAAAATGGTGTATATCTATGTATTACGTTTACGGCAAGGTAAGTATTATGTAGGGAAAACTACTAGTCCTATCTCTCGCATTAGTAACCATTTTGACACTGGTGGTTCACAGTGGACTAGAAAATATAAACCAGTTGAAATTATTAAAGTAGATTCTGATTGTGATGATGCAGATGAGGACAAATACACTCTTCAATATATGAATAAATATGGTATAAATAATGTACGCGGTGGTACTTTTAGCACCATAGATTTAGACACAACGACTACTACTATTATCAAGCGTATGCTTGATTCGCAAAATGACAACTGCTATCGTTGTGGAAAAACTGGACATATTACGAATCAGTGCTATGCCAAAACGTGTGTACAAGAATATGATGGTGATAGTGAAGAGGAAGAATACAAATGCTATCGTTGTGGAAGAGCTGGACATTTTGCAGATCAGTGTTATGCAAAAACACGCGTGCAAGAGTATGATAACAAAGAGGAAGAATACAAATGCTATCGTTGTGGAAGAACTGGACATTTTGCAGATCAGTGTTATGCAAAAACACGCGCCCCAACGCACCAACCAACCCACCAAGCGGCGGCAAATCACAAGATGAGACGGTATACAGTAAAAAATTGATTCTACAGGTCTTGTTCTGGCAAAAGTAAGATCTTTCCAATCTAACAATGCTACGACGATGGCTTAAGCCATCTACCGAGACTACGGAATTAAGTAATGAAGAACTGTATACAGATGATGACGAAGAACTGTATACAGATGACGATATGGAGGTAGAGACACTATACGTCTATGGTAATACTACTTTTGGGAAGATGACTGTTGAGAATTTTATTAACGTCCCGTGCTGGGCATTTAACCGGCCACTAGATAGAAAACGTGTACGCGAGTTGTATAAAGGTATAATGTGTTCGAAATTTGTGCATGGAGTGTTCACCATAGCTTCGCATGAAGATAAAATGTATTTAATAGATGGTCAGCATCGTCAACAAGCACTGATCAAGGCATGTGAGAGCGAAGAGTGCTTAGATTTACCTATAATGGTAATAATTTATTATGTTGACAATGAAGCAGAAATTGTTGACTTGTTTAAACAAGTCAATAATACTAAACCGTTGGATCCTAAGGAAACGCCGGACTCGGTAATAATGACTATTGTTAAGCGTCTAGGTATAGATTATCCTGACGCAATTCATTTCGACAAGAACAAAACGGTATATCCGTATGTTCTTGCTAAAGATCTTCAAGAACGCCTAAGAAATATATGCCTAGAAGATATAACTAATAAAAAATTATTTACTGCGATACGAAAGTTAAATAATCAATATGCGAAGAAACCAGTAAAAACTATTCCAAACGTTAGGGCTCGGTTAACCAAAGGAGCTGTAGATAAAGCTAAAAAATCGGGCTTTTATCTCGGGCTCGATGAAAAATGGAGTTGGATTGAAGAGCTCGAAGATAAACTTCAATTTTAAGTAAGTCGCATTGCTTAGCATATTATATGCTAAGCAGTGCATATAGTGATATTATCGTGAGCAGATTAGTATTACTTAGTTTGAGGACAACATCACAGCCCTCTTAATGCTATCGGGGCTCGCTCCACGCGAGTCCTCCCACACTCGGTAATGGTGCTGAATTTTTTCCATATCCACTACCTCTTTAACCCTGTCAATCGTTTCCCCAGCTGCTTTTTCACTGGGGCACTCAGCAACGATCTGCACTAGATTTCTACCAATTACCCGCAGCACGTACCACGCCATCTTGATATGCTAGTTTTATTCCATCAGTAAATCAATTTTATGCATAAAATTGATTTACCGCTTCCGCTTTTATGTATTTCCAATACGGATGTCAGAACCAACTTGTGTTTGTGAAAAAGAAGAACTTGT
>SDBV01001526.1_pt1 | contig 34943 bp, 30 predicted proteins | sample 2277081 | NCBI WGS metagenome assembly SDBV01 (sample SAMN10402039, study PRJNA504765) | marine sediment metagenome | isolation source: marine sediment core GS10_PC15, 223 cmbsf | place: Arctic Ocean: Southern Knipovich Ridge | collected 2010 | reverse complement strand
TTGCGATACATTAGCTTCTGACCTGCCATCTTGTCAAATACATCACGTGTATCTAAGTCAAGAATTTTAGAAAGTGCTGTGGTGCTTATCTTCTTCATTGGGTAAAGATTGGAATTTGAGTGGTAATCTATCGAAGTTTTCCTCAATACAAATGATATTTGTCATGAACGGAAATGTTTTGTTATAAAATGGATGTGTTAAACAAGGTAAAGCTGGCAACCACATCAAGCACCCTTATGCTCATCGATCCCTAGTGATGACCTGTTAAAAGGCACGGATCTCGTATGTGCTCTTCCGAAGTTTTGGAAGCCTCGCCTGAAGATCCGCATCAGGATGGAACAAATAAATAAGAAATACGAAATACGAAATAAGAAATAGGAAATAGGAAATAGGAAATAAGAAATAAGAAATAAGAAATAAGGAATTCGATGTTCGAAATTCGGTGTTCGGTGTTCGACATTTTTTATTCTTACAGTTGTCAACCGGCAGCTAGTAGCCAGTAGCACCCTCATACTCATCCCGTAGCAAGAAGATCCGTGCCAGGATGGAACAAATAAATAATAAATAAGAAATAAGAAATAAGAAATTTGAAATTTGTACATCCCTGATTAGAGTTGACCGGTTTTAAATATTAATTTCATCATCAAATATAACCATCAAGGGTCTTTCTTTTAATCTCCGCGCCTTCTGTGCCTCCTCCGCGCACCTGGCGGTTAATTGTAAAATTAAAAGGCACGGATCTTGTATCTGCTCATTACTCCCTGTAAGTGCCAATTTGCACGAGAGTCCTATTTTTGAAGGTATTGATCGATGTATTTTTGATCCAGTTCTTTGGAGTCTTTATACTTAATTCGCAAGTCTTTCAGCTTCGTGGTAAGGTCGGATACAACATCTTCGTAATCAGGATCGTTGTAAACATTTCTCATTTCATTGCGGTCCTTCTTACGGTCATATAATTCCCATTCATCTACATCGTAATAAAAGTGGACCAATTTGTATTCTTTAGTCACAATTCCATAATGACGCTTAACCATATGCACTGCCGGGTATTCATAGTAGTGGTAGTACACGGCTTCCCTATTCCATTGTGCAGGATCATCCTTGAACAATGGGATCAAACTTTCACCCTGCATATCCTCCGGAACGGGTATTTGTGCCGCTTCTAGTAACGTTGGAGCAAAATCGAGGTTCTGTACCATTTCTTCATTCACAGTATGAGGACTAATTACTCCCGGCCATCGAACCAATAACGGAGTTTTAAAGGATTCGTCGTAGATAAACCGCTTGTCAAACCAGCCATGCTCCCCTAAATAAAAGCCCTGGTCGGAAGTGTAAACAACAATGGTATTTTCAGTGAGATTATTTTCTTCCAGGTAATCCAACACCCTTCCTACATTGTCATCGACAGAAGAAATGCAAGCCAGGTAATCCTGCATATACCGCTGGTATTTCCAGCGCATTTTTTCCTCTTTGGTCATCGAAGGCCAATGGGTTGTAAAGTAATTATTTATAGAATCCAATACAGGATCATATAATGCTTTCTGTTCTTCATTTGCCCGGTTGTAAGGGCCATAAAAACTATTTCTAAACTCACGCACCTGGGGTTCCACATTATCCATTGCAGCGAGTGTTTCAGGCCTGATTTTGCTGTCATGACTGTACATCATATGAGTTAGCAGGTTCATTTCAGCAGTTTTGGCGGCTGTTCCCCTGTTTTCATAATTATCAAATAATGTTTCCGGTTCAGGAAATTGCTTTCTTGCAAATTCTTTGAACTTCTCCGGATTGGGCCACCAGGGCCGATGGGGAGCTTTATGAAGGTACATCATCAAAAAGGGTTTTTCCGGATCCCTTTTTTTATCAAGCCAATTGATGGTCAGGTCGGTAATTATATCTGTTACATATCCGATAATGGTGGTATCACCGGAATTGGTAATAAAATCAGGGTTTATGTAATGACCCTGGCCGGGCAGGATCATAAATTCATCGACACCTTTGGGTTTATTACCAAAATGAAGTTTTCCAAACATGGCAGTCTGATAACCGGCCTGTTGAAATAGCTGCGGAAAAGTGATTTGAGTTGTATCAAAAGGTGTCCTGTTATCGATTTTCCCGTTAATATGTGTATGTTTTCCTGTAAGTATGGTTGCCCTGGAGGGTGCACAAATAGAATTGGTAACACATGCATTGATGAATGTCATTCCCTCGTTCGCAATCCTGTCAATCTGGGGAGTTTCTATCAGTCGGTTGCTATAGGCGCTAATTGCCTGATAGGCATGGTCATCCGACATGATAAACAATATATTTGGCCTTCGAGGTTGCTTGTTTGTCTCTTCAGTGCAGGAAACGACAAGTAAAAACAAAAAGCCGGTAAAGAGGGATGCGATTACATTTTTCATTTTATGGAAATATTTTGAACCTGACTGCAAATCTAATAGCCGGGAGTAAGAACATTTCGAATTTTGATTCACATTTAAAATATCGGTAATATAAATTTTACATCTTAGTTTATCCTACAATTTCTGTAATTTTCTTTTTTAACTAAATATTATGAGACAAGAAATAATTTTACCATTCAACCCAGGTTGAAATGCAAATGAGATCTGCACTACCGATTTTGGTGATCGTATTATTATTCTGTAGACTGTCAGGCAAGTCCCAGGATGTTGACAATCAGCTCTGGATCAACTATATGTTAACAATTCCTGCAAATCAAAATTTTAGTTATGGAGGTGATATTGGTTTAAGAGGGCTTATATCCAATCAGGAATGGAACCAGGTATTAATTCGGCCAACTGCAACCTACAGATTCAACCAGACAATTGGGGTTGCAGGTGCTGTTGCATTATTCAGTACATTCAATCGCGATGTCGAAAACCTTTATGAATTCAGAATCCATCTGGATGTAAATATCAGTTGGCCTGATTTGACAGTACTTTCACTTTTCTATCGATTGCGTATTGAACAACGTTTTTTCTTTTATAAAAATTTGCCGAACGATTTTAATTTGAGAATTCGGTACCTTATTGGAATTGAATCACAGGATTTTACTTTTATTGGATCAAAAAGGCCCATTTATTTTCAGGCAATCTGGGAAGGATTCAAGACTGTGGGAGATGAAAGCGCCTACCAGATTTTCATAAATAGTGTGCGTGTACATTTTGCATTTGGCCATAGGGTTTCGAATAAATTTCGTTACGAATTGCATTACATCACCCAACGATCGCGGCAATTCTCGGATTCCGGATTAGAGACGACGCAGAATATTTACAGAATTCGTTTTTTTCACCGAATAGAAAAATAAGAATATTTATATACTAATACTTATATTTATTCTAAAATCGTACGAAACGAACTACATTTCAATTATTGATTTTTTCTGAATTATCGTCTTTTTTGCATTTGTTCTGCCTACCATCAGACGTTGTAGCCAGGATAATTCTTCGGAAGTTGACTTATCAATTTTTACATATTCAAATAAAATGCTGTTCCCCTCCGCTTTCGCTTTGAAATAATTCAGGCAATAAAATGGTACATAAATGGCGGGAAGAAATCCAAAGCGAGGTGTAATTCGATCGAACTGTTTTAACCATGTACCTGTGTTCACTACAAACCTCCCATCAATTTCCTGCAAGGAAGGTTTGTGCGTATGCCCATAAATAAATGCTACAGTTTCTGGATTTTAAAAAAATTTATCACGAGCGACATTGATGTATAATTCCTCTTTCTCACCAGTTAGTTCTGCCGGATCCAATTTTATTCCAAAACGTTTCAACGACTTTTTCAAATCACGTAAAATGAGACCGAAAGGAATTGATAGTGCAATGAATAGTATAAATGCAATGACATTGATTGTTAAAATAATTTGTAAGAGACTACCTACAATCCCCAACGAATTTAAGATTCTGTTGTTCAGGAATATATTATCATCAGTTATATGGAAATATTCCAGCACACTTCCGGCCAATACAAACAGGGTTAATCCTGAAAGAAGCAGAAATGGAAGAAACATCCATCTTAGTACAGGGCTCATCTCACGCCAAAAATAGTTCGATATCATCCAATCCGGGATCAGCTCCGTTGGAAACACCGATTGAATATCTTTTAACCAGTTGTGGCGACCTTTTTCTGACAGCGCACCTGCCTTTCCAACTGTATTTTTAGTAATAAAGTAACCAATTGGTAATGCATGAGGATTGCCAAAATCAGGCATTCGGTTTGCATCGTCGTACTGATTTCCATGCTCAATCCAGAGTAATTTACTTCCAATCATTCGAGTGATGGCTGGAGTTTGTTCTACATTTATATTGTAATTTTTGAATAAATCAATAAACTCTGGGAAGCAAGCAATTTCATAATCATGATTTCCCGGTAGTAGAGTTATTTTGATTTTCTCTCCTGCGTTTCGAAAGGCTTCAAATATCTTAGGAAACTGGCCAAACAATTTTTCCAATTTCTCCTTTCCTTCTACTTGCGTAAATTCCCATAATCCAAAGGCATCACCAATTATTATAAGCTCCGAGTGCTCGGAACGAGTTGAAATATCTTCAAGAAACTGAATCAATTCGTTTTCAAAATCACACACGCCTAACGCTTCATCACCCCCAATATGCAGATCACTTATGAAATAATATTGTTTTGACATTCTGAAATCAGAGTATTAAATACAATAGATTGTCAATTTTGGATTGCAATACTGAAGGATCATAATTACTCAACAATCTGTCAAGCAGGGTAACTTATTCAACTCCAACATCTCCAACTTCGAAATCATTCATATCCGTCTCTAGTGACTGTCCCTTGGTGCCAGGCATGATCTCAAAACCAAGTTCGAAACGTACCATCGTTGAGGCAAGTTGTTGAAGAACACCAATGTCCCCCTCGATCTTCGCCGAACCGTCTTCAACCTGGGACATAAGTGACTTCCTACCTGTCATGACTAAGGCCATACCCAAACGCGTAATGGTCAGCGTAAGATCGGCATCATCCGCCTGGTAGCCTTCAATATTTGTCAACGTGGAGTTGCTCAGTTCGATGACAAACTTCTCTCCATTATCCGGTGTAATCAAGTTGATAGTGAACTCCATCCCCTCGGCCTTTTGGCTGTCCATCATGATCCCTAAGAAATCGAAAAACAGTTCGGTGGTCATGGCTCGTACTATGTCAGCCGTAAGTCCCTCCGGTGTAGCACCTTCAGGGATTCCTGAGCGCAGCTCATAGGCACCTGCAAGGAAACTGTTACGAAGTCCGGGGTTCTCCTGTTGGTATCCGATTTGTTCAAAAACATCCGCCAACATATCTTTGGCAGCCTGATTTTGTGGCTCGGCGTAAACCAGTTTATTTAGAATCTCACTGGCTTCCAGGTATCTGCCCTCATTGTGGAGCTCCCTGCATTTCGCCATAATTTTATCAGCGCCTCCCATCATTTCCACATACAAAGGTGCAGATTCACTTGGGGATAGAGGAATTAGTGTGGCAGGGTTATTATCCCAATAGCCCAGGTAGCGTTGGATCACCCCTCGACTGTTATGCTCCGGGGAGCCGTGATAGCCACGGTTGTACCACTGGTCAGAAATGCCCTTGGGTGTTTTAAAGACATTGTGAATTTCATTGATCGTTACACCCTGGTTAGCCAGGTGAAGGACTTGATTGTTGATATTAGCATAAAGATCTCGTTGGCCCTTCATGACTTCCTGGATCCTTTCGTTACCCCATCGGGGCCAGTGGTGAGAAGCGAACATCACTTCTGCCTGTTTTCCGTAGAGGAACAGTGTCTTATTGATGTATTTTGACCAGGCCAGTGCGTCGCGGACCGGAGTACCACGAAGCGTATAGATGTTATGGAACACACCTGTGACATTCTCAGCCATCCAAAGCGCCTTCATTTCCGGAATCCAGGTATTCATTTCAGAAGGTGCCTCAGTATTGGGTGTATTTTGGAAGATCATTTTCACGCCATCGACAACCAACTCCTCATATTCCTTCTCTATGATTCGTGTTGGGGGGATCAGTCCTGTATGACCAGCTGCCGTACCTTGCGCCAGCCCTTGTCCAACATGCCCATACGGACTTGCCGGCAATAGTACCCCGTACTGGTAGAACATCCGACGATTCATTGCGTTACCAGCGTAGACGTTCTCGGCAATGGCTTGATCCATAAAATCACGTGGTGCGATGATCTGAACCTTCCCCGAACGTACATCGTCCTCGTCGACGATACCTTGAACGCCTGCCCAGTGATCCCCATGGTTATGAGAGTAAATCACAGCCACAACTGGCCGTTCGCCTAAATGTTCGTCAACGAGCAGTTTCGCCGCCCGGGATGTCTCTTTTGCCGTTAGCGGATCAAATACGATCCACCCTGTTTCACCTTTGACGAATGTAATATTGGCAAGGTCAAAACCACGCACCTGGTAGATATCAGGCATAACTTCATAGAGCCCATAGTTCATGTTCAGTTTCGACTGGCGGAGCAATGACGGATGAATGCTCTCGTAATCATCTTGTTCCAATATAAAATCAAATTTCTCCATGTCCCAGGCAACGTGACCTGCATCTGCCATAATTTTCCTGTATTCCGGGGCTGCAATGAAACCACGACTATACTCCTCGAAATCACGATCGTCATCAAAAGGTAAATTCTCTCGCGCTTCTCTAAAAACATTCTTCGTATAATCAGATGGCACCTTTCCCTTTGGATCAAAGTGATCAGCAGCAAATTCCTGACCAACATCTGCTGGAGATGAACATGCTCCAAAAATAATTACCGATAAGATTAACAAATGAGGCGCTGTTTTCATAGTAGTTTGGAATGTAGGTTTAAGATTTGCAAACTAATATAAATCAATCTAAATTACCACCTAATTTATAAACTAAGTAAAAAATCAAATACTCTATTTAGAAATGTTAATCGGTTTATTTATCATATTATCTACAGTGCTGGGAGGAAGTCCAGAGGATCCGTTTATCTTGCCAAATGCAGAAAAAATTGTAAAGAGTTCGATTGAAGATACTGATCGTAATAAGGAAGCAATGGTTGCTATGAAGTCCTTTTCCAAGGATTGGGAAAAACTTCAAAATGTAAAAAAGAAGCAGGCCAAAGCGTTATCCAAATTGAACCAAGACCGCGCCACTAATCCGCAAGAAATTGCTGACATATTTAAGAATTACAGATCGGAAAGAAGAATAGTAAAGGATCAATTAATAGAGTTTCGATTGAACATTCAGGATCTGATGACCGATGAGGAATGGGTAACTTTAATTAATCAGATTGAAGATGTCAAACCCAAAAAAGCCAGGAAACAAGAAAAGGCAGAATTAAAGGACAACCTGAAGAAGGATAAAAACTTCTTAGCTATAGAAAATGAAATTCAGGCTGCTTTTTCTGATCCGGAAAAAATAGAAGAGGTTAAAAAAGACCTGAACAAATTTGAGGATGATCTTACCAATTTGCTATTTGTCATTCAGGAAGAGCCAGCCAATTTGATTGAAGTAATGCGAACAAGAAGTGCTAGCCGTGAAGTACTTACAGAAGTAATTACAAAGCAAGAAGATTATCGTTCCAAGGTACATGCATCCTATCTAGTACTTCGCGAGGAATTAGTTCAATTGAGCACCGAAGATAATTGGTCAAAAATAGCCAAAGCACTGAATAAGTTAATCTAAGTCTCAAACAATGTGAAAATGTACCCTGACAAAGTACAAGGAAAAATTCTGAGCAAAAACGCTTAGAACCTACAAATTTTCCAATATCATTTTTGCTCCTAAAAAACCCGGCATACCTGTAATGCCCCCACCCGGATGGGATCCGCTCCCGCACAAATAGAGGCCCGGTACTGGTGTTTTATACCTTGCACAGGATGGAATGGGCCGTGTAATTAATTGATCTACTGCGTGTTCACCATGAAAGATATGCCCGTCGGTTAAACTATATCTTTCTTCAATATCTGCCGGTGACAATACTTCCGATCCCACCACTGTTGAAGATATCCCGGGGGAATACTGTTCCAGGGTTTTCATTACATTATCATATAACCTGTTTTTTGTAGTGTCAGACCAGCCTTCATCAAAGTGATGCGGTGCAAAATGGACGAGAACAGAAAGCACATGGTGCCCGGTCGGTGCCAAAGATGGATCTCCGATAGTCGGAACATGAATATCAAGTATTGGTTCGTCGAAGAATTTTCTGTATTTCACAGGATCGAAGGCACGTTCCATTTCATCGAAGGAGTTCCCCGTTCTGAAAAATCCGGCAAATTCACCATTGAATTTTACTTCACCCTCAACTGCCAGGTTAACTTTAGCAGTAGTACCACGCGACCGGTAGTGTTGAATTCCATGCTCAAGGGAATAGTCTATCTGATTTGGTTCTAATAAATTGAAAAATGTGGTTGCCGGTGTACATGAAGCCGCTACCAACTCAGTTTGAATTGCTTCACCTTTCACCAGCTTCACACCAATGACCTTTCTATCTCCATCAAGCAAAACACGTTCGACTTCGGCATCTGTTTGGATCTCCACTCCGGCATCTTTTGCTGCATTTTCTACGGCTGCAATCAATGCCTGTGGCCCCCCGACAATTGATTGGTTCGCTGCACACTCCCATAGAAGAAGATTTAAGGTGGTGTAAGAAGACCATGGACCCGTATAAGATCCATAAATGGCCGGACCCGCAATCCCTGCTTTTATAAAGTTGGTCTCGAATTTTTCATTCAAAAAATCAGCCACGCTCATGGGAGCTACTTTCAATAACTCCATCATCGTTTTTTTGCCAAGCTTCTTCAGGGCCAACCCCTTTTTGGCAAGCTCCCAAATCTGCTTCCGTCCAAAATCCATGAGATCGGGCGGGGCATCATTCATCAACCCATTAATGAAACCACGGATTTTACCTATAAATTCATGGTATTCACGATAGGAGTCAGCATCATGCTGAGAAAATTTCGCTATTTCATTTGCTGCTTTTTCAACATCAGGGTCCAGATGAACACATTCTCCATTTTTGGATAACAGGGAGTAAACAGGTCGTGAATTTTTAAATTTAAGCCCAAACTTTTCAAGCTCAAGTTCTTTGATGATACTACTTCTGACTTCTGATGTATCGTGAAGCAATCCCGGAGATCTATAGCCGGGATAAAACTCTTCTCCCGCAGCAATTCCCCCAAGTATTGATCTTTTTTCAAGGACCAGTACCTTTTTATTTTTCCTGGCCAGTGTGGTGGCCGCAATAAGTCCGTTATGCCCTCCACCAATCACAACTATGTCGTATTTTTTGCTCATATTTTCTTTATTAAACAGATCGTGAAGTCAACATGGATTTAGCACATAATTCTCCTCCGGCGCCCATAATACCACCTCCCGGATGCGTACCGGAACCACACATCCATAGCCTGGGAATGGATGTTTTGTATTTGGCATACCTGGCAATTGGCCGCTGAAAGAGTAACTGCTCCAGGCTCAATTCACCCTGGAATATATTTCCTTCCGTCAGCCCCATTTTTTGTTCCATGTCCCATGGTGTCAGCACCTGTCGGTACAGTATCGAATCCTTTAATCCCGGGATATACTCTGCCATCGTATCCACCACGGTATCACCAAAAGCTTCCCTGTATTTGGGCCAGTTCTCCGCTCCTTCCCTGATATGGTAAGGGGCATACTGAACGAAGCACGACAGGATATGCTTACCCGGAGGTGCGAGCGAAGGATCAGTTAACGTGGGAATTACCGCATTGATATAGGGCCTAGTAGAGAATTCGCCGTATTTTGCCTGATCAAAAGCTTTTTCCAGATAATCAATGCCCGGGGCAATCGCGATATCACCCCTGATATGATCGCCGTCACCAGGCCTGCAGCTGAACTCCGGTACCCTGTCCAGCGCAAGGTTCACTTTTCCAGAGCTTCCCCTGAGCTTAAACCGTTTAATCTCCCTGAGTACATCGTCTTCCAGGTGTTTTTCTCCAACCATCTTTAGGTAGGTTCGGTTTGGATCCAGGTTGGAGATGACGGTTTTTGCCGTTATTTCATCGCCGTTTTCAAGTACCACGCCCACTGCACTGCCGTTTTTAATCAGCACCTGTTGAACCGGAGCTTCAGTCCGGATCTCAGCACCAAAGCTCTCAGCCGCCCTTGCACACGCCATACTGATACCACCCGTTCCTCCTTTTGAGAATCCCCATGACCGGAATGCCCCATCCAACTGGCCCATGTAGTGATGTAATAAGACATAAGCAGTCCCCGGGGACCGGACACCCTGGAAAGTTCCGATGATCCCGCTAACTGACATGGGAGCTTTGAGCGTTTCAGACTCAAACCATAAATCGAGAAAATCCAGTGCACTCATCGTCACTAATTTGGTGTTCAGGTGAAGGAGGTCGGGACCAAGTTCTTTAAAAGTCCTTCCCAGGCGCAGCAAATTAGACAACTCTTTCGGGTTGATAGATGTAATATCCGGTGCAGGGTAATCAATTACCGCTTTTGCAAGCTTACCCATATGTGTCATTACCCTGCTGAATTCAGGATATACCTCTGAATCTTTTTTGCTGAACCTGGCGATTTCCCTCCTTGTACGTTGAGGATCAGCCCACCGGGCCATCGAATCACCATTTGGCAGGGGTAAAAAGGAGCAATCCATCGGGATCACCTCATACCCGTGCTTTGCCAGTTCCAGGTCCCTGATGATGTGGGGCCGGAACAGGCTCACCACATAGGAAGCGACAGAAAATGTAAACCCGGGATACATTTCCTCTGAAACGGCGGCCCCGCCTAAAACATGCCGTTTTTCAAGTACAAGGACTTTCCTACCCGCTTTTGCCAGGTAGGCGGCACAAATAAGGCCATTATGACCTCCGCCTATAATTATCGCATCATATCTTTTACTCATGACTCTGGCTGTTTGGGTTCGATGTTTTACGTTCCGGGTTAAAGAATTGAGGTTTGCTGATGATGGCAGGTACCGTATGCCTTTTATGTTCCACCGTTATTTCGATTTGCAACTCGCTTCCGATAGTTGAATATTTTTTTTCTATCGTGGTGAGGGCAATATTTTTTTTAAGGATTGGTGACCACGTTCCACTGGTTGCATAGCCAATTTGATTTCTTTTATCAGCAGCGGTGTAAATGGGTATGGAACTTCGCCAGGAATGACTTCCAACCTCCGGTGGCAAGCCATGTTTTGCATACAATGATTCGATCCGGGGCCAGTCAATATCCAAACCCACAATCGCCCAATTCGACCCCTTCTCTTTTTCAGCTTTTAATGATTCCTGACCATTAAAGGGATCTCTGTCCAGGTTGACCATCCACCCCAACGAAAGTTCATAAGGAGAAGACATCCTTTCGTCAATCAATGCATGCAGTGCATTATAGTAATCCACATCTTTGAGAATCAAGCCCGCCTCAACGCGTGTTACGTCCAACGCATCGAGTCCTGCTGGCCTGATATCGTAGTTCTTTCCTGCACTCATTATTGCATCCCAGAGTGCAAGGGCATGCTTATTTTCAACCCAAATTTCATAGCCAAGATCACCCGTATATCCCGTTCGTGATATGTAGATCTCAAATCCCTCCGCCCTGGCTTTCGCCGTGGAAAAAAATTTCAGATTATTTAAATCCGCATCGCAGATTTGTTTTAGGATATCACGTGAAGTTGGTCCTTGCAAAGCAAGCCCTGCAACCTGTTCAGAAATTTCTTCCAGCACCACATCGTAACCACGTAAAAAACGTGAAAACCATGAAAAACTGGGATCTGCTGAAGTAACAAAAAACTCATTTTCTTCCCTTCTCATGACCGTTCCATCATCGATCACTTTTCCGTCTTCTGTGCACCAGCAACAGTAAGAAACTCTTCCGACACCAAGTTTATTTATGTTTTTTACCATGATACGGGAAAGGAATGCTGCTGCATCTGGCCCCTTGATGCTGTATTTAAAAAGTGGGGTAATATCAAGCAGTCCCGCAGAATAACGGAATGCAAAATATTCTGAATCATGTTGTGTCTCGTATGAACTGACAGCATAATATCCTGCCCATTCCTTCCAGTTCATACTAGTGCACAAAGCGGAAGTTCTATCGAAAAATGGGGTTTTTACTGGCATGTGATTAGGTTTTAATTTATTGAATATACTTCTGTGTACTTCAATTGAATTTTAGACTAAAAGAGAGTGGGTGTTGAACGAATTTACAATCCCGGGATCAGGACCCAGGGAAATTTTGATGTATCTGTAGTGGAGTTGTTCATTGGCGGGTAAAACTACAAAATAATTTTAACAACCTGTTTGCAAACCTACAGGTCCCTTATAGTTGTTATACCTTACCTTATATGATGTTGCAACCCTGATGCATTAATTTACATCACTATATAAAAAAATGTAGCTACTTAAGTCTATCAGGAGCAGACCGCTTACTTATTATGTAATTCTGAATTATTTAATATCATGGGCATTCCTTTACCCGGCTTACCAGGCAATCCTCAATGCGGAAGATGGAACATTTCCGATGGTTGGATGATCATGCTAAGCTATACAAGTAAGAATAGATAGATTTTGTTGGTCAATCAGAATTGATTCAAACCCACATCAAATTTTTGAGTTCATTTCCATATGATGTGTGATCATACTGGATTAGATCTCTTAGTAGGAAAAAAACGAAAAATAAATCAGAAAGTATTTTAGGATCAAGTAATTTAGTATCAACTAGAAATACCCAAAAAACACAAAATAAATAAATCAAATTTTTAAAATAAATAGTACTAAAATGAGACCAATTAATATAAGACTTTCGATTACAATGGCCTTTTTAATTTTAAGTTCATGTTCCAGTGTGAAATACACAGCTGATTTTGATAAGGAGGTAGATTTTAATCAGTATAAATCGTTTACTTTCCTGGGTTGGCAGGAGGACAGTGTAAACACATTAACAGATTTTGACAAGAAGCGATTAAGGGATGCATTTATTGATGAATTCGGTAAGAGAAATATTACCCAGGTAGAAAACGGTGGCGACATGGCAGTTATATTGTATGTGGTTACAACAAAAGAAACAAGTGTAACAGCCTATACAAGTTATTACGGTGGTGCAGGTCGGGGACGATATCGCCGAGGAGGACGAGGTGGTTGGGGAGTTGGATACGGCTCAACACATTACTCTGAATCTGATTATTTAAAAGGTACACTTGTACTTGATATATTTGATAATTCAGATGGCAATCAAATTTGGCAGGGTGTAGCACAAGGTACAATATCTGAGAAACCTGAGAAAAGGGAAAAGTCAGTACCAGGCAAAATAAAAGCACTAATGAGTAAGTATCCGGTAAAACCTATGAAGTAAAATCTTTCAACCTTTTTTAAGTATTTAATATTTTGAAACGATTTAAATTAAAAACGATCAATCACTATAAACGATTTTATTATGGGTTTAATGTGGACAATAGTTGGCTTTATTGCTGGTATTAGCATACTAGTTTACCTTGAACTAGTCAAAAGATATCATCTCGACCTGATTTCATGGACTGGATTAATAGTTGGTGAGCTTACAATTTTATTTGGAATTGCCTGGTCAGTATCTTCGGTTTTGGAAGGTGTACCGCGTTCCGGAAGTATGGGAGCCATTATGTTTGGTGGATTAGGGTTAATAATAATCATTTTGACATGGCGATTCAAAATTCAACATTTTCCTAAATCTGAAAACGAGATCGCATCAAACTCAGTCAATAGCCCTGGCGAAGAAAGCGAAAATTCCAGAAGAAATTTTCTAAAATCAACTTCGATGGCTGCGTTTGGGTGGCAAAAAATTGTTGGTTCCGTATTGGGGATTGGTGCAATCGGTACTACTGCCTACGCCATAAAAAAATCCAGTGGTGTAATTCTTGATGACGTCCCAAACGCGATTGCAGATGATTACAAGAGAATGGATAATCGAAAGGTTATACAAACTTTTGTACACAGTGATAAACTCCAGGAGAAATATAAAAACAGGGTTGAAAAGTGGGAAAATGCTTCGATTGATCGTATGGATGGCTTCAAAGTCAAGGGAAGCTACAAAAAATATGCTGAGGGTAAACCAAAGGATGAAGTGGGCTATACGCAGTTGGAATATGCTTTGGCCGGCGCTTCATGGCAAACAAGCTTGAAGGGTAATCCTGTAACCGTGACACCAAACTATGGGGTGAACTCCTGGGACCAGTCTCAGGTGGACAAAACTCAATATAAATTCAAAACCAAACAAGATGCGTCAGATGCCATAAAAACAGCTGCTAAATTATTTGGGGCATCCAAGGTAAGCATCACAAAACAGGATGACCGATGGGATTATGATCATTTGTATGACCCAATCAATGAAAAAGACGTGAGTTGGGATGATTTTCCCTTTAAGGCTAAAACGGTAATTGTCTGTCTGATAGAAATGGATTATGTAGCCATGTCAACAGCGCCTACTGTGGTCACAGATGGTACATCCGGGCAGGGATATTCTGATATGATTGTGGTAACCGATCACCTGGCAACATTTATTAGAAAACTTGGTTACCATGCGGTAGCTTCTGGAAACGATCTCGGTCTTAGTGTTGCCTACGCAGTTGCCGCCGGACTTGGGGAGGTATCCAGGGCAGGTTGGCTTATCACCCGGGATTTGGGTCCAAGGGTCCGAATTTGTAAAATATATACTGACCTGGATTTCGTAGAGTACGACAAACCAAGAGATTATAGCATTACAAATTTTTGCATTAACTGTAAACGCTGCGCTGATGCATGTCCTTCCGAAGCTATCTCACAGGAAGATAATCCAACTTTTGGCCCCACTTATGAAGGAGCAGATGATCCTGAATATAGTTGGAACAGTCATGCGGGTGTGTTGAAGTGGCATAGTGATTCTAAAAAGTGCTACGAATTTTGGGTTGAAAATGAAGGTTCATGCAGCTCATGTATTGCCTCTTGTCCGTATAATAAGCCTGACTTCTGGCATCATGACCTGGTAGATACATCGAATGTCGTTGTTCCGGGACCTGGCCATACTTTTATGAGAGAAATGGATATAATGTTTGGGTATGGCAAGACCAATGATCCGGATGCGGTGAAAAAATTCTGGAAATCAGGAAGGGATTAATTAAAATATGGTTCATAATTACTTAGTATAATTATAAATGAAAAAGAGTCAAAAGTCAGGCGGGAAACATAATGAAATTCTAGCTATAACTGTTGTCATATGGTTTGTGATTAAATGAATAATGTCTGCTTCAAAAATTGGAAAGATTGTATGTGTGTTGATATTATGCAAATTCATATCCTGGCAAAGTTACGCACAGGGTGACGGGGCGCGGTCGCAACTCCTCGCACCCAGTGATATGTGGGGGGTTAAGGTAAAGTGGGTCCATCTCTCTCAAAATCTGCTGCCATCAGGAAACATACTGGAAACTGGCTCCCAGGTTAACGTAGATGTTTTTCCCACCACACTATTTTACACATTTGGTGTTAAAAATAGATTTGCTCAAGTCTTGTTTACAGCCGTGCCGGGATTCTCCCAGGCCCGGTTTAATACTGACACTTCGCAGCCTAGCGAGGAGTTCAGCGCAAGCGGATTTGGAGATGGCTTTATTGGGTTCAAACTAGGCTTGGTTAATACACCCGCGCTGAATCATGCCGAGTTTTCGAATCGGGAGTATGGTTACTCTCTCTTTGGCTACTTCAGATTATGGTACCCTGGAACATATGATAGGGATGCGGATCTAAATATGGGAACCAATCGATTCACTTTCGAATTTGGTGCTCCTATGAGTTTCCCGTTAGGAAGCAATCCAACCAGGCAGACTTGGATGGAAGTGTTTCCGTCGATTTACATTTTTACAGATAATAATGAACCGTCTGGTGATACCGGAGATGAAAAGCTTGAACAGGAGCCATTATTTCTTATAGAAAACCACGTTACACATAATTTTCGCGAAAGAATTTGGGGTGGCCTTGACTTGAGATATCAATATGGCGGAGAGACAATTTTAGACGGTGAGAATCAAAACAACAAACAAAGTATACTCTCGGGAGGTATTGTCATGGGATATAAACTATTTTCGTTTATGGATGTCTATGCTAATTACGGTCGGATTCTTATAGGTGATAATGACGCCAAATCTGAAATGTTAAGGATCAGCTTTACCCTAAAGAATGTGCGTAAGCGTGATAAAAGATCCATCTTGTAATAATAATTAGAGTATGAATAGAAATAATCTGAAAAGTAAATGGAGGTATAATGAGATCCTTGCAATCATTGTAGTCATATGGTTTGTGGTCGCCTGGTTTATCGGGAAGGAAAGAGCATCAACTGATCTGGATCCATTTATTTCCTTAGCCTTCCCCGGCGCAATTGAAATCATCCCTACCTCAAACAATATCCTCGAAGTAAAATCTGCTGAAGGCGTTCTATTAGGCTACGTTTCAACCGGGGAAGCTAGTGGGTATGGTGGTCCTTTGAGTACAGTGGTTGCAGTTGATAGTTCTGGAAATACTTCAAGTTTGGCAGTTGTAAATCATAGAGAAACTCCCATATTTTTTGATAAATCCTATAAAAGTGGGCTGCTAAATCAACTGGTTAAAACGAAGGTTGATGACCAGATCCAAATGGATGATGATATCGATGGTGTTGCTGGAGCAACCTATACCACGAGGGCCATTATTCAATCTACTCGAAAGGCCGCACACCAGGTTGGAGCCAGTATTAATCTTGATGTTCCTGAAGATACAAGGTCAATTCAATTTGGGTTTCCGGAAATCTTATTAACAGCTCTTTTCCTGGTAGCCATACTTCAACGAAAATATTTTAAAGGGAAAGTCAGTAATACCGTCAGATGGATTACGCTCATCACTGGAATGATCTTTCTTGGTTTTGTATATAACAGACCTTTTGTTCTTGCTCATGTTGACATGGTGCTGCTTGGTTATTTCCCAGCCTGGGATACGCATATCTATTGGTATATTCTCATCGCAGGATTATTCCTTTTTAAGACCAAAAAGAAATGGAATACTTATTGTTACGATTTTTGTCCCTTTGGTGCTTGTCAGGAGGTTCTAGGTTCAATTGGTGGGGCTAAACCAGCAAAAATAAAATGGCGGGAAACACTTAGATGGCTTCAAAGGATGTTGGTAATCTTTGCCGTTAGCCTTGCTCTGATTTATCGAAACCCGGGATTTTCTAGTTTTGAAATTTTTGGGACATTATTTGCACTTGAAGGAAGCGATTTTCAATTCATTGTTTTAGCGATAATATTGCTGTCATCACTTTTTATAAAGCGTCCATTTTGCAATTATTTGTGTCCATTACATCAAAACACTTTAGAGGGATTATTTGACAGAACAAGAAAAAACTTTAAAAAATTATGGCAAAAACGATTTCCAAAAGCAGCTCATTTTTAAGTTACCTGTGGTCAATATTAATGATCACCTGCATAATTTTATTAACTGTGCATTTAGTTATTTCAGCCAGGGCTGCGGATCGTGATAGTGGAATATTGATTGAAAAAACTTTCACCACAAGGAAATAATTTAAACCGCACCTATATCAACAGTCATTTGGGCTGGTAAATCAATCTCAATATATGCTATTACTTGAAAACAAAGTCGAAACCTGGTACGGTTAAAGTTTATTTGTACTTATCAACTTATTAATTACAGGTTTACCTCACTTTTTCATTGGAATACCCGGCACATTCTTTGGAGCATAATCCTGCCACCACATAGTCCCCAATGGTTTCTTTTCAGGGTACAATTCATCAAGCGTGTTGCCATCGAACAGTCGTCCGTTTTTCATCACATACCTGATCTCTTTCGTATTCCGGATGTTATCCAGTGGATTTTTGTCAAGAATCACTAGGTCGGCAAGTTTCCCAACTTCAATGGAACCCAGGTCATCGTCGAGGCCGATTGCATCCGCCCCGATGATTGTTGCTACTTTAAGCGCATCATGCTCCGAAAGTCCTCCCGATTGCAACGCCCATAACTCCCAGTGATATCCAAGCCCCTGTAACTGGCCGTGGCTTCCGACTCCTGCCCGGCCTCCGGCTTCCACAAGATCCTTTACAAATGTTGATATCTCCTCAAAGACGTGTTCTTCCTTCATAAACCATCCGGCCGTTCTTCGCCGTGTGCGGGAATCAAGATTGTCGTGGGGCATAAAATATGTTAGTTTTTCGTCTGCGTGGGGGTTTTCAGTAGCATAGAAGTAATTTTCCGCCCATGGGCCTCCATAAGCAACAAGTAATGTTGGGGTATAGGCTGTCCTTGAGAAAGCTACCAAACCGATTGCATCCTTGTAAAGAGGGAAAATGGGGAAGGAGTGTTCATGTCCGGGATATCCATCGATGATTTGCTGCAGGTTGGCTTTGAAATCGAGTCCGCCTTCTGTAGTGGGCATTATCTTTTGCTCCCGGGCTGCCATGATCAACCATTGCCTCTGTTGCCGGTTACCGGACCCGTACATTTTAATGGTTTTTGTATTGTAATACAGGCTATAACGTTTCATTATATCCTTCGCATGGTCCAGATCCTTAATAACTTCGCTTCCGAAAATACCCGGGCCCGTTGAATATATCCTTGGGCCGGTCAACTTACCGGAAACTACCAGGTCGCTGTAGGTTAACACGTCGGTAGTTGCAGTCTGCGGGTCACGGGTTGTCATTACCCCGAAAGCCAGGTTGGTCAGGTAGGGCCAGAACTGGCCCCGGTGTAAATTAACCGGATGGCGAAAATGTGCATGGGTATCCACAAATCCCGGAATGATTGTTTTATCGCTAATATCCATTACTTCAGCACCCCTGGGGGCAACAAGGTTGTTACCCACGGCTTTTATCCGGTTATTTTCAATGAGCAGGTCACCGTTCTCGATCACTTCATCACCACGCATTGTAATGATACGTGCGTTTTTAAACAGGATTGTCCCTTTAGGAATGTCTCGGGTCGCTTTTATCTCAATTCTATTTTCCTTAGGCTTATATAAATTTTTCTCAGGATCCTTTTCATTCTTTTCTTTATTCTCATTTTCATCATCTTCTATATCCTCACTCTTGTCTTCATCCTTTGATTCTTCATCCTTAATTTTTTTCGCGGCTTTTACACTGTCTTCAAAGACTTTAGCGTCATTAAGATCATATTCAACATGTGCATTGCCAATGGACCAGTGCACTTTTTTTGCGTCACTACTCCATGCGGGGAATTGTCCGCCAATGTCTGTCAGTTTTTTGGTAGGGAATGCTGCTTTTTCGGGATTAGATACTGATATCTTTGGCGCTTCTTTGCTTACCTGGGGAACCGTTACTACATAAATGTTCATCCCGATCCGGGCGAGTGCCCGGTCTCCGTGTGGGGCCATACGTATCCATGAAGCATTGGGTGGATTTTTTGCATTTGGCGTCTTTTTTCCAGTTACTTTTAAATGAAATTTTTCATCGGTACCATCCCACCGTATAGAAGATAATCCATCGGATCCGGAAAGAAAAATCCTGTCGTTACCTTGGGTAAAATGTGGGTTGCCCCTTCCATTGGTGTATGCGATGAAATTATTAGCAGAACCTTCGGCACTTACCCAAACCAGGTCGCTGGTACCCCTGAATGCAGTTCGGCGCAGGGCATTCCTAAAATCCTGCGACTGGCCTTTGATCAGTACAATTCTGGATCCGTCATTTGACCATATTGGGCTTTGAAAAACTCCGGGTTCCCTGTTCAATTGGGTAAGGTTTCGCCCGTTAGGTCTGACTTTATACACTTTTCCTCCTTCATCCTGCCAGGTAACAAATGCCAGCCAGGCACCATCCGCAGACCAGGCCGGCTGCGCTTGTGTCATGTTTAATTTAGTAAGTTTTCTGGGTGTACCCTCCGGTAAATCCATTACATAAATTTCATTCAGTGCGGTGAAAGCTAACTGTGTTCCATCCGGGCTTGGAGCAAGGTCGCGAATTTGAGTGATGGTAAACTCAGGAGTATCCTCAATGGGGTAGTCAAAGTCAAGTTCAGGGCCCAGATCGATTGAAGAATTTACCCGAAAAGGTATTTCCACCGCATCTTTCGTAGCAATATCGATTTTCCAGAATTTCCCTCCATAAGAAATAACGATGGCCTTGTTGTCGGGGGTAAAAGAAAACCCGGGAAGCACATCACGTGAAGCACGTGACTCCTGGTCGTCGTGCTGTATAGGGTAGGCCAGCCAACTTTCGTCCCCGGTTTTCAGGTTCCGTAAAATCAACCCGGTCTGCGCATCGTGCCGGGTGGCATACACAAGCCATTTGCCATCACCGGACAGGGTAGGGCGGAAGGAGGACCCGTACCGTGATCCCATGGAATTAGTTTCCCCTGTTTCACGGTCATACGTTGCCAGCTGGTACTGAGGCAGGGCCGCATTATAGTTCCAGGAACCCGTCCGTTTCGAAAACCAAATGGTTCTGCTTGTTGGACCAAACGCCCCTTCCAGCATGCGCAGGTTATCAGGTTCTTTTACCAATGCGGTTCCGGTACCACCATCAATATGATACAGCCAGAGCTTGTGGAGGTTTCTTCCACTTTGCTTCGATGCGATAATGTATTTGCCATCAGGTGTCCATTCGGGCGACTGGTATGCATTGGAGTTGCCTTTGGTTATTTGCTTCTTTTCTTTGGACTTAAAATCATATGTCCAGACGTTGTCACCCCCGGACTCATCGGAAATGTAAACGATCTGGTTGCCATCGGGGCTGAATCGTGGCTGACTGTCGAATGGAAACCCGCTGGTGATCCGGGTGGCGTCCCCACCGGTAGATGGAATGGTATAAATATCTCCCAGAAAATCAAAGACAATGGATCCATCACTGGCAACATCCAGTGCGATCCAGGATCCTTCAGTCAGGTCAAAAGAAAAATTCCGTCCGGCTTCCAGGGGCAGGTCTTTCTTTTTCTTTTTTTCCTGTTTGGTTGAATCTTCCGGCGCAGGTTTATCCTGGCTGAATCCATAATTAAAGGCCAGGGTAATCAGGATAAGTGAGAGGTGGAATTTGATTTTCATAGGAATTTTCTGGTTAAATATGTTATTACAATTTCAGCGGATCAAGATACAAAGGTGATGAATACCAACCAATGGACTATTCAATGAACGGTATAGTAGGGTTAATCATGAATTGAATTTTGCATAAATCTCAAGGCTGATGAATTCACCGTTTTTTATTTCACAATCCCTCATCGTTCCCTCCAATTCAAAACCCAACTTACGCATTACTTTGATACAATTTGAATTCCTGCTCTCAACAAAGCCTTCGATTCGGTGCAGATCCAGCGTATGGAATCCATAGTTCAGGATCAGGTCCATACCTTCCTTCATAATGCCCTTCCCCCAGAAGTCGGGTAGAAGCCAAAACCCGATTTCAGCTTTTTTATGTTCTCTGCTCAAGCCATTTAATCCACCCGCTCCGTAAAATAAGTTATCGGCAGAGCAAACAGCCCACCAATTACCGGTACCATTTTTTTCAAGGTCAGCAAACCATTTCATTTGCTCCCTGGTTTCTTCCCTGGTTTTGAAACTTACTTCATAATAACGGATCACTTCCGGATCAGAAAGTCCTTTGTAGATATACTCAATATCATCTTCGCTTATTTGACGAAGTAACAATCTCTCCGTTTTTATTTCAGGAAAATCTACCATCGTGTTCTAAATTAGGTGATTCTACTGCCAGTCACAAGCATTGGTCTCACACAGCAATGCAAGAAAAATTATTTAGGAATATCAGGAATTTCGAAATGAAGTTAATATCTGTTACGTTTATTCTGTAGCATGACAAAAATCATTTGATTCCATACAAACAATTATCATATTGATCTGAAATCCGGACAGAATTTATGTTGGAATATTGGAGCCGGTTGGATGCTAATTGTCTGCTGAAGTTGTATTCTGATCTATTTTATCTGGATATCGGTGCGAAAATAAAAAGACTGTTTACTGTAAAATATGTATTAGATAATGGAATAAACCTGAGAGGAGAGACAAATGAGACCTGAAAACTTTTGGGATAGTGGAATGTGGATATTCCCGATGATAATGATTGTAATAATGTTACTATTTGCCTTCGGGATTATTGGGCGAAGAGGTTTCGGGCCACCGTGGGCACGAGGATCTGGCAGTCATCATAGGGAAACGCCGGATTCAGAAACGCCTTTGGAGATATTGAAGAAAAGATATGCAAAAGGAGAAGTTACCAAAGAGGAATTTGATCAGATAAAAAACGACTTATAGAACCGCAGATGCCAGTATGTGAACTTGCACCGATGCAGGATTTGAGTATTCAATCGAGTCCGTCGAAAACCTCCCGCATGTTCTGTACATATTTCTTAAAAGCAGATCTTCCTTTTTTTGTAAGAGTGAGCATCGTTTGAGGACGTTTACCAACGAATCCTTTCTCTATCGCAACATATTCCGCATCCTCCAGTTTCAACAAATGACCTGATACATTTCCCTGGGTTAATCCCGTTTGGTTCATTAAAAATAGGAAATCAACACACTCTACTACATACAACTGTGCAAGGATCTTCAGACGCGCCGGCTCATGAATGAGTTTGTCAATATCCAACTGAATTTGGTTTTCTCTGCGTTTATTGGTCATAATTCGCCTCTTTTCCTGGTACCGGGTATTTTTTCAGAAATTTTATGAGATAGACAAATCCAATGGTTAGAAGTATAATTGAAGCTATCAGGTAGGCATATCCTCCTTTAGAAACTATCCAATCATTTTCGCGGATTTCTTCTGAGAGGTTAAATGCTCCTGCAAGTAAAAATGCATAAAAGAACATTCTATCGAAACTCAGTGAATAGGCAACCGCAATACAGCCTGAAAAAATAATCCCTGTGATAATCCATCTTGGGTTAATTGACTCAACAGTGGTGTTTGAGTTTCCAAAAAATGTAAGTGCAACCATAATCACCAGAAATATTGTGATCGCTACCATCAACCATGTGTTTTTTCTTACTCGTCGCCGGGCAAGATTTACTACCCCCAATCTCGGATTAGCAATGTACTTTATGGACAGGAATATGAAAACAACAGGTATAATAAAAAGTATGTCAATATAATAACGGATATCATCGAATAGCATGGCAAGCGTTGAAACGATAAATATCATACCCATTCCAATCTCTACAATACCTGTCTGAAATATTCCGGCTGCTGTGTTTTTCTCCAGTCGTTTTAGATCGATTTTCTGTTCCATCTCTTTTCTTATTTTATATTATGATGCAATATAGTTTATATTATAAACAATATTACGAAAAAATTTAATAAAAGTTTCAATATTTAGTCACTTTTTAATTGATCCGATATTTTTTTCAATGATTTAATAACATTGAGATGCAATGTTATTTGTGATAGACCCTGTTTTGTTTAACTAACGGCCATTTAATTCTTCATGAGTGAAATTAATTTCTCCAATGAAATTTCAGAAAAATTACGGATCGTGGTTTTTGCTCCTTTGTTAATCAATTCTTCTGGTTGGTGACTTGTTGTTACACCGATAACCATCAAACCCGCACTTTTGGCCGAGATCACTCCGGCAATCGAATCCTCGAAAACTACACAATTAATCTTTTCAATTGATAACCCTTTTACAGTTGTGAGATAAATTTCAGGATCCGGTTTCCCGTTTAGAACCTGTGGTCTGTCGACTATTAAATCAAAGAAATCATATATTTCAAATTTATCCAGAACCAACTCAACATTTTCAGCAGGAGCTGATGTTGCTAATGCAATTTTGTGTCCGGCATTTTTAATCGATTGCAATAAATCAGTCAAACCATTCAATGGCTTAATGTCATTAAGGTTTTTGATAATATTTCGGTATTCCGCATCAATTTCATCATTAAAATTGTCGATTTCCTTTTGGGTAAGATCTTTGTTGATTAATTCCCTTATTGCTTCACTTCCGGTAGTACCAGAAATAATATTATTAAAGACCTCATCCGTAACCACAATATCGTTCATTTTTAAAAAATTACCCCATGTCATTTTGTGATAGGGATTACTGTCAATAATGACTCCATCCATATCAAATATTATTGCATAACTCATAAACACAGTTCTTTATTTCTGACCCATTAATATATGGCACATATATTCTGTGATAGTTTTCCAGGATATATTAAAAGAGGAAAATTCACTTTACTCCATCGGTTGCCGGATAATTGTTTTCCATCTTTCAGGTGCTGCTCTTCTAATATCTGAAAGGTAGATCTCATGATGTCTCCCTTTTAATTTTCCGCTATTTTCCGTTATAAAATCATGAACTTTTCGGATGGTTGGCCCTTCTTTAGAAAACGGTCCAATATGTAAAGTTTGGGCTGCTTTTCCCTCCTGGAATGGCTGAAATTCTATTTTTGATAATGCTTTTGCATCTTTCTTCTCTTTCACTTTTTCAATAGCTTTTTCCAGAATTTTATTTGTGATCACTTCAGGCTGCATGATCATAACAGTCCATTCCCAATCTTCCTTGTGGTCCAGATCAAATTTACTCATATCGTCAATCCACCAAAGCCCTTCAAGAGGCATGACACCATAATCAATCTCCATTTCTTTTTTAACCATAAATTTCATTGTATATGAAAGTGCAAATAAAGCTTCTATTGCTTCCTTAAACTCTTCGGAAGTATTAGGATCACCATGTCCGTCAACCATTAAATAATTCATTTTGGGCACGTCTACAATATCAACTTTATTAGCAGAAGGTTTATACAAGTGTTTTAGCTCTTTTTTGTAATCCACTTTTTTCATAACCATGCAATTTATTGTGCAAAATACAACCTGTTGAATTCTTTCAAAACAATTATTTACGGTTATGCATTTGATTTTTTAAATGATAAGTTTACACTGGATATAAAATATACAATTGAGGAAACTCATTATGAATTTAAAGTAAATTTAAACTGCGATCTTTCTGATCAGATGAAAAGGTATTTGACAGCAGCAATAATTATTTCCCTCCTATATTCAGGATGTGAGAATAATGAAACCCCACCGAAAGATAATTTTTTAACTGCAACACGAACTCCTTCCAAACAGCCAAACATCTTATTTTTACTCGCTGATGATTGGTCGTATCCGCATGCCGGAGTATATGGTGATCCTGTTATCCGTACACCTACGTTTGATCGTTTAGCCAGCGAAGGCGCCCTGTTTGATAATGCGTTTTGCGCAGCACCATCCTGTTCGCCTTCGAGGGCTGCCATTCTTACCGGTCGCTATCCCCACCAGTTGGAAAGTGCCGGAAACCTGTGGTCAGTTATTCCTAATAAATTTCCCAATTGGGTTTCAATATTAGAAGAGGGAGGATATCACACTGGTAAAAGCCAGAAGGGGTGGGGACCGGGGGACTTTAAAAGAGGTGGCTATACCAAAAATCCAGCCGGGAATGACTATGCTTCTTTTGAAGAGTTCCTAAATGAAAAGAATGACGATCAGCCTTTTTGTTTCTGGTTTGGGAGTACCGATCCGCATCGGTCATACGAAAGGAATGCAGGAGTGAAAACGGGAATGAAATCAGATGATATCGTTGTTCCGGGATTTTTACCGGATCTGGAATGCGTCCGGAATGATATGATGGATTACTTTTTTGAAGTAGAACGCTTCGACAGGGAGTGCGGCAATATTATCCGTTTGCTGGAAAGGAAAGGATTTCTGGAAAATACATTGATTGTGATGACCAGCGATAATGGTATGCCATTCCCAAGAGCAAAAGCCAATCTCTACGATTATGGAACACGCATGCCGCTGGCGATGTATTGGAAAGGCAAAATAAGAGCAGGTACAAGAATTGATGATTTTATGAATTTCATTGACTTTGGCCCCACATTTTTAGAAGCTACCGGTATTGATGTTCCTGAATCTTTTTCCGGGCGAAGTTTAATGCCATTGTTAGATGTCAAAAAAAATGAGCACGATAAAAGGGACAAGGTATTTCTCGAAAGGGAACGGCATGCAAACGTGAGAAAGGGGGATTTAAGTTATCCCTGCCGGGCTATCCGGACGCAAGAATACCTGTACATCAGAAACTTCGAACCCGGACGGTGGCCTGCGGGCGAACCCGAGACGCACCAATCTGTCGGGCAATACGGCGATGTAGATAATTCCATTTCTAAATTCCTGATTATGGAGGTGGAAGGGAAAGAAACAGAACCTGACTTTTTTAAGTTAGCATTCTCAAAACGGTCTGCTGAAGAGTTGTACATCCTGGCCGATGACCCTTATAACCTGAATAATGTAGCTGCCAATTCGGAATATGAAGACATTCTAGACAAACTAAGAGCGGATTTGGAAGGTTGGATGAAACAGACCAACGATTTAAGAATTACAAAACCACAAACCACCTATTGGGATCTGGTTGAATACACGCCGGATTATCAACGTTATGATTTTGATTTGGTAAAAAGGATCGAAGATTATAAAATGTTAACACCTGCCGGGTATGGTCGATATGAAGAAGTACCCTGTAAGTAATTGGAAATATTCTAATTATCTAAATTTTAGCTCGATTTTTAACCTTTCAAATACATTAAAAACAATCGGACAAATCGAATAATTTTGGATCACTGCCCAGAGTCTGGATATAAATTCACTTTTATGCAAATGAGGATACGATTTACAATCTTCCGGTCTGTCATTGTATATTGTACATTTTTTTCCCTTGAGAAATGTACAGGGAAGGTCTTTAAAAAATAATTCTCCTTCATCTGTTTCAGTGTAATCGTCTTTTATCTGTTCGGTGGAAATGTTCAATTTGCCAGATAACCTGTCAATATCTTTATCATTGATAAGCGGACTTAGTTTCGTACAACAGTTTCCACAGTTGGTGCAGTCAATTTGATCAGAGACTTCGCGATTAAGTCTATGAACAATATCGTCAATTTTATCAAAATCCTGGCCTTTTAAGTATGATCTGAATTCTACATTTTCAACTTCTCGCAGTCTGCCAAATTCTTCTATACGGTTAAGGTCAAGTTCCATTTCCAAATCAAATTGATTTTTTCTATGATCCATCCTTTTTTCTACCTTCAATGATCCTGATTGCTGGAAATACTATTCCGAAAATGATGGCCAACTGGAAAGCAGTTGGCCAACCAATAGCGCCTTCACCATGTGTGACGAGGCTGTAGATATAACTTACGATGATGACGACAATAAATGTGATTACAAAAGTGACTGCAAAATCACGTAGGAAATTTAAAATTTTCATTTAACAGAAATTTGATGCTTTACTACTACTTAGTTTACATAAATTTAAAAATGAAACGTGACGAATCCAATAATTGGGTATCAGATAATTGAGGTCTTATGTGCACTACAGCAATCTGCAATAAAGGTAGGTAATTGGTTATTTTAATTTAAACTTCATCATCACAGGTAAATGGTCCGATGCCTGGCCGAATGAGGTAAGTACTTCCGAATGTTTTAATTCTATAAACATCTCATTATAGAAAATATAATCTATCTTTTTATTTGGCTGATTTGAAGGATAGGTCTTGTTTTCATTATGGCTTGCAAATTTTATTTCCGGAATATCCAATATTATTTTAATCGATGCATTGTCATAATTGAAATCACTATTAAAATCACCAGCTAAAATAACAGGAAACGTGTCTTTGTATTCATTAAAAAGTTTTGCGATATATATTGTTTGATTAATCCGTGTAATCCGATCAAAGGCCTCTAAATGAACATTAATAAGGACAACTGTTTTACCATCAATTATTGTTTTGGAAACTTGTGCCAGTCTGTCGATATAAAATGCATCGCGATAAAAAGGACTGCTTTCCACACCTTCTAAAACATTCCTCTCAGGCTCTTTAAGAGGATACTTGCTAAAAATGGATTGACCTGAATAAATCTTTCCAAAATGTGCAGATGGTGGATAATATGGAAAGGGTAAGTAGTTTATATCCCAATTTACCGCCTGAAAAATATAATTGTATCCCAGTTTTTGAAGTTCTTTTTGTTGGTTGACGTAGAAAGATCGTTTTGAATGATAATCAATCTCCTGGAAACAAATGATGTCCGGATTGGTCTTTTCGAATTCAGTATAAACTCTTTCCAGGTGTTCATCAAAAAATGTTTTGTTTTTTGCAAGTGGTAAATTATTGGTCATGCCACTCAGATAGCCCAGATTATAGGTTATTATACTGTATACAGAATCTGAATCATTTGAATCTGGATAGTTGTTTTCAATTAATTGTAGGTATTCATCATCCGAATAATTGGCAGATGAAGCCCAAAAGTAAAAGACAACAATTGCCAAAATAAGTGAGATGAAAACGAATAGGGTAAGTTTAAGTAGTTTTCGCATTTATCCAGATCTTTATAGTAAACGTGCTGTTCGACTTTGCGTGCAAACTCAAGCCTTGCTCGTATCATCTCATGGGCCAGGGCTCTTTGATAAATAATTTCCTGCCCTGCCGACGGCAAGCCTTTGGCGGCCGATGGAAATCCATTTCCGAGAAACTTATGAACCTCAAAAGCACAACCGATAATTTTCTCAGTAATATTCCCATGTTTTAATTCTTCCATAATCAGTGTAATCCACTAATCCATTTAATCTGTGATTCAGACAATTTGCCAGAATCATAGTCCATCCCACAACTCCTCCACCGTATAACCTGAACCCTCCATGGCCCAGAATGCACCTACAACGTACCGGTAGTGCCTATCCATTGAAGAGATCCTCTCTTTGTCTTCCCTTGTAAGGCTTATGTTCTGAGCGTCGTAGTTCTGTCGAAGTCGGCCGGAGTTCACTGATTTTGGTATTACTGAAATACCCCGGTCCATTGCCCACGCAATTAATATTTGGGCGGTACTGCATCCGTGAGTATTGGCAATTTCTTTGATAACAGGATGCTCCAGTAAACTGGGCTCATTTTCTTGTTTGATAATAGCAGCCCTGTCAGGTGAACCAAGCGGTGAGTATGCGGTCAAAGGAATGCCTTGGCTTTGGCAATATGCTACAAGCTTGTTTTGTGCAAGCAATGGATGCATTTCTACCTGGTTCATTTCGGGTGCAATCCGGGCAGTTTGCAGCAAAGTATCAATCTTTTTAATACTGAAGTTGGAGACCCCGATATGCCGGGTTTTTTGAGCGTCCACGCATGCTTCCATGGCTTGCCATGTCTCCACAGTGGGCACATCATCGAGGGTATAGAAATCTGCACCTGAAGCAGGAAAACCAATTCCTTCCTTTAGAACCACCGGCCAATGAATTAGGTACAGGTCGAGGTAGTCGAGTTGCAAATCATTAAGTGTCTTTTGCAATGGAAGCATCACCTGTTCTTTTTTGTGCGAATTGTTCCAGAGTTTGGATGTAATCCAGAGCTCCTCACGGGTTACATCACCTTCTTCCACAGCATCGTGCAGCGCCTGCCCAATCTCTTTTTCATTGGCATAAATAGCTGCGCAGTCAATATGCCTGAAACCAATGCGGATGGATTCCCTGATGGCTTCATAAATTTCTCCTGTGTCTGACTTCCAGGTTCCAAGGCCCAAAAGAGGCATTTCACCCCTGTTTTTAAATTGTATCGTCTTCATTTCTAATTATTTTTTGATTAAAACATCATAGGCTTTGTCATCCCATGCAAGTGAAAGAAACAAGTCTCCATCCTTTTCATAAATATCTATTGTGAACACTTCCACAACATCCTCCAGCGTCCGTGATTGCATCATCACACGACCCAGATCTTTTGAATCGTCATAGGTGCGTCCGTTCTGGCCGGTTTGTTTATTGATTATTAGGGTGCATTCTGATTCCTGAGGAATTGTAAAAAAGGTGTAATCTCCTGCAGGTACTTCCAGACCTCCAATTTCCAGGTCAGCGTTGGTTGTAAAGTGAGTGGCCCGGTTGGCGCCGGTCCTCCATCTTTCACCATATTTGACCAGCGAACCCCAAATCTTTCGTCCCCGTTTCGAAGGGGTTCCATAATCCACCGTAAAATGGACACCGGCTACATCTTTGTCCACTTTTCCACGGCCCGAAAGAGCACCAAATCCTTTACCGGCGAGGTCTTTTTCTATAAATTTATCTGTAAGGCCATCAAAATCCAGTTTATCTAACCGCTCTACCGTCAACCTTCGGGTGGTACGGGAGGCCTCCAATGTTACCAGCTGTCCTTTCTGGTTAACCGTTACGCCCATCGTCCCCCGGGTAGGGTGTGTTATGGTCATGGAGTCTTCAGTTATATTTTCAATTTCAAAGTTAAAAGTCCTTGTTCCTGCCCATAATGGTTGTATTATTTTTCCACTCACTCCGGACTGATAGGTGCGTTGCAGCATCAGTTCAAAAGGCCAGTGCACCATATCAATAAATGGCAGGATTGTGGGATCGGCCTTCAAAGTGGTTTGTCGTTCCCCGTCGTTCAATGATATGTTGAGACTATCGCCTTGCCAGAAAACATTGTGTGTAGTAGTTATATCTTTGGTAGCAGGATCCATCATTGCACCAGCAAACGAATTCATATTGCCATCGGTTAGCGTCATTTTATATGTCAGTAACCTGGTTTTAGGAGATCTTAATACGACCGAAGCCTCTATTGTATCATTGCTGTAAACGGCCTTTTCAATGGCCAATGTATCATTTCCAAGGCGGGTAAGAAAATAGACAAAATCTTCTTTCGGTAATTGTGCCTCCCCCAGGGAATTGCATGAAACCAGGCAGGCTGAAATACATAAAGTAAGGCATAAAGAAATATAATTTTTCATGGTTTGTCGTGGAATGGTTACTTCGTTAAGTACGTACATAATCATCTAAAATCAAAACAAAACATCCAGCACTTCTCCGTAGATGACTGGTCTTTTAATCATTTTTTGCTCAGCATCCGAATGATATATATATTTGTTCACCATCGAATCAAATTCAACCATACCTGAAAAGAGAGTTTGCCTGGAATGTGGCAGGGAACTACGTGGCCGTGCAGACCAAAAATTTTGTTCTGACATGTGCCGTAACAGCTATAATAACAAGGTAAACAGCCAGGTTAATAACTACGTCAGGAATGTAAACAATGCGCTAAAAAGAAACCGCAGAATACTGATCGAATTAAACCCACGTGGAAAAATAAAACTTGAAAAATCAAAACTAGTCGCAGCAGGATTTAATTTCAATTACTATACAAACATTTACACGACCAAAAGTGGCAATGTCTACTATTTCTGTTATGAACAGGGATATCTTGAACTGGAAGGAGATTTTTTTGCCCTGGTAGTAAAACAAGAATACATGTAAAATATGATTTGTGTAAAAATCAAATCTCCGATTTTTCCAAAACAATCATCAATAATCCGATAACTTTGCATTTGTAAAATTGGAGTTGATGCCTGTTGCTTTTAAAGAAGATCTGTTGTACTGCACTAGTTTGACCACTTACGGCCGGAGAAAGAGTCTGGAGGTTCCGATAGGGGATGTACCCCTGGGTGCCCATCACCCGGTTCGTGTACAATCGATGACCACTGTGGATACTATGGATACAAAAGGATCGGTTGAACAGGCCATCCGAATGATTGAAGCCGGTAGCGAATATGTGCGTTTGACTGCACCAAGCCTGAATGAAGCACAAAATCTTGAAAATATTAAAAAAGAATTACGCAAACGTGGATACCAAACACCCCTGATTGCCGATATTCATTTTACACCTAATGCCGCAGAACTGGCAGCACGAATTGTTGAAAAAGTAAGAATAAACCCTGGGAATTTTGCCGATCGAAAAAAATTCCAGGTCATCGAATATACAGAAAGCGAGTACAATGCGGAACTTGATCGTATCCGTGAAAAATTTGTACCACTTCTGAAAATTTGCAAAGAGTACGGTACGGCGTTACGTATTGGAACCAACCATGGATCACTCTCGGACAGGATCATGAGTCGGTATGGTGATACACCCCTGGGAATGGTGGAGTCGGCACTGGAATTTTTACGAGTTTGTGAGGATGAAAATTATTATCAGGTGGTCCTTTCCATGAAAGCAAGTAACCCCCAGGTAATGGTCCATGCTTACAGGATGCTGGTTCAGCGAATGGACGTTGAGGGTTTGCAACCTTATCCTTTACACCTGGGTGTGACAGAAGCCGGGGAAGGGGAGGATGGCCGTATCAAATCCGCAGTTGGAATTGGTACATTGATGGAAGATGGGTTAGGCGATACCATCCGGGTTTCATTAACAGAAGAACCTGAGTTTGAAATACCTGTTGCTATTTTGCTCGTGAATCGATATAAATCCAGGACAGTTCATGATCCTATTCAACCGGTGATTACCATTCCTGTTGATCCTTATGTTTATAACCGAAGGAAGACTAAAGCGATTGAAAATTTTGGTGCGAAAAATGTGCCGCGCGTAATTGCTGATTTCAGTGGAGTTAAGAATATTTCAGTCAAAGACCTGGCATCAATAGGACACAGATACCTGGAAACTTTTGATAAATGGGTGATGGATGAAATTGGGGCCGATTATATCTACACCGGTAATCATAAAATTGATTTTATGCTTCCCAATGGTTTGAGATGTATTCAAAACTATGATACCTGGTTGCAGGAGGGAGCCGGGGAATCAGAATATCCGCTTTTTACTGTCAAACAATTCACTGAGAATTGCACACTGCACCCGAAACTTAATTTTGTTCAATGTAAACTTGGTGATCTTACAATAGAATTATTGGAGAAGATCAAAAAAAATCCAAAGGTTGTATTGGTAGCCTTCTCGGATAATCTTCATGCCATGGCAGAATTACGCAGGGCATTCTTTGTTTTATTGGACACGGGGATGGATGTACCGTTGGTGATCAGGCGGAATTACTCATCTGCATCTGAGGAGGAGTTCCAGGTGTATGCATCTACCGATGCGGGGGCATTAATGCTCGAGGGGATGGGGGATGGGATCTGGCTTTCCTATAACAGACCAGGATACCAGCAGGTCGCAGCAGTGGCTAACAGTACCTCCTTTGGAATTTTGCAGGCATCACGCACCCGGATAACACGTACCGAATATATTTCATGCCCATCCTGCGGACGAACACTTTTTGATCTGCAGAAAACCACGGCGAAAATTCGAGAACGGACAGACCATTTGAAGGGGGTAAAGATTGCAATTATGGGATGTATTGTAAATGGTCCGGGAGAAATGGCTGACGCTGATTATGGTTATGTTGGGGCGGGGATTGATAAAATCACTCTTTATAAAGGAAAAGAAGTGGTTAAAAAGGGAATTCCATTTGATGCAGCTGTAGATGAACTTATCACTTTAATTAAAAATGGTGGAGACTGGGTGGATACCTGAATACACTAAAAAAGATTAGAAATAAAATGGAGGAAGATAAAAAGAGTACAGTCAGAGAATATTTTAGTTTAGGGGATGTGGGTAGATACATTCTGAGAATATTTGGGAAAAAAGACGAAAACGCACCCAAGAGTATTAATTTACGGTTAATGCATGGCATCAACAGGATTACCATCGTGATATTTATCCTGGCAATTCTTTTTTTTACCGTGAAGAAGATATTCTTCTAATTGCTTACCGGAATAAACAGTTATTTTGTCTGAGCGATTTTGTATTTGCAAAATCACTACTTTTATCTCAATGGATATTGAAACGTACCGTGAGTACTGTCTTTCCAAATCGGCAGTGACAGAAGAATTTCCCTTCGATAGCGAAACACTTGTATTTAAAGTTGCTACCAAAATGTTTGCATTGACTGATGTTGATTCATTTGAGAGTATAAACTTAAAGTGCGATCCGGAAGAAGCAATTTTACTTCGTGAAAAGTACACTGAAATAATTCCCGGATGGCACATGAGTAAAAAGCACTGGAATACCGTTTCGGTCGGAGGGTCTTTGACGGATCATTTAATTGTTGAGTTGATAGATAAGTCCTATACACTAGTAGTGAATGGGTTACCATTAAGGGTAAAAAAGGAATTGAACCTTTAATGAACAATTTTTGAAAAATAATTTGTCAAAAAGTTCGTTTGGAGATAAGTGGAATAAAACGTTCACCTTTATTTATTTTCATTAATTATTGTATGAAATACCTTAAATATTCTAACTTCGGATAATTTTCTCAATGAAATCAGGATCATTATTTAATATTTCAGGTATACTTCTGGCAGTAATTACATTCAGTTCTTGCAATGATAAACTAACATGTCCTGCCTATACGAGCTATTTTGTGCTGGATAATTCCAATGCGAACCTTGTTGCATCCGCAAAAAGAGGCAATTTTCCCGATCCATCTTATTTGCTGTATGAGAACAAATTACGCGATAGTTATTTTACATATATTGGAGAAGATTCCATGCCAAGGAATGATATGCGGAAGGTAAGAAAGGATCAGTTTGGAATAATCGAAAAAAGAAGATTTTTAAGCAAAAGAAATTACCTGGGGATGATACCCATGGAAGTAGTTATTCCTGAACCTGACGATTCTATAAAATTTGCAGGGGATGTGCAGCTATTAGCAGAACTCGAGAATGTAGATTCTCTTGCAGTGGATAGTGCCGCGATTGCCGGTAAAACATACAAGTATAACGTTGATCAGAAGTATTACTTATGGTACCTACGTGAGAAACTTGTATGGAAGGATGATCTGGAAAAAGAAAATATAGAGCCTGAAGAAATGGAAATTGCAGGAGAAGGGGAGGATGTCGCTCCAAAAGAAGGTTTTTTCAAACGTACATTTGGAAATATATTTAAAAAGAAAGAAAAAGACGTAGACCCTGCTACTATTGCACCGGAAATACCGGACAAGGAAGAGGATGAGCCGGATGGATTTTGACAACTAGTAGTCCGTTTTTTAAATAACATATCATATACTCGTTACATCTTCAATCATATATTTACAATTGAACACTACCGGTTCTTCATTAATTGCACTCATAACCTGATAAATCAGATCAAAAATATCATCGTAGGTATCCACACAAACACAAATTACAAGACAGCGC
>SDBV01001525.1_pt1 | contig 34945 bp, 23 predicted proteins | sample 2277081 | NCBI WGS metagenome assembly SDBV01 (sample SAMN10402039, study PRJNA504765) | marine sediment metagenome | isolation source: marine sediment core GS10_PC15, 223 cmbsf | place: Arctic Ocean: Southern Knipovich Ridge | collected 2010 | reverse complement strand
GCCCCGCTGACCGCTCTCGCGGAGCAGCTGGGAGTCTCGCTCGACGGGGCCGCCGAGGGCGTCATCGCAGTGGCTGACACCCACATGGAAGGTGCGCTTCGCCTGATCAGCGTTGAGCGCGGATACGATCCAGCGAACCTGGCCCTGGTGGCCTTCGGTGGCGCGGCGCCCCTTCATGCCTCAGGCCTGGCGGCCCGACTGGGCATAGCCCGTGTCATCATCCCTCCCGACCCGGGTACGCTGTCGGCCCAGGGCATCCTCGTGGCAGACGTGAGAAAGGACGTCTCGCGAAGCGTTCTGCTGATCGGTAGAGAGATGGCCGCCGAGGCCCTGGACGAGCCCTTCGGCGAGCTGGAAGCAGAAGCTCTGGGCGAGCTGGAGGCCGAGGGGCAGAGCCGGGAGAGCGTCGAGCTGAGCCGATCCATCGATGCCCGCTATCGGGGCCAGAGTTATGAGCTGTCCGTACCCGCCGCTGCTGATTGGGTGGAGCGCTTCCATCGGGCGCATCAGCGAAGGTTCGGGTTCGCCCGAGAGGACTCCGTCATCGAGGCGGTGACGCTGCGGGTCACGGGCATCGCCCGCGTCGCCCGGCCCAAAGCGCGAAAGTTGAAGAAGGGGACCGGCGTGCCGTCGCCGCAGGCCGAGATCGCGGTCTTCGTGGAAGGGTCGCGTCGAGGTGTGCCGCTTCACGAGCGGGAAGCTCTCGGCGCAGGCCACCTGATCGCCGGACCCGCCGTTGTCGCGGAGTACAGCGCCACCACCTGGCTACCCCCCGGCTGGTGGCTCGAAGTGAGGGCGAGCGGCGACCTCGTGCTCTCGGCACGGAACTGAGGGCGACAGACTAGCGTCCGGGAGTGCCGTTCTTATATATAGAGGCCGCGCCAGCCCTCGAAGCCTGGCGGCGCGTCTAATCTAGCGACCACCGGCGGATAACCCTTCAGGTAGCACGGAATGACAACGAGCGTAGAATCGGAAATAGAATTCGGCAGCGCGTCCGCAGAGCGCGCGTCGGCATCAGAATATCGACCACCCTACCGTTGGGCGGAGTTCGTCGCCCTGGGCATCTTCACCCTCTACGCCATCACACTGGCCCCGACGACCGCGTTCTGGGACACCAGCGAGTACATCGCCACCGCCCATATCCTGGGCATCCCCCATCCGCCGGGTAACCCGGTGTTCGTGTTCTTCGCCCGGGCATGGGAACTGCTCCTCGCCCCGTTTCCCATATCGACGGCTGTGAAGATCAATCTTTTCTCGGCGGCGAACGGCGCCGCGGCGGCGGCGTTCTGGTTTCTGGTGGCGCATCGCGTTCTTTCGTTCTTCTCGAACGATGAGCTTTTCCGACGCCTCGGAGCCACAGCGGCGGCGGTGCTCTCGGCGACGGCGTTCACCGTCTGGAATCAGTCGGTAGTGAACGAGAAGGTCTATCCGGTGAGCTTGATGACCGTCGCCTTGTTGACCTTCCTGATCTTCCGCTGGCGGGACAATCTGGGGAAGGGCAAGGACGATAATCTGCTCATCCTGATCGTCTTCATCCTGGCGCTCTCGGTTGGCAATCACTTGATGGCGTTCCTGGTGGCGCCGGCCATGGCGGTGTATGTACTGATCGTGCACCCAGGGGTGCTGAAGAAGGTGCGCCTCTACGCTTTCGCCGTCCTCGCCTGGACGTTGGGTCTCTCCGCTCAACTCTTCCTGCCGATCCGCGCTGACGACCGGCCGGTGATCGCCGAGGGCGACCCGCGATGCGAGTCGCTGGTCGCCGCTGTGACCGACGTTCTCTCGTTAGGGCAGACGCGGAAGTGCGAAGCGTTGGCCAGCGCGCTGAAGCGAGACCAATACCGGAAGCCGCCGATCAGCACCAACCCGATATTCGCGCCGCGTGAGGAGCCGCGAGACTTCCACCTGCTGCGCTGGCAGTTCATCAATTACGCCCAGTACTTCGATTGGCAATGGGCCAGAAGCCTGGACGGAGGAAGAACGTTCCTGGCGATCGCACGAGCGCCGTTCACACTCTTGTTCTTATTCTTGGGATTGTTCGGAGCGTGGCGACACTTCCAGAGCGATCGCATCTCGTGGCTCTACTTCGCTGTGCTGTTCGCCACCGTCTGGTTGGGTTTGATCATCTACCTGAACTTCAAGTTCGGCTACTCTGTACTGGCCACTACTCTTTCCGGCGCGGAGGAGGTCGGGATACCAAGGAATTGGCGCGAGGTGCGCGAGCGAGACTATTTCTTCATCGTCTCTTTCTCGCTTTGGGGAGTGTGGGCGGGTATCGGTCTCGCCGCACTCTGGAAGCTGGCGACCCACGCCGCCACCGGCGTGCGGGGGAGCCTGACCGCGGTCCAGTATCGTCGCCTCGCGCCGATCATGCTGATCGCGCTTCTCCCGCTACTCCTGAACTGGAGATACGCGAGTCGTGCCGGCGACTATGCCGCCCGCGACTGGGCGTACAACATTCTGATGTCGGTAGAGCCGTACGGTGTCGTCTTCACGAACGGCGACAACGATACCTTCCCTCTCTGGTACGTGCAGGAGGTGGAAGGGCTGAGGCGCGACGTCACCGTCATCGTTTATTCGTACCTGGCGACCCCCTGGTACGCAAAGCAGCTGCGCGACCTGACCGAGCCGTGCGGCGACCGCGACCCGGCGGAAAACCCGACGGTGATCATCTGCCAGCGGCCGTTCGAGCCGGACAAGGCGCTGGAGGTGTACGCCGGCCGGGAGTGGAAGACACCGACGCGGTCGATTCTGGCGTTGAACGATACCGAGCTGAACGGGCTGCCGGATTGCTATCCCAGGGATAACTTCGGCGCCTGCCGGGGGTTCCCGGAAGCACAGATGGTGCCGATCGGAGAGATCTCCGCCGTGGTGGACGCGGGCCGCAACCTTGTACGCAACGACATCTTGTTGTTGAGCATACTGGGGGCCGTGGCCGGCGACCGGCCAGCATATTTTGCCAGCACGACCGGAGTGTTCGAGCGCTTCAACCTGCAGCCGCACCTGGCGCGGCAAGGCACCGCCTACAAACTGTTCACACGTCAGATCACCCCGGAAGACTCGCTTTTCCTGATACCGGCCCAGTCCAGAGGCCAGGCCCGGCTGACACCGCATTGGCTGGACATCCAGCGAACGGAGCGACTCCTAGAGTCTTACGTCTACCGTGATCTGCCAGACTGGGAGTTCTGGCCGGATCTGTCCACCAACGGGATCCCACTACAGTACTACCAGGCATACGTGGCGCTCGCCACGGCTTACATGATCCAGAACGATGCGGACAGCGCCGATCGGTATCTACGCCAGGGGATGAAGTTTGCCGAGGTCGCCTTCGGGCAGGAGCTGCAGATGCCCACTATGGCCCAGCCTCGGGTCCCGATAATGCCCGGCGGGCGGGGGCGCGAGGCGGTAGAGATCGAGAAGGGTGGAGACTCGGCTGACGAGTCGGGGCAATGATCGCTGATCAGCACTCGATGTCCGATGCTCAGTCGGTCGGCGGTTGGATATGGCCGGGGCACGCTCAAGAATATTGAATACGAAGTGAGTGGCGAATGTCGATTAATGGGTGTCGATTAGTGAGTGTTGAACGAGGGCTTCGAGTTCGGGCTCCGCATCTCCCGGCTCGGGACTTTCTTCGCACATGACGCTGGCTCCGCTTTCTTCATCGTACGCCACTCGCACGACTTGATCCATCCCTTCGCGGATCGATTCGATGTGAGTGATGAGGACGACCTGTTCGAAGCGGTCCTGTAGCTTCTGAAGTAGTCTGACCACGCTCTCGCGGCGTTGCTCGTCGAGACTGCCGAACACTTCATCGAAGATGAGCAGCGACAGCGTATGCCCCGCGCGATCCGCGATCATCTGGCTAATCGCGAGCCGTAGCACGAGGTTGGCCAGATCTTCTTCACCGCCGGAGATGACGGGTTTCTCTTGGCCAGCATCGAGCACCACGATCTCGTAGTCTTGCCCGATTTCGATCTGGTTGTAGCGGCCATCGGTGAGCTCGGTGAGGAACACCGAGGCGATCTCGGATAGCTCGGGCCGGACGCGATCGTTGAGTTCATCGCGCAAGGCGCCCAGAGCAGCATCGAGTTCATTATGGAGACGATGCTCCTTCTCACGCTCCCTTATCAGCTGCGACAGTTTCCGCAGATCGTCTTCCGCTTTACGCGCCGAGTCGGCAGCACCTCGCGCCCATTCCAGCTCGCCGCGGGCCCGTTCGGCATCGAGACGCGCCAGATCGAGAGTCGCCCTGGCTGACTCGAATTCCTTGCCCAATGACTCGAACTGTTCTGCCGCAAAGCCGACCTCGGCCCGCGCCCTTTCCAGCTCAGCGATATCCGCTCGACGTTGCCTTAACTCCTCGGCTGCTTCCGCAGCCTCTACCTTCAGCCGCTTCTCAGCCTCGAGGCGCGCTTCCAGTTGTGTGATCTTCTTCTCCAGCTCCTTGAGTTCTTCCAAGCGTCGCCGCACCTCGTCGTGGCGGGCAGCATCGTATCCCTCTGGTATCAACGCTATCGTGCCGGCCAGCTTGCGGGCTCGAGTTTTCTCGTTCTCCAAATCGGTAGCGAGCGCCTCGAACTGACTCCGCGCCGCTTCGGCGCCGGCAAGCTCGCCACGAATCCGATCTAGCTCCTTCCGTGCGCTCGCAAGTCCGGCATCCGCCGCGGCAACCTCCGGTGGCTCTTCAGCCAGCTGTTCCTCCCGCTTGCGGTGCCACTTCCCATCGGCGATGACCCCATCGTATTCAAGGCGTAGATCGCCCAGGACGCGATCGTACTCGGCACCCAGCGGACGCCGACAGGCCTGGCAGATGCCATCCGGTCCGGCCTCCTCTATCTGTTCGACTTGTTTCTTCAGTTCCTCCGCCTGGTCAAGGAGCATTCGCAAGCGGGCATCGACATCCTGGCGGTCGCGCTGCCAGTCTGCGCGGATCCTGTCCCGCTCGGCTTCCAGTCTAGCGCGATCTTCCTCGCGTGTCGCCGCCGCTGTCGCAAGATCGCCGCGCTTCTCGATCGTGGCCTCCAGCTTCGCGTGCTTTTCGGCCAACGCTTCGATGCGCTCACGTTGCTCCTCGAGTTGTTTCTCTAGCGCGACGCGCTCGGCGGCCGATTGGGCCAGCCGACGGAGATTCTCCTCTTCGCCGGAGAGCCCGGCCAGTGGCGCCGCCCTCTCGCGCAGCGCGTCCATCTCCGCTCTCACATCATCTAGCTCAGCGAGCTCTGCCTCCGCTTTCTTCAGCGACTCTTCCGCCCCCTCCAGCCGAGCCTGTAGCACGCGCAACTCTTCGTTGAGCTGGCGATCACGCTCACGTTCCGCTTGCGACTTCATCCAGGCGGGCTCCAGCTGGGCGAATCGTTCTGCTGCCTTGACTTCCGTTCTCTCGTGCTCTGCCAGAGCCGCGGAGGCCTCGCTGAGCTTGCGCTCGGCTTCATCAACCGCGCGGGCCACTTCAGCTTCGTCACCCAGACCACGTCGCAGCTCCTCGACCTGGCCCTTAAGCACGTTCCGTTGCTCGCGCGCTAGATTTTGCGCGTCGCGTAATCGTTCGTAACCGAGCACGCGAGAGAGGAATAGCCTGCGAGCGTTGGGTTTCATCGCGGCGAGGAACTGGAGCTCTTTCTGGCCGGTGAAGTAGGTATTGAAGAACTCATCGCGGCTCATGCCGAGCCGGCGGGTTAGTTGCCGCGTCACTTCGCTGATCCCCGCGGCGATCGGATCTTTCCCATCGTCGCGATAGAGCTCCGCGTTCCGCGCCGAGCGGACGATACGATAGCGTTCGCCGCCCAACTCGAATTCCAGTTCCACGGCGACTCGCGAGCGGCCGGGCGCCCGGTTGAAGCGAATCGTGTCCACGGTGCCGCGTAGTGCCTGCGATCCGTAGATCGCCCAGGCGATCGCTTCGAGGATGGTGGACTTGCCGGCGCCGTTCGGTCCGATGATACCGGTGAGGCCGGTACGGAACTCAAGCTCGGTATCGGCGTGCTGGCGAAAGTTGGTGAGCGAGAGGCGAATGAGGCGCATCGTCCTAGGCGCTCTCCGGCGACGTGAAGTCCTCGGCCTCCCGCAGGTAGCGGACTCCCAGCTGAACTAACGCTTCGACATCGACCGCCTTCGACGAAGGTGTCCAGCGGCCTTTGAGGAAGGTGGCAAGCTCTTCTTCGAGGGTGAGCCGCTGGCCCGGCGCCCCGGAACTGACGTGGCGGACGACTTTCGGCGCATAGGTGGTCAGATGGAAGTGGAGCGCTCGCGTTCGATACTCGCGAATCCGCTTATGATCGAGGGCGCGATAGATGTCGCGAGGAAACTCGAAGATCCGCAGCCTGATGATCTTCCCCTCGATGCCACCCGGTATCGACTCCAGCGCGGCGGCGACGGCGGAGTCGATCTCTTCCGGCTCTTCTTCACCTCTGATGATCGGCGTCAGATCGTAGACGGGCCTAGGGCTCTCCAGGGCATGGAAGCTGGCGGCAGCGGCCTCCAGATCGTACTCGATGAAACCTTTCGCCCAGGACGCTTCGGGCCAGGTGTCGTCCGCCGCCTTCCTGATCTCCTTTTCGCGGCCCGGGAGCGGGTCGGCCTCCGCCCAGATGTTGAGGCCCGTCCGCTCGATCGCCCCTGCGTAGTACATGTTGGACGCCAGCCGCGCCCGCACATGGTAGTGCCCCATGGCCACATAATCCCACCGCTCGGGATCGATCGCGTCGCCCGATAGCCGCGCTGCACCGAAATCCATCAGCAATTTCAATCGTTCGTCGTCGATCTCGGCGTGGGCGAGTAAGATGTTGACGGCGAAGTCGCCGGACGGCTCCAGGCCGGCGGCGGCGCCGTGAGCACGAAGCTCGCTGTGGGGCATGCAAAGCACAGCCGCATCGAGCTCCGGAAACGCCAGGCGTTTCGCACCCTGGTGGACCACGTGCACGCCCTTGATCTCATCGAACAACCTGAGGATGCTCCCTGTCTCTGCGGCCCGCGGGGAGTCGTGATTGCCGGCGATGATGATGACTCGAGTCCCCGGCGACTCGGAACAGAAGTGGGAGAATTGCCGGAACGCGTCGGCGATAGCGGAATTCGACGGCCTGACGGTATGGAATACGTCGCCGGCGATCAACAGAAACTCCGGTTGGATCTCGAGCACCTTACCAAGAGCTTCTCTGAACGCCTTCGCCACATCCGCTTCGCGTATGTTGATTCCCTGCGGGAGAGTGCGGTGATAGGCTCTGTAGCCGAGGTGGAGATCGGAGAAATGAACGAGTTTCATTCGGCGCCCACCAGCTCGAGCTGCCCGGTCGCGAAACCCGTGAGCTCGAGCTCGATCCCATTCACACTCTGAAGCGCGAGCATGTTGAGCTCGTAGTGGCCGGAGATAAAGCGGCCACGGTCGATATCGAAGAGCGTTGAGCCCGACAGACTCAGCTGAACCTGCATAGGTGATACAGATCCCGTTTCCGCGCCTTGAAGCTGCGAGTAGGAGCCCGCCAGACCGATGACCGCCAGCGGCCCATCCGGTCCCTCTCTAACTTCCCTCAGCGTATGCTCAAGCCTCACAACCATCGTCATCGCGCCCGCCGCCGACGGCAAGCCGGTCGGGAACTCGGACTCACTGCTCCAGCTTTCTCCTATCGCCACCGCGCGGTCCGGCAGATAGGTAGGCATAGAGTCGCTGAGGCGCTGAATGCTGCGGCTGAGAGCCGCAAGCCGGGGATCGGAATAAGTCACGTCCAGCGTGCGCCCGCCGGGCGTGGTTCGCATGGTAGCCGTGCTCGCGAGCAAGGCACGGGTCGCCTCCACGTGTTCAGGCGGCTGCGGGATCGGTTTACCCGCCACCTCCCCGTTGAAGTCGTAATTATACCATCTGATCTCGAACGTTCTCGTTCCATCCGCGTCCACCGCGGCCAGACGTTGTTCGTATTCCAGAGTCGTACGCAGCCCCATCCCAGTTTCGAGAGCTTCGATGAGCTGCCGGGCCCTCTCATCGACGGTCATCTGCCCCGAGTAGTCCGCCTTCATTTCGATCCTGAAGCTGAGCGTATAGCGATTTGACGCTCCGACGCTGTCGCCGAGCTCTAGCTTGTAGGTCAGGGGTTGGGCGAGCGCGGCTGCAGGCAGGCAGAGCGCAGCGAACAGCGCAACAGATGCGGAGGAAGACGCTTTTGTCAGAATCGCAGTCCCCCGAGCAAGAGCACATAGATCAACACCACCCCAACCAGGCTGGCGACCATCCCCTGGCGCTTGACTCGCGCGGTGAAGCTCTCGGACGCATCCTCGCCCGCGGCCGCTCTCTGCTCTGCCATAGCGGCCAGGGCTCCCGAGCTCGGCACCAGATACAGCAGGGTGACGACAAAGGCGAGAATACCGAGAATCTGCATCTGGAAGAGCCAGTGATCCGGGAAGGGGCGGAACCAGGGACGTCCGGTCTCCACCATCAACAAGATGCCACCGACCAGGGTGAGTATCGCGCCTGACGTCACCACGCCCCTGTACAGCTTCCTAGCGGTAGAGTAGACGAAAGCCACGACCTTGGAATCTCCCGTGCGGCGTGCCGCGACCGTCCAGACGCCCAACGTCAGTAGACCGCCGAGCCACAACGCCATGCCAAGCAGGTGGATGAACAACCAGATGCCGAATCTCATCGTTTACCTCGTCCGGGCGCGGGTCACGGATCCACGCCACTCGGTTAGCGAGTGGCTGGGCGGCAGCCCCTCGGGGTTAGGGGGCCATTCGACCTCGATCGATGCCAGTGCCACCACATCATCAAAGCGGCCAGCCGTCACATCGAACATCGCTTCGCCGAAGTAGCGGCCGTCGGCGTTAAACCCTTCAACCGGCACCGGCGCTCCATCGAACTCGATACGCGCGTACAGGCCGTCGGGCTCGACGATCAGCTCTCTAAGCCTGTAAGTGACCCGAAGCAGAGTCAGCGAACGGGTGCCGTCGGGCTTTCGAACCGGGATCGCCACGTTACCAGCCCAAGTTGCCCCGGCCGACACGGAATCATCGGGCAGATCGACTGCCAGTCCGGAAAGGATCAGTGCGAGCGCCTGGCCTACGGGACGGACGGCTTCGGAGGTGACGCTGACTCCGAGCGGTTCACCGGTGAACGACAGCTTGAGCTGAGCCTGGCGCCCGGCTGCCCTGAAGATGCTATCCCACTGGATGGGCGACAGGCTCTGAACCTCGTCACCCTCCACGCTATACCCGAGCCAGTAGACGAGGTAGAGGAGCTGATCGCTTTCGGCTCGCGGCAAGTTCACGAGAGTGACCGCGATCTTGGTGTCCTTAGTCTTCGGGAGCATCAGAGGCTGTAGCAACTCCAACCGCGGATCGTCCGCAGGCAGATCGAATACGAGTTGATGCGATTCGTTGGTGGTGAAGGTAAACTGTCCGACGACTCCAGAATCGGTGCGCATGCGGAGCAGAGCTACAACATCGGCGTCGCCCGACGCTTGACCGGCGCTCGGCGCTGGAGCGACGAGCAGCCCGGCGGCCGCGATCGTGAGGATCAAGAACAACTTCATCGGGAATCGCTTCCGTAGGGATCATCGGGCACGCGTACCGGCCGTCCGCCTGTCTCCACAACCTCCGTTTCCACTCGCCGCTTCAGCCGGGAGCGGAAAAACTTGAGCACATCGTTCGGCCGCCGCCGGCCTGTCTGGTGAAACGCTTCGAGCACTTCCGCTCGCTCGCGACCAACGATTAGATCTTTCACTTCATTGGATGAAACACTTCTGTCGATGCGTTTGAGCCCAAGCGCGATGGCATCCTCGAACGGGACATCCGAGCGTGGCGGATATTTTTCGATACCGTCGCGGCCGCGCATCACGGCCGGCCGCGGGAACCGTAGGAAGATAGGCTGCGTGAAGTGCGGATGGCGCACCATCAACTCGCCCTTGGGCAGCGCAGCTAGCTTGGTCTTCGTCGCGCGAGCTAGCACGGCATATCCCGGTGTGGCCAGCTCATCCATGTCCATCCGTCCATACAAAGACGACCCGCTATTGCCGACGACGCGCCGGTGCACCTGGGAACGGAACTGCTGAGCGCCGAACAGCACGAGCCCCAGATAGCGGCCGCGTTCGCTGATGTCGAGCAGCATCTTACGCACGTAAGTATCGGGCCCGTCCGCTGGCGCGTACTTGTTCAGCTCGTCGGCGAACACAATCACGTGTTTGACACCGAGGCTCCCCGCTTCAAGCCCTTCCCGAAGCTTCGAGACCACCCGGGCGAACACCAGATCCTGTGCCTCGGGTTCGACATTTGCCACATCGATCACGTAGACTGCACGATCTTCGAACGCCCCCCACGGTAGATCGCCCACCGAGTCATCGTTCACCACGAGCCCGTGGGCCCGGCTCACTATTCCGTTCAGCCGGTTCCGGACTTTACGGATCGTCGCCGTATGATGCGTCGCCCAGCGATCATCGCCCTGCTGCTCGCAGGTGGCCAGCACATCGTCGAACCAGTCTTCTAGGTCCCGGAAGGTGCGGACGATGTGAGTTCGCCGGATCCGGTGGCCCTCCTCCGGCCCGAACCGCTGATCTATCACCCGGTCGCGAATGAAATCGATCAGCGCATCGGCCTTCGCATCGAGATCGTCCCGGGTGAGCAGCACTTCCGAGAACTGCATCACTTCCTTCAGACCCCAGCGAAGCGGCTCGACGCTGTCGATGAGGTCGGGGTGAGTTCGGAGTGTGTTGAGATTCCAACCGTCCGGACGGTAGGGTGCGAAATAGCGGACTTTTTGAAAGGGTTCAGCCGGTACGTCCAGCCGCTCGTACATACGGCGATCCTCTTCCTCCAGCTCGCCCGGCTTATCCAGAAAGAGTAGATCCGGTCCTTTGACGTTAAAGCAAACCGCCGCCACGGAGTCCATCGACTTCGGTAAGTGCTCGAAGATCGAAGTGAGCAGGAACTCGACGAGGCTCGTCTTGGTAGCCAGGCCGCTCACACCGGTGATGTTGAGGTGCGCCGCCTCCGGCCCCAGCAAGAACTCCGCATCGAGATAGATGGGCGCCTCCAGTCCACCGCTCACATAGAGCCCCAACGGGATTCCCGTCCCCGCCGCGCCGTAGACATACGAGTCCATCCGCAGCCCCACCGCTACATCTGTATCGTCGGCAAGGTATACGGCGCCCATGGGCACGGGCTGAACGGGCTCCTCAGGTTCGCGGCGCAAGACAGCCGCCGAGTAGAGCCGGATCTCCGGTCGCACGGAAGGTGAGCGGTCGTCGGAGCTCGGGTCAGCGTCGGCGCCGATGTAGTCGTGGAGCGGCGACATGAGATCGGTGTAGCTGAAACCCTCGACCACCACACCGTACACCGTCTGGCCTTCCGCGACCACCTTCACGATGGAACCGATGCCGATGGAAGCCTCGCGACCGGTCCAGAAATGGAATTCGTGAGTCGTGTTCGGCTTGCGCTCGGTGGCGACCACCCTGCCGATGATATCCCTCATCTCATCCCGCTCTTGCCCTTCTTCTCCGCTTCTTCATCCTCACACCGTCTGCGTTTCTAGCATCATCCAGTCCTGCAGGCTGCGAACTTCCGGCTTCCGGCTCCGCAGCCCGATCAGCGCATCGCAGAGCGCCGACGCCGCCGACAGCGTCGTGGTATATAGGATCCCGTGCTGAATCGCCGCCCGGCGGATCGCGTAGTCGTCGTACTGGGCGTGCTTGCCCAACGGTGTGTTGATTAGCATATCGATGTCACCTGAGATCAGGTGATCCACCAGGTGCGGGCGACCTTCATGAACCTTGAGCACCGGTGTCGCCGGGATGCCACGAGCCTGCAGGTAGCGGGCGGTGCCCGATGTGGCCCAGATCTCGAAGCCTTGCTCGTGAAAGCGCCGTACGATGGGAATCGCGCTCTCCTTATCTTCATCGTGCACGGTGACGACGATCCGTCCTGATAGCGGCAGCTTGTTACCCGCCGCCACCTGAGCTTTGGCGAAGGCGTGACCGAAGGAATCGGCGATCCCCATCACCTCGCCCGTGGAGCGCATCTCCGGGCCCAGCAGCGGATCTACCCCCGGTAGCTTGTCGAACGGGAAGACGGATTCTTTCACGGCCACGCCGTGAACGACGGGTTGATCCGGCAACCCGAATTCAGCGAGCTTGCGACCCACCATACAGCGGGCGGCGAGCCGCGCCAGCGGAACGCCCGTGGCTTTGCTCAGAAAGGGCACGGTGCGGCTCGCCCGCGGGTTGACCTCGAGCACATAGACGACGCCATCTTTCACGGCGAACTGGACATTGATCAGGCCGACGACGCCAAGAGAATTTGCCAGGGCCCGCGTATGCGCCTTCATCGTCTCGACGTGGTCATCGCGCAGCAAGTAGGGTGGCACGACACAGGCCGAGTCGCCGGAATGGATGCCAGCATCCTCGATGTGTTGCATCACGCCGCCGATGAAGACGTCGCTACCGTCGCTGACCGCATCGACGTCAGCCTCGAAGGCGTCCTCGAGGAAGCGATCGATCAGCACAGGGTGTTCCGGCGCCGCGCGGACAGCGCGCTCGAAGTAGCCCTTGAGAGATTCTTCGTCGTAGACGATCTCCATCGCCCGGCCGCCCAGGACGTAGCTGGGGCGCACGAGAACGGGGTAGCCGATGGACCGGGCCACATCGATGGCGCCCGCTTCGCAGCTGGCGAGGCCGTTGGGCGGTTGGGCGATATCCAGCTCGCGGGCGAGGGCTTCGAAGCGCTCGCGGTCTTCCGCGCGATCGATGGCATCCACCGACGTGCCGAGTATGGGCACGCCCAGATCTCTCAGTTTCTTGGCGAGAGACAGCGGTGTCTGTCCGCCGGTCTGTACGATGATTCCTTCAGGTTGCTCCAGGTGCACGATCTCGAGCACATCTTCGAGGGTCACCGGCTCGAAGTAGAGTTTGTCACTGACATCGAAGTCGGTCGAGACGGTCTCCGGGTTGGAGTTTACCATGATCGTCTCGTACCCCTCGTCAGCGAGGGCCATTGCTGCAGAGACGCAGCAATAGTCGAACTCTACACCCTGGCCGATCCTGTTGGGCCCGCTCCCCAATACCACGACCTTCGGCCGCTCGCTGCGCTTCGACTCGTTCTCTTCCTCGTACGTGCTATAGAGATAAGGTGTCGCGGCGGGGAACTCGCCGGCGCAGGTATCCACCATCTTATAGCAGGGGTGCATCCCCCAGTCCCAGCGACGATTCCGCACGTCCGCCTCAGACTCGCCGCGGGCCGCAGCTAGTTGCGCATCCCCGAACCCCATACGCTTCATCTCGAACAGATGGTCCCGTGTCACTTCATCAACGACCGCATACTCTTTTTCCGCTTCGACCAGATCTCTTAGTTGCGCGAGGAACCAGCCGTCGATCTTGCTCGCCTCGGCCAGCGTATCGATTTCTAGCCCCGCCTGCAGGGCACGCTTGAGCTGAAACGGCCGCTCCGCCGTCGGCTGACGAAGAGCCGCTAGCAAAGATTCCGGGTCGTCGGCAGACAGGCGATCATCGGAGAGATCGTCGCCGAGCACCCAACCGGCGCGTCCGTTCTCCAGCGAGCGGAAGCCCTTATTCCAGGCCTCCTTGAAGGTGCGGCCGATCGCCATGATTTCGCCCACCGCTTTCATCTGGATGCCCAGCGTTGGATCGGCGGTCGGGAATTTCTCAAAGGCAAACCTCGGGATCTTGACGACGATGTAATCGAGGACCGGCTCGAAGGAGGCAGGCGTCATCCGGGTGATCTCGTTAGGCAGCTCGTCGAGACGATATCCGACGGCCAGCTTGGCGCCGATGCGGGCAATTGGAAAGCCGGTAGCTTTCGATGCGAGAGCGGAGGAGCGAGAGACGCGGGGGTTCATCTCGATCACCAGCAGTTCGCCATCTTTTGGATTGAGGGCGAACTGGATGTTGCAACCACCGGCCGCGACGCCGATCTCCCGGATACAGGCGATGGCCGCATCGCGCATCCGCTGGTATTCCAGATCGGAGAGCGTGAGCGCCGGTGCCACGGTGATCGAATCGCCGGTGTGAACCCCCATGGCGTCGAAGTTCTCGATCGAGCAGACCACGACCACGTTGTCGGCAGCATCCCGCATCACCTCGAGCTCGAACTCTTTCCAGCCGATCACGCTACGATCGACCAGCACCTCGCCGATAGGAGAGGCCGCGAGGCCGTTCCGCACGACCCGCTCGAACTCGTCACGGTTGTAGGCGATCCCACCGCCCGTACCACCCAGGGTGAAGGAGGGGCGAATGATAGCAGGGAAGCCGGTGTGCTCCGCCACCGCGAGCGCCTCATCCAGCGACTTCACGAAGCCGCCGTGGGGCATCTCGAGGCCAATTCTCTTCATCGCCTTGCTGAACTGCTCCCGGTCCTCGGCCAGCCGGATCGCCGGGGCGTCGGCGCCGATCAGCTCCACGCCGTGCGCCTCGAGAACTCCAGAGTCGTTGAGTTCCAAGGCGATATTGAGGGCCGTCTGTCCGCCCATAGTCGGTAGCAGGGCGTCGGGTTTTTCCCGCTCGATCACCCGCTCCACCCAATCGGCGGTCAGGGGCTCGATATAGGTGGCATCGGCGAGATCCGGGTCGGTCATGATGGTCGCCGGATTGGAGTTCACCAGGATGACCCGGTAGCCCTCCTCCTTCAATGCGCGAACGGCCTGCGTGCCCGAATAATCGAACTCGCAGGCCTGCCCAATCACGATCGGCCCACTACCCAGCAGCAGGACACTGTTTATGTCTGTCCGCTTCGGCATCGAATCGAGGTGTCACCCTCCTTCAAAAGCTGTCGCCTAGGTCTCTGTCAGTTCCCAAAAATACCCGACGCGGGGGGGCGGCGCTAGGCGGGAAGGGGCTATTGGGCGGCTGCGAGCACCTGGCGAAAGAACTCATCCTGAGCGCCGCGGCGGATCCAGCGCACCACCACGACCAGGTCGTGTTCGGGGCTCACGTAGACCAGGTTCAGGCCGCCGCCCGCGTGATAGAAGACGGTCTCGGGGCTATTCGGCAGCGCCCGGCGGTCGGTGTTCAGGAACCAGTTCATGAACCCATAGCCCGCATTGAGGGGAGTCGGCGTCAGCGCCATCGCCACCCAATCCTCTGAGAGTAGCTGCCGGCCTTTCCAGTTGCCCCGGCGGAGGGTGAGAAGGCCGAAGCGAGCCAGGTCAGCCGCGCTGATGAACATGCCACCGCCCCAGTGCCCACCGCCGCTGACCGACTGCATGCGGAGGCCGTCGAGCGTAAGCCAGGAGTTGTCGTAGCCGTACCAGCGCCAGTTGTTGGAGGCGCCGATGGGATCCATGATCCCTTCTTTGAGCACCTGCGGCAGCGGCTTTCGCCAGACATGCAATAGCGATAGCGCCAGCAGGTTGACCCGGACGTCGTTGTACTTCCACTTGCCGCCGGGCTCCTTCAGCTCACGGCGGCGCCAAGCGTCGGGATCGTCGCTCTCCGGACGGTCCTCCCAGTCCTCGATTCCCCACAGCGCGCCCTCCCACTCGCTGGTCTGCCTGAGCATGTGATCCCAGGTGATCGGCGAGTTGTGCTCGGAGTCGTAGTGATCGGTAGGGACGTACTCTTTGATAGGATCGTTCAGGTCGCGGATGAGGCCGCGGTCCCAAGCGAGGCCGGCGACAGAGGAGAGAAAGCTCTTGGTGACGCTGAACGTCATGTCGACACGATCGATATCCCCCCACTCCGCCACGATGTATCCATGCCGCACGATCAAGCCGGTCACATCGCCCCGCTCCTTTGTCGGCCCGATCAGTTCGTTGAAGGGCTCGTTGCTTTCGAGCAGCGTCTCGCTCAAATCCCTGGAGGAGGGAGTCTCGTTAGCTATCGAGAAAGCGATGGCCTCCTCGAGCGCACCCGAGTCCATCCCGACCTCTTCAGGAGCGCGTCGCTCCCAGTCGCCGCCGGCACCTGGGTAATAGGGCGAAGACTGACCGCACGCGGTCAGGGCCGTTGCAAGCCACGTCGCTATCCATAGCCTGAAGAACACTCGCGTCACGGAATTCACGCACTCCCTTCCGAACTCAGCGGACGAACATGCTGCGGGCGACGAACCAGAGGTTCGCGGGTCGCTCAGCGACTCGTCGCACGTACCAGGGGAACCAGGCGGACCCGTAGCTGACCAGCACGCGTACCCTATGGCCGGTGCGTGCCAGGTCCAGTTGGCGGCCCACTGCGATGCCGTAGAGCATTTGAAACTCGTAAGCCTCGGGAGCGATACCGCCAGCCTTCGCCTCGAGCTGGAGCGTCTCGATCATTTTCGGATCGTGGGTCGCGAATGCCACACGGGCCCGCTGCCCCGCCTCTTGAAGCAGCAGCTTTCCCAAAGAAAGGAAGTTGGCATCGACAGCGCTCTTCTTGCGGTAGGCCACATCGGCGGGCTCGGCGTAAGCACCCTTCACCAGGCGGATCCCCGGCGACAGCGGCAGCAGACGCTCCAAGTCCTTCTCCGTTCTATATAGATAGGCTTGCAGGCAAACGCCGACATTATCGTGCGCCCCGCGCGCGCGCTCATAAAGGCGCAAGGTCACATCGACGTAGCTCGAGTCCTCCATATCTACCCATACGAAGTTGCCCAGCCCCGAAGCCTGCTTCACGATCCGGTCCAGGTGCGCCGCCGCGATCTGTGGATCCAGATCGAGGCCGAGCTGAGTCAGCTTCACCGATATCTCGGCATCGAGGCTCCGAGCGGCGATATCACTCAAGACCGAGCCATAGTGAGAGGCGACCTGCTGCGCCTCCTCCTCACGGCTGATGTTCTCGCCCAGCAGGGTCAAGACCGTGGATATACTGCCCTCCGCCAGACTCTCGCTCACCTGCAGGGCATCATCGACTTCCTCGCCCGGCATGAAGCGCGCAACGGCTCGGCGGACGAATCCATAGCGCGGAAGCCGCTCCGCCATCCAGCGGTTTCGTGAGCACCAGAGAAGAGTGTTTCTGAGCACGGTCGTTGCCTCTCGCAGAAGTCGAGGTAATTTGTGGTCCAAGCTTGAAATCCGCGAGCGGCATCCTGGCTCGGCACAAACAGACAGAAAGGTCTAAAGATGAAGAAGCGAACCCGCTTCGAACCAGTGAAGGGATTAGGCGTCTTCGCGATGAGTTCCCTGCTAGTGGTGGGTTGCGGCGGTCCCACGACTGTGACCCCAACCGCGGCCCCAGAACCGGAGGCCCCGCCGGCGCCTGCTGAACAGCCGGCCCCCGCGGCAGCACCCGAGATCCCCCTCATGGTGGATCTGGATACGATCCACGCGGGGCAGTTCGATAACGGGAAGATGTGGACATTCGAGTACCCGCCCCTGGACTATTTCAGGGAAACCTACGGCCTCAAGCCCGATTCTGCCTGGTTCGCCCACGCGCGCCTGAGTACGTTGAGGCTTCCCAACTGCACGGCCTCGTTCGTCTCGCCAAACGGTCTGGTGATGACCAACCACCATTGTGCGCGAGAGCACGTGTCCGCGGTGAGCGAGCCTGGCGAGAAGCTGCTCGATGACGGTTTCTATGCGCGCGCGTTGGCCGACGAGCGGGCGATCGCCGATCTTCACATCGACCAGTTGATCGACATCGTCGACGCAACCGACGAGATGGTCAAAGCTCTGGAGGGTGTGACCGGCGCCGCGGAGCGAGCGGATCGACGTGAAACGGCTGGCGAGGAAATCGGTGAGCGAATCGGCGTCGAGTACGGCGGCGAGGATGCAGGGATCGTCGTCGAATTGATCTCGCTTTGGGATGGCGCGAGATACTCCGCCTACGTGTTCAAGCGCTACGCAGACATTCGGCTGGTGATGGCGCCCGAGCTGAAGATGGGACAGTTTGGAGGTGACCCGGACAATTTCACCTACCCGCGTTATTCACTCGATATGTCGTTTCTGCGCGTCTATGACGAGAATGACCAGCCCTTCAAGCCGGATCACTACTTCGAGTGGAGCGAACGAGGCGCGGAAGAGGGTGATGTCGTCTTCGTCGTCGGCAACCCGGGCTCGACAAGTCGGTTGCAGACTGTTGCTCAGCTCGAATATCGCCGCAAGATCCAGGACAAAGCGATCCTCGCTCTTTATACTTCGCGTCTCGTCGCGCTGCAGGCCTTCTACGACGAAGACCCGATGATTGGAGAGGAGCTCGACCTGCGCAACGAGATCTTCGGGTTACGTAACAGCCAGAAGGCATACGAGGGAATCTGGGCAGGTCTGCATGATCCCGTGATCATTACGAAGCGTCGTGACTCGGAGAGACAATTCGTCGCCGCCATCGAAGCGGACGCGGATCTGGCCCGCCACTATTCGGGACTGGTCGAGCGCATGGCCGAGATCCAGGAGAGGAAGGCTGCATACGCGGCGGAATTCGGAGCTTTCCTGGCGCTGGGCAATCCGGACCTCGAGGCAGCGACAATGATGCGCGCCCTCTGGGGACTGCAGTACGCGGCGGGGAGCCGGGCCGGCGCTCCTGCCGATGCCCTCGAAGGAGTGAAGAACGAGCTGCTCGAGGTGGGCGAGCAACCCTTTGGCCTGCAGCGCCAACTGCTCGCCGCTCGTCTCGGCGACTTCCAGCGCTACTTCGGCGCGAGCGACCCCATCGTCGTCCAGATCCTTCAGGGCCGGACGCCGAGCGCGGCGGCAGAGGACATCCTGCAGGGATCCGTGCTCACCGATTCGGCGGGAGCCGCGATGGCAGTGGAGTCCAGCACTCTATCGTTGGGCGACCCGGCGCTTCAAATGGTGGTGGCGTATATCCAGCGATTCGCTAACTATCAGCCTGCCGCGGCACAGCTCAATGACGAAGAGGAAGAAGTAGCCACGCAGCTAGGGCTCGCCCACTTCGATCTATATGGTACGAGCATCCCACCCGACGCGACTTTCTCTCTCCGCATCGCGGATGGGGTCGTTAAAAGTTACGAGTACAACGGGACGCGAGCCCCGGTTCACACCACATTCTATGGACTCTACGATCGGTTCTATTCTTTCGGCGAGGGGACCGATTGGGATCTGCCGGAACGCTGGGTCCAGCCACCCAGCAGCTTCGACGTATCGACACCGCTGAACTTCATCATCACCACCGATATCATCGGCGGCAATTCCGGGTCGCCAGTGTTGAACCGCGACCTGGCTATCGTCGGCCTGGTGTTCGATGGAAATATCGAGAGCCTGCCCGGCGAGTATATTTACGACCCGACGGCTAACCGCACGGTTGCGGTCGATGCGCGGGGTATTCTGGAAGCCCTGGACGAAATATACGACGCTGATCGCATCGTGCTGGAACTCACCTCCGGACGGCTCGAGTGATGAGCCAGATTCGCCGCGAGGCGATCATCCCCAGTCCCGTGAGGATGCCGATCACGACGACCGGAAGCAGATGCCCCGGGCTGGTGAGATAATGGAGGGCTCCACTACCGAAGAGGCCCCCGTGACCGGGGTGCGCCGCCGCCGACCGGGCCAGAATCAGCATCGCTACCACCGCTGTCCCCAGGGCCGGGGCGAAGTGCCACGCTTTGTTCATGGTCGACCCCTTTTGTGACACGTTTTGATTCTTCAGCTCCGGCGCGCAGGCGGCCGGAGCCTAGCGCCCTAGCTCGCAGCTATGCGCCCTACCGCAAGAATTCCAAGTGACCATCCTGACCACCGTGCAGCAAGCGTTCTCGTGCGCGATCTCCCAAGACGCGCTGATTCGGCTTCAGTGACTAATGGCTGATAGAGCCTGCGAAAGATCAGCGATGATATCGTCGGCAGACTCCAGGCCCACCGAGATCCGCAGCAGGTTATCCGAGATCCCGGCAGCGCCCCGCTCTTCCCGGCTTACGTGAGCGTGGATCATCGAAGCAGCGTGCACTATTAGCGTATGCGTGCCCCCCAGGCTGACCGCGCGCCGGGCCAACTCGAGCTTCGCGGCGAAGTCGCGCGCCGTATCGTATCCGCCCTCGAGCTCGAAGGCGACCATACCGCCGAAGCCATCCATCTGTTGCCGCGCTAGATCGTGCTGCGGATGCGAGGCGAGACCCGGATAGTGGACCCGGGAGACGCCGGGATGGCTCTCGAGAAACTCGGCGACCGTCTGCGCGCTAGCGTTATGGCGGGCCACACGCAGCGTCAGCGTCTGAATGCCGCGGGCTAAAAGCCATGCCTCAAAGGGGTGAAGGATCATTCCAAAGACGATGAGGGCCTTCCAGAGTCCGGCGATGCGTTCCGAATCGGCTACGACGACACCCGCGGTGACATCGTTATGCCCACCCAGATACTTGGTGGCGCTGTGTATCACGATGTCGATACCATGAGCGATGGGCCGCTGGTTGATCGGTGTTGCGAAGGTGTTGTCGATGGAAGTCGTGATTCCCTTCCCGCGTGCGAGCGCGGCAACGCCACCAAGATCGGTTAGCATCAGCGTGGGATTCGAAGGGCTTTCTAGATGTATAAGGCGCGTGTTGGGCCGAAGCGCCGACGCAAAAGCATCAAGATCGGTTTGCTCGACTAGACTCACCTCGATACCCGCACGGGGCAACCACTGCTGCAGCGCCTTCATCGTACCCACGTAATGCGTCTTCTGTGCAACCACGTGGTCGCCCGATTTCAGCGTGCCCAGGAAGGCGAGCATGATAGCGCCCATCCCTGAACCAGTGACGAGCGCCGCCTCACCACCCTCTAGCTCGGCCACCGCCCTGGCGACCGCGCTGAAATTGGGATTCCCATAGCGCGTATAGAATCTGTCGGGCTCATGAGCGACCGCCGCCGCGGCAACCTGTTCCGGCTTCTCGAACTCAAACGTGGAACTTTGCCAGATCGGTGGAGCCAGCGCTTTCCCCTGAGGCCCGTATTCACCCATCGCCTCCGCCGCCAGTCGCAGCACCCGCGTCTCAATATCCATAATCCGTCCGTATCCTCTTCCCCGTTCTCGTGATCTTCGTCGTATTCAATAACGTCCTCCGATAATACGCTGGGCGCGATACTATGTCGAAGAGGCACAGATCACGAGCGCAGATGGACGAAGGCGACGACTGGGGAAAGACAGACTAGAGGGTGCAGGAGTCGAGCGAGGCCTGTGACTGTCGCAAAATCTCGCGCGCGGCCACGGTGAGTGCAGCGAGATTGATGTTCTCCGAGATCAGCAGCTCCTGAAGCACTTCGCGCATGGCCCCCAACCTGCCACTCGCGCTCTTACGAAACGCCTCGAGCCGCTGGACGATCGTAGCGTCTTCATCGCCGCAGGCGAGCACCGCCAAGGTCAGGTTGTGCCGCGCCTGTCCCAAATCCTGCATCAGGCCCTGGGCGGCCCGCTGTTCCCAAACGTCCTCGCCGGGCGCCATCTCCAGCAGATCGAGGAGCCAGGCGAAATCGACTTCGTCCGCGAGCGCGAAATATACGCGCCCGACATCAGCGACGGAGAAACCGACGCGGTGGGCGATCTGAGTAACGGCCATCAGCTCACCCAAGAACTTCAGAGCGGCTATGCGCTGAGCCACTTCATCGGCCACTCCGCTCACCTTCAGGTCCTGTAACGCCTCCTCGAACACGGCCTGTTGGGAGCCGAGAATAATTGAGGGGAGGATCTCGCATAGCTCGGCCACTGGCTCTTTGAACTCGGCCACCGCACCGCCCAGCTGGGATACCCCGGAAAGGTTTTCAACCGCCCAGCGCACGGTGCGGTCGAGCACGCCCTCCAGTGCGATGAGCCACTGGTACTCTTGTGCTGTGGAAAGGGTCTTTTCGTTCTTCTCGATCTCATCGACGACATCTTTTGCGCCAGCGATCTCAGAAGCCACGAACCAGCCCCTCGCGATGGCGACAGGGGAAGCACCGGTGTCTCTCGCCAGCCTTGGTATAAAAGTGCTCCCCATCAGATCGATGATTCTGTTGGTGAGCACGGTGGCAACTATCTCGCGCTGCAGGCGGTGTCCTCGTAGGTCTCCTTCGCTGACTCTGTTCACAACCGGCTCGGGATAATAATCCTCGAGCAGCTGGAGTAGAGCGGGGTCATCGGGGATGTCGGACGTCACGATGTCGTTCTTGAGCTGCATCTTGCTGTAGGCGAGCAGGACGGCAAGCTCGGGACGAGTGAGGGTCTTGCCCGTCTCTTGGCGTTGCTGCAGGCCTTCCCAACCCGGCAAGGACTCGATCGTGCGGTTCAAGCCACCGCGGTTCTCGAGGAAGTACATCGCATCCCGGAACTCGCTGAGGCGGTCGACGGCTCGTAGCTGCTCGAGGCTGAGCGACCGGCACTGGGCACGATTGTTGGCGAGCACGTCCTCGGCCACTTCGTCGGTGACCTGGTCCAGCAGCTCGTTGCGATCGTTCTCCGACATCGCGCCGCGATCCACCAGTTGGCGCAACAAGATCTTCAGGTTGACTTCGTGATCCGACATGTCGACACCGCCGGAATTATCCACAGCATCGATATCGATCCGGCCGCCGCCCAGAGCATACTCGATGCGAGCGAGTTGGGTCAGTCCGAGGTTGCCCCCCTCGCCAACGACTTCGGCCCTGAGCTGAGTCGCCTCTATACGAACGGCATCGTTACTCGAATCTCCTACATCGGCGTGAGTCTCAGACGTTGCCTTCACATAAGTGCCGATGCCGCCGTTCCAAAGAAGCTCGACCGGCATGCGGAGCAGCGCCCGAACCACGGCTCGACCGTTCACGACCTCGTCGTGGAGACCGAGCATCTTGCGCGCCTGCTCCGATAGCTGGATCTCTTTGGCCTCCCGTGCGTAGACGCCGCCTTCGCTGATCACCGACTTGTCATAGTCTTCCCAAGTGGATCCCGGCATCTCGAACAGACGCCGGCGCTCGTTGAACGACGCCTCCGGGTCGGGATCAGGATCGAGGAAGATGTGGCTATGGTTGAAGGCGCCAAGAAGTCGGATCGTCCGGCTGAGAAGCATGCCGTTGCCGAAGACGTCGCCGCTCATGTCCCCGATCCCGACTACAGTCACCGAGTCAGCATCGACATCTTTCTCCAGCTCGCGGAAATGGCGGCGGACACACTCCCAGGCACCACGAGCGGTGATCCCCTCCTTCTTATGATCGTACCCGTGCGACCCACCGGAAGCGAAGGCATCCCCGGTCCAGAAATCGAACTCGGCTGCGATGGCGTTGGCTTCGTCCGAAAAACTCGCGGTCCCTTTGTCGGCGGCCACCACCAGGTAGGGATCCTCACCGTCATAAACAACCGTATCGGGAGGCGCGACGACCCTACCCTCCACGATGTTATCCGCGACGTCCAGTAAGCCGCGAACGAAATCGTGATACGAATCCCGCACGGCCCGCTTGGCCGCCCCTCGCTCAGTCGGCAACCTGCGCACCACGAACGCGCCCTTCGCGCCGACGGGGACGATGACCGAATTCTTGATCTGTTGGGTCTTGGCGAGTCCCAGCACCTCGGTGCGGAAGTCGTCGGGCCGCTCGCTCCAACGAAGACCGCCGCGGGCCACCGGACCGAAGCGCAAGTGTGCGCCTTCGGTGCGTGGTCCGTGCACGAAGACTTCTCGGGCCGGGCGCGGATGCGGCATCTGAGCGATGGCAGCGCAGTCGAGCTTCAAGCTGATCGTGGGCATCTCCCTTTCCATCACGCGCGGCTGGAAATAGCTCGTGCGCACGGTTGCCTCTATGAGGTTGAAGAGTCGCCGGAAGGTGAGATCATCGCTGATGCTATCGACCTTGCGCAGTGATTCGCGGAAGGCGCTGCGGGCAGTCTGCGCCGCCGCCGGGCGATCACCGTCGAACTCAGGATCGAACTTGACGCGGAAGACCTCGAACAGCCGACGCGCCGTATCCGGGTTTTCGGTGAGCGCATCGAGAACAGCCCGGCGGCTGGAGACGGCGCCGATTTGGAACGCATACGCGGAATAGGTCCGGAGCAACGCGATCTCCTGCCATGCCATCGAGGCGCTGATCGCCAGAGAATTGAATCGATCGCTGTTGGCCACGCCGGAGTGAACGGCGAGCAGCATGTCGCAGAGGAGGGCGCCACCCTGGGGATCATCCAGCGGCCGCGAGTCGGGTCCTTGCACGACAAATGTATGAACGGTCGCGGCGCCGTGACCGACCCCGCCGACCTCCATGGCATCTGCCTCGATGACGCGGAGCCCGATATTTTCGAGTATCGGCATGACGTCGGCGAGGATCATCGATCCTCGCTTCACGAAGAGGCGAAGACGACTCGCCTCGAGCTCGCCACCGGCACGAGGCTCCAGCGCCACCTGCACGTTCCTGGTCCGCTCGAGCTTCTCCAGTCGCTCGATGTCCTGAACGGCCGTGCCGACGTCAACCGTGGCCATGTACTCGGGTGTGAATGCGTCTAGATAGTTGGCCGCCAGACGGTGGGCATCTTCGGGGACGTGGCCTTCATCGAGCGCGCCTCTCAATCGCTGCTTCCAGGTGCGGACGATACTCGCTATCTCATCCTGCAGCGCTTCTATATCGAGATCCTCGATGCGCTCGGGAGCGGCCGAGATATAGAAGTGCAGGCGCGCGCTATCACCTTCGCCCAGCGTCAGGTGATCATTCAATACGCTGCCGCCGAGTTCCTCAGAGAGCACATTGCGCAGTCGACCACGCACCTCGTCGGAGTAATTCCGCTTGGGCAGCAGAACCATCACATTGACACCTCGCTCCAGTACGTCGGGTGTGATCACCAGGCGAACATCGCCCGTATCTTCCGCCGCCATGACCTCGGCGATCTGCGTACGCAGGTCGTCGACACCGACAAGGAAAAGCTCTTCCTTAGGAATGCTGTTGAATAGAGCGACGATGGACTTGTAGTCGTGTGACCCTTCGGGGACGCCTTCCTCATCCAGAATCCTTCGCAACTTCTGTCTCAGGATCGGAATATCACCAGCGTTCTCCGAGTATGTTTTCCAGGTGAAGAGGCCAAGGAAACGGTGTTCCCCTATTATTTCACCCGCATCGCTGATCTTCTTCAGCCCGATGTAGTCCATGCGCGCACGTCGATGTACGCGCGACTCCGAGTTGGCTTTTGAGACGAGCAGCAGGGGGCCATGCAGGGCTCGCGCCTGTAGATCGGGTGGCAGGTCCGCTATCGACCGCGCCTTGTAGACTGACGATGTTTCCTCATTGCTGAGGATGCCCAGGCCGGAACCCCGATGGACCGAGACCATCTGTCGGCCGTCGGGATCGTCCCAGAAGTCGTACCCGCGATAACCGAGAAAAATGAAGCCGCCATCTTTTAGCCAGTCGAGGAAGGCGTTGATCTCTTTGACTTCGGAAGCACGATGGCGAAACTTTTCACCGATCGATTCGATCTCTCCCTTCAGCTCACCCACTTGCCTCAACATGGCCTTGAAGTCGTCCGTCGCCAGACGAACGTCTTCCATGCATTCGCGAATCTCGGACTCGAGGGTCGAAGCGATTCTAGTATCCACGTGCCCGATGAACTCGCCGTAGGCGACGGCGACGCGATGACCTAGGGCCGTCCAATCCCGAACGGCAGAGACCGTGCCATCGTCGTCTCGATCGACCACGATGAGCGGGTGTAACTCGTGTCGGATCTCGTATCCCTTTGAGGTCAGGTACTGCCGGAGAGTGTCAATCACGAAGGGGCGGTCGTCGATAATCAGGATGACTCTTCCAGCATGGACGCTGCCCCGGACCATGTCCACGCTCACAGAGATCGCGCCCGGCGTCGTCGCCTCCAGATGCTGGAAGACTTCCGAGACCAGGCCGACGGCGTCGTCCTCGCTGCGGTCCCTGAACATGTCGGCAGGCGCCCGCCCCAGCAGCGCCCGGCCCAACGATTGAAGGACCTCGGCCCGCCCGGGTGGATTGTCTTCCTCTATCCGTCTCAGGATCCGCTCGAGGGGTTCGGTGGCAGTTCCTGCGCTAGTCTTTGGAATCATCGCTGTTCATTGAACAGTGCTTTGGACCCCCTCCCGCGAGCCGCGGCTCTCCCTCTCTCCTCAACCGGTCCAGGACCCCGATCTGGTGGAGCCCAGCAAGTCCCCGCAATATAGTAATGTTGGACGAATTGTCTTGTGGCTCGCCTTTCCGCCGCCAGGGCGGCCCGGCGGCCAGAAACGAAGAGATTGGAGACGAAACCCTGACGATCAGTGGCGATTTCGAACCGGCCTGGTGGTGCCCGGGCGCCCACCTGCAGACGGTGTGGGGACGGTTGCTAAGAAGACGGGTGGCGGTGCCGACGTGTCGGGTACGTTGGACGACGCCGGACGGAGACTTCCTCGACCTCGATTTCATGGATGGCCCCGTCAACTCACCGTTCTTGCTGGTGCTTCACGGTCTCGAGGGTTCGTCGAATCGAAAATACGTGCGGGGTCTCTTACGTCTGGCCCGCAAACGAGGCTGGCGTGGCGTGGCTCTGAACTTTCGATCGTGCAGCGGCTCGATGAACCGAGCCCCCCGCCTTTATCACTCGGGTGAAACCGCCGACCTCGACTGGGTGGTCGCCGAGCTGACGAAACGCGAACCTGGTGCGGTGATCCTCCCCGTCGGCTTTTCGCTCGGTGGCAACGTGCTATTGAAATGGCTCGGTGAGGAAGGCGATGGGGCGCCGGACGAGGTGCGGGCAGCGGTCGCCATCTCGACGCCGTTCGACCTCGCCGCCGCTGCGCGCAAGATGTCGCGAGGAATAGGGAAGCTGTATAGCCGCTTCTTCTTCCGCAGCCTCAAGGCGAAAGCCCTGGCCAAGGCGATGCAGTATCCGGACCTGCTAGATCGCCGGGCGATCAAGAAAGTCAGGAACTGGAAGGACTACGATGGTGTAGTCACCGCTCCTCTTCATGGATTCGAGAGCGCGGAGGATTACTGGGCGCGCTCGTCCTCCGCGTCATTCCTAGCCAAGATTCGGCGTCCGGTGTTCTTGATCAGTTCAGCAGACGATCCGTTCACACCCCACACCTCCTTGCCCCATGAGCCCGTCAGCGAGTCGCCCTGGCTCGACGCCTCGTTCACGGAGCGGGGCGGACACGTCGGCTTCGTGGGCGGCGCTTTTCCCTGGAGCAGCGTCAGCTGGGCCGAGCAGCGCGCCATCGAATTCCTTTCGGGATTCGTGCCGACGCTGCCGCCCATGCCAACGCCACCCCACCCATGGAATGCTGAGTAACGAGGGATGAAGATCCCTCATCAATCGTGATTCAGCGGCCGGTGGGTATCGAGTACAGCAAGTTTCCTCCCTCGGTGGGAGCGATGATTATGTTGCCTTCCTTGGCGCCCACTTCCTGGAGCGTCTGCATGTAATAATAGGATAAGTATTGCGGCGTCAGGCTACGAGAAATGATATCCTGAGCATCGCGGATGCCCAGCGCTTCCTGCCGCTTCTGTTCCGCCTGCTCCTTGACGATGGCCGTCTGGAACACCTGCGCCTGCACTTCCTGCTCGCGCCGCAGCTTCAGCTCGATCGCCTCTCTGACCGCGGGCGGTGGCACGATCTCACGCACGAAGAAGCGGACCACCTCGAGGCCCTTGGGCTGCAGTTCCTCATCCATGAGCTCCTCGATGCGGGTGGCGACCCCAAGGCGTTCGGTGGAGAGAATCTGGGTGCTGGTGAGCTCGGCGATTCCGTCGCGGAGAGCGGTTCGATAGGTCGTATAGACGTACTCCCGCACCGCCTGCATGTCACCCACCGTCAGGTAGAGATCCACCGCTTGATCCGGCCTCACGCGGTAGCGGTAGGCGGCATCGATGGCGAGCGTCAGCTGATCGGAAGTCAGCGCCGAGGCGCGCTCGCTCCCTCCCTGAGCCGGGAACTGAAGTTCGCGGGTATCGTAGCGCGCGTACTTCTTCCAGAAGAGCAGCGGCGCCGCAAAGTAAAGACCCTGGCCGAACGACGTCCTGACGACCTTGCCTGTGATCGGGTTCTCGAGGACGGCGACCTCGTAGTCGGTCACCGTGGTGCACGATATGGGTAGCATCGCAACTACCAGGATGACGCCGCCAATCGGGACGAGCGCGGCGGTGCGGCGGACCTGGCTCTTGGTCAGCCCGCGGAATTCTTTCGGATAAAGTTCTTTGCCCATCGTCAAGCCTCTCTCTGTTCAAAGTTCAAGCTACACACCGGCTTAGCTACTCTTCCACCGTTCGCGCCCTCTCCTTGCGCAGGGCGAAGTTGAGCAAGTAAACGAATCCACCCCAGACGAAGCCACAGATCATCACCATGGTCACGATTGCGGAAGCGCTCATGATAAGGTCCCCGGATTCTAGTTGCCGCCCAATCCCAGTTCGTCCTGGATTCCGCGCATCGCGTCGATCACGAACTGGATATGTTCGCCGAGGTCGACTTCGAGCTCTTCGGCACCCTTCGTGACATCCGCTCGATTGACGCCCCGGGCGAACCCGGCATCCTTGAGCTTCTTCTTCACCGACTTGATCTTCATATCGCTGATGCCGCTGGGCCGCACCAGGGCACACGCCGTGATGAAGCCGGCCAGTTCGTCCACAGCGTAGAGGGTCTTTGCCATCAGCGTCTGTCTGGAAACTCCGGTGAAATCGGCATGGCCGAGGATCGCTTCGCACATCTCGTCGGGGTACCCCTGCTCTCGCAGTACCTTGACCCCTGCGGTGGGGTGTTCAGCGTCCGCCTTACCCTCGTCGTTCGGCCACCGCTCGTAGTCAAAATCGTGGAGCAGGCCGGTGATCCCCCAGAGCGCTTCATCCTCGCCGAATTTCCGGGCGTAGGCTCGCATCGCCGCTTCGACAGCGTACATGTGACGCCGCAGGTTCACGCTCTGCGTGTATTCGTGCATCAGCTCCAGGGCTTCGTCGCGACTCAAATCCATCCTCTTTCGTCCATTTCGGTTAGGCCGGCGATGCTCAGCATAGTACGTCCAGCGCTCCGCCGCGAGATCGGATCAAAAAGTGTGTGCGCTGGGACAGATATCCTCGACCGAACACCCGTCGCATTTCGGCTTGCGCGCCGTGCACGTGTAGCGTCCCAGCTGGATCATCCGTAAGCCGAACGCGTTCCAGTCTGCGGGTGGCACCAGCTTCATCAGATCCGGCTCGATCTTCACGGGATCACTCTCGGTCGTGAGTCCGAGCCTGCCGGACACGCGTTTCACATGCGTATCCACGGCGATGCCCTCATTCTTCTTGAAGGCAGATCCGAGGATGACGTTGGCGGTCTTGCGGCCGACGCCAGGGAGCTTGACCAGGTCGTCGATGCTGTCGGGCACCATGGCATCATGTCGATCGACGATGGCCTGGGCGAACCCGACGATCGAGCGGGTTTTGTTACGAAAGAAACCCGTGGAGCGAATCTCCTCCTCTAGGATCTCGGGATCGGCGTTCGCGTAAGCTTCGGCATCGCGGTACTTCTCGAAGAGACGTGGAGTTACTTCGTTGACGCGGGCATCCGTGCACTGAGCCGAGAGGATGGTAGCGACGGCCAGCTCCAGCGGGGTGTCGAAGTTGAGCTCGATACGAGCGGGGATAGCCTCTGCTATCCGGTTGATTATCGCGGCCGCTCGCTTCTTCGAGACCACTCGTGACGGCTTCTTACTCACCGCGGTCTCCGGGTCTTACGCCGATCGGTACCATCTCGCTATTGCAGCTGCTGAAAGTGTTGCAGCCACTGCGATACGTCCCCGCGGCTGATCACGCCAACCAGCCGCCCGTCGACGACCACCAGCGCACGACCGACGCCGCTATCCTCCATCCTCGAGAGACCCTCGGCGAGGGAATCGTCGGGGTGAAGTACGGGGGTCTCCTCCATGCCCCGCATCACATCACCCACGGTCGCCGACCCCCACCGCTCCCGCTCCGTGTCTTTGACCTGGCCGAGCGTGATCATCCCTCTCAGCTGGCCCTCTCGATCGATGACGGGAAACGCATTGAAACGACGCCTCAAGAAATAGTCGTCGACGAGCTGGCGAAGCGTGAGATCAGGCCAGATGGTCTCGGGCTCTCGCGTCATGGCATCCCGTACGCGCGCCTCCTCCAGAATTCGGCGCACGATCAATTGCCGGTAGCTGGCCTCCGCCGCCTGAGCGAGGAACCAGCCGATGAGGATGAACCAGATACCGCCGATGAACGAACCGGCGAACAAAGCGAAGAGGCCGAGCGCCGCGATCGAAAGGCCAAAGATGCGGCCGGTGGTCGAAGCCCAACGAGTGGCTTTCCGAATGTCACCGGTGACGTGCCAGACGATGGATCGAAAAATGCGCCCGCCATCGAGCGGAAACCCGGGCACGAGATTGAAGATGGCGAGCACGAAGTTGACGAGCCCCAGGTAGCTGGCGACGCCGATTAACGCCGTCGGCGCACCGATGTTCCGGCCCAACCAGGCAATTACGTAGAACGCAAGCCCGATAGCCAGGCTCGATAACGGACCCACCACGGTGATGAGAAACTCGTCACGCGGGGTTTGCGGCTCGGAGCGGGTGCGTGCCACGCCGCCGAAGATGAAGAGGGTGATGCCCTCCACCTCGATCCCGCACGAGCGGGCGACGCCGGAATGGGCGAGCTCGTGGAGAAGCACCGAGACGAAGAAGAGGATCGCGGCGCTGAGGGCCATCGCAAGATAGACGCCTGTATCGAGCCCTGGATGACGCTGGGGAAACACGGACTGGGCCAGTGTCCAGAGGACCAGAAAGAAGATCACGAACCAGGAGGCATCGATCCTGATCTCGAAACCGAACAGCCTACCCAACCGAAACCCTCCGGTCAGCATCCCGACCTCACTTTCTTAGTCAGCGGCGCGTGCTTCATCCGTCGCCGGGGCATCCGCGGTGACGCGGTCGGCGAGCCAGCGGTTCCCCAATAGGAACAGCAGCAGAACGATCGCCCATTGGAGCAGGACGGTTCCTATACTGAAGGTGGCCAACGGGTCGAGTGTTGTGCGCCAGCCTTCGCCGCGAACCTGCAAAAACCACCAGACGATGAGGACGACCGACTCCACCAGGCAGAGCTTGATCGCCCAATCCCACCAGCGTCCAATTCGCATGTCGGAATCTGCGCCGTTGATGAGCTCCTCGCGAAAGCGGGTCACGCCGTAGCGGAGGACGGCGAAGGCGAAGAAAAAGCCCGACAGCATCAGACCGACACCCCAGACGAAATCTTGATTGGCGAAGAACTCGAGCGACAGGGCGCTAGGCACGCCGGCCAGGAAGCCGACGACTCCCACCCAGGCGATGGCCCGACGGCGACTGATCCCCGCATCCTGGAGCATGCGCGCGGCGAGCTCGATCATCGAGATGAGACTCGTCCAAGCAGCGAAGACCAGGGCGAGGAAGAAAAGCGCCATGAAGAAACGGCCGCCCGGCATCGTAGCAAAAAGCTGCGGCACCCAGATGAACGTCAATCCCTCGTTTCCCGCACCGACGATCTCGCTGGCTGCATCCGGCCGCAGGGCGAACACGGTGCACAAGACCATGATGCCAGCCAGCAACGAGATCGCGTTGTTGCCGAACCCGAGGATGAAGGCGTTGACCGTGGTGTCTTCTTTCTCCCGCATGTACACAGCGTAAGTGAGGATCAGCCCCCACCCCGCCCCCGTGTCCCAGGCGTTCTGGGTCAAAGCCTGAAGCCATATCCGGTAATCGGCGAGCTGGCTCCAGTCGGGAGTGAACAGGAAGCTGAGGCCTCGCACGGCACCGGGCAGCGTCACCGCACGAATCGCCAGGACGACGATCAGGATGATGAGGCTGGGAATGAGGATGCGAGCGAGGCGCTCGATCCCGCGCACGCCCCAAGCCACGATGGCGATCGCCAGGATCATGGCGATGGCATGGGTCAAAAGCGCCTGCCCCGATCCGGCGTACCCGTTCCAGAACGCGCCCGGCGTAGCGCCGGGGATTTCGCCGCTGAGGGTGCCGATGAAGTAGCGGATGCACCAGCCCATGACGACTGTGTAATAGAACATGATGGCGGTGGCACACCACCCGACCCATGTTCCCATCCACGCGAAAGGCTTGCCGATCAGGTGCACGAACGCACCGACAGTTCCCTGGCGGCTCGCTTTGCCCAGCGCAAACTCCACCAGGATGAGCGGGATCGACCAGAGCATCAGGCAGACGACCCAGGCCACCAGGAAGCTGCCTCCGCCGTTGGAAGCGGCGATCCGCGGGAACCTCCAGATGTTGCCGGTGCCCACTGCCATGCCAAGCATGGCGAGCATCATGCCCCAGCGCGAAGTGAAGACCTGCGACCGTGTGGCCATGTCGACCCCTTAGTTGGTATCGAGATGAGGCGGCGCGAGCCGCTCGGCATCCTCGAGTTCAGCCAGCCAATCGAGCACGATAGAATTGAACGTGTCCGCGTGCGAAATCAATGCGAGATGGCCGCCTCTGGGGATCTCCACATAGGTCGAGTTGGGGAGCAGGTCGGCGATCTCGCGCTGCCAAGCCCGCGGAGTATAGCCATCGGCCGTCCCGCAGATGACCAGACTGAGCTGTTCGATCTTCGTCAGATCCTGACGCAGGTCGACCTTCTTGAACGTGTTCATCCGAATCGTGCCTTCCTCACGAGGCACGCGGGTCGGAGTCTCCAGCTCATAATCGACGATGCGTTCGTTGCCCGGCGACGGATCGTAGACCCAGACGCTCAGACGGCCCCAGAAGCGAGCGAAACGGCGCACCAGGAATTCCGGAAGATACCGGGTGCCGAGGCGCGCGAACGGGATCAGCAGTGTCTTGTTGAAGCCGACGTGACTGAGGTCGAGCCGCGCCAGCGTGTTCGAAACGATCAGCCGAGAGACACGCTCGGGGTAGAGAGCGGTGAAGCGCATCGCGATGGGACCGCCGAACGACAGGCCGAGGACGATCGCAGACCGCTCGTCCAGTGCATCGAGGATGGTCGCCAGGTCCCGGGCGAACTGATCGAACTCGGGTTTGACGCCCGTAAACCTATCGCGGAGGTCCGTAGCGATCACCCGATAGCGGGCGGCGAACGGGCCGATCTGATATTTAAAGACTTCTTTGTCTCCTGACAGCCCGGAGACTAGCAACATCGCCGGCCCTCGGCCGGCGGTCGCTACTTCCAGTCGCTCGCCGCCCTCCAACTCGACGAGAACCGGGGTGATCTCGCCGCCCGCGGTATCCTCGAGGAGTGGTGGGCGCGCCGACTTCTGCCGCCGTCGCCGGTAAGCCATGTAGCTGCCGGCGGCTGCACCGGCGCCAAGCCAGATAAGCCGGCCCAGTGTCATACGCGCTAGCGGTCGATCGAGCCGGCCAGGTAGTCCCGGAGACGGTCGATCGAGACCCTCTGCTGTTCGAGCGAGTCCCGGTCCCGCACGGTGACCGTCTGGTCTTCAAGCGTCTGCCCGTCCACAGTGATGGCGAACGGAGTGCCCGCCTCGTCCTGACGGCGATAGCGGCGTCCGATCGATCCCGACTCATCGTAGAAGACGGGGTATCGGCGCCGGAGATCATCGGCGATCTTGCGAGCGATCTCGGGCATCCCATCCTTCTTGACCAGGGGAAAGATGGCCGCCTTGATTGGGGCCAGCCACGGCGCGAGTCCGAGCACCACCCGTTTCTCGCCCTCGACTTCTTCTTCGCGATAGGCGTCAGCCAGGAGCACGAGCATCAACCGGTCGACGCCGCCAGAGGTTTCGATGATATAAGGAATGTAGCGTTCGCCGGCTGCAGCATCGACGTATTCGAGTTTCTTGCCGGAGTGTTCCTGATGCCGTTTGAGGTCGAAGTCGGTTCGGTTATGAATCCCTTCGAATTCCTGCCAACCGAAGGGGAACTCGTACTGGATATCGTACGCATCGTACGCGTAGTGAGCCAGTTCATCCCGCGTGTGCCGGTGGAAGCGGAGTTTCTCCTCACGGATGCCTAGAGCCCGGACCCACTCCATGCGCTCGTTCTTCCAGTACTCAAACCACTCTTCGTCTGTACCCGGCATCACGAAGTACTGCATCTCCATCTGTTCGAACTCGCGCGTGCGAAAGATGAAGTTGCCCGGAGTGATCTCGTTCCGAAACGCCTTGCCGATCTGTGCGATACCGAAAGGGACCCTCTGCCGTGCCGAAGTCACCACATTCTGAAAGTTTACATAGATTCCCTGTGCGGTCTCCGGCCGAAGGTAGATCTGGGCGGCCTCCTCTTCCACCGCACCCATGAAGGTCTGAAACATCAGGTTGAAGTTGCGCGGTGGAGTGAACTGATCCTTGACCCCGCATACCGGACACTGATCGCTCACTTCATCGGCGCGGAAACGCCGGTGGCAGTTGCGGCACTCCACCAGCGGGTCGGTGAAGCCTTCGACGTGGCCGCTCGCTTCCCAAACTTTCGGGTGCATCAGGATCCCCGCGTCGAGACCCTCTATATCCGGACGCTCACGCACCATGTCGTTCCACCAGCGATCCTTCACGTTGCGTTTCAGCTCGACGCCCAGCGGGCCGTAGTCCCAGACCGAACCCAGCCCCCCGTATACCTCCGAAGATTGGAAGACGAAGCCCCGCCGCTTGCACAACGAGACCAGCTTCCCCATCAAGTCGTTCTCTGCCATCGCTCCCCGATATATCGCTCGCCTTCTATCAGCTTCGTTGTCGGTGTGGGCTCACAGTGTACCCTCTGCCATCAGGTCGCGGCAAGCCGAGGCGACCAGCTCGGCGAGTGAAGCGGCATCCAGCCTCCGGCCGCCCGCGTCCCTCCCCCACACACCTTCACCAGGCTCGCCTTCTATCGAGCCGCAGATCAACAGCGCCGGGACAGCGGCGCGGCGCGCCAGCTCGATGATGCGCCCCGTCAGCTTACCCATCTCGCTCTGGGCGTCATAGCGCCCCTCGCCGGTCAGCACCAGGTCCGCTTCGGCGAGAGAGCCCGAGAACCGGCTCGCCTCGAGCATCCATTCGCTGCCCTCCACCGGGTCCGCGGATAGAAACGCCCTGGCGCCGGCTCCGAGCCCGCCGGCAGCCCCCGTCCCGGGCTGGCTCACTACATCGATTCCCAGTGTCCCCCCGATCACTTCAGCCAAGCGGCGCAGCCCGGCTTCGAGCCGCTCGACGTCCGCCGGGCCGGCCCCTTTCTGCGGAGCGTAGATACGTACGCCGCCGGCAACGCCGAGCAGAAG
>SDBV01001524.1_pt1 | contig 34946 bp, 63 predicted proteins | sample 2277081 | NCBI WGS metagenome assembly SDBV01 (sample SAMN10402039, study PRJNA504765) | marine sediment metagenome | isolation source: marine sediment core GS10_PC15, 223 cmbsf | place: Arctic Ocean: Southern Knipovich Ridge | collected 2010 | reverse complement strand
ACTGAGCGGTTAATTGAATCTGTCGCAGTAGTACCTTCCAAGGTCGGCTCTGCCGAAGTGGTAAATTTCCCCCGGATAGCCGAATGGTAGAAGACCAATTGTGTTACTTCTGCAATATCAATCGCCATATTTAACTCAGATCATGTAGTTGAAAAGCCTTGATTGTCGCTCCGTTAATCGAACGTTTCACATTGTAAATCCACCAGTATTGCAAAATATCCTGACCGGCAATTGTATTACTTTGTGTGATATCCAATCCAAAAGGCTTAAGTTGTACATTATCAAATTCGACAATATCACCCAAATCTAAATCAATATGTTCAATACCAACACGAAATTCAACTTGATTATGTTGTTGTTTCCATTGTGAGAGAAGATACGCCCTAAGATTCTCAGCGGTAGTTGAATTATTTATACTTCTGCTATCATAAGCCAAAGTAGATTCGGCTTCAGTGACATTATATTTATCTTGCATCGCAGTATCTTCAGAAATAGCCGTCTCTATTATATGGGATGAACCATTCCAATTATATTTCACTTTAACTGCTGTAAATATTCTTTGAGGTTTTGTTCGCGTAAACTTGGGGGCAAGAAGAGTTCTGAAATCGATCTTTCTATCAGATGAAGAGTATGTATCTTCAAGTACTTTCATCCTAATTTTGCCAGAAGGTTCTAGCCAAATAAAGGATCGCCCGTCCTGGCATAATTTTGCTATAAAAGAAAGTGAATTTACAACTTTTGTGATTGAGAAAGCGAATACATCCGTATTATCATTGGATGCCACATTCAAAGAGGCTAAATCAAAATCAGCATCTACTCTTCCAAGTTCATCACGATATAAACTTTCTATCTGCCCTGCTAGATTTTCAATTAACCCCCCTGTAGCCCCATTATCTGCATGAGTTTCTGTTTGAGTTCTATTATTGATCCAAGTATCATATTCACGGCCCCTACCACCAGAAAGAAGTGATAATAAAGCAAGCCGGGTATATTTGATTTGTTTATTCATTTCATAAGCATCAAAAGTCGCTCCTGTATTCGCATTATTATTTTGTTTCTCTAATTGAACTCGTTGATCCTGACCGATATCAGCCAAAGTATGAGTAGCAAGAGTAGAACTCAATCGGGCAGCGGGGAACGATCCGCCCGTAGGATATTGAGTTGATAAACTCAAGAGTTCCCCAAAAGGCGCTTCACCAAGACCGATTTCTACTTCTTCATCGCCATCTCCAGCCACTCCGAGATATGTAAGCAGCCCATAAATTAAAATCTTTACCTCTGTAATATCATCATCGCTTAACCCTTGATCATCATAATTAGCAAAAGGAACATCAAAGCGCTGACTCGAACCTTGCACTGCTGCAACATTCCCAGCCAATTCTCCTGAAGTAGAATAATCCTTATCATTAACATTGGTTGGATTAGATGTTGTGCCACTACCAGAAATAGAACCAACTACTGTTCCTTTTGAAAACCAATAATCAAAGAAGGCTGGATCATTTGCATGTGAAATGATACAACCAGATGAATCATTTTGTTCAAGTGTAAAAGTAGAAGCAAGACGTACGAATCGACCAAGAAGTGAATCGCTCCCCCAAATTTGCTGTTGTTCAGAATCATCTCCTTCTGCATTAATTTGATCCAGTTTATGTGAAGCAACTTGCCAACGATGTTTATTTGATGAATCAATCCCGAGATAAGCACAAGCTATTAAACTATGGATAGTTGAGACTGTATCTAAAGATTTGGAATTATCCCCCATTAAATAAATGTGATTACCGTGTATAATAGGCTTTATTTTACTCCGAGATTCCTCCGGTAATCCCTGCCCCGTTTCAGCAGCATCAGAATCCGTCAATAATGTGCCTATCTCATGATGAATAATTTCGCGTTTATCTTGGATGCTAAGTATTATTCCTGTATCAGTATGTTGTATGTCTCTCACAACACCATTGAAATATTGGATGCAATCAGCAAAAGTCGTTATTCCCGGAACCCAAAGTTTTATATCAACCCTTCTATTCTCGAAACCAAAATCATTTCCAGCTCCAAGAGAAGTATCAGAAAAAAGATCTGAAAATTTTACGCCTGGATGATAATCCCCATTACTCACTTTCAGTGAAATATCTGACGCTTGGAATTTATGGGTGAACATATCTACGCCTGATGTTGAAACAGGACTCGACAATAACATCGGTCTATACTCTTCATCAAATCCTTGAATGCTCCCGCTGGAGATTGCAATATAACTGGTTTCATCTCCATAATGTAGACGTACAAGGGCAACAACTTGTTTTGAAAGTTGGGCGGAGTTTTTCCAGGCTGTAGAAACGGTTATCATGCCCTGAACGCTAGCCGATTTTTATCAAGCTCGGCCTGCCGCACTAGAACCTCTCCAAGTACCTGACCGTCAATCTCAATGGTAATTCGTTCTGGCCCTTGATTGTTCACAATGTCTCGGGTTTGCTGATTGTTGAATACTTGAGCGCCACGGGGCAGGTTGACCAATTCCGGACCGCCCTCTCCCACCACGGCCAGGCCACCGGGAGCAAAAGCTGTACCACGGGCAAACTTTTGAGCGTTGATTGTAGCAATTTCCACTGCCCCCGCCGCTCCAATTAATGCAGCAATGCCAATATTAAATGGGAACGGTGCATCATCTAACGCTTTGATGACCGCCAAGGCAGTATTAGCAACGGCCTCCGCAATTAGAAAGGGCTTTTGCGCTTTACGAATCTTGGCAGTATCTAAAGCTGCTTGCTCCTGAAGTAATTTTATAGTTGCTGCCTTTTGTTCCTCTGATCGAGTGGAATCCAAAACAGCTTGAATTTCTTTATCCCGCGTTTGCTCAATATCTTGTATTTTACCAGCAGCCAATTTATTAGATAGCCCAAGGGCTGCATCTGTAAATTGTTGGACAGATGATAAAGCGGTTTCAGCCCTTTGCAAATCGGTTAAAAGCAGTTCCTCATTTGCCAATTTCAAGGCAACTTTTATTTCCAGTTCATTTTCAAGTAACCCTTGCGTTTCAATCATAGTGGGAATCAAACCGGCCATCACAGTTTCTATTTGGCGTTTTGTTAGGTCAGTTACAGATAATTGTGCTGCTTGCTGGTGTTCAAGGATTTCAATTACTGCCTTGGTCCCTTCAATTTGTCGATCGATGGCCTCAGCAGACAACCCCAAATCTTCACGAGTCCTTTTATTCAATTTCAAACCGACTAATAAATTCTCATGGTACTTTACGGTTTTAACATCTAGATTTTCAGTCATAGTTATCATTGCTGTAATGGACTGTGTCATTGCGGTTAATTCGCCTACAAGGGTTGTTACTGTAGGTAATAAAATGTCCCCCAAAGTTTCGGCCAATGTCTGCACTGCTGCTCCAGCAGCCTTCGTCTGATTATTAAAGGAGCCCAGTGTCCTTATCGCATCGCCCTGGGCATCAGTTGTGCCCTGCGTAATCAATCTGAGCCGAAGCTGTATTTTCTCCTGTTCTGTGAGTGTCCGGGCCGTATCAATCAAGCCCGAATCCAAGGCCTCTTGCTTTAGACGGGCCTCGGTAATTACAATTCCGTATTTACGTACAGTTTCAGTATTGCCCACCAGGGCGCTTTGGAAGTCCCGAATTACATCAGCATCGGCTTTATCGTTGAATGAGGCTATATCAATAGCCAGAGTAACTAATTCCTTTGACAGATCGGCAGCCTGGTCCCTGGCGAATCCCATCGGGACAAAGGTATCCTGAAGGGTAGACAAGAAACTCAGTAATTCGGTTTCGCTACGACCTACAGCAATTGCCAGGTCTTGCGCGAATACTCTAGCTGCATCCGCTTGATCTTTGAAGACCGCCTCGAATTTTGACACAACTTCTTGAGCATCACCAGCAGCTTCTACGAGTTTCCCGATTGTGGCAGTCAATGCCGCAGTTGCAAAGCTCGCTAATAAAAGTTTATTTCTAAATGCTCCAACAACCCGCGTCGCGCCAGACGTTTTGATCCGAAAGCGATCTGTCGTATTTTCAGCCTTACGGAGCCGTTTTTCATAGCCCTTGGTTGTGCCTCTATCCGTTATCAGTATTTCAATTGTGTTCGGCATGAATACTACAACTACAGTTTTTAATTTCTTCAGTTACAGATTGAATTAACCGGCTCACCGTAAGCCAGTACGCGGGTTGATCATCATAACTCCCAGGATAGGGCGAAATCCCAAAAGATTTGCAATAGAAATATCGCTCAATCACTGAATCCGCCCAAGGATCACGCAGCCGGTTAGGACAGATTGTGAGTTTGCAGAATGTGTAGAATACTGGGTGGCCCAGGAAAGATTTGAACATCTGGATAAGATCGGAATCATTTGCAATCGTTACCCTTTCCCTGGTTGCCGGGTTTTGGACTGTATACGGATATTCATGTATACCGCAACCGTCACAATTATAAGTGTGAGCCGAGCGCCACAGATTTAGCGCAATCAGCCCTTGGTCGTAGGGTTTGAGCCTTTTTCTGTTGCCTCCACGACTGCCACGGCTATTTCGCCTATTTCCGTAACGGTATATTTATTCTCCGCCTTATCGAAATCGGCTAAAGTCCTCAGCCCCAGGCCGTACATAGCCCATTTATACATGCGCTCCATATCGCCTCCAAGATCATAGCATTCAATCTTTTGGGATGTATTGAGCGGAGTCAGTTCAACAGTTTTGCCAGATTCCAGTTTCATTTTAGGACCAGCTCCTATCTACTGCGTTTGCGATTTCGATTTCGGCCATTTCATTGGTGCCGTCATCGGCCCCCTTGAAAGTCACATCTATCATAGTCCCGGTTTCGGCTGCGAAGTCTCGGGCAGTTGCCGGAATATTGATGTTCAACTTCTGCAAAAAGTCCCCGTCGGTATCTACCGGGTCGTTTCCCGATCCGTAGGCTAAAATCAATTGCGCATCGAAAGCCGTGGTCAGTCCGTTTGTCATTAACACTTTGGCATTATCATCATACAACAATCTGATTGAGCCTGTAAGCTCATAACCACCAACGCCCAGGGCATAACTCTCAGCGTCACCGCTGGCATCACAGCCAACCCTCACCGCCTTATTATTCAGCGTGTAAGAGTAGGATTCCACGATCATATCAGTGCCGATTGATTTAGTTACAAGGTTGCAGTGATTGAAATAAGCGGTCCCTGGCTGGGTTGCCGTACCGAAAGCCTGGGTTCCAGATTCGAAAAACTTCGTGGCCGAGCTAAACCCGGAGATGAAATTCCCCGAAAGGGTCAACCGCCCGCCATTCGTGCCCGGATCGGATGAAACAGTCAAGTCTCTCAGGATGCAGGTTGTGGCTATCATGTCCTCGGAACCAATTCCACCGTTTAAAACAACCGTATAAAACTTCCCGGTGTCATCGGTGAATTGCGGCTGGGTAGTAGAATCGTTCCACTCGAAGATTTTCTCAAACGGAGTAAGTGCATCCTCGCTAGTTATAGCTTGAAACACTCCATAGAGTAGTAAATCAAGGGTGATTTTTGTTGCTATGCAAGTAAACGGAATGACAACAAGCCCTCCGGCTCGGGAGAAATAGTTATCTTCATTATGGGGGACTCTCGAACCTCTAAGACGCATGGTTTCATCGCGCACTAAACCCGACAAATCCCATTCGGAATGTTCGGTAAGGTGCAGGAATTTCCAAATGTCTGTAGTGGTTGCAGTTATCGCGGTCCCGAAAGTTGCCTCCTCGGAAATCGCCATTTCAAACTGTGACCCTGCTGTTACTGTTCCATCAATTGCCATCTTTGACCTCTACTTTCTTTAAATAGCCGTTTTCGACAAGTGCTTTAGGTGGTGTGCACCCCACCGTTTTCCCGTCCATGAACTTGTTGAACTCCTCACGCGAAAGCCCTTGATGGGCATTGGCCCTGGTGAGTTCCTTAAACTTTTTAGTCGGTCTGTACTTCATGCTATCGGCTCCGTAACTGTGGCTGAGTAGACAAATCTCCAGCCCTCTTCTTTATTTTCATCTGCTGCTTGTTTCTCGCCACTATCCCCAACTCCATCGTGCCATTTATACACACTGGCAGGGGAGTAATTCTTGTTGTCATTCAATATCCTTAACGCCCTTGACATAAACTCCAAACGAGCGTCAATCGTTTCTTCAATCTCATCACCTTCAGACATACTCACAACCACTTCAGCGTTATGGCGATATTCTTGTGCCACAGCCAGGAAAGGCGGTTCAACGGCCTCAAAGCCTAGATACCAAAGCCTAATTGCAATCCCCGTTTGCGCTTGGGGTATCTCGGCAATATAAACACTGGCGGTTAATTTAAATTCCTCCCGGAGTATCGTTTCCATACCTGTTAAAAAAGTCTCAAAGGCTACGTTAGTGTAAGCCATTAATACCGCGCTGCCTGCATACTTCTGAAGCCCGGATTTGTGACGTCTTCGCCATGACCCCTGACTTCAATTTCCCATTCATCATTTGTGGTGGCCGTGTCGCCCGAATCGCCCCTGAAGCGGATTTGCAACCCGTAAGCTAGGGACTGAAACCCACCATCGATCACTTCTTCAGTTATAACCTCGTTAGTTTTGAGGGTGTCATCATCTTTGGTGAAGACTGAATAAGTAGCCGTTCCTATCGCACCACCCAGGATCACAATCACTTTTATGGCATCCCAGGTTACCCCTGAGGCGATACCTCTAGTCTCAAGGAGGACGAGTCCACCTGAGACTGAAACCTCGCTTATACTGCCCCTGGATGAATCGGCATCTATTTCAAACTCAAATTTCACCTTACCCGCTAGAATCTGGTCAAGCAAGCCCGTCTCGGTTTCATTCATCAGCATGGCTTGATACTTTAAATTGATCTCCGGTTTCCCGGCTGATTGCATGACTGCCAATTGGTAGGCGGTAATCAGTTGCAAAAGAGCGTCGTAGTTTCCTGATTTATCCGTCTGGAAAGGTGTTTGGTATTTAGCGGTTAGTAGACTATCAATCACATTGGTAGCGGCTAATATTCTCCTGGTGGTATAAGTAGCGTGGTCCTCTCCAGCGGTCATTTTCTGCGTGTTGGGATCAGTTTCCGTATAAAGTGAGAGTTTATCAGTGGTGGAATCCCAATACCATTGCCCCTCAGTGGTTACCGCTGCGACATTGGCCTGCGCCGCCCCGAGGTCTTTGCCATCTTGTTTCAATACCGTCACAATGCCCGTACCATAAGCCGGGTACACACTAGACACAGCGGCCCCCCAGCCATACACCGGACGATCAGCCGTTTTCAGGAGTATGCGCCCTTCGGGGACGGTATCGTAGAAAAATTGTTCTGTGATGTAGGGCATTATTTCACATCTTTATCTCTGATTCGTGCAAAAGCCGCTGCCTTTTTCTTGGTAGTCGGCTTGATTAGAACTTTACCAGTCCGCTTATCAACGGCTACAAATCTGGAATCTCGTTTTCTTACTGCTGTAGGCATTATGATTCCTCATACCAAGTCAAAAAGATTTGGTGAATATTATCGTTAGCATCAAGACTTTCAATGGCAAAGGCATAAACGGTATCGGCTGCTAAAAGTATCTCTCCAAATTCCCTTGTATCGCCGATGGTAGTTTCCTTCCCCTGTCCTGTCGCTCCTATCTGCTCGGTAATTAGCGTTGTGCCTCCGGTTACATTCGTGGAGTCAGCCGCAACATAAGTTGTCACCTTTTCGGCTGTGAGAAGCCTTGCCCCACGCATGGTAGATACCGTTGCGCTGTCTCGTTCATGGTTAAATACTGCCACCTCAGTACCACCAGCAGCCCCAGCGCTTACGCCCTCGAATATGTGAAAGTGCGCCGCAGCCGAAGCAGACCCCTTGTATAGCATATGAATCCGGGTAGACGCTGGAGTCTTAAAGGCGATCATTGCCTGCTCGCCGCTTTTGGTCGGCGTAGCATCTACATGAGCAACAAAGAAGGATTCCCCCTTATGGATTTTTGAATGAGGAGTATCAATTGTAAGTAATGCCCCGGTTCTGGCATCAAGGGGCAGCGCTTCAATCGCAGCCGTCACCGCATCAATAGATAAAATCGCCGTCTCGTCCTTGACGTACTTAAACAGCCCATCCTCATCATGCTCACGATTAGCAATTTCAGAGGTAAGGCGTTCGCTATTTGTGCCTCTTGCCATGATAACCCGAGCACCCCCGAAGGGGCGCTCGTTATGGTTTATTTATGAACTCGGGTTAGACTCACCAGTGCCGCTGGGGAGGCCGCCGCTATCTTCGTGATGATTACCACGCCAATGCTCGGTACTACCAGCATAATAGCCGCCAGCATTATCGTATGTGTCGCTGAGAACATTACCAGGTCCAATGAGACATCCGCTGCCCCCGCGATTGTCGAGCTGGATAGTTGCCGTGCGATTAGCCCCGGCCTGTATAAAGTGACAATCTCGAATCACGCTCTCCTTGAATCCCCTGGGATTCATAGCGATATGTTTCGCATTGTCAACAAATACACAATCCTCGATCTTCCAGAAGCGCGGCTGATCAGTGGATGAATTAGTACACTTAATAGCCGAATCCTTGAAATCGGTGAAGCGACAGTTTTTGATCTGAGTGTGCGGAGCACCGTTGCCGACTATATCAAGCCCAATCGCCCCAGCGAGCGCCCAGCCTGAGACTAGGCAGTCAACCAACTGGAATCCGCTTGGTGTGCCATTGGTGCCATCCAAAAGGATAGCCTCAGTGTTTGCAACCGGTGCGATTTCAAAGCCCTTCACCCGCCAACCTCTTGCCAGTATCTTGATTGCCGGAGTGGATGCCGTTGAAGCTTGAATCCAAGTAGCCCCGAAAGTATTACCTGGAGTAGGATTGACTGCAATCAACTGTCCAAATGCAGCGATTGTGTTGGTCGGTGTCACTACATCTTCAGTATAACCGCCTGGAGCGACAAGGACTGTAGCACGCCCGCGCTCTGCACCTCGGGCCGTTATTGTAGTCATTGCCTTACCGATAGTTGCAAACGCATCTCCCCAAGAGAATCCATCGCGATTAGTATCACTTCCGTTTGTGGTATCAACGTAGTAGGTAACTCCTGCGCCAGTCAATACCCCTTCGAGTGTATTGAGTTCGGCGGCATTGGCCTTCACCTGCTCGCCATCTATTGCGAATCCCATGTCATACTCCTTTAGGCTGATGCCCAGATGCCGGTTGATGCAACAATGGCCCAGCCTTGGTCTCCGTCACCTACCAAAGTACAAGAATCCCCCAATAGAGAGGTGCCTTTGGTTAGGAGGAAGTCAGTATCAGCCGTACCAGCCATTTGGACTACCGACGCGGCAAGCGTGACAGTTCCAAAGATGCCATCTGAGGCATTGGGTGACAGTCTGATAATGTTATTCCCATCTGCGCCTGTAGTGACAAACGTGTAGCGAACCCCTGCCACCGTAGCGGGGAGGGTTATCGTTAGCGCGTCTGTAGCGACAAGGAATACCTTACCACTATCAGCCGCTACCAGTGTTACACTAGTGGTTATTGTTTCAACGGGATCTACCCCGTCGTATGCTTTAATCATTTTTCTTTTCCTTCAGTTTTTGGGGGTCGCCCAATTTTGGGTTTCGATTTGGCCTTGTCGAGTTTCGACTCGGCAGTCTTATCCTTGGCCTTTGCTTTAGTAACAGTGGCCTGGCGGAGTTGACGTACACGAGTTAAACCAGGGTCTTCCATCTCTTGAGCAGCACGAAGTGAGCCTAAGGCTTCCTGGGCCCTGAACAATTCCCGTGCGGTCTTCAGTTTCAAGGCATAAGCGTGAGCTTCCTCGTCCATATTAATGATTACTGCACCCCGTGACTTATACCCCTTAATAGCCTCATCCGAGATTTCATCCATCTTGAAAAAGTGCCTACCGGGTTCTTTAGTCACCAGGCCAGTTACATCCTTAAACTCAATCATATCATCCCCTATGGGTTAGTAAAGTTCACAATCTGGCTTGCGGTTGCCGCTGCGGTTTGCGTCAAGACGCCACCAAACAACGTATCGGCCACAACCTTAGTGCCGAGAGCGTCAATCGAATAATCCGACTGCACCCTTAGCAGTTGTTCCGCATACAAGATCGATTCCTTGGTGAAAATCGAGGCCGTTTCCTCGGCTGTAGTCCCGACTTCGCCCCAATCAGTAGATTGGAGGGTCGGGATTCCATAAACCTCACCAACGATTCCGGTCTTGTTGCCGGATACACCCGCAGGTCCGATTTTCTCCCATGAAACGAACTGGTCTAGCCCGAGAATGGAGAGATAGGTCTTGGGTGAACCGTACAACCACACATCAGCACCGGGCATTGTAGTATCAACGCCCAGGGCGTACAACTTCGCAATACCGGAGCGCAATAACGCGGCGGTCATTGTGTTGTCTGCCGAAAGCGCGGTGTCATTCGCGGTTGACGATTGGATTAGCAAAGCGATGAAATTTTCGATCTTTTTCGCCATTGCGTAACCCATCGACTTGGTATACATATTAAAGAGACCTGCGCTCTGCTGTACCCGCACAACATCCTCTATCAGCTTGGCCGTGTAGAAGTGCTGGTCAACCGTGAGATCGGTCTTGCCATCGGTGTTGTTGGTGAACTGGACATTTTGACCAGCCGTTTTTGAAGTTGCCGTTTCCTCGGTCACCCGAGGCACATGGACAGTATCTCCACCGGCAGTTAGTTCGCTTGAAAGGTCGGTCACCTGGTTTCTGAGCCGGAAACTCCGCTCAGCATAGTTTAGGATCGCGTCCCTCCACATCTCTGGAATAAAATTCGCAGCAGTTGTTACTGTTACATTTCCTGCATCAGCCATAATTAAATCCTATGGTAGGTACTGACTGATCCTCGCATCGTGGGTATCTCGTTTCTCTTGGTCCGTCATTTCGGATAGAGGTTTGAGCTTGCCGTCTTTCAGCATATTCGCCGTGCGCCGGGTGTCAGTACTGGTTGAAATATCTTTACCTGCAATGCGTTCAACGAATGCCTTCCGAAGGTCTAAATCATCGAATTGCATTGCCATTTTGCGATCAGTCTCGTCAATCTTAATTGCATCCATCAAGGCATCAACTGCCTCGGTCTGCGTTTTGACATGTCCATCCCACTTCTTTTTATAGTCGTCCCTTTCGGAGGCAGTTGCTTCGGTTTTGGCCTCGGCTTCCTTATACAAGGTTTCAAATTCGCCTTGTTTTTTTAGAGCTGCAGCGCGGACCTTTGCACGATCTTCCTCTATCTTGGTGAGGCTTTCAGCAAGTGCTTTATTCTTTGCCGTTAATTCAGCCACCCGACCATATAGGGTTTTGTTTCTGGAGTCAGTGTCTTCGTCTTTATTGACGGGAACCTCTACAACGCCTGGTTCATTTGCTGCTGGATCGGTTTTTACGCCCGGATCATTGGCGGGGGAGTCAGTCATTTTAACCTCTTGAGTGAGCTGTTCATTTTTACACCTTTAGTGGTGGTTAAACTCGCATCTGGTTTATCAAGTCAACAGCAACGAATTGCTCCATCTCTGACCTGACTAAAAAAATCTTTTCATCCTTAAAATCTTCGCCGTGTGCATCAACACCTACCCACCATACGATGAATCCGTTGTCGGCGGTGCGGACGCCAAATTCTTTTATCATTTAATTCTCCATCTCGCCGGCGTCATTATCGTAAACATCGATTAAAGCCGCACCCTGTCCCCAAACAACGAGGCTACGCTTAGGGAATTGCCGCTTGGAATCGGCCCCACAATCAGGGCAAGCCTTCGTTTCATCAAATACAGCCAGGGTTTCAAATTCATGGCTAGAACTGCAAATAAACTCGTACAATGGCAATCGAAACTCCTATAAAAAAGCGAAAGCCTGACCTCGCCCCCTGGAAGGCAAGCACCAGGCTTGATGTGAATCACGATAGTTGTACTGCTACCGCTCGCTAAATTTAACTCCTAAGTCCCCTTCAATGTCAACAATTAAATAATGTCGATTCTACCGGGGATATTTACTTGTACGGGCTCTAATTGACAATAACAATGCTGGCGGCAAACTGACCAACCCGAACGCGGCTCACCTATTGCCTGCCAAACCTCAATGGTCTCTACTCGATCCTGCCGCCCGATGCAATCAGGGCACGGCTTGGCAATCGCCGCAGGGCCTAGATTCGCTACAACCCAACGCCTTAAATCTGAAACCCCCGCATCTATATAGACCTCCTGGCTAGCACTATGGGCGGCTTCCGTGAGCATCCCCGCTACATGGGCCTTGGTAGCATTTTCAATCTGCCCGAATATCCGGCCTTTGGCTGCAAAGTCAGCATCTAAAACCTCTTTAATGGCTTCTTCTCCAAGCCCCGAGGCTCGCATTATGCCAATTTCCCGCTCAAGTAACGCGGCGGCGAACTCAGCCTCAATCAACAGGGCTTCATCGATAAATAATTCCAAGGCGACTATATTCTGTTCAAGTTCGCTCACTTGACCGCCTTTACCAATTTCCTCTCAGCACTTCTTATCAAGGGCCGCATACTTTTGATTATTCGCGGAGTGGCCTTTTTGGGAAACCACACCCGTAGCGGATTGCCGTCACCCTCTTGATGAAAGCCGCCGATCTTCACTCGATCCATCGCCAGGGCTACCAAGGCTCGAGGTTTCGATGGTGTGGCCTTCTGTTTCAGCCATATTCCCTCTACCATTCGCCCCGTATCCCACAACGCCCGAGAAGGATTAGGAGCGCCTTTCTTGGACTTCTGTTCTATAGTCGCCGGTTTCAGGGGCTTAAATGCCCGCTCCGATTGGTCAACTCCTCTTCTCACTCCCCTTATCGTATCAGTGATCACCAAGGCCCCAACATCGTTGATAAATTGGGCCATGATTTTAGGCGCTGCCCGCGCTAGTTTCCCCAGGCTGAAGTTAACCTTGACTGACATCCAGCAACTCCTCAGCCAGCGCCGTACCCGCTTTAGTAGCCTCGATGACCTGGGGATCAAAAGAGACTTGAAAGGCTTTCATCTGATTTAGTAAAACCTCAATCAAGCCCTCTCTGTCGCCCGCTAACGCTAGATCAACCACTAACCTATGAAGTACTTCGCCCTCTTTGACTTCGGTTTTAAGGGAGTCGATTTTCTTGATAGCCTTAATAACTCTATGTGGCATTGGTAGCCCGTGTGAATGCGCTGCGGCCTGACTGCGGAGCCGATGAAGCCTTGTTCGCCGTCACCTTCGCCTCTGCCTCCTCAATATCCTCATAGCCGTCAGGGTTATTCCGCAATAGTATCTCGGCTTCTGTTGTCTGACCGTGATCAAGCGCCCACTGATCCCGTTCCTGTTGCTCTTCTGGGGTAACGGGGAACTCAACCTCTGCAAAGTTTACTTCACGGTCGGGGAGTTTGCCCTTCGCGCCTTCTGACTTTTCCCAAACAACCCGCTCCACCTCATACAGGTCATTATCGCCCTTTAGCCAGACTGTTAAATCATCCTCCCGGCGCTCAAGCAGTTCAATGTTTTTCACCTTTAGGGATTCGCCGGAAGGTACGCCACCGGACTCACCCCAAGTAATGTGTAGCCCAATATTTTGAAAGGCGTTCTCGTATTCTGCCTTGATGTACGTTACTGCATCAGCCATAGCAGCGGGTGGGGCTTTAGCCTCTAACGTAGCCCCCTCGGGTAGCTTCTGCACTTGGTCCACACCCATCGTTATCTTGGTCTTCTCATTGACTCCAGTAGCCACCCATTGCCCCATCATTGAATAGCGCATACCAAGCCGCATTTCAGTAAAGGCTACATTGAGTGCAGTGTTGGCATCCAGTAACGGATTGCCATAGCCCCAATTCCAATAGCCCTGCCCCTGGCGTACATTGACGGTAACAAACGGCAAGATACTAAACTTGTTTTCGTTTTTCTCGTTCTCAGGCTGGGCCTTAACCTTCATATTTGAATCAAACACTACTAAGTTCTCAGTCGTCCAGAACACCCACTCAATGTCTGGAACAGCTTCTAGCTTCACAGAGGGCGTCACTACAGAGTAGAGTATCCCCGTAGGTGTCAGCGGATCATCTTCAAAGAACGGGATATAGTTCCAAATCAAATCGTAGTCCATCATACCATCCCGGACTACCGGGCGCAACAGGACTGTGCCGATGTTATTGGCTGTCCGCTCCGCGTTCTTCATAAATAGCCAACGCTTCATGGGATCGTAACCGTCAGGCCACTTGTCCGTCCCGTAATCAGGTTCATCTTTGTAGACCAGGGACAAGCGCCGTATGCCACGATCTAAAAGGTTCTGCACCGCTCCCGGAACGTTCTTTTGAACCCCGGTCTTTTTGCTAGTAAACCATTGGTCAGTAAGTTGCTGTAGGTTGTCGCCTTCATAGGCTTCTATCAGCGTTTCCCTTGTGAGCATAAACTTATCGTGGTTTTTGCGCTTGAGATTAATTACCATATCTCCAAGCCAAACAGCAGGGACTACAGGGAACGAGTTAATGTTATCACCAGGCTGGGTCATAGGAAACCTCTCTCGAAATTATTGGATATTTAAAATACGCCCAATATCTTGGGCCGTCAGTCATGTGTTCGACCCCGGATTTATCTATCCCATCATCTTTACGTTGGGTCTGCTCAAAAGATTCAATCAATGCCCTGCATTTGGGGTCAATAGTTATCCAGGATTTGCCCTGGTGTTCCCAATCTGACAGGCGCTTCTCAAGGGCTTCAATACTCGGGGAGACTAACGGGTTTCCTTTGGGGACATATATTGTGACCTGCCAACCGTATTGAACTCTTAGTATGTCACTAACTATCGTATATTCACTTGGCAAGCCTTTTATGGCCCGCTGTCTCGCATGGCCCGAGGCATCGCCGTAGATATTTAGCTGTTTGTTTTCGTGGGCCTTGAAGCGCTTCCCAAATGTCTCTGCGGCCCTGGCGGTCGAGGCGGTAAACATGGAGATTTCCTCAAAGAATGCGCACTCACCCCCGAACTCGTGGGCAATAGCCCAACTCATAGGATCAATATTGAAATCACACATCAAAGTAATGGGTGTATCAGTATCATATTTAACTGACTTAACATGGACCGATTCTTTATAAGATTCGTAGGCCCGATTAGTAACCGAGGCAGCATAGTTAATATCAACCTCAGCAGCTAATTCAGACGGAGATCGACGCGTCTTTTCAGCTTCATACCACTTATTGTCTTTATGGGGATGATCTTTCCAATGTACTCTAGCGACCTTAATCTGACTAACCTCGCCCGCTCTGAGTTTATAGAATTGGTTTTTTTTCCCATTCGCTGAAGAAACCGGCAACCGGCAAGGCGTAACATCACCTAGAGATTGCCAGGCACTTTCATCAGTATGCTCCCACTTAGCATATTCATCCAGGAGTACAGCCCGCCGTCTACCGCCTGATCCAAAGTATTTATTATTCGCTTCACCTGTTATCGTTGACCCTGTTTCAGGATTCTTAACAATCATATACGGCGCATATCGCTTTTCGTCAGCTTCGGATTTAAGCGAGAATCCTTTTGGCAGTAAGAAGAGCGGTTGATTTCTAAGCAGAAAGCGTATCTTGGGGAATAACGCATCCATGTCCTCACGCATATCAACGAAATTCTCTTTACGAGAACCTAATAGAAAGTCATTCCCCGCCTCACCAAATTGCCAAAACCACACAAAGACTATGAGGACCATCCAAGAGACACCCATGTCCCGTGTCTTTTCCGTTAACATGTCCTTCTCGCTCTCAATCTGTTCAACCAATTTCAATATGTACTTGTCTTGGAAGGGGTAAGTAATAAAGGGAAGGATTGCTGATTCGGAGCCGTGCGCCCGTTGTAATTCCTGGCGGACTTCATAAATGTAGCAAAACGAATTAATCCAAAATAGAACGTTATCATGGCAAAGGATTTTAAGGGCAGCGGCGAATTGCGGGTCTTTATCGGCATGACTTAGTAGGCTCGCCCGATGTTTCCAATTCTCGCTAACCTCCGTTGGATAATTTAGTCCGGACATATTTCTCTGCATTTTTGCCCGTGAACTCTACTGGAATTGACCCCTCATGTTTCACTATATCCTTTAAAAGGCCCTTGAGTTTAAGGGCAAGCTCGAGATATCGAGAGCGGGTTGCGTAGTCTGTATAAGCCTTTTCATCACCGATATGCCCCTGATGTTTGGCGACTTCAACCCGGTCAGCGTCAAGCCCGTCAGCCAGCTTTGAGAATAGAACTTCATCAGTTAATCCAGCCACTTCCATCTTGCCTTTAATGTTGCCCTCTAGTAATCGTAACAACTCAGACCCGATCTTTGCAGCCGAGGGGCGAGAGTTACAATCGAAGGCTTGCATCGCGGCTTCAGTAGCGTTTCCAGTCTGTATATAAACCTTTAACCACTCGCGCCGTTTTAAGGTGAGTTTCGCCATACCGAAAGGTACGACTAAAAGTGGGGCTGAATCAACGATTTAGGGATTGGAGGTTATATAGCGCTTTGCTAATCTTTTTATTCAACCAATCTACGATTTGAGGGATGTAGAAGGCTTCATAAATTGCCCCGGTCAAGTCTCCCCACGCCTTATCCCGCTCACACCCAGGGCATTGCAACTTCTTATAAACCGTATTGTGTTCGAGGCATTCCCAATACTCTCTCATATTGTCATTGACCCCTTAAATACTGGCGCTTGGCATTTAGTGTCCGATAGTTCATTCATCATTTCGACGATTAAAAGTCCTTTCTTAATCAGTAGCTCAAAATCAGCCCGAAAACGATGCCCTGCACAGATGTAGATTTTTGCCTTGCGGCCCCGGATGATGTAGCGGGAGTCCTTTGGGCATTTGTCGATGCGTAGGGATGCCTTTGCTTGCTCACCCATCACTTGCCCACCTGATCGGTCAAGTCTGGCATGTACGTCTCGTCCTCTTGAGCCTCCGGGGGTAGGGGACGGGGCCTCCAATGGGTAACTTGTTCAGACGCGTCGTCCGAATCCAGATTCCAGTAATGGGGATGCTGGGCCGTTACTCTCACGCCACCTTTAGGGTCGTAAACATCCCATTTCAATTTAAACGGTTTAGGCGTACTCCCCCAGGGCAATCTCTCTTCAATGCTAGTCCATTCCATCATTCACCCTCCTGTAACATTCCAGCGACTTCTTTTTGATCCGTGATTTTGATCGGCGGTCCCTTGAAATACGGCCGTAGGCGCTCAAAAAGGAGCAACTCATGTAGAACTTCCTTCGTTATGGTCTCCACTTTTGTATCATGATAAAGAGTTATGAACTCGCTCTGGTTCATGATTTTTTCTCGGTCCGCCAGCCGCTCAAGTATTTCCTCGGCCACTTGATCCTTCATTATCGCCTCTGAGCCGGGAGCGTACTCTTCCAAGGCTTCCCGGATTATAGCCCTGATTTCATCCATTCTCGAATCGCTCCCCACGCTTCCCCCATTTACTAGAATTTCTCCTTACAATCAAGCCCTTTTTCTTCGCCCTTTTTATAACCTGTTTCCTTGCGTGAAATTCACAATATACAGCAAAGCGGCCGTCTTTTTTTTCTAGGGCAGGTCTCCAGCACTTTTCGCAGAAGCCGTCTCGCCTATGTCGAAGCTGCGCCTTCCGTTGCCGTGATACTTTTAAATCCGTGAAGTCATCTTTTATTAACTTTCCCATATCCACCTCGCTAGTAATCTGGCGTTTTCGCGCCACAAATTTATGCCATACTTGTCCTCAAAAGCCTTCACCCGCTCATTCCGCCAGAAATGCTCCTGCTTGTTTCGGAAACTGCTCGTATCGGGGTGCTCGATCTCCATATGACATTCATCGCATACATTGACCGCTGATAAATGTTCAATTATTTCCTTGTTGCGGCTTCCACCCATGCCTACCGGCTCCATGTGGTGGGCTGTCGCTGGGCGATCGCGGTGTCGGCAACAATTCTGCCGCTTGACAAATTCCAGGAAATCTAGTGAACTAGCCATTTCGCCTCTCTTCCCCTGCGCGGCGGTCACTACAACCCAGCCTCTTCAATCTCCCCATATATTCAATGGATTCCTGTGCTCTTCGATAAATCTGTACTCGCCTTTGCCCCTTGCGCTGGTCTCCCTCTTTGCGCACCCTCTCTCTAATTTCATCGGGAACTTCCGCCAGCGTTTGTTGATGGAGAGATGTTGTTGAACGGCGGTCTCCTTTGCGGCGGGCATCTTCTCGGGAATCAAATACGTACAACGGCAAAAGACGGTTCCCCCGCACCCTCTTTACTCTTCGGTGTCCTATAAGGACTAATGAGGAATCCTTCCAGTGTCTGCCCACCACCTCGCGCCTTTCCTCCCACTTTCTCTGCTGCCCCTTACGCCGATCAAAATAAACGTGATCGCAAAGACTCGTAGATTCCCACCTGGCAATTCCACATTTGAGACACCGCGCACCAGCTCTTTCAGCAGACGCCCGCGAGCGTTGAGCCGCTTCTTCAAGAGATTGGGGCCTTGTGCAGTCGGGGCAGGGGCGATGAGTAAAAGTATGCGGACAAACTATATTCCGGGCGATACAATGCTCACAGCCTATTATCCTGCTCCCCCCGCACGTTGGGCAGACGGGCTTACATCCGCATAACCCCTCATTGTTGGGATTTGGGCAGTTCGATCCATTGGGGTGGGCGGGTTCAGGACGAGCGCCCTCCCCGTTCCAGAGGCGTTCAAGTACAGATAAAACACCTTTTTGGCTTAATGATACCCCATCTTTTGAAAGCAGTAAATCTATCACCTCTCGCGGGAACTCCCGGAGATGGATGGCTTGCCTCCTTCTCTCAATCTCTTCCTTGTCTAATTCCCTGCCTCTCCAGTAAACCCCCGAGCGGGTTACCTTTGTGCGCTGTTCTCTCATGGCTTCTCCAGTTCTATGTTAATCGACTTCACCTTGCGGATTTCGCTTTACTGACCAACCAGGGAATCAATCCAAATACGCCGAAAAGCACAATAAAGGGCCAAAGGAGAATTATGAGTCCAATAAGTCCATAAGCCTTCCAATCGTCTGGGTTATCGTGGAGTGTTATTATGATCACACCAACCAAGTAACCTATCACGTATGCTATCAGCCAATAAGCCATCATACCCACCCTTCATCTGTCCAGCGTTTGTCGTGAAAATTCATAAACAGCCGCGCCCACGCCTCACACGGTTGGTTAATACCCCAGCCCTCCATGTAGTCAATCACCTCCCGATGCATTATGATCGTTGCGATGTGGATTTTTATGGCTGTGGAGACCGCCGGAGCATAGTGCTCCCTAAACAGAATATTCTGCCAATCCTTTTGGCGGGGGAGAATTACACTGCCCTCTTCTTTGAGTTCCGCCTTGTTCCGGCCATAGGGACCGCCCTCTCCAATATCCTCAACTATATCAATTCCCGCAGGACCGCCCCCCTGGTGATACCAACGCCAAATACGAGTGCCCGGCTCAAGAGGCGCCACATCTTGAATCTCCTCGCAGTCACATTGCTTGATGTAGGTGTCCATCATTTACCTCCTGTTATTTCAAAGGAATCCATTGTAATCCCAGCCTGGTAGAGTCCGTTAGCGATACTTCCGATTAGAGTTTCGTTATGTTTCCCCTGAAATCCTGTGTGCGCAAGTATCCCATGAAGAACCTCTTCAATGAAAGCAGTGGTCACACATTGCGGGTTTAAATCCTTCCGCAATTTTATCTTACAGCGAACGTGATCAATTAACCCCCAACCGGTAAATTCCATGCCGCTCTCGTAACTGATTTCGTAAACAATCCCACATATCTTGATTTTCATAGGTCCTCCTGTTCTTCGTCTACCAATAAACACCCCTGTCCCAAATTGAATTCTTTGGCTTTAGGCGAAATGCTCCTAGCATATTCCCATGTAGCCTCGTGTTGCACTCTCAGCAATTGACTTAAGGCCTCTAGTCCCAGCTTGATGCCTTGTTCTTTTTCAACGTGTGCCTTCAGATGTGCTATTTGCGCTTTTGTTAGTTTAACGGATTTCATTTTTGCTCCTTGGTTATTCATCGCTTACAAAACCACCTTTTATGCGGCATTTGCGGAAAATTCTCCGGCAGTATCATGTCCCGGATATGCTTACCCTCCCAGTCAACTTCCCGTGGAGAATGACACAGCGCTCTAATTTGTTGACGGCATTCAATTAATTCCGCCCTGCGGCCTTTGAGTTTTAAGTATTTGCGGTAATCTTTCCGTTCCTTTGCGGCCTGAGCCTCGCTTTCAAGCGAATCAATCCTATCTTTCCAGCGGTGCTTCAGTTGAATCAGTAGCCGCCTCACGTACAACCATTTGTTGATTCCCCGCATGAGTAAAACCTTTTTCACCACCTCCGCATCACAATAAGACTCCAAATCCCGTACTACCAGTGCGGGATGATTCTGTCTCATGTTATTGATGTCTTGGTTATTCATCGTGACTCGGCCATTTTTGATAGCCTTTCAAAGTAATTCTGTGGCACAAAATTGCCTGTGTTGAATTTAAACTGAAGCATTTTGATCGACAGCTCAAGTAAAATCACTGATAACTCCAGTTCCTTAGATTGTATAATTTTCATTACTTCGGGGCTAGGTTCGGCGTCACCATCACGGCAAAATTTACACATCCCTATATACTCGGTGACCCATTTGTCCCGCCAGACAAAATCCCATACTTCACCCTCAATGCACATGAAACAAGACGGTGGGGCATAAGTATATTTTTCTTCCTGTGGAGGCATTTCGGGGTATAACGCTCGGATCGCTGAGTCCTTGATTGAATATAGCGTAGCGATATTTGGGCGAATGCGCCGCCCGGATTCAAAGGCTGGATGATTCTTGGGGTCAAGCACCTTTTCAAGCATCTCCTGCGTCGCAATTCCATCACAGAAGCGCTCAAAATGAACCTTTTCCTCAGCAGTGGGTGACCAACCGTAATTCAGGAGAAAGTTGTTTTGGAGTTCACTCTTCGACATAGAGATTCAATTCCCTCCTGGGTGGTGGATCATCTTCCCAGCGACGGTCGTTTAGCCAGCCCTGGGCCATCTTCGGAGTACCGTTGTTTCTTAGAAGTTCCAGGCGGACTTCCTGATAAGCGACGGCACCTTTGCAGATTTTATCAAAGAGTTGTTCATCAAGGTGCTTGATTTTCAGGAAAACGTCCATCGCTTTTGTACGGCCTCTCAAGTCTCCCCAAATCTCTTTAGTCCAAAACTTCTCAAACCATTCTGCGTGAACAACACTAAGTGGAGTGGAGTTTAAGTGGAGTGGAGTGGAGTGGAGTGGAGTAAGAGGGCGACTATCCGGCGACTGGTCGGCGACCATCGGCGCGGATGATACGACCTCGACGGGGATTTCATCAAGCCAAGCGATTTTAGAGTTTGCAAGACGTTGCAGGGCGTCCGAAACTAATTTCCTGGGCATCCCAATCAGGTCAGCCAAATCCAAAGCGTCTAAGGGTTCTCCATTCTGTTGTCCGCTATCCGTTAAATAACCCTCTCGCGGCTTAGATTGTGCGCTATGGTACTGACAGATAGAGAACCACACTGCAAGGTGTCCGGGGCCGTCTTTATGTTTTAATAGCCTCTTGCGCTTGATTTTGTTAAGGTTATTCGTAAATGTGATCCGCTGGCAATGATTGTATTCAACGGTTTTGGCCGTCTCGAAATTCTTCCGCCAGTCTTTAATCCGGTAGATCACGCGCCAATCCGCCCGAAATAATAAACCCCCCGGCCAAATTCCAATTTCGTGGCCCGGAGTTCGGCTTCATACGTTCCCCAAAAAGGCCCGGACAACTTATTCATTAATAACCCCACCCAAACATCAGGACAATCCCCCCTGTCAATGAAAACCCGGTAGATATTTCTCGGTGTATTATAATACCAGCCGGGCTCAAAATAGCGGGCTCCCCATTTAAATGTCTTTGCGTAATGCTCAAATTCCCAAATTCTGCCGTGGCGTATGTGGAGTTTCATCTCAGCACCATAGAAAAAGCCCCAGATCGTATCAGCACCGAGGAGCTGTCCCGCCTCGCGGCTAAGGAAATCTGGGGCAATTGTATGTAGATTCTCAGTTTCATACGCTAGAATTTATTACACCCCTGGGGGCGCATTCAAGCAGTCTCTCATAGGTCACGCCTCAATCTCCATCAGCCGCCGCCCTATGATTTCCGCGATTTGGGGGACGATGGCGTTTCCGAGTCCTTTAAGTCGGTCCACCCTAGAGGGTACCCCATGAGCCACTCTACCCAAGTCGGGTTCAACTGACCAGGCTGTTCCGAACTTGCCCTCGCTTGTGAATTCAAATCTGGTGTGTGGCGTTTTGCCTCCGACTTCGCGCCGCCCCACTTCCCGTCTCGTGCCTTCGGTGTCGGCCACATCCGGACTGCCTTGCTCAATGTATGATCTGGTTTGTTCCTGTCGTGAGTACTGCCTGGCTGCCACGCTTCTGTCGCCTTCGCGTCGAATTGTTGGGGGGTAGGCCACAATTTTACCGCACTCGGTAAACCGCTCCGGAGATCGATCGCTATGTTTCCCCATTTCTCCGCGTCGTTGGCTCGTGGGGTCGGCCATAATTTCGGAACATGAACCACCGTAGCCAAGTCCGCTTGGTGTCCTTGTGCGATTCTGTTGTTCGCATTGTATTCCGACCGACCGCTTCCCGTGTCCGGCGTAGGCCACAATCCAGATTCTCTTTCTGAGATGCAGCGCACCAACGTCGTTTGCTGATATACATTGCCATTCCGCATCATACCCGATAGAGGCAAGATCAGCGAGCACCCGATCAAGCCCAAGTCTAGCGAGGTTTGGGACGTTTTCAATGACTGCAGATCGGGGTCGTATCTCGCTAATAACGCGGTGCATCTCTGACCAAAGACCCGACCTTGATCCTTTGATGCCTTGTTGCTTGCCGGCCACTGAAATATCCTGGCAGGGAAATCCCCCGGAGATGATGTCAACGGGTCTGAGGTTGTGCGCTCCACAGTCTCGGATGTCTGAGAATCTTTCGGCTTCGGGGAAGTGTCGGGCGAGGACTTGTCGGCAGTAATCATCTATTTCAACCTGCCAGACCGTCTCGATTCCAGCCCACTGGAAGCCAAGATCAAACCCGCCGATGCCTGCAAAAAGTGATCCATGCGTCATCACGCCTCAAGCCATGCAAATAGAATTGCGCGGGGGAGCAGTTTGTGATATGCCATTGGCATAAGACCCTCATAATACACTCTCCACCGTTGTTGACCCGATAACCAAGTAATTTCAAATTGCTTCTCCTTATCCAGCAGTTTCAGGCATTCATCTACGCTGGTGAGCCAGGGGGGTAATTCAATATAAGTCATCTTTGACCCCGGCGGCCTTCCCTTAATCTGGATGTTATTTCCTGGCAAGTCGTGGGTATGAATATGCGTCCACCCCGCCTTTTTCGCTACTGCTGCGATTAGTTTTTTATCGTCCATCTTTTCTTTCCCGCTTTTCTTTTAGACGTTGCTTATATTCACGTTGCCGCGCTCTCCGACATGTCTTGCAAACCCTCCATCCTGTTGCTTTAAGAATTAATAAATTAACCCCCGAAAGTAGATGCCCACTATTGCAATGGGTTTTGCGTGCATTAACAGCCGACGCAGCCGTTGGACTGCGAAGTATGTTAACGCCTATTGTGACGGGCTCTAGGTGTGCCGGATTAACACAGTCGCGTCTCCGGCATAAATGGTCTATCGTTAAGCCGTTCGGAATAGAGCGGACAACCAATTCATATGCCATTCGGTGAGCAGGTATGCTTCGACCATTAAGCCAAAATCTACCATAGCCGCTGCCTTGTTGTATACTGGCTAGCCAGGGCCAACATGCGGCCCTTCCACTAGATTTATCAACCTTAGACCAGAAACGCGGAATCACGGGTTGCCTTACAAATACCATCTACTCACCTCCATCATGCCCATTCAGCAGGCAGTTTTTACGGTTTATAATTAATCCACCAGCGTATTTCAAGCGGGCCAAGTACCCACCAGCGAAATGCAGGGGTGTTCAGCCCGAACCATTTTGCAGTCGCATACCATAACTGGTTCTCTTTTAACCGTTGCCAAGGCCACCATAGATTCCAAGACTTTGGCCGCCACCGAAAAACTAACCGGCCATATTTCATTGTTGGAATTCCGTCGTCTTTGCCAAAATAAAACCAGTCCACCTCAGCCATCATGCACCACCTCTAGGCGGCCTAAGTTTTCTCACAGCCCCAACTCCTGCTGAAAGCACTTCGGGCACGGCTTCTTGATCCCCCGTAGCAGATTCGCCAGGATGCCCACCGAGTACACTACAGCCCCGCACAACACCGGCCAGGCGTGGTAATAGGGGTCGTCATGTGACCAGGCTATGCGCATCAGGCTTTCACCCATTCCCCGCCTTTGCCGTTGCAGTATTCACATTGATCTGCGCCATGAATTGGGTTACCGTCTTCATCGTCAATAGTCACAGCTACCACACCGCTTCCCATGCAGTCTACAGCATCACACTCCACCCACCGCCAGCCTTTGGTTTCGAGGTAAAGCAAAGATTCATCGTAGGCTGACATTACGGCGTAATCGAAGGGCGCAAAGTCAATGTCCTTTATCAACTCATACGAGTCATCACGGTTGGTGGGCCAGTCTTTTATGCCCGACTTCCAAATGACTTTAGCGCCACACAATGGAGCATCGTGAGTCTCCCCGTAAGTGACTGATTCGCCTGAAAGCAATACATCACATTGAGGGCAGTACCAATCTCCCTTTTCTGAAGTAACCCCTAGCACCTCAGCAATCTTCCGCCGGAGTTGTTCGGGTGTTGGCATATTTAGTTCTTCATTCATAGCCACAGCCACAGAATAAAGCCCAAGAAAACCAGGCAAATTGCCGCCAGCAAAAGGTTCTCTATATTCCGTCTACGTTTGAATCTTTCTAAATCAGTTGGCATTGGTGGCCTCTATTAGTTTTTGGAGATGTTCTTCAGATAATTCTCCATTCCAAAATTCTATTTTATTCAATCTCATTTTATGTACGGGTTCTTTATTTACGATTAAGGCATATTTTGTAGGGCCATTTGAAATGATAATATCTAAATCTATCTGGCTACCGTCGCGCAGTTTATGGCCGAACCTTGCACGTACTCCGAAGTAAGCGTTTTTGTTCTCCAGCGCCTCCACCCGCGCCGCCTTGATCTCAACACATATAGCGCATTCCACTTCGTCGCCTAAAGAGAAATTGAGATCGGCTATTGAATGCTCACAATCCAAGTTCACCAGATTGCAAGTATACTTCAGAGTCACTTTACTCATTTGGTGGCCTCCATGAGTTTGATCGCTTTCTTTGCATCGGCAACATTAGACGGGTGGTTAGGGTCGCTTTCCCGTTTAGGGAGAAACATTATTTCCAGTAACCCCGCGTAGGCAGTTATTTTCTCTAGTTCCTCCAGCGCCTCCACCCGCGCCGCCTTTTCGCCGGGGCGGTTGTTCCATTCTTTATCAGAGGCATAAAGACCGTCCAATGGACAATCGGTGTTTTTCACATGAGAGAGTATCTTTTTTAGACGCTGATCTCTTTTGACTTCGCTCTCGCATAATGGGCATGGTTTAAGTTTCATACCTTCTCCAGTTCTGCTAAACGAGCAGTAAGGTGTTTTACCACCGACTCTATACGGTTTCTTGGCATTTTATCAAGTGTTTGTACTATCGCCCGAAGTTCTTCCACCCGCGCCAACTTGACTTTCTTTTCAGTGTCAGCGCATACGGGGCAGTCTACTTCGTCGCCCAAGTCGATTTCAAGGTCCCTCGTTTCAAACCAATGCCCACAGTCAGCCTGGGCTACCATGCAATTCCCCCTGACCCATTGTATTACCTCGTTCATTCCTGCCCCCGATCTTCCAGCATCTCGAGGCGGCTTTCAATATCCCTTTTCCAATCGCCTATCATATCCCCCAGAAAAAGGCCTACCAATATTGAAATGATTGCAGCCAAGATTATTTGTGCTTTCATCTTTCCCTCCAATTATTAATTATCTACTAATTAATACTAATTTAGTAGTTGCGTTAATGGCCACCATTAAGAAAGGCGACACGTTTTGCGGCTTCCTCCTTATCCTGATGGTCACTTTCGGGATGCCATTCTCCCTTGGGATCATAAAAACCAACAGTATAAAGACCAGGTTCAGATTGTATGTAGACGTACATTATTTCTCCTTATTTAGTGTTCTCAAAAAGGCCGTCCAAAAACTTTAACCACGCCTGGACCTTTGCTGGATACCTTTCATGCGGGGCGTTTTGCCCGTTATAGTATTTCCAGACTTCCCAGCGGTATTTAAACATCAATAGCCCGTGTTCGATGTGGGCAAATGAATCATTAAGGGAGTAGTCCAAATCAGACTGTAAACGCTCAAGTGTCCGGGTGTATTGCAATAGTGTGTAGTCGGCTCCGAAAGTCCGTATAGCGGCATACCTGACGTTGTTTTGGCCCGGTCCTGCACACTCGTCACCGTTAAACTCTGACCGCACCCCTCGCATCTTACCCTTATTTTCAACGGCATAGATTGCCCCCATTTCTCTGAAATTTCGCTGCTTGTCCCAATGGTAAGCGTATTCGATAACCCATTGATCTTTTTCTGACATGGCCCTCCATTCGATCTCGCAGTAGGCTTGCATGTGAGCCGCCCAATCTTCCGAAGGCGTCCCGGCATACGCAAAAGTGCAAAGTAGTAATATGGAGAGAAGTCGGGACAAGGGGGGTCATTCGGTTTGATCGATCTTCAAGCATTTTTTGCAAAATGGCTCATGTCCTGCGGCTTCTATTTGTATCCAACCTAGCGCAAAGGATTGCCCACATACCGGCCTGCGACTTTCAACTTCATCTGCTGGATAGGGGTCCAATTTCATCAAGTGCGCAATACCTGTAATCGGATTACAGTCATCATCTACTGAAATAGACCAGCGCATAAGGGGCAAAGCCATCATTCCTCCGGTTGTAGGGCAATCGCCTTGCGCAATTGCAAGATAATGCACTCTGGTTGATGGACTATGCCTGATTTCGGGGTGTATTTTCGAGCCCCACACCATTGACAAAGTGCCCCAGTTATTGAAATATTCCCATACATCCCATTGAAATCATCAAGGATTTTTTCGGCTTTTATCAACAGGTCAGTATGTCCCGCCGTCACCTGTTCAATATTGGCTTGTTCGGGAATACTTGGCTGGATATTAGTCATCATGCTATAGTCACCATAGTCTTTTGCAAGCCTTCCACGGCATTTGCATCATGCTCTCAGCCGCATCTATTTTGTCATCAGTTCGTTCTATCTGTATCGTTATTTTAAATCCTTGTCTGTCGGGGCTCTGCTCACATTCGATAAAATTACGCAATCCACCTTCTTCAACAAGATTGAATAGCAGGTTATGCTCAAAGGTCTCACCTGCCGGTATCGATCCAATAAATTCAAAAGTACCCATCATTCCTCCTTAACCCACTCCCAAGCGCCATTTTTAAAAATCATCGTCCCTGATGAACAATAGCGGCATTTTATCTTCTTGCCCTCGGCTGGGCTATGGGGCGCGTCCTCGTTAATTGTCAGTATGCAGCAATTCATTAATCCGCCTGGACGAATGCGGGGGTATCTTTTATTGTGAGTGCTCATTTTTTGTCCTCCAAGGGGCACCATTTGGGAAGGGTAGATAAATCAACTTTTCTCGGAGAACCCAATATGTGGGGATTTTCACAGATGGGAGTTGGGTCTCTTGAAAACCACACGACAAGTCCTGAATCCAACCGCTCGACAACAAACGGGCAAATGTAGAAATCTCCATCTTTATCGCCGCACGTATTTATCTCAATTATCTTTGGGCCGGTCATTTAATAGCCACCACAAGCGTCAATACTATCGCCCAAAACACCATTACTGCCAATGGCCACCATCCGGGCGGATCGTGCGTTTCTATGTATTTGATTATACGATTCATCTTTTCCCCTTGGTTTTAGTAGGTATAGTTACCCGGTCTGGGAGTAATGAATAAGCAGCCCCCAATAAGAGATAGATGAAATTTCTCATCGCAAAGGCAGTGTCTTTCTTCTCACCAGTAGTTATTTGGTGCCAGGTAGGGTCGCCGCTATCATAAAGGGTTATCGATTTCTTCCCGTCTTCTGATACGGCGTGTAGATAAATTACTGGATAATCATCGCCAATGAGTTTTTTTAGTTCTTCACGCATCGTTCAATCTCCTAAGTTGTGGGACCGCCGAGCCGGAAGCTTCTGGTTTTTCAGCACCGACAGCCCCGTTAAGCAGATGGCCGGATTCCCCACCCGGCGCCCTAGCAACGGCCTGAAAGTCTCCGCTGCCAGTAGCCTCTCAATACCAAGTTCACCGATTTGCAAATCCCGTTACCTTGGCTTGATAGCTCGTTCGCGTACTCCTCGTTTCTCACGTCCTTACCAGCGCTTTCCCGCCTTCATCTGCTCAAATCAGCGAAGGACCAGGATTCGATACCTGGACAGCCGACTTTCCCGCAGTGGGGAGCCAGCCAGGGCCAATTGGATCCCAGCGTCTACTTTATCCCCGCACGGCATGAAGCCTGAGGGGACACGGCTTAGCCGCGCTTCCGCCATCCTTCGCATCTGCAAGCGGTCGCCCCGAAACAGTAATGGGGGCAAGGCTCGCAATGTCAAAAAACTATTTCGCCAACTTGTCGATTATGAACATCAGCGGGTCGTATAGTACCAACGCAATGTTATAAACCGACACAGGAATAGCGATTACAGCAAATACCCCAGCGAATCCACCGATAACGGCGCAGGGCATCGCCAGGGCCTCGTTTTCATCCCAATGCTTGCATGCTAGCCAGAGCGCCACAATACAGATAGAAAGAGTTACTGTTATCCATATCGCCCCATCCATTATCGTTTTCATTACAATAAAATCAATGTACTGTTGCCCCAATTCGACCGCCGTAGGCTGAATCGCTGCGAAGGCCTCATTCAGTTTGGCAATTGCGTAATCAACTGTAGTCGTATCCATCGTTTCCTCCTTTAAAAGGGTCTATCATCACCAAGGGATTTCCTTGACTCCTTAATTTGATGTCTAAGCCAGCACCAGTCCCTAAAGGGTATCGTAATTAGCGGTTTAAGGCCATCAGGTCGCCACACAACGCCGGATTCCATCTTTTCCGGTAGAAGGTACGCCGGGACGGTCTTCTTGCGCTTACAACCTAAAAATACGCCTTCAACTTCAATGTCACCCTCAGGGCACTGTGCGCCGCCCCGATCACGGTTTTGAGCCGTTAAGCCGTATTCGCGGGCTATATTTACTGCTTGCCGCTGGAGTTCTAGCCCCCGCTGCCGATTGCGTCTGCCCTGTGCGCTTTTATTCATAGTTTTTCTGGTATGTTTCACCTAGTGGCATTAGAATGGTATATCATCATCATCCATTACTGGTACTTTGTGTCGAGGATGTTGGGCCTCTTCCAAGTCTTTCAGCCTGGCGTCCACCATTTTCAGGGCTGTTTCTATCTGCTTGAACTTATCCCGCAATCGCGTTTCTAGGGAGTTCTCATTTTTGGGCTTCAAGTCGAACACATACTCGTAGGTCTCGCCCCGAATAATCCATTTGCTTTCGGCGGTCAGTTCTATATCAATGGATATCCCCGGCCCGTAGCCACGCTTCTGAATCATCTCGTGGGCATGGTAAGCCGTAGTGTCGGGTGAAGTAAACCACCCCCGCCATTGGCCGTCATTGTTGACTTGGACAGAGTATAATATCCAGGGGTTGCCCTCGTTCGGCCCGCTACTTACAATACCTTCCTTGGGTTGCTTGTAGCGCAACTCAATGGTGGCCTTGTCGGCGGGCTTCATCTCAAAATTATCAGGGTATTCAGGCATTGGTTTCCTCCATTTGCTCAGAAATTTTGGGGTGTTTCTTGTTAAATTCTCTCCACCCGGCAGGACTATAAAACTTGCCATTATGAACTTCCCCATTTTCGGGGAAAATCCATTTCCCATTCCAAGAGCACTTCCTTTTTAATCTAAAACGGGCCGCAAACTTTTTTGTTGTTGCAATTGCGTCTTCTGTCACACTTTCTAATGTATAAGGAGAACAGCGCTCTTGGTCAAATAAGTGCCCATAATCACAGCCTACCTTAATCCATCGTTTAGCGCCATCTAGACCGCCATTCTTAGTATAGAAGGTGATCTCGCCGTGCCAGTCAAGATCACAAAGAGGGCTGTTATAATAATTATAAAGTATGTGTTCTTGGCCACCCTTTAAGTAGCGTGTTTTTTGCGGGGACAACCAAAGAGTTTCAAAGTCGGCTCGGGCAAGTATTTGTTCGGGAATAAGGAGATAATAATTCCACATCCCCTTACTCTCATTCATTACTCCTTCGCCCCAAAAGGAAATTTCAAAACGTAACTCTTGGTAGGAACCATCCCACCGTATATGCTTTGATAAAGATTTATTCCCGCCCATCGGTCTCCTCATAGGTACAGTGTTCACCGCATTGACTACAGTAATCGGTTTCTTCGGGTGACTGCCCGTAGGCTGGGGGAGCCCCGCAGCAATTGGATAGCCATTTCTTCGGTAATTGTTCTATCAAATAGGCCCTAGCCTCGCGGAGCATCTCGTTAGCCTGAGCGCCATAAAATTCGCTTCTATTCAGGCCGTGCTGTAAGTTGCTTAATTTAAGAGTGCATATTGGACAAATATCGGGGGCGAGTGGCCCGCCCAAAAAATGGGGCTGCAATAATTCTTCTGGAAAATCGCGCTTACAGCAATCACAGAGTTTAAGTTCTTCCATCATTTCCTCTTCATCCGCCGGTGGCGCATCCAGATAATCCAGGACTTCTTGGCTATGGCCGTTCATCTCAATAATCCTCCGGGTAAGCCGCAGTTAAATATTCGTCCTCGCACGACGGGCAGCGGTCCATACGGGACCGGGTGCGCTTTGCCAAGGGGACGTTCTCGTTATCCAGGTCCGCCCCACATACCCGGCAGCAATCAGTACACCATTGTTTGCCGCACCATTTACAGATCATGGCTTAGCCTTGACGATTGCGGTCTGGGCTATTTGATCCAGCCGGAATAAAAACGGCGTTGCGGTATGGCCGGTTAATAGGACGGCAATGTCCTCCAGCGCCCTCAGCAGGTCCGGTGCGGCTTTATGGAGTGGGCATTGCTGGACGCTGTAAACGGGTTTGCCTTCGATTACCGTCGCTTCGACCGTGCAACCGCAGTGCATCCGGCCTATCGCTCGTGTGTTCATCTTAGCCCCCTGCATTTAGAACTTTTGCAAATCCCGAGAGTGATCTACTCAAGGTTGAGGTGTTGACCGAGGATCGGCGAAAATCATGGCCACACCCATCGCAATGGAAAATCATCCAGCGTTCCGAAGTAGCAATGATGTTCGTGCCGGTTTCTGGTGAACCGCACTTGGGGCAAATATACTTACCACGATAAACGGTGTATTCGTTCATCCTATCCCCCCATGAATTGAACACAGGTCTTCTTCTACACCATACTTCTCCGTGAGCTGGCGCAAATTGCACAGCGGGCAAGATTGGGGATCAAGCATCTTCAGCCAGCGCAATAAACTAGAATGCGGGTCCTCCTGATAGCCCAAAATAATCGCCTCCATGCCGGAACGATTGCTAAAAACCTCGTGTAACGGCAATTCTCGAAAAAGATGCACAACCCCCGGCCCGTGGTAGTTTTCGAGCGCTAGGAGGCAATATTCGGCCAGCATGCGTAAAGCAAAGTCCAATCCCAGGAACTTGGCTATCTTCATTTCCGGGATTTGATCTGACGTGATCACAAACCATTTATTCCGCGTGATTAGTTGGACTGGATTGGAGAACGTCGGCCCCAGCCAATATTGAACCGTGCCCCGCTGGATTACAGTTATGCGATTGCCCGGTACGGGCAGGGTAGGAGATGAAGTGGGACGAGGCACGGTCATTTGAAAACCAATTCTTTGCCATTCCAGGTATGGTCGGGCACATATTTTGTGAGTAGGGCCGTTAATTGTTTTTTGTGGATAGAGAAAACTTTCCACCAAAGAGAACGCGCCTTACTATAAGCGGCATTTAGCTCCCCATAAGGGGCATTTGTCCTCCAGCGAGCAGCATTAGCTTTCTCGACAGCAACGCAGGCCGCGGTTACTTCCAGCGGCAACTCATTAGACCGGACGTACGCCATGCAGTGCCGTCGCCAGGCAATCTCATTAGTGGGCTTGGTCTTGTCAATCGTTTCCAGACGGGCGAAAATATCTGGCATCCACATCACTAAATCTGCATGAAAGGGCAGCAGGAAAAACCCGCTTTTAGGGCCGGTATAATTCGGCCTGCCGGGATAGCGTTTGTTAGACACGGTCATTTCACCCTCACATTCCAAAGGCGTGATTTGCACTTGGGGCATTCCTTGGGGTCCGCGCCAGGCTTGCGCGGCAGCCATTCATGACCGCAAACATTTCCGTTGCGCTTTATGGCGTGGCATTTAAGAACCGGAATGGAGATACGGGAAGTCATACTGGCCTGTCGCCTTCATCTGGTTGACGTACGGCCTGGGCGGTTGCGGTTATTGCGGCTACGACCATTTCCAAAATTTTCTCCAGCGCCTCCAGCAGGTCCGGTGCGGCGGCCTCTAGCTTTGCATTGGCGTGTACTTCCTCGATCCCTCGTTTGCCGCTGGCGGATTGGCAGTAGCTGATGGCACGACCATCCGCGTCTCGGACAAACTCACCTTCGGCTTTCCACGGTCTAGGCGTGTGGGTCATTCTCTCACCCTTTTGTTTAGTAGTTCTGGTGACACGATGGACGTTAACACCCCGGCGCACGGGTGTCAAGCCTTTTATGATGATAAGGAAGTCTCTCGACGTGAGAAAGTTTTAAATGGGGGGCAGGAGGGCTATTTCCGCCACGCCTTAAACAGGCTTCTAAAGGCGTCGATCATGCCTTGTTTATCTTCTACTCGGCCCAAAAGTGCCACGCCGGTTAGGGCACCGACTATATAGAGCACTGACGTTAGTGCCTCATACGTGAAACCTGGGGCCACTGGCAGGACATAAACGGCAACAGCCAGCGCACTGACAAGTATGCCTAGTTCGGTTTTGCCGCCAATCCAGGTGCGGATCATGTTGGTTATGAATACAAACATCTCATTCTCCTTTGTTTAATTCGCGCCACTTCAGCGCCAATGTAAGGCCTCCAATTAATATCCCGATGCATAGGGCCGCAAATTGGAGATACGGGCTTATAGATTCGATGAAGGGTACTAAAAAGCCCCCTGTAGCTGTTCCCATGCCTATGATTGGATGGTTGCGTAGAGTGTCGATCATTTTTCATCTCTCCAGTTCAAAATGCACCAGATCATCGAAGGTCTGGTCCTTGAAATCCGTGTCGGAATCCCAGTCTCCGCCCCACCGAATTTTAATACCCAGCAATGCGGCAATCCCCATTACCAGCCCGGCCATATAGTAAAACCGCTCTCGGTCTTTCCAATCAAGGGGATAAGGTATCACATCAACGGCCAATGAAGGATGAAGATTGTGCTTACTCAGCGGCCATTTGAGTTTCGACCGTTCTTCGGTATAAGCCATCTCCTGCTCTATCTGTCCCCGGTGGCCTATCAGAATCTTCACATCATAATACCGGACCACCTCATAGAATACCGACTGTAGCCGCGTGTCGCAGCTAGCCAACAGGGATTTGCTCTTTTTACCGAAACTTGGCATCATACTTCCTCTATAAGTGTCAATGAAAGTCCATAGGCTTGATAGTTCAAAACATTAATATCAACCGCCTCCAAAATCCGCGCACCGTACAAAACCGGAAACGCTGCATCATTATTTGGCGTGAAATATAAAATCCGTTTCTTGGTCTGTTCAAGCATTAATTGAAAATTGGCTTTGTCGGCACTTGTGAGGTAATCCCACGTGAAAGTCCATATCCGTCGCCTGCCGTGGCGCTCGTTTAGGTCTATCCCCCCGCCATATTTTTGAACTTCATCAATGCCTGAATAATCCTGAGTTTCAGGGGCGTTCACGTTTGGATTGACGGACGGCTGGAAACTCTTGGCTAGTGTGATTTCGCCAAGTTCTAAGTCAGCGTTAGGGGCCGTGTTCTGTTCATCGTTTACCGTGACATACCAATATCGGGCGTTTACGCTGGTGTATTTGAGTATCAGCACCCCGTTTTTGTTGGCATCGGGTGAGCGTTTAAATTCGGCATTGGTTACTGTTGCATCGCTAGTATTTTGTGCATCGATCCATTCGTTTTGCGTGGGGCGCAATCCATCGGGACCATACTCTAAAACGAGATTCCCGGTTACTTCTGTGCCCGCTTCAAGACTGGTTACTTCTGCGCTGGAAAGTTCATCATCATAAAATAACACTTTATATATTTCGCCGTTCAATGGCTCAGCCACTCCCGCGCCTGTTGATCCTGTTCGTCCTATTTTCCAACTGGCAAAATTCTGTATATCACTAATGCCGCTAATATCAAAGCCACCTATCGTATAAGCTGTAACTGCTGTCACTCCAGCATTCTTAGACTTGAAATAAAACTTAGTATCGTTGTTGGGCAGATCGATTGTTAAGACTACAAAATATTCGTCCCCCTCTGATAAGGCGGGATTTGCTATTGTATTGCTTTGATCTGACCCGCCTGTTCCTGCTATGCCAACGAGCCCCTGTCCATTTCTCCATCCAAACCAAACACCGGTAGCGTTAGCTCTGTGAAACTTAGAATTAACAATAGTCTGATCGCTGTCAATGGCTGAATTATCCCTATATTTGCCCCAAATAACAATAGAGATTGATCCGGCCGCACCTATTTCAACGTCATTCTGACTGTTGGTGTCTACTACATCTCCATTTTCAATCCCCTGGAAATCCAAATATCCCAATTCTTTCCCCAAAATCCGCGCATACCCTCCCGTAGGCGTTAATTGTGTCGCGGATCCAAAAGCGTCTGAGGTGTGATGATGCAGGGCTACAGCATTGCGTTCATCGCTGCCAAA